>Ga0268298_10000852_pt1 | contig 38151 bp, 30 predicted proteins | sample WWTPWeurt_MetaG_FD_194462 | JGI IMG/M metagenome (GOLD analysis project Ga0268298, IMG submission 194462) | Activated sludge microbial communities from WWTP in Nijmegen, Gelderland, Netherland - WWTP Weurt | ecosystem: Engineered > WWTP > Aerobic digester > Activated sludge | place...
CACCGTCGGCTTGGTTGAAAAAATGTTTCGTGTGTGGTGCTCCACTTTGGAAATTCAGGAATGCCCCGATCAAGATTCCTTTCGTGGAATACGAAGCACGCAATTTCAGGTTGTGCCGACGATCTTCTGGAAGATAGCCATCGTAAAACCCAAACATTCGGGGGTTGTAAAAGGGGCTTTTCCGGGAGTCCCCTGACACTTGTCCGAATTGCTCTGCACCGGGGCCATACAAAAAGGAAAGCGTGTACGCAAGCGACACATCCCACTGCTGATTGGGGCGTGTTTCAAACATCACATCCAGGCCATGATACACACGCCAATTCTCGTCGGGGCGCGTATACAAAAACTTCTGGTGCGGCATGCCATCTGCATAGTCAATGACTCGCGTTCCGGTTGGGTCCCACATTTGATTCACTTCGCGCCCATCCCAAATGTTCGAAACCCGCTTGTAGGTGTAGTCCGTCCGCGCAACAGAGTTAGACCCAAGTTCCCTCCGCAAAGACAGTGTGACTTCATCTGAGTGAGGGGGGACTCCTTTCGGATCAAGTGCGTATCCACCCGGCCCGCCGGTGGTCTGAAAATCCTGAAACGTATTCTTGTCTGGATTCCACTTCTGTCTGGTTGCGGATGCAGAGACATCCCCATACGCCGCAGAGAGCAGAGACAACACCTCATTCGATCTGCCGTAATATGCCGAGAACAGCGTCTTTTGATCTTGCGTGAGATCAAACAGGACACCGATTCGGGGTCCTACTCCAAACAGATTGGAGACTTCCTCTCCCAAACTGTTGGTGGCCCTTCCGTAGTCCAGACGAAGACCTGGATTCACACGCAGAAACGAACTGATTTGCCACCGATCTTGTGCAAATGCACCGACGGAAAAACCGGTTTGTTGGTTCCCAAATCTGGGTGAAAGCGTTCTCTGGGAACAGCCCTGTGTCTGGCGCATTTCTGGGATGCACAGACCAGCCTCTCCCAGTCCTCCCCCGGAATCGTAATACACCATGTCCCCAGGGGTAAACGTCTCACTCTTGTGATGGCTTACACGTGTCTGGATGCCAAATTTGGCTTCGTGTTTTCCAAGGAATTTTCCGCGAACAGAGATCGAGGGGTCGAATTGAAACGTGAACCGTGTATCGAAGGAAACAGGGCTCCCCTGATACCATACGGTTCCATCATCCGTATTCACATGCTGGGGCCGATCTGGGTCGTACACATCATGGACGGATGAAAAGCGACCGGTCCCCTGGTACGCCGACGCATCTACACTTCCAAAATATCCCTGCGGGCCATAATCAATCTGGGAGAATTGGAAGCCAGTTTGGATGTTGGTATTCCACTTCTCGCTATGAAAGTAGTCCCACTGAAGCACGGAAAAGAGTCCCCCTTGCCGTTGATGGTCCTCGGCAATTCCCAGACGAATGTTGTCTTGGGCTACGTTGTTAAAAAATGCCGGGTCTGCTGAAACAGACAACGTCATGCGGTGTTTGGAACTGGGCGCATACGTCAATTTCAACCGAGGTAGATACCGATCCGAACGAAGAGGAGGCGACTGGATTCCCAACGTAGGTCCAATGGGTTGGGACGTTTCTCGATGCAAGTATTCAAACGATACGTTGATCCACAGTTTGTTCTTGATCAGAGGACCCGAAGCCAAAACGGTCGCTTGGTAGGAAGCCTGCGGAGACGAGGCAAGATACAAAAAGGGGCGTGTCCCCTGATACACCTGGGTCCCGAACTGTTTTCCAACGGAAAAACTTTGATGGTTTACAAACAAAGAAGCATTCAACTTCCAACTTGCCCCGCCCGTCGCTGTGATCAAGTTCACGATTCCCCCAAGCGAGTTGTATTGGGCTTCTGCGCCTCCCGTGAGGATTTCAACGGAATCGATTGAATCAAAGTTGATGTTGGCAGAAAACGTATTCGTCACAGGGTCAGTGATGTCAAGACCGTCAACCAAATACCGGTTGTGGGAATCCAGGGCCCCCTTCACGTTGGGATTGCCCCCACCTGAAACACCCGCAACCTGCTGCGCAACGTCTTGATAGCGACGATTCGTCGCAATTCTGGCGTTTTGTTCCGCTGAGATCACAGTTCCGGTTTCGGTGGTGTCGGGTCGAATGGTTTGGCGTTCTTCCACAATGATTCTGGTGGTCTGTTCCAGTTCCTCAATGCTCCAGATGATGCGAAGGGGGAAAGTTTCTCCTTGACGGATCACGATTTCGTGACGGATGGGTTTGGCCCCCTCATACGAAACTTCGACTTGGTATTTTCCGGGCGGGAGAGCAGGAAAAAGGAAGGCCCCTTCATCGTCCGTGAACGTGGTCAGAGAACCTGCAATGAGGCGCGAACTCGAAACGGTGACGCGCGCTGCGGGAAGGGGGCTTCCCGAAAGCTTGTCTTTGACGGAACCGGAAAGCCTACCGTCTTGTACCCCAACCGCCTGTACGTACGCAGGAAACAAGAGCAGGAGGAACGCAAACAAACACCCCCAAAGAGCAACACGTAGGCGCATGGCTCAGGACTCCCCCGGAATTTGTGGACAATAGATCAACTGGCCCGTGTCCGTGATTCCGGCGGGAGGGACCTCTGCAATCGATTTCTCAAATCCCGCCAACGGATCTTGAGGTTCAAAGGAATACACCTGGCACACAGGGGAATAGCCTTCATCCTCGCGAGCAAATTCCATGAGATCAAATCCTCTTCCGAGTTGCCCGAGCACGACCTGTCCGGTTTCTTTGTCGAACATTCTCGTCGGAAATAGCATCTTCTGGGGTCGCATCCGAATCTTCCCAAATGGCGAAAGGGGATCTATGGGAATTGCGCCCCCATCCAAATACGCTGTGATGTATTGATTGAACCAACCGAAACGCTGCGGACCCAGCCGGGTCACGGGATCGAGTTGTCCAGCAGGAAACAAAACCTCGGCGGCTGGATCAATGAGTATCCACAACAGATACCGACCGCTGGGCCTTCCCGTGGGAAAACCGCCGATTGTACCATCGGCTGGCGGAACAAGATCGATGGACAAATCTGTCCGCGAAACCAAATTCTGTTCACTTTTGGGTGCCTGACAGGGGTTCTTGTTTGAACGAACAGAAACCTCGCGAACGACCGGAATGTAGGACGTGTTTCCGGGCGGATCGCTTTCATATGGGAGGGCCGTAAAAATGTTCCCCTGTTGATTCAACGGGAGTGCATCCTTTCGCCGTGCTTCTTGGTCATATACATAGCCAGGAGGGGCAACACAGCGACGGGAATCTCTCCCATCTGGTGTCCCATCGGGATCAAAGTGGTATGCGAGTGGGACAGCGTGTGAAGCCAGATCCAGGGGATCTTGCGCTTTGGCCTGTTCACCATGAAAAGGAAGGGGGTAATACGCACGTTTTGTTCCACGAACATAGACATTGGCATACGCAAAACGTCCACTTCCAGGCCGTTTCCCGTCTCCACCCTCTCCAAGGTAGGGGGTGGGAAAATGAACGGGGTCCACCGCACCTGCCAAGTAGGATTCACTGCGTTGTTCATACGGATTGCAACCAACGACCGGAAGCGAAAACGACGCAAGGACCGCCGCAAAAAGCAGCGAACCAGGCCCAAATACACGAGACACACAAGACATCCGCAACTCCAGAGGACGCATCAGGAAAAACGCACGTTTTTCGGCAGCACCATAGGAGATTTGGCGGCAGAAAGGGAACGGGGAAAACGCTTCTCTGTTATTCTGAGGCCCATGTCTGTGCTCTCTCGTCGGCTGCTTGGGCCATTTGTGCTTTTGGGAATCGGAACACTGGTTTTGTTGTCGGTGGGTGTGTCTGCTGAAAACCCAACCGCACCGACGGCGGGCGGCAAACCAAGGAGTTTTCTTTCGGATCTGGGGAGCAGCGGAAACACCGGTCGCGACGGTGGCCAAAAAGATGCCGGTAGCCTCGGTTTTTCGGACGCTTCTGGCACTCGCTCGGACGCAGGGAAAAGTGATGGGCTCGGGGCAGATTCAGGCGTTTTGGATGGGGGCACCGATGCGAATGTGGACTTGACGCCGCCGCCTCCTCCGCCGCCCCCGATTGACCCCGATGTGAAAGCAAAGTTGGAGGCTCTGGAAGCACAGAACGATCTGTTTTTGGACCAGATTGGGAATCGGCAGACCGTATTGAAAAATGCGATCATCACCGTCGGAAACATGCTGGGGGGAGGAGGTACTCCAACGCCGGCTGCAATCCGGGATTTGTTTCGCGCGACGGGCGAAATGGTCGTTTCGCAGGTGCTCAAGCACGAAGGTTCGGTGTACTCGGCTCAGTACAGCGCGGATGGGAAACGGTTGGCAACGGCGTCGTCGGATGGGAGTGCGCGGGTGTACGACACGAGCAACATGCAGGTTGCGCAGACCCTGAAAGGACACACCCAAGATGTCCTTTTCGCCGCGTTTTCAACGGATGGAAAACGGGTTGTGACCGCAAGCGCCGACCGAACGGCACGGGTCTGGGAGGCAGCAACCGGAAAGACTCTGGTGACACTTTCCGGCCACAACCAAGAAGTGAATGTCGCGTTTTTCTCTCGGGACGGCAACAAAGTGGTGACAGCGGGAGGCGACAACCAAGGGCGCATTTGGGATGCGCGTTCGGGGCGCACGCTGGTCACACTGACCGGGCATCAGGGGCCGGTTTTGTACGCGGGCTTTTCACCGGATGGGAGTCGCGTGGTCACAGCCAGCGCAGATGACACGGCCAGAATTTGGGATACGTCTTCGGGACGGTGTGTCTTCATTTTGACGGGTCACAGCGAGGACGTGACCTCGGCGGTGTTCTCCCAAAACGGAATGCGCGTCCTGACCGCAGGGCGGGACAAAAAAGCGATCATTTGGGAGGCCGCGACGGGGCGCGTGCATTTGAATCTGCTCGATATGGACGATGGGGTGCGAACAGCGGCGTATTCGGCGGACGGTTTGCGCGTGGTCACGACGACGACAAACAACCGGTTGGCGAAAGTCTGGGATGCCATTTCGGGCAGGCAACTGTATGTACTCAAAGGGCATACACAGGATTTGCGCGGGGCCGTGTTCTCGCCGGACATGACACGAGTGGCAACGGCGTCTTCCGACGGAATGGCGCGCGTTTGGGACATTCGAGCGGGGCGGTACGGACAGATTTTTCAAAGCAAATTTGAGCTCAACAGTGCGATGTTTTCTCCCGATGGGGGACGGGTGGTCACTGCGCACATCGATCACAACGCGCTGCTGTGGAACGCCCGGAGCGAACGCAGTCTGTCGCTTTTGCAAGGGCATCAAGCGGAAGTGAATTGGGGTGTCTTTTCCAAAAACGGGGGACGGATTGCAACGGCGTCAAGCGACAAAACGGTGCGTTTGTGGGACGGACAAACGGGGCGACCTTTGGGTGTTCTTTCCGGGCATCAGGGGCCTGTGTTTCAGGTTGGGTTTTCTCCGGACGGAATGCGGTTGTGTTCGGCCAGCGCGGATCGCACGACTCGAATCTGGAATCCGCAAACTTCGCAACTGGTGGCCACGCTTTCAGGTCACACAAGCGAAGTCCGTTCGTGCGCTTTTTCACCGGATGGGAGTCGTTTGGTCACGGCCAGCAGCGACGGAAACGCTCGTGTGTGGGATTTGGCCACGCAACAGACCCTCCTGACGTTACAGGGGCACAACCAGGATGTTCTGTCTGCCGCGTTTTCGCCGGGAGGAGCGCGGATTGCAACAGGTTCTGCGGACGGAAATGTGATGGTGTGGGATGCACGAACGGGCCAACTTCAATGGACGTTGCAGGGGCACGGAACGGTGGTTCGGTCGGTGTCCTTTTCGCCGGACAGCAGCCTGTTGGCATCGAGCGGGGACGACCACATGGCGCGGATTTGGGAAGTGAAATCAGGAAAACTCCTTCTGTCTTTGGAGGACAAAGCAGGAGGGGTGCGGAGCGTACAGTTTTCACCGGACGGAACGCGCGTGATTTTGGCTGGCGGAGATGGAACGGCGCGGATTCTGTTGGCGAGTGTGGATGGTTTGCTCGGTTTTGGCTGTCGGGTGCTGCGCAGCACGGATTTGTATCCCGAAGTCGCAAGTCACTGCGACCGATTTCCCGACGCGAAGTAGACCAGCTTTGGGCCGTCACCTGCTCAACTTCGGCGTCTTTTGCAAAAATGGGTGCGGGCGATTCGCCACCGCCGGGCGTAGGCTGAGCAGCCACAGCGGTCGATTGTGCCCCTCGGAAAGGGGTTACGGCTTGGGGTGGGCCATAAAGAAGTCGTAGACGGACGACGAGAAATGCTTGCCGAGCACCGGCAAATGACCGCCGGCTTGAATCGACCACAATTCAACCGGCCCGTCTGCCGGACACCCGGTGTATTTCTCTACCGTCGTTTCCGCGCCGAGCAACACCGCATCCAGGTCTTTCTTGTCTCCCGAATACGTCAATCTGCCGCCGCAGCCATTTTTCTGAGCCCAAATTTGCACCGTCTCTTTCGCTCCCGGATAAAGACCGCCCATTCCAGGATAAGCAATCACCGCATCGAGCGTTCCATGAATATGCAAAATCGGCACATGCTGCTTCGGCGTACAGCGGGTTGGGTCATTCCATTGTTGTCCGGCCAAACTCGCAATTCCTGCTACGGTGTCCGACAATTCACACGCAATGCGGTGACTCATGAAACCGCCGTTGGAATGGCCAAAGACGAAGATCCTCTTCGGATCTACGTTAAAACGTGTTTGCATGTCTGCAATCACAGCCCGAATATAAGCAACATCATCGACGCTGGATTTGAAGAAATTGCAACACCACTCCATTGCATTCCAGAAACGCAATCCCACCGGATTTTGTGTTCCATCTGGAAAGGCGTACAGGAAGGTCTTGCTTTCCGCGAGAGCACTGAAATTTAGGTAAATTTCCTCCATGTTCCCGCTGGCAGAAAATCCATGGAGCATCAGCAGCAAAGGTGTGGGTTTTGTTTTGTCATAACGACTTGGAACCCGATACTGATAAGGTCGCCCATCGAGTGGTCCAGCGGTGTGCGGGGAAAATTCTGCGATACCTCTGGAGTTTTGCACCGGAAGAATCGCAAACGGCGCGTTCTCTGGCACTCTCTCAGACTCCGTGTTTCCACAACCCACAAAGGCCAACAAACAGGCAAGTAGCAAACCACGCATGACTTCCTCCTTTCGGAACACTCTTTCAGAGACAATTCCCTGAGAGAACACCGGTCAAACGGACACGACGGATATCATCATATTTTTTGGTTCTTTTGTCAATATGCAAAGAAATAGTTTTCACGCCCAGTAAATGTTTTTTTCTGATGGTTTTTTCGAAAGAGGCCGAGCATACAGGGTGTTTTTGTCAAACCATAGCGCCACATATCCACAATATCCCAGCCCACTCTTCTAAGCGTATCGAGCAGCTTCTCTTGATTATAACGTCGGCTAAAATAGACCGAGCATACACGTTCAACCTTTTCATGTTGAATTCGAACACGGAAATTCACACGATAACTCCCTGGTATTGTGTGGTCAAATTCGAGTTTTGGAAACACTTCAATCGTGGCATTTGGCTCTCCATAGCGTCGAAATGGGCCTGTTAGAAATTGATCTCTCAATTTGATCAATTCCAGTGAATCCGCTTGTGAAAAAGCCGGGTCCGACGCCATGATTTGGTCGTAACTTCCCGATTGCATATAAGACAGCCGAAAATCGAGCAACAGCAAATCACCCGTCCGAGCGCGAGACAACCCCGTTTCCAAAAATGCAAGGTCATTGTCCAAATTGCTGAGAGTGTGTCCCAACATGGTAAACAACCGTGTGCGCTGACTCGATCCTTCCGATGAAAGCAATTCTTTATACAATTTGAGATCCCAAAAATCCGCATTGATTGCAAAAACAGGGGTTTCAAATCTTCCTAACGAGGATTTCGCTTGCCTGTATGCGACAGACAACAAAGGGTGGCTAATATCGACCAGATAGAGACGCAGTACTGAACGACCTAGGGACTGGATCAGTTGTTCGACAAACCGAACCTCAGACCGACCATCTCCCGAACCCAATGCGACAACATCAATCCACGGTGATTCAATCAGCGTTCCAGCTACATTGGCTGCCCGATCGTATTGAGCAGTTGATTGAAGCGCATCGTAGTCTTTGTGTATCGATACAGAGCACCAATCCGCTGCACTCGCCGGATCAATGTATAGATAGCTCTGCTCAATATGGTCTGTATCATCGTTTACCATGGCTTTCAATTGTTCAATCTTTGATACAGGACCAGGCCCCATCGGTATCCAGCAATTGAGTTTTTGACTGTGTTCTCTCATTGATTCATTGGAAATGTTCATGTGGCGTAACAAAGAGGCAGAGTCGAAATCTAAACATTCCAACGACAAAAAGCGAAAAATCGCTTCTTTGGTTGGAGCAGCCTTCCCAGACTCAAATGCGTCTAGGACACCGACGGGTATGCCTGTTTTGCTTGAGACATATTCCAAGTCGAGGTTCTTTTCAATGCGTTTCTTATGCATTCCGAGTCCCCAACTGACTGTCATCTCCACATTGTTGTTTGATATAGGAATTGCAAAATCATTTTCAAATATAGATGGGCGTTCTCGATATGAATTTCTATAGTCTTGAGATTCGACAAGACAACGAATAGAAGCCAAAGCACTATTTAATGCGATCCGCTCATCCACAGTTTTTTGAGCAGCTATTTCTTGAATTGTCCGTTCAAGCAATCGAACCGCCTTTGCGTTTTCAGACAGGAAGTTCTCTATTTGTACTTTTTGGGCCATTGGTGCCTCGTGATTGTCTTGCGTCGTGTTGCTGCAATTTGTGTGCGTTTCTCGAATGAAAATGCGCTGACAGCCGTGGAGTATAACGTGTGCTCGGGTATGGCAAGCTCCCCAAAAAACCTGCCCTGTTTCGGAGGGGTTTGTGTTATGGCTGCAACATGGTGACAGCCAAGCGCAGTGGGCCCGATCCGGTGTTGGCGAGCATTGCTCCAGATGAGCAGCTCTCTCGGGAGTTTCGGCTTCGCCGCTTTCAGAACTGGTTCTTCCTCGGGCTGATGTACGGCTTTTTTTACATGAGCCGATACAACCTGGCGGCAGTTCAGGCGGCGGTTTCAGAGCAGTTCGGTTGGACGCACAATGACTACAGCACCATCACGGGTGCGGCGCTGGCGACCTACGGACTGGCGGTGTTTCTGAACGGGCCTTTTGCGGATCGAATCGGGGGCAAGCGGGCGATTTTGATCGGCGCGGCGGGAGCGGCTTTTTTCAACCTGCTTTTTGGTCTAAGCCACCTTGTCATCACGAAACCGGCGGTTTTTATGGGGGGCCAGCTCGTGAGCCGCGCTGTGTTGGCTGGCGACATGACTTGGCCGACCGTCATCGCCATGACGACGGTCCTTTGGGCCAGCAACCACTACTTTCAGTCGTTTGGCGCGCTGTCGATCGTGAAAATCAATGCGGCGTGGTTCAAGGTCACCGAGCGCGGCAAATTCGCCGGGATTTTCGGGATCATGATTCAGATTGGGCGGACGTTTGCGTATGTGCTTCTGCCGCTTGCGCTTGCGCTGGTGCCGTGGCAGTACGCGTTCTTCATTCCGGCGGCGTTTCTGACGGTGATGTGGGTGCTGTGTTACTTCCGCATCGAGAATTCGCCGGCCCAGGCAGGCTTGGGTGATCTGGACACAAAGGATGAATCCCCCGAGGAAGCCCAACTGCCGAGTTCGCTGGGTTTCGTGCTCCGAAAAGTGTTTGCGCGCAAGGAACCTTGGCTGATTGCCCTGTCGTCGTTCTGCATCGGTTCAGTGCGTCACACCATCGACCAGTGGTACCCGCGTTACATCGTGAGCGAGTTTGGCGTGACTGCGAAACGACTGTTTGCGTTTGCGCCGTACCAGTTCGCGTCGGTGGCGATGCCGATTGCTGCGGTGCTGGGAGGTTTGGCGGCAGGCAATGCTTCGGATCGTTTGTTTCAGTCTCGACGAGCGCCGGTCATTTTCTTCGCTTTCGTGGGCATGCTCGCGAGCCTTCTGTCGTTGCGCGGAGCCATTCACCACGCCTGGGGTGCTGCGATGGTGTTGGTTGCGATTTCTTTTTTCATCCAAAGCGCGCACTCGCTGGTGGGCGGAGCGGCTTCGATGGATTTCGGTGGGCGAAAAGCTGCTGCGACAGCCGCTGGGTTGTTCGACGGAGCGCAATACTTGGGCGGCTCGCTCGCCGGAGTTGTCCTGGGGAGATTGCTTGAGCGATATAGAGTCCCCGGCGCAAGCGGCGTCGAGTTTGAGGTCTGGCCGTTTTTGCCGCTCGGCTTCGCGGTGCTCGGAGCATTCATCATTTCGAGGCTGTGGAATGCGCTACCGGGTCGAGGCGGCCACGGTGCGCCAATGCCTCGCAGCGGTGGCCCTATTTATCCTGTTTCTTCTCGTCAAGAGGCGGAGCCGCGACGGTAATCGATCGTTCGGTGTCGTCTTTCGGCGGCTTCGCGACGAAAGAAGGCGCTTTTTCGGTCTTGCCGACATAGGCCTCATTGTCCGACACGAGCGAAAACGGCATCGTGTCGGTCGTCGATAGCACTCCTTCCGAAGCAAACACAACCGTTCCAATGGCAGGGTGCCCGTCGATATACAGGTCGAACGTCACGGGCTGATGACTCATTTGGAACAGCAGATTTTGCGGAACCGCAGCGCTGGTCACGCCCTGGAAAGCGATCTGGTTGCTCCCGGTAATCTGCGCACTGTCTCCTGGATAGGCACCGTCGAAACGCGCGTAGGAAATCGAGCACATCGTCGGACACGTGATCGTGCCGTTGAATTGGCGCTGGTACCGATCGCCTTGCCAAGCCAAAACCCAGCCGCCTTGGCCGTTGGTGGTGATTCCGAGTGTGGCTTGCGGTAGCTCGATCGCCGCGCCGGAATCGATCACGAAGGTCGTATACGCCGTCGTCGGCAAGCCGCCTCCGCCATTCCAGGTCGATCCACAGCTGCGACCGACACAAGTATGCGAAGAGGTCGTCCAATTCCCGCAGCCGGTCAGCAAGGCGAGAGCCATCGCAGCAAAATGCAGTGCTTTCATGGGTTTGCTCCTTTTGTTCCTTTCGGCGCGTTCGCGCCTAATCTCATTATCCGTCGTTTTTCTATCTCGCGGGCCAGCGATGCGACTCTGGCAGAAAAACGGCAACAACGCTTGATTGGACGGTCTTCCCCACAAATCCATTCATGTTTCTTCGTGCCATATCTCATCGACTCGGTGGTAGGCAGCTTTCTCCTGTGAAAAGCAAAGCAATGTCTCAAACATCCACGAAGAGGCTTTTATAATGAACTAGGTCGGTTCAAATCGAGGGATGTGGATGAAGAAACTCCGACGTTTGGCGCACCTTCTGCCGTGTGTTTGCGTTGGTTTTGTTGGGTTTTGGCTGCTCGGAGATGTTCAGGTTTCCGAGGCACGACGGAGACATCGGCGCGAGCGCAAGGCGGACGAATGCAAACCGCCGCCCACCATCGCGCAGCAAGATCAAGACAAAGCGATGCGCTTTTACGATAGTGCTGTGATCTATTGGGAATCGAAAGATTGGGATCACGCCCGGTCGGATTTTCAAAATGCCTATAACATCACGAAATTGCCGGATTTTTTGATAAATCTTGCACTTGTTTCAGAACGGCAACGAAAATTTAACGACTCAATCGGTTTCCTTGAATCCTATATAGACAGTTGCCCAAACGCTGCCGATTTGGACAAGGTGAAACAGAAAATAGATGAACTGAAAATCGCGATCGCGATCCAAGCCGGGGAAAAACCGGCGGGCGAGGTGAAGGGATCGTTGCCTCCCATTCCCGCGATTGCGCTGATGGCGGGCGGCGGAGCGTTTTTGCTCACGGGAATTGGCTTGGGCGGCGGAGCACTCGCGCAATCCAAACAAGTGAGTGCACCCGAAAATCGAGGCCAAGCTTGGAACTCAGAACTCCAAGGTGTGGAATCGTCCGGGCAAAAATTGGCCACGTCCTCGTATGTTTTGAGTGCCATCGGTGGGGCGGCACTTGCTGCGGGAGTCGTTTGGACGGGCGTGTATTACGCGCGGGGCAACACAGGCTTGTCGCTTGCTCTCGTGCCGCAAAACAATGGCCTGGGGGCTCTGGTTCTGGGGAGGTTCTGATGCGCTGTTCCTTCCGCTTTCTGCTGGGTTTGTTCCTTTTCGGGGCGACCTCGTTGGGTTTTGTTGGAGGTTGCTATGCACCCGATCTATCGAGGCTGCTCTACTCATGCGAGCCCGCAACCAACGCTTGTCCAGAAGGAATGACGTGCAGCTCGACCCTGTGCGTCGCAAGCAACGTTTCCGCCTGCAAAAGCGGAAAAGGCGTGTGGCTGAACGAGGAAAAAACGCTCGCCCAATGTCCAAATGACGCAGCGGATTTTTGCGCAGACGGCTACATGTCCCAGAAATGTCCAGAAGAATCAGCCACGGTTTGCCCAAAAGGGGGCACCACGACGACCTGCAACCTGTGCTGTCAAAAGAAATAGTCCGGGGAACGACTGAGCGAATGAAGGCAGCTTGGAACAAGCTACGCGACGGCGATCATCACGTCCGAGACCGAGGTAGCCGTCACGGCGCGGGTGATCCAGCGGTCCAATTGAGCCAGATCCTCGCATTGTAGGATTTGGGCGCGCAGAAGGCCGTTCACCAACAACCCCCGCGCTGCCCTCACCGCCATTCGGAAACTCCGAACGCCACGCGCATAGGCCCCAGGTGCCAATCTTTCTCTTCGAACGCCACGCGCACAGGCCCCAGGTGCCAATCTTTCTCTTCGAACGCCACGCACACCGGCCCCAGGTGCCAATCTTTCTCTTCGAACGCCACGCGCACAGGCCAAAGGTGCCAATCTTTCTCTTCGAACGCCACGCGCACAGGCCAAAGGTGCCAATCTTTCTCTCCGAACGCCACGCGCACAGGCTCGGGCGGTCCGCGCAGACCGGGGATGTGATGGGGAGTCTAGAAGTTCATTTCTGGGCGGGAACGCGTTAGCAGCCGAAGGTGAAGGTGCCGGCGTTGTTGCTTTCTCGGCACTCGCTGGTCAGGCCTTGGCCGGTGCCATCGTCATCGGCGACCACTTTGACGGTGTGCGAGCCGCTTTGGGTGAGCGGCGTGGTGCAACTGACTTGGGTGCAACTTCCGGGGGGGAGGGCTTCTCGCGTTTCGGCGGTACACAAAAGCTGCGTGCCTTCGTAGAAGGAAACGGGGGTTTCATCGACGACAGGTGCCGTGCCGCGATTGCACACGTTGGTGATGAGCCTCACCGAGCCGTCTTGACATTCCGCAGTGCCCTGGGCGTTCGGGGCCGTGACATCGCCCGAAGCAGACGCGCTGAGCTTGCCCTGGACGTTCATGCGGAAGTTGTTGTAGTTGGGCATTTCCCAGTTGCGTTGCCATTGGCTCGAGACAGGAATGACCCCGCGATCGTCGATGTTGCTGATCGAATACGTGTGCTGGTTCCACAGCGGCCTCGAGGCGGCCCAGCGGTCGGCCACGTCTCCGAACACGCGAATGCCTGTGCGTTTTCCGGTAAAGGCCGCCCGGCAGGTGTTGTCCGTGCCGGGAACGCCGGTCGCTGGCGGTCGACAAACGAAACCGCCACCGACGCTTGTGGTGTTGCACTGAGCATCCGCCGTGCAGCGGCAATACCCCTGGTCGCAGCCGATTCCGTTGGGACAATCGGCACTCGACGAACAGCGGAGACCTTTGAAAACCGGGTCCACCGCTGGGCAGCTCACGTTGCAGTTTTCGTTCGACGGAACGATCAATTTGCTGCGGAAGTTGCCGGCGACATCGGCGACCACCGGATACTCGTTCCAGGTACACGAAGAGTGAGCCTGCGAAAACAGCACCTCGCCGGTTTTGCCCGAATAGATCCGGGCGAAACATTCGTCCGCGTATACCGCTTCCGCAGTCCCGTCTGCCTCGAAGTCGAACAGCGAAGAACCGGTGATGTTCGAGCTCTGATCTTGAGACTGGTTGGTCCACAAGATGTTGTTGGTCGCTTTGCTCGGGCAGTATTTCTCGTCGCCTCCTGATACGCAGTCCGGGTCGAAGACCGTGTAGGAATTGGAGCCTGCTGCGGCCAGCTCGGGACGGCCATCGTTGTCAAAATCTCCGACCGTCGGCGGGCCACCGCCTGCCGAACCAGGCAACGAGAGCGGCCCGAATACGACGGCACCGTCTTTGGAAACAACCCACGCACGACCATTCATGATGATCGCGATTTCGGCGATTCCGTCTGTGGTCGCGCGATCCAAGCTGCTCCCGTTCGCCGTTCCAAAGTCCGCGACCGCCACAAAGGCGCGATTCGCAGAGACACCACTGGGAACGGGCAGATCGCGATCCTTTTTCCATTTCGACGTGGCTTTGTCCCACGAATACGTGGCGTAAGGCCCGACAAGATTCGGCACGCCGTCTTTGTCGATGTCTGCGACAACGGAAAACTGGCCGACGTTTTGGTTCGCCGTTCGCAAATTGACCGAGTTGTCGATGAGAACGCCGGCACTGTTGAATACAAATCCTTCGGCGATCACTTCTGGTTTTCCATCGTTGTCCAGGTCGTGAATCGCCGGACCCGTCCATTCACAAATGCCTGCAAACGGGTCGTAAGCCGCACCAGCGCCGGTTTTCGAGGTCCACAGCGTCACAAATTTGTTCTGGTTGCGATCGAACGTGAACGCCACCAAACCGCCGGTTGCCGAATACGCAACGATGTCGGCCACGCCATCGCCGTTCAGATCGCCGAGCGCGGGTGTCGCCGAGCCGTTGACCGGCACCGGAATCAGGTGTTGCTGCGTACACGTTCGACCATCCAGCACGCGCAGAATGCCGTACGTTCCGGTTCCGATGCCGCAACCGCCGTCCAAACCGTTGTACGAATTCATGACGATGGACGGGTGGATGGTCAGGGTTTCGGAACCTCGTCCGACGTAGTTGAAATCGACGACGAGCGGCGTGGACAGCACCTGCTTGTGGTTCGGATACGGATCAGTCGCTTCCGGCTTGAGCCATTCGCAGTAAATCTGCGGCGACAACAGACCAACCGGCACGAGGCGCGAACAAGTAGGATCGTTCGGATGGTCGATGCTGTAGGGCGTGCATCGATCGCCCTGGCACCACATGTCGCCCGGACAATCTTCGCCGGTACTACAGCGGATTTTCGACAGGCAGGCACCGTCTACACATTCTTGATCCTCGGCGCAGGCGGGATCGCAAACGCCCGTGCCATTTCCGACCTGGGCACCCGAGCAAGCACCAAACAGGCCGCCGACAGACAAAGCCAGAAGCCCGGCCAGCCCAAGCGACGCAAGGTTGCGTGAGCCCCGGCGCTTTTTCGTGAAGTTCGTGACCGAGGCCGTCATCGTTGTGGACAGTCGAATAAGCGTACGAAACATGTTTTTTTCCCCCTATCCAAAGTTCCAATCTCCAGTTTCCAGTCACGGCCAGGCCGCGCCAGTCAATGCCAGTCGATCACCAGTTGATCACCAGTTGATCAAATGATACGTGGAGACACTCGGCGTAGGGTGCCGGCGGACGAACGAAATCCAGCCCAGAACCTTGGCCTGCCAAGCCCGGCTGGCCGATTCGGTGTGAGCCCATCGTCATCCTGTAGGCGTCTTTTGCAGGTTGGCCGACCGCCGTTTTCCGCGCCTTTCGCCGCTTGTTCCAGAGTCGAACGAATTTTGTGTATTTAGCTGCATGACTTGGGATAAAGTGGACCGCAGACTCAGCCTCGGTTGTGCGAGGTGGTTGGTCGTCGAGGCCAACGCCCGCCGTCCAGCCTGCAACGGTTTACCAGCATGTCGAACGCCGAACACCGTCCTTTGACCAACACCTTCTTCGCCCGTCTGCGTTTCCGCTTGGCCACAGTGCTGTTTGCCGCTGGGCTCGGCGTCACTCAGACAGCAAGTGCCCAGGATTCGCCAAACGCCCTGGACATCAACCGCTTCGCGCCGGCCTTTGGAACAGGCCGCTTGGTGACGCAGGATCTGGCCGAGCTTCTGCCTCGTTTCGAGATCGCGCCCCAGCTCTTTTTGCACTACGCGCGAAATCCGCTCTACCTCTATATGGGCGGAGAACCAAAGTTCCCGCTCGTCAGCGATCGGTTGACCGGGGATCTCGGAATTTCCGTGGGAATCCCGATTCGCGGAACCGGGCGTTTCCAGTTCGGCCTGAGTTTGCCGGTGACGTTCTGGCAAGCCGGCGAAGTGGGCCGCATCGGTCAAGAGATCGCGCCGCAGTATCGCTCCTCACTTCCGAACCAAGATCCCAATTCCGTTGGCCAAGAGGACCTGCGCTTTCAAGCCAAGGTCGTGTTCGTGAACGGGAAGTGGGGCGGTCTCGGTTTTGCGGGTGACGTGAAGCTGCCAACGGGTGACAAGAGCAGCTTCATGGGCTCGGAACTGCCGACGGGCAACCTGAAGCTTCTGTTTCACTTGAATTTGTGGCGTTTCACGCTGGTGCTAAACCCAGGCGTGTTTTTGGCCAAAACGCAGCAGATCGGCTTCACCGAGTTTGGCAATTCGCTGTCTTTGGGCGGCGGCTTGAACCTGCGGTTGGTCAATTGGAACCGGGGTTCTCTCGATGTGATGACCGAAGTATTCGGTCTGGCCAATTGGAACTTCCGTTCGCTTGGGGAAACGCCGCTCGAGGCCACTGTGGCAGGCCGCGTGAACATCGAGACGCAGCGCGCGGGCGATTTCCACATTTATGTGGGTGGTGGTCCGGGTGTGCCCGCAACGGGCGGAGGCAAGGGTCTTGGTTCGCCGGATTTCCGCGTGTACGCAGGCCTCGTCTGGTCGTGGAACAAGAAACCCACGCCACCGCCACCACCGCCGCCACCGCCACCACCGGATTGTCGTTGCCGAGGTGCTGACTGCCCGTGCATTCCAGGCGTCAATTGTGGCTGTACGCCTGGGGTCAACTGTCCGTGTACGCCGGGCGTCGATTGTCCGTGTACCGCAGGCAAAGACTGCGTGTGCGAGGAAGGCAAAACGTGCGGCTGCACACCGGGCAAAGACTGTCCATGTACACCGGGTGTGACCTGCCCGTGCAAGCCGGGCATCGATTGCCCGAAGAAAAACATCAAGATCGCCGGCTCGCTGTTCGAGTTTGATAGCCAGGTCCTCACCCAAGACGGGTTGGCGACGATTCGTCAATCGATCGAAACGATTGCGGAGCACATCAACAAGGGCAACAAGATCCGCATCGAAGGCCACACCGACAAAGTGGGTGCCTTGGAATACAACACGCGGTTGTCGCGGGCTCGCGCCGAGAGCGTGGCGGACTTCATCAAGACCGAGCTGGGTCAAAAAGGCATTCCTGTGGAAGTGCTCCAAGCCTCGGTGCTGGTCGGTTGGTATGCCTTCAACTGCAAGTTCGTGGCCGATTCACCGCTGTCCGATCAGCGCAAACTCACGCCCGACAAACAGAAGCAGCGCGACCGGGAGAATGAACCCAACCGTCGCGTCGAGATCAACCTGTGGCCCGACGAAAGCATCAAATGCTTCGTTCCGCTGCCCCCGCAGTGACAGTTGAGGACGCGATGAAAGGGAAACAGAGAGAAATGGCGATGTGGCAAGTTCGGGTCAATCAGCCAGCAATCACGCGGTGGGCCAGTTTCTGTGCTGGGCTTGTTGCGGTTTCGTTTTCGCTGCTTGCGGCGACACAGGTGAGCGCGCAAACGCAAGGCGCTTCTGGCAAAGCGGAGCCCATGGCGGCACCGACGGCTCCACCTGTCAACTACCCCGTCGATGAGTTTGGGTCTGGGCGAATGCCCGCGCCGATGACACCGGCTCAGGCACCCAACACCAAGGATGGCAAGGTGTGCTGCACGCCTGGCAAGGATTGTCCGTGTACGCCCGGCAAGGATTGCGCCTGTACGCCCGGCGTGAATTGTCCTTGTGTGCCGGGCAAAAATTGCGCGTGCACACCGGGTCTCAATTGTCCGGCTCGGCCTCCGCTTCGGGCGGACTTCTGCACGCCAGGAAAAAACTGCCCCTGCCAGGGAGACAATTGTCGGCACTGCACGCCGGGCAAGGATTGTTCCTGTACGCCCTTCATCAATTGCCCCAACGACTTCGGTGTCATCTTTGACAAGAACGCCGGGGAAGTGAGCGAAGACAACAAACAGAAACTCGCCCGCGCGGTCGTGGAACTCAAGAAGTTGCCCGAAGGCGAGATGATCCGCATCGAGGGCCACACCGCGCCATCCGAGGCAAACGGCAATCCGCCCGAACGGCTGAAACTGTCCCAGAGCCGCGCCAGAGCCGTTGAGCAGGCGCTTCTCCAGGCTGGTTTGCCGCCCAATCGGATTGCACCAGGCGGCGTGCGCGGGTGGGGCGGGCTCTGTCCCCAAGTGCTCAGTCCAGAGGACGACAAGAATCGCCGGGTGCAGTTCATGTTTTCCCAGGACGTGACGCTGTGCGCACAGACCGAAGGCCAGCGTCGCGGGGCAAACCTGCCTCCCTACAAGAAGGCACCCCAAAAAGGGGGCGCGAAGACACCGCAAAAGGCCGGTGCCAAACCCGCCCAGCCAGCGGCAACTGGTGCCAAACCCGCGGCAACTGGTGCCAAACCCGCCCAGCCAGCGGCAACCACCACCAAACCCGCCCAGCCAGCCGCCGGACAAAAGCCTGCAGGGGCTCGGTAGCGGTTCCGCCTTTCTCTCAGAAGTCGTCCGCAGAACTTCACGCCACACACGATGCTGTTTCAAATCCGTTCGCAGACAAACACAGACCAACAACAAGAAAACGATCCGGTGGCGATGCTGGTTGCGTGCCACGAACGGATTCGGACGCACCTTCAGATCGCAGCGCGTCTTTTGAACAGTGGATCGCCGTTGCCAGCCGAAATTTCTGAAGCGGCGTCTCGGCTGTCTCGCTATTTCGGTAGGGCGCTCCCGTTGCACATTCAAGATGAGGACGAGCTGCTCGTTCCCGCGCTGTCGGGCGTTCGGTTGTCGCCAGATGAAACCCGCACGCTCCTTACGATGCAAGAGGAGCACAGGCTGATCGAACCGGTCGTCGAGCAGGCGCTTTCGTACTGGCAAGAACTTGCGTCGGACCCCCACACGCTTTCGCAGTCTCGCGAAGCGTTGAGCTTGTTGACCTTGCGATTGTCGTCCTTGCTGCCGCCGCATCTTCTGGCCGAAGAGCAAAGCCTGTTTCCGCTTCTGCGCGCGTATTTGTCCAAAGACGCCCAGGTCGAATTGGCCCTGGCGATGCGCGCCCGCCGATCCTGACCTCGCCGCGTTTGCTTTTCGCCCACCAACCCTACCGCCCATCCACATGGGATGCGCAAACGACCCCGCGCTCTGTGCGCAAGCCGTTCCTGGCAGGACTTTCTCTCCCATGCACGAGTTCGGGAAAAACGGGTCTGGTTGTCTTGGTATCGTATTCCGATGCTTCCCTTGCGCTTTCTCCAGATCGAGCCGACGACGCGCTGCAATTTCACGTGCGGTTTTTGCGCCGGGCGATCGATGCCGCAAAAAGACTTGCCGCTCGCGCAGTTTCAGACGCTTTTGTCCGCCGCCCCGCATGTCGAGCATGTCGAGCTACAAGGAGAAGGCGAGTCGCTGCTGCATCCGCAGGTGCTCGACATGGTTGCCGCCCTGCGCGCCCGGTCCATCAAGGTGTCGCTTATCACCAACGGAAGCCTGCTCGGCCCAGACGTTGCGGACAAGCTGACCGCTTTGGGGGTCGAAAAAGTCTCCGTTTCGATGGAAAGCGCCGATCCCGAGACGTTTCAGCGCATCCGTGGCGGCAAATTCGAGAAGGTGCTCTCGGGACTCAAGACGCTCCTGTCCGCTCGCCGGACAAAAGGACTCGATCGACCCATCGTCGGGCTGTCCATTACCGTCCTCAAAGACACGCAGGCGGCCCTCCCCCACCTTCTTTCGCTGTATGACGAGCTGGGGCTCGACGGAGGCGTCACGCTCCAGCCGCTGTCGCTGATGCCCGAGTACCAAAAGAACTACCCGCAAGCGATGCAAAACCAAGCCCTGTCCCAAGACGAGGTGGACGAGCTGTGGGTGAAGTTTCGCCTCGACCGCCGGTTGGCCCGGATCAAAAAGAACAAAGAACGGCTGGCGGTGCGCGGGTTTTACGACGAACTCATGGCGTCGTTCGTACCGGGAAAGCGTCGGTGTCCGTGGCTGGATGCCGGCCTGTATGTCAACCACCAGGGGCAAACCACGGCCTGCTGCATGATCAAAGACACCACCCGCCACGGCCTGGGGCAGCTTGGGGCGGACCCACTCGCCGACATTTTGTCGCGTCGCCAAGCCATGGCAGACGAACTTGCACGCGGCGTGCTTCCAAAAGCGTGTGAAGGGTGCGAGCTGGGTCGTTTTGCGCTCATGAACCGCTTTCAACTTGTGCGTTTTGCGCTGCTGGGTTCTTTGCGAACGTGGATAAAACGGTGGAAAAAACCATCCAAACCCGTCCGCCGACTCCCCGTCCTGCCGCCCTCCCCACCAATGCACAAATAACCCGTTGGCCCTTGGCGTTTTATTTGCGTTTTATTTGCGTTTTATTTGCGTTTTTCGCGCTTCTGCTTGGCAACAGGTTGGGACAATTTCAGCATGCCTTGTCGTACTGCTTGCTCTACCGCGTCTTTGACAGACTCTTCAAATACTTCGCGTTCTTGCCCAGGAGTGACGCGCTCGCCGATTTCGATTTGAATCGTCGATTCTCCATCGCCTCCCACCGCGAGCAAGCCTTCCGGCAGAGTTGTTCCAACCACGGACAGTTTCACAATTTGTTCCAAATTGCGAAATCGTTTCCCGGTTTGAGGCGGTTTGACCGTTCGTTCCATCCTCAATACGCGTACAGCAAATTCAAACGCGCGCAGACCTTTCCGCTTGCATTCAGCTTTGACCGCCTCTGCATTGTCCAACGGGCTTTCTAGTTCCAAAGTAACTTCGGGTTGTTTTTGCAGGGTTTCGGTTAAAACCTGTTTGACATAGTGCGCTGCTGTCGTTTCTTGAGTTGCTGTTTTGTTCGACGCATCGGAGGTGGGTGTGGTCTTGTCCACGCCGGGCGCAATTTCTGTCTCTCGGATTTTGATGAAGTACTTTGGGGCGGCGGTTGCGTCCGAAAGTGCCCACAACAAACACACGCACCCGAGAATCCAGCCTAGGAAAGGGCGAAGGAAAAGCCCTTGGCTTTGGCTTGGGCGCATGTCGGTGTGCGTATCAGACTTCATATAAATGCTCATGGAGAGACAAGATAACACGTCGCGTCGCTTGCTTTTATGGATAAGAGGCTCGCTGGCATGTGCGTGTATGTATCTGTGTCTGGTGGCTACCCACAGCAGGCGGCAAAGTCGGGGTTTATCCTTCATTTGGGCTTGATTTCATTGGGGAAGAGAAACTGTCATCGTCGCAACGGGTTGCGGTATTGTGAAAGCATCGAAACCAAGCGCGCATGCCGCCATTCCGTTCGGGCAAACGCAAATGAACCCAGATATGCACCCGATATGAACCCGATATGGAAAAAACCGATATCCAGATCCCCGATGCTGTGCGCGCAAAAACCCTGTCTCTCTGGGAAAATAGCTTGACCTGTCAGCGTCGGAAACGATAAGTTATCGCACGGCCTTTTGGGCCGTTGCTCGAGAGCAAAGAACCCTCCAAGGAGCATGCGAAGAGATGTTCTCCATCCTGATCAGCGAGAAGGGCGGCGAAACCAAGCGAATGGAGTTCGATCGCCCCGAGATCACCATCGGCCGAGTTGCAGGCAACGACATCGTGTTGGCGCGCAACAACATCTCGAAGCGCCATTCGCGCATCGTGTTCAAAGACGGCAAGTTCATCGTTGTCGATCTAAAGAGCACCAATGGCACGTTTGTGAACGGTCGCAAGATCACCGGGCCGCTTGTCATCAAGGGCTCGGACAAGGTGTACGTCGGCGACTACATCATCTCGATTGAGGAAGGCACCGGGGCTGCAGCCAGTTCGGCATCGGATGTGGATGGTGCAGCAGATGGCGCGCCTCGCACAGCACCGCCGCCACCACCGCGTCGTCCGTTGCCACCGCTGCCGTTGAAAGCAGAACCCACGAGCATGGACATGCCGATGGGAGATGCCATTGCAGACGGCGACAAAGGCGAAACTCCGGCGGTGCGCCCACCATCGAAACCGCCACTTCCACCGGTTGGTGGCCGGCCTCTGAGCCGACTGCCTGGCGGAGAAGACGCACGGCCCACCGTTTCCAACGAAGCACTCCGAGACGAGAAAATTCAAAAATTGTTTGGAGACAGAGCGCCGGGTGCATCACCGCTCGACAAACCAGTGCTTTCTCCAGATCGAATTTCTGACAAGGCGACGATGATGGGAGGCGACGCACCCGCTGCGAAACTTCCGCCTCCGTCTTTGACCGCTTCCCCGTCTGCTGCGACACCGGGTCCGGCGAGTCCGAGCGCGTCGTCGAATCCGCCTTTGGCAGCACCGTCCGCATCCATTTTGCCCCCGTCCGGTTCGATTTTGCCGGCGACGGGCCCGATCTTGCCAAGCTCGGGTGGTTTGCCCCCTCGTCCGGCGCTCTCGAGACCGGCTTCATCGGCACCGCCTGTGGCGGCGAGACCGCTTGTCCGTCCGTCTGCGGTGCCGCGTCCGACTTCCCCGGCAACCATCGCCAGCGACGATCCACAGCGTAAGCGCCTTTTCGAGGTGCTGAGCCAAGTGGTGACGAAAACGCTGGAACAACTGTCGTTGCAAAACGCTTCGCCGGAACAACTTTCGGATGCGTCCACACGGCTTGAGCGCGTCGTCAAAGAACAAACGGAAAAAGCGGCACCGCTGCCGGTGGGCCTCGAATCCGAGGGCCTGGTGAAACAGGCGATGGCAGAACTGACGGGCACGGGTCCGCTGGAGGAACTTCTCCAGGACGAGACGGTGTTTGAAGTGGCGGTCGCGGGACACGATCGGATTTTTGTGGATCGGGGCACGGGCCAAAGCTTGAGCGAGCGGATGTTCTCGTCGCCGCAAGCCGTTCAGCGCGCGATTCGGCGGTTGATCGGCAAATCTGCTGGGAAATTCGATCAAGGCCTTCTGGAAATGCGTTTGGAGAGCGGCGTGCTTCTTCAGGCTGCGTTGCCACCGCAGGCTCGTGTACCGTCGCTGGTGCTCAAGCGTGTGCGGAAAAGCGGGGGGCGGCTGGGCGATTTGGTGAACCAGAATGTGCTGTCCGGTGCGATGTCGGAATTTTTGGAAGTCTGCATGCGGGAACGGCGCAATTTGGTGGTGTCGGGATATGGTCGGTTGGTGATGCTCGGGGCGCTGGGCGGAGCAACGGCAGCGGGCTCTCGAGTGATCACGGTCGAGCCGGTCAGCGAACTGGATTTGTCGGGAACAAACTCGGCCTGGATTGGTTTGTTCGCGCGGGGCCCGGAAATGCGGCAAGTGATCGGCCAAGCGGTTCGGATGCACCCGGACCATTTGCTCATCACCGACGTGCGGGGGCCGGAGGCGTTCGATGTAGCGGCGTGTCTGGCTGGGGGGCAGGGTGTGGTTGTAGGTGTGGATGCCGCGTCGGCGCGCGAAGCACTTGGGCGGTTGGAATCGCTCGCCCGTTTGTCGGGAGAATCGCCAAGTCGCAAGGCTTTGCGCGAGGAGCTTGCAAATGCGGTAAACCTCGCGGTACATGTCGGTCGGACTGCCGCTGGAGCCTATCGCGTCATGGAGATTTCCGAAGTTACACTGGCCGAAGAGGGGGGCATCGATTTGATCCCCGTCTTTACGTTCAAACCCGAGGGTGGCGACGGTCAGTTTGTGGCCACTGGCCATGTGCCCGCTTTTGCGGGATAACCCCCTGCTAGGTTGATCTTCAGTGTGGAGAATCATCGCCACTCATACCCGTGAAGGCCGCGAAATCGCCCGTAGGGAGATCGACGCGGGCGAAGTGACCATCGGTCGCGATGGGGACCGCGGGCTCGTTTTGCAATCCGCGAGTGTTTCCCGACGGCACTGCAAAATCCGCGTGGATCACACAGGTGCCGCCATCATCGATGAGGGCAGCGCCAATGGGGTCCTCGTCAACGGCGCACGCATTCAACCGAATGCGCCGGTTCCGATCGGGCCTGGCGTGAATGTCGAGATTGCGGAGTTTCGCATCACGGTCGAACCGCTGATGATGGGGCAACCGCAAATGGGCATGCCGCCGATGCCGATGGGAATGCCGATGGGAATGCCCGGCGGGATGCCGATGGGCCAAATGCCGGGCCAAATGTCTGGGATGATGCCTCAGCCGATGTCGCAAGCGATGCCGGGCATGATGCCGATGTCGGGACCGTCGATGGTGGGTATGCCCATGTCGGGTCCCGGTCCCGCCACTCCATCGGTGGATATGGTTCGCCTGATTGCAGAGGGCGGGCAGTTCAACGGACGGATTTTCGATTTGCCACCCGTCGCTGAGATGACTGTCGGGCGGGGAGTGGGCAACGGTTTGGTTTTGGACGACCAATCGATGTCTCGCAAGCACGCCAAGATCAAGCGGCTCGGCGGTGGACGCATCGAAGTCGAGGATCTCAATTCCTCGAACGGAACCTATGTGAATGGTCGCAAGGTCGCGGCGGCGCAGTGCGGGCCGGGCGACACAGTTCGTTTTGGCGAACTGTCGTTCCGCATCGACGGAGCGGGCGGGGGCGCAAGGTCGAATCAAGGTTTCGAGGGCAGTTCCTCGGCAGCGTTGCCGCCGTGGGTGAAACCTGCGTTTTTCGGTCTGGCGGCTGCGACGGCGCTGGTGTGGGTTTTGTTGGTCGGAAAATTGGTCATTCCGTCGGGGGCATCGAAAGCGGAAATCGACAACGCACTGAAACAGAAAGAAGCCGAAGCAGCCGAGAAAATCGCAGCAGCGAAAGAAGCCCTCGGCAAAGCGGATTTTGGCAAGGCAAAAGAACTCGTGTCTGCCGGGCTGAACATCGATCCGGCGAACCTGGAGGGGATTCAAATCCGCGCGCAAGCCAGCCGAGCCATGGACGAAGAAGACAAATACCGCCAGGTGATCACCGAATTGGATAGAAACAACCCGGATGGATATTCGGCGGCGATGCGGATTTACGATGCGATGCCGTCAGACAGCAAAAAACGGGCAGAACTCACCTCGATGCTGCGCGGCAAGATGATTCCGGGCGGTGAGGAATTCTGCAAAAAAACGATGTGGCGCGAGTGTTTTGAGACGTTGTGTGCTGCTGCACGGCTTGGATCGGAAAAGCTCAGCACCAATACGATCAAGATGCTGAAAAACGCGCAGACCAAAGGCCGGATGGCTGGCCCTTGTCCTCACGTCAAGTAACTGCGTTTTCCCGCGATTTTTTCCTAAACATGCCTTTTTTTGAAACGGTACGGCTCGCTCTGGTTCGACATCCCGTTGGAGTGCATTCTTTGGCTGCTCCGGCGAACGAGCAGGAGTTTGCGGCCTTTGTCGCGCGGGTCGGTGGTTCGGTCCCGCCGTTGGTTAGGGAATTTTGGGCAACTTGGAACGGTGGAACGCTGTTTCACGAAGCAGTGTGCCTGCATCCGGTCCAAGACATCGAACGGGCGGATTCGGGTTGGCTCTGTTTTGGAGAATCGAGTGATGGCGTGTTGTGGCTTTCCGGGGAAGGCCGCGTGGTTTTGGTGCAGGACGAAACCCACGATCCGTTGGTGGCAGGCAGTGATTTCGGAGTTTGGCTGGACATCACGACGGCGCGCGAGGCGCTTCTCCTGGATGAAGAGGGGGAATTTCGAGATGTTTTTGACGACGACGACGGAACGCTAAAACCGAGCATCCAGCGCAAACGGACGATGCTCGGACGCAAACGCGATCCGCACGCTTCGCTGTATCTGTTTGAGCTGGCAGAGATCGAGCTGGAGCACGGTCGGTCAGAACTCGCGATCGCGCATTTGCAAAACGCAGTGTCGCAGGATGAACATGCGGGCCCCGCGTGGGCGCTTTTGGCGTCGCTCGAAAGTCAGGCGGGTCGCGCAAAAGAGGCCGCTTTCGCGATGAAACAAGCAGCAGCAGCAACACTTGATCCGTCGTTGCGTGCGCAGCGTTTGCTTGAAGCAGCGCTCTTCACCGCCGATGCGGCAGAACAAGAGATGCTTTTGGACAGTGCGGTTTCCATCCATCCCGAACTTGGGGCAAACCTTGTGTCTGTTTTGCGAAGGCAGCTTGCGGAAGGTCAGATGGCAGACGCAAAGCAGGTGTTGGCCAGGCTCCGGTGTCTGGGCGCTCGCATTCAAAACGGCGCGGGCGAAGAGTTGGCCGTGCTCGAACGGGAATGCCGAACGCGCGACGCACTGCGCGTGCTTTCGTAGACGAGCATGCAGCAAACGCCCAGGTATTCATCGAGGCTGGGTCGTCCGTTGTACGTGTTGTCGCTCTTTGTGTGTGCGGGTACGGGTGTTGGGTGCGCTGTGGGAAAAGTCGCGCCGGGTGCTTTTGTCGTGTGCGTCGCGTGGCAACTGGGCCTTACGCTGCTTGGGAATTTCGTTTTTTCGACGGGGATTTTTGGAAAGGTGTTGCTGTCCGGGCCGCAAGACAAACCGGTTGTGGCGCTCACGTTCGACGACGGGCCCGACGAAGTGACGACCCCGCGCGTGCTCGAAGTGCTTGAAAAGCACGGCGCAAAAGCGACTTTTTTTGTGATGGGCCAAAAAGCCGAACAGTGCCCGCAACTTGTCGCGCGGCTGACAGCCTGCGGCCACCAAATCGAAAACCACTCGCACCGGCATTCGTGGGGCACTGCGTTTTTTCGGGCCTCGACGCTGGTACGGGAATTGTCGCAAGCGACGCGCGCGATTGTTTCAGCCGGTGCCAAAACGCCGCATTACTTTCGGCCTCCGGCGGGCATTTTGTCTCCGCCGATTGCGGCGGCTGCGCGAACGCACGGTTTGACGTTGTGTGGTTGGTCGAAAAAAGCGCGGGATGGATGGAAAGGCGTGACAGTGGAGCAGGCTGTGGGCCGTTTGTCGTCTGCGTTGCGTCCGGGCGCAATTTTGCTTCTGCACGATGCGTGGGAACGACCTGACGAACGCCGCACGCCGATCGCTCCTTTGGTGCTGGAACGGCTGCTGCCGATGCTGGCGGAACGCGGTCTTTCTGCCGTGACACTTCACGAGCTGCTCGACCGAGGTCCAGGCCCAGAACACGATGGTTCTTAGGGCTGAACGACCAGTTCGACTGCTGCACGTTTTTTTTCAGACGGTTCAGACGCCCCAGAGGTACGGGACGCCAGAGGTTGTCCAATCACAAACGTGGCGGCGTTTTTGTGTCCGGTGTCGAGCGCAGACACAGACAACGGGCCTCCTTTTGTGTGCAGCACAGCGACGGCCAAGCCCGCATCGGGATCGAGGTCGAGGCCCACCGTCGGTTCGTTGTGTTCTGCAATGGTTTTGAGCTCGCCGTCGCCGGAAAGACGATGCAGTGCGGCTTTGGTGGTTTGGTCGCCCTCGCCTTGCGGGCCCGTAGCAAACACGACGAACGATCGCTCGGGGACGTTGCGAATCGAGGCACCGCTCACGACGGGACGACCGCGACCGACGGCCAAAGACACGGGCGAACCCATGTCCTTGTTTTCAATGGGTTTTCCGAGAGCAAGCGTTCGTTTACCGGCCTCGTCTGGCTGGGAAACAGCGACAGCGACAAGTTGGGTGGCCATTTCTTTTTTTCCGTCCCGGTGATCTCCGGCGAGCACCCACAGGGCGTCTCCATCGGCAGAAAAACGAAACGCAGACAAAACGGGTGTTTTGGCCAAAGGAAACACCGTGGCACGCGCGACTTCGCGGCTGACGATGGCGGTCTTCGTTTTGGTCAAATCAAACAGAGCGATCTCGTTTCGCTCGGGAAAACCGGCGGCGAGCAGCGTACCTGTAGGGTGAATCGCCCACATGGCCGCACCCGCAGCCTCGGCAGGCAAAGCGGTTTTCGGCCATGGCGTCGGACGATTGGCCTCGCCAAGATCCCACACGGTCACGTCGTTTTCGCCAATGAGCGCCAACACGGGCGCGGAGGTCGATGCCACGAGATGTTCGACACGGTGGCGCGGCTGTCGCGTGTCTCGCAAAGCGGGTCCTTGCGGAGCGGTCAGATCGACGACGGCGACCTCATCCCGGTCTTTGCCTCGCACATGGACATACACTGCCGCACCATCGGGACTCATCGCCAAACCGGCTGCCCCCTGCATCGGCACGGGCTGTCCAAACGCTTCGATCGCGGGAGGCTGGCCGTTTCCTCCGCTGACACGCAACGCCAAAAGAATGCCGCGCGTGCCATCCAGGACGACCGCGAGCCGCAAAAGGGTCACGGGCCGTTCGGCGCGTTTGCCGGCGCTTTCGACGACCAGTGGATGAACGCCCGCCGAAAGACCCCTCGGAATTTGGACCACGATGCCTCCGTCCACGGTGCGCCAACGGACTTCGGCAGGACGCTGGCCGATAAGAACGGTGGGCTGTTTGCCAAAACCGCTGCCTTGAATCAAAAGCTGCTCGCCCACCAGCACATGACCATCGGAAGAGGGCAAAAGCGGGCCGGGTTTTCCGATGTGCGGCGAACCCAAATCGGCAATGCGAGAAATGCGCGGCGCGCCTTCCGACAGCGTTTCCACGTCGTTTGGGTCCATTACATTCGGCCACTGTGTCGCACACCCAGCACCACACAGACAGGCACACAACGAGAACAACAACCACGGAAGAACACACCCAAACGACGTTTTTCGGTTCGGTTTCATGGCGGGAAACATCCCTTTTTGGTTCGCGGGTTGTCAACGCGGTGGTTTGAACGGAATCCAGAACGGCGTTCTCTCGGGGCGCGCTTTTTTGTACGGTAGAGCCACATGGTCAAAAAAACGCGCAAGGACGTGGTGCTGTTGTGCAATCCGCAGGCGGGCGGACGGTGGCGAGCCCTGGCAGGCGTGTTCGACAGTCCCGAGGCAAAAGGCGTGCGGCGCATCGTGACGGATCACATAGACGATGTTGGTGCGGCACTGGCAGAGGTCGGCCAGCGCGCCGATCTGGTTTGCATGTACGGCGGCGACGGCACGATTTTTCACGTCATCAACGAACTGTTGCGCATTCCGCAAAATGGGAATCCGCCGCCCAAGTTGTTTTTGCTGGGTGGTGGAACGATGAACGTGACCGCGACGAAACTCGGCATGGGAGGCACTCCGGCAGAGAACTTTCGCACGGTGATGACGGCGTATCACAACGGCACGCTGCGCTATCGAAACGTGCCGCTTTTGCGGATTCGTTCGGGCGACACGGTGCATTTCGGTTTCACGTTCGGGATGGGGCCGCTCGTGCGTCTTTTGCATCGGTACGAGCAGGGAAAAAAGGGGAAAGTGGCAGCGCTGGGTTTGGGCGTACAGGCGATTTGCGCGGCGCTGAGCCCGTTGCGAACCTCGTTTGCGCCGCTTTTGGACATGCAAACCGCGCGGGTGGTTGCGGATGGTCGTCCGTTGTCTGCGACGGAGTTTGCCGCCGTATTTGCGAATACGACGGGGGCCGTCCAGCGGTGGGTGGAACCGTTCGCTGGTGAGCGCCCGGAAGACGAATTTCACTTTTTGGCCTATGCGATTTCGTCGAAGGAATTGGCGGCGATGGTGCCGCTTCTGATGAATGGGAAAGTGCCGCTGGATGTAGGTCTTTTGCGGCGTCCGACGCAGGCGTTGCGGGCGCTTGTTGGAAATTTGCGGCGCGACAAGGATTTGCCGCGTGATCCTCGGTATGTGAATCATCCGGCGAGTCGGTTGCTCGTCGAAACGAGCGAGACGATGTTCACGATCGATGGCGAAGTGCTTCCCAGCGACGGCCCGTTTGAAGTGACGCTCGGGCCAACGGTTTCGCTGGCCCTTCATCCGTAAGCCCAAACGGTCTCCCAAAAAAGCGCGGCAACGCAGTAGGATGCGCGACATGGCCAGCACAAAAAAAAGCGCGAAAACCAAAGACGAAAAAGTGGACCCGACCGAGGCAAAGCCGCTCAAACCGGCGCATCCGTTTGGGTGGTGGAATTCGGCAGTTTCAGCGTTTGCCCAAGCGCGTTTTCTGTCCCGAAACGCAGACCTGCGCAAACGCGCCATCACCGAGCGAGCGAGTCTTTTGCGTCGCCTCGGGTACGGCAGGGACGAGGTTCTTTTGCGCCTGTCTTCCTACGAGCATTGGGAATACGAACCGTTCCACAAGTCGCCGGTCGCTTCGGAAGTTGAAAAACTTGTGGACGCTGTGTTTGCCCCTGCAAAAGCACGCGCCACGGCGCTCGAGCCCTGAACACCACGCCCTTTTCCTTCCATGAACACATCATCCCCTACCTATGACCCGCCGCTTTTGCAGCCTTCTCCGTTGCACGTCAGCGAGCTTTTCCAGGCAGCGTGTGATTACGTCGAACGTGCCACCAAGCTGTCGCTCGATCAAAGCGAGGAGTCGCTCGCGTACGTCGATCACTATGTCCGCACGCTGCGAGGCGACAAGACTCCCTCGGACGCGGTGCTGGACTTGGTTTCGGCGGCACTCGGCGTGTATTTGGGCGAGCTTTTGCTTTCGCGTTTTGGCGGGCGTTGGCTGGCCATTCCAACGATGCCCGAGGAACCAGCCAGCGAGACCGCCGTGCTGGATTCCATTTCTGATCCGGCGACCTGGCGAATCGAGCTGTCTTGCGCGCCGCTTTTGTGTGACCCCGTGTTGTGGGCACGGCAGGCGCTCGCGTTCGCAACGAATCCATCCGCCGGCCTGGAGGGCGATGCGGAATCGGGCGATGCGGAATCGGGCGATGCGGAATCGGGCGGTTTGCACGTCCATCCCTCGCACGAGGAATTTGTCGCAAAGGCGCTGGCCCGCATGGCTCCCGTTCGAGAGGAGACGTTTTATTCCTTCACTGGGCGATTTGAAACGGTGTGTTACGTGGTCGAGTTGCTGCAAGCGAAGTTTTGCGAACCCCGCGAAGAGAATTTGGAAACCTAAGCGGCCTTTTGGGGCAACGCTGCGAAACTGCACAGGGAAGCACGCGAGACTTTGTTCCGAGTCTTGTCTCGCGTAGTATGGGCGAAAAACAACTCGGTCACGAGGAAGGAGCACTGCATGGAAGCCGACATGACGCTGTCGAGTCGAATCAACATCGCCGTTGCGATTGACGCGACGCTGGCCATGATTTTGGGGTTGGGTTTCAGTTTGACAGCACCCGCGCTGGTCGTCGGCTTTTTGGTGCCGATTGTGGGCGTGTTGATCATGCTGTTTCTGCTTGCGACGAGTGCGCCGGGCATGTTCAAGGGTGCAGGTGCCGTCGAGAACAACGACCCAAACCTTGTTTCCGCCGAAAAGGCCGATGCGATGGGTCGTCAGGTCTATTTGGCGATTGCGATCGTGTCCGTGCTGACGCTGACCCTTGGCATCCGCGCACACATGGCTGGCAACCCTGAACAGGAAATCCAGCGAACGATTCCAGCTTTGCTCATTGGCTGTTCGGTGCCGCTTGTGGGCTTGATTTTGGCGCTTGTGGCTGGCGCGGGCAGCCTTGCCGCCGGCAAGGGCGAGAGCGAGGCTCTTACGAACTTCACTTCGTTTGACCCGATGGTCGAGCAGTCGTTCACGGTGTTTGAGCGCACGTCACTGGAAACCGAAAAACGCGCCGCGCAACTGGCTGTTTTGAGCGTCGGTTCGGCGGGTGCGATTTTCGCCCTCATCGTGTTGATTTTTGGGGGCAAAGGGGAACACGCGAATCCCGTAGCGCCGCCGCCGCCTGCCGCTGACAAGAAGTAACGCGCCCACCTCGCGGTTCCCGCCTTTCCTTCCTATTTTTTCCCTTTTCCCTTTTCCGTTTTGGCCTTGGCCGATCAACCCGGCAACATCACGAAAATCGGATTTCCGTAAAACCACAGGTCGTTCCACGGATCGAAATCGGGTCCCGGCTTGGGATCGGGCTGCGGATGTAGAACCGGCGTGTTCGTGCCGCGCAAACGCAAATAGAAACTCCGCGTTACGCGACGGAACGTGTGGCGAAACACCAGCCGCGAGCCACGCCGTTCGCAATCAGTTGGCAGAATCCGTCGAAGGATGCGCGCCGTTGGGTGCGTTTGCGCATCGGGATCTTTGGGCGGCGGCAGAATCTCTCCGATGATCAGATCCATGTGATGCAGCGACGGCAACACGCCGCCAAGGTTTCGGTTTTTCGAGAGTTCCAGCTCAACCAACAGCTCGACGGGCGCGCCAGACCGCAAAAGACGCAGATATCCGCCCATCGGCACCGCGCGTTCTCCGTCGTGTACGTAGCACGACAGAGAATCCACAAAGCCGCCCAAGCAAGTGAACATGTTGCCGCACCGCATCGCGGCCAGCACCGCGAGGGGATCGCGGCTGTCGGCGAAGACCCGCGTTCCCGTGTACACCCCAGGCGGATAATCAATGTCTCGGCGTGAAGCCCCAGGCAAAACCCCGTGCTGATCGCCTTGTGTCACTTCTCCCGTTTGTTGGTATTTCCGTCGGTCGTACCGGTGCAAATCGCCGTAGTAATGGTGCGAATCGGAATTGCAGGTGATGTAAAACGGCTTGCCTTCCGCGAGCAGCGAATCCCACACACCGCCGACTTGTGCGGTGTAGTAGTCGTAGCCTCCGTGCGTGAAGTACGAGGCGGGTGAGTAACCAGGGAAAGACGCCGCTTCCGGTTTGCCCAAATAATGTCCTCTGGGCTGGCCGACCAGCGTCGAGGCCGCGTGACCGGGAGCGCCCTCGAAACCGCGCATCACGTCGGGGCCCGCATCTCTCCACGCGCGCAATTCGTGCGGGCTATCGATCCCTCGACGGGCGGGATGGTTGGCAAAGAACAGCGGTTTGTGAGGCAAGCGTTGCAGAAAACCCACACCCGAAACGGCATCGGCTTCACCCAGCGTTTTTCCCTTCCCATCAAAACGCTGCTCAAATTCCGCCACGAGCCGCGCCTCGTCGTCCGTCGGCGGCAAAATGACACTGCCGTGCTCGCCTTGGGGAATGTTCCACTCAAGACCTTGAAAGACGACGATCTGCGGGCAGGCTTTGCGCGCGGCGACAAGTTCTTCGTGCGCGCGTTTGGCGACGACTTTGGCGTGTGCCGGCCCGCCGTGATCCGTGATGACGCAGAAACCGAGACCGTTTTGGGCGGCGGCTTGGACTTGCGAAAGGATCTCGTAACAACCGTCGCTGCTGTATTTGGTGTGGATGTGGTGGTCGCCCCAAAGCCACTCGCCTTGGGCATACGGCGTGACGACTTTTTTCCGAGTCCTCGCCGCATCGAGCGGGGAGGCACCTGCCAGAACCAGCAGACTGCCCGCAGTGTGTAGAAATCTCCGACGCGAGAAGGACGCAGACACGGTCAGTAACGATAATGCTCCGGCTTGAACGGCCCGTCTTGCGAAATGCCCAAGTACGTCGCCTGCTCGGTGGTCAGGCGCGTCAACTTGACGCCGAGTTTTTCCAAGTGCAGCGTCGCGACTTTTTCGTCGAGTTTCTTCGGCAGCATGTGAACGCCGACCGGGTATTTCCCCGGATGACAAAAGAGTTCGATCTGCGCGATGGTCTGGTTCGAGAAACTCGTGGACATCACAAACGACGGATGCCCCGACGCACACCCAAGATTCACCAGCCGCCCCCGCGCGAGCACGGTCAAACGCTTGCCGTTTGGAAAAATGAACTGGTCCACCTGCGGCTTGATGTTCACTTCCTGGATGTCTTTTCGACCGCACAGCCAAGCCATGTCGATTTCGCAGTCGAAGTGACCGATGTTGCACAGAATCGCCTGGTCTTTCATGGCTTCCATGTGCTCACCGCGAATGACCTGCATGCAGCCCGTCGCCGTGACGAAAATGTCGCCCAAACGCGCGGCTTCTTCCATCGTCGTCACTTGGTAGCCTTCCATCGCGGCTTGCAGGGCGATGATCGGATCGATTTCCGTCACGATGACCCGCGCACCATAGCCTCGCAGGGATTGCGCACAGCCCTTGCCCACATCGCCGTATCCCGCCACCACAGCGACCTTGCCCGCAAACATCACCGACGTGGCGCGCTTGAGACCATCGGCCAAAGACTCCCGGCAGCCGTACAGGTTGTCGAATTTGCTTTTGGTCACTGAGTCGTTCACGTTCATCGCCGGAACCTTCAGCTTGCCCGCCTTGTGCGCCTCGTACAGCCGGTGAACGCCCGTCGTCGTTTCTTCAGAAAGACCGCGAATGCCATCCGGCCCCGACAGCATTTCGGGGTGTTTTTCGTGGATCACCCACGTCAAGTCGCCGCCGTCATCCAGAATCATGTTCGGCGCTTTGCCGCCTCGGAAGGCGCGAAGCTGTCGCTCGATGCAGTCGAAGTATTCCTCTTCCGTCTCGCCTTTCCAGGCAAACACCGGAACGTCCGTTTTCGCGATCGCCGCCGCCGCGTGATCTTGCGTCGAGTAAATGTTGCAGCTTGTCCACGTCACCTCGGCCCCGAGCGCCGTCAGCGTCTCGATCAGCACCGCCGTCTGCACCGTCATGTGCAAACAACCCGCGATGCGAGCGCCTTTGAGCGGTTGCGACGCGCCGTATTCGGCCCGCAGCGCCAGCAAGCCCGGCATTTCGCTCTCTGCGATGCCGATCTCTTTGCGGCCCCAATCGGCCAGCGACAGGTCTTTTACCAAGGAAGGAACGGAAGGGGTTTCAGAAGCAGTCATGTGGGTCTCCTTGTCCGACGCACAGGGTAGGGGCCGCGTTCGTCGGGGTCAAGTAGACGGGCATGTGGGTGGATTACGGGTCGCTCGGTTTGGCAGCAATCGCGTCGTCCGCGACGGCAGATCGCAGTTCAATCACGACGCGCGTCCCGCCCGTTTGTCGGTTCAGCAAGCGAATCCGCCCTCCGGCTTCTTCCAAAATTTGCCGGCTGATCGACAGGCCAAGGCCCGTGCCGCGCGTCTTGGTCGAAAAAAACGGGTCGAACATCCGCCGCCGCACCGCTGGACTGATGCCCGCGCCGGTGTCCGCAATCGACAACATCACAAAACCCGGCTGCGAACCCGAGCCGGTGCGTCGTTGCCTGGCCACCTGGCACTCGATGGCCGAATGCGCCGGGTCGCCAGGTCTTGACGCCTCACACGCATTGATGAGCACGTTCCACAGCACTTGTCGCAGTTTGTCTGCATCGATCAGGGCGAACACCTGTCCGCTGGCGCACGACCGACTGACCTGCACAGAAAACGTCAAACCGTGCGCTTTTCCGTGCAGCCGCTCGACCACCTCGCGCAGCACCGAAAGCACGTCCGTGCGCTGTTGCGTCGCCTGTGTCGGCCTCGCAAACCGGAGCACGTTTTGCAAAATCCGATCGAGCCTTTGCACTTCGCTGCCGATGTCGCGCGCTTCTTTTCCGACTGGACTGTCCGAGGGCAGTTCCTCTGCAATGACCTGGGCCGCAGCCCCGATGGAAACCAGCGGATTGCGGACCTCGTGAGCGATGCGCGCCGCCATTTCCCCCAGCGCCGACAGCCGTTCGGTCTGGAGCAGCCGCAGCCTGAGCCGTTTTCGTTCCGCGTCCTCGCGCCGTCGTTCCGTTTGGTCCCGCACTCGAAACACCGCGCCCGCAGGCGATCCGCTTTCGTCTCCCAACAGCAACGCCGACACATGCCCCACAAAACGCGGCCTTTTTTCATCCGAGGCCCGCAAAAGCGGAAGCTCGGCCTCTGCAAAGCCCGTATTCGGCAGCTGTCGCAGCATCCCTTCGATCTTTTGTCGCGCACGCGGTGTCGCTGCCAAATCCAGCACCGACCGCCCGCACAGCACAAGCGGCGGCATCCCCAGCGCCTGTTCGCTCGATTCGTTCACCTGCGTGATCACCGCCTGCGCATCCAGCGTCAAAATCGCGTCCCCCACCGACGACATCACTTTCGCCAGACGTTCTTTTGCCAGCAGGCTCTCTCGCCGCACCTGTTCGCTCCATCCCAAATCTTCCACCGCCACCACCACCAGCGTTTTGCCCGCACAATCGCCCGCCACCTTGCGCAGCGAGAGCCGCAGCGGCCACGGCGTCGTGATGCTCGCCACCACGCTTGGGCGATCCGACGACACGTTCAGCACCACCGTTTCCCCCGTCTGCATGCGTTCCAGCACTTCTTTGCCGCACAGCGGTTCTTTGCGTGGCAACCGCAGCGCCTGTTCCAGCGTCTGCCCCACCGCCGGAGGGTCCAGGCACATGAGCGCGTGTTTGTCCTGCAAAAGCGCGCACGTCCACAAAAGCGGCGGCGGCACGGCCAGCGCGCCCAGCTGTTCCAGCCGTTGCGCGGTGTTTTGCAGCGCGTCGGATTCCAGCTCTTGGCCCAACCGCTCGGCATACGTGATCATCAGATCGCGTTCGTGCGGCGAAAAACCCGACAGCCCCGGTTTTTCGCACAGCATGACACCGAGCGGCCTGATCCGACCCAGCACCGGCACCACCGCGAACGTCCTTTTGCCCGCGATCTCTCGAATTGCACAGATGATGTCGTCCGAAAGCGCCCCGCCCGCCATGTCCGACACATCCGTCGTGACAAACACCCGCGCCTCGCGCAGCGCCCGCACCAGCAAGCTGTTTTCCAATGTCAGCGGCACTTGCAGTCCCCGCACCGGAAAGCCCAGCGCGTGTTCCACCTGCACCACTTCCCCTGCTGACCGCGCATTCACCGCCACGGCCAGCCTGAGCGCGTGCGGTTCTTCTTCCAAAAGCGCCAGGCTCGCGCTGTTGCACGGCACCGTCTGCGCCACGGCGTGCAGCACCGCCGACAACGAGCGGCTTACGAGCGGTTTTTCAGCCATTTATCTCGCACGCGCCCAACTATCGATTCCCAGCCGCGCCAGCACCAGCCGCGCCGGCATCCGCACCGGCAGAGTCACGATGCGCCCCTCTGGGTCTTCCAACGGAAGCGGGTTCAGCACCGCGTGCGGCAGAAGTTCATTCGGACACGCCACCGAGCACGCGCCACAGCCTATACACCCCGGCAGGTCGATCGTGTCCAGGTCCTTCCGCACGAGTTCCCGCAACGCCAGGTGCGGCTCCAGCTCCACCGGACAAAACGAGCTGCAGGACATGCAGTGTTCGCACACGTTTTTCATCCGCACAAACGGCGTCTGCATCAATTTGTGTCGGATCACCTGCTCGTGTTCCGCTGGCAGCACCCACACCTGCGACACGTTGTCCGGCAGCGGCACATCCGCTTCCACGGGCCGCACCGTCCCCAGCGACCGACCCGCCAGCGCCACCCATGCCGGTTTCCGAGTGCCTCCGCACCGTCGCACGAGTTCCCTTGCTGTGAACGGCGGGTCTTTTCCGTTTTCGTCCGGCTCGTTCATGACCACTTGCGGCGCGAGCACCGCGCCCTTGACCAGGCACATCCTCGGCAACTTCTTCTTGTGGACCAGCGCCCCGATCTGCGCCGTCATCAACGGCGTCACCATGATGCTTTTGCCGGAGAGCTGTCCCAGCTCCAGCTCTGGAAACAGCGGATACAGGTCTTTGATTTTCCGCACGTCCAACGCGGTGTCCACAACCAGCCGTCGCAGCACGTCGCAAAAACGCAGATCGCTTGTCGCGAAACCGATCGCTCGCGCGCCCGCGGCCAGTTTCAGCACCGCCAAGCCGTCGAGCAATTGCGGTCCGAAACGCTGGCACAGAAACTCGTGCATGTTCCAGAACAGCGGCTCGTCTTCGTCGCATACCCAAATGGTATCGAGCAGGCCGGGGCGGGTATCGACCCACTCCGGCCACAGCCCAGGCAAAAGACCATGCTCCGACAGCATGTCCCGCAGTGCTTGTGCGGCTGATGAGCGCATAGGTCCCAAAAAAGAACTTGTGTGATGAGGGATGGGTGGGTTCACGGCTTAAGCATGCTACGCCCACACTGGCCCTAAGGAGACGCACTTTCCGCGCACAAAATCACAGCGCCCTCCAAACCACCGGTAACACTACCCCGGAAGACCTACCCCCCGCCCTGCCCCACCGTGCGCCCAGAACCACTCAAACCATCGCATCGCCTCGATCTGAGTCCTTCCAGAACCACTCAAACCATCACATCACCTCGATCTGAGTCCTTCCAGAACCACTCAAACCATCGCATCACCTCGATCTGAGTCCTTCCAGAACCACTCAAACCATCGCATCACCTCGATCTGAGTCCTTCCAGAACCACTCAAACCAT
>Ga0268298_10000853_pt1 | contig 38151 bp, 40 predicted proteins | sample WWTPWeurt_MetaG_FD_194462 | JGI IMG/M metagenome (GOLD analysis project Ga0268298, IMG submission 194462) | Activated sludge microbial communities from WWTP in Nijmegen, Gelderland, Netherland - WWTP Weurt | ecosystem: Engineered > WWTP > Aerobic digester > Activated sludge | place...
CCTGGTGCGGGGCCACGAGTTCCACCACTCGCGCCTGGTCAATCTGCCGGCCGGCCTGGCCTATGCATGGCGGGTGCGCCGCGGCCACGGCATCGATGGGCAGTTCGATGGCCTGCTGATGCACCGCCTGCTGGCTTCGTACGCGCACCTGCGCTCGCTGGCCGGATCGGGCTGGGCCGCGCGGTTCGTGCACTACGCACGCGGCTGCCGCGAGAGCCGTGCAAGCGCTGCCACGGCAGCGCTCCCGATTGCGTGAACTGCTCCATGGCGGAGCATGTGGGGATCTCTCGATTGACAGTTGTCAACCCCACGCGCGCTCGCCGGCTTCTACACTGAGCTCGCCGCACTCGCAGCGTGAGCGTGTTCGCGGGGAGTCTCCGTCCTCGGACCGGCCCGCCCGGGCCTTCCCGCATGGCCTTCCCGCGCCTCGAGTGACCCTCAGCAATCGTTCGTCGGTACGGCGTTGGTGACCGACTTCCAGTAGACCCATCCGGGCGAGGGACCCTGCCATGCGTACCGACGTGATCCAACAGACGCTGCACGAGCTCAACGGCTCCACCGCCGACATCGAGGCCTCGGCGCTGATCTCCACCGATGGCCTGATGATGGCCTCGGCCTTGCCGCAGGGCATGGACGAAGACCGCGTGGGTGCCATGTCGGCCGCGCTGCTGTCGCTGGGCGAACGCGCGGCGCGCGAGCTGGCGCGCGGCAACCTGCAACGGGTGCTGATCCAGGGCGAGCGCGGCTACGTCATCATGAGTGCAGCCGGCAACGAGGCCGTGCTCACCGTGCTGGCCAAGCCGAATGCCAAGCTGGGGCTGATCTTCCTCGACATGCGGCGCGCGGCCGAATCGATGGCGCGTCTGGTCTGAGGGAGATGCGGGTGAAGACACTGCCCGACATGGCCCCTCCGCTGGCCGACTGCACGCAGCACACCTTGAACTACCAGGATGGCACCCGCCGTGTCGTCTACTGCACCGAGGTCGAAGTGCCGTTTCCCGACGGGCAGCTGATCGTCTCGCGCACCGACCTGGCCGGCGTCATCACGCATGCCAACAATGCCTTCGTGCTGATGAGCGGCTACGAGCTCGACGAGCTGATCGGCGCGCCGCACCACATCCTGCGACACCCCGACATGCCGCGCGTGGCCTTCGCCGGGCTCTGGGAGACCATCGGCCAGGGCAAGAAGTGGCATGGCTACGTGAAGAACCTGCGCAAGGATGGCGCCTTCTACTGGGTCTACGCCACCGTGGTGCCCAACATCCGCGACGGCAAGCTGGTGGGCTACACCTCGGTGCGCCGCAAGCCCTCGCGAAGCAAGATCGAGTCGTCGGCCGCGCTGTACGTCAAGCTGATGGCCGATGAAGGGGCCGCGTCGTGAAATACAACTTCCTCGTCGCCCCCGATTTCGCGCCCGACCGGTTCGGCGGCTGGCACATGTTCAATTCGCTGCTGCAGGCCCGCTCGGGCCTGCACCTGCACCTGCTGATGCCGGCCTCGGCCCAGGAAGAGGCCGAGTTCATCGAAAGGGGCAGCGTCGACCTGATCTACGCCAACCCGTTCGATGCGGCCGGCCTGATCCGCGACAAGGGCTTTCGGGCGTTCGCCCGGCCGGTGGGCAAGGCCGACGAGATGGTGGTGGCCACGGCGGCCGAATCGCCGCTGCAGCGCCTGGAAGACCTCAAGCCCGGGCAGCGCATCGCGCTGACCGACAACCACGACGTCAAGCTCATCGGCCTGCGCCTGCTCGAGGCCGCCGATCTGTCCGAGGCCGACCTGCAGTGGAACCTGGTCGGCAGCCACCAGGCCGCGGCCCGGCTCACCATCAAGGGCGAGGCCGATGCGGCCTTCTTCCTGGCCGACATCTACCACGGCCTGTCGCGCATCACGCGCAGCCAGATGAAGGTGCTGATCGAGAGCAAGATCCACGTCATCACCCATGTGCTGCTGGCGCATCCGCGCATCCACGATCAGATCCCGCAGATCAGCGCCGCGCTGACGGGCATCGGCCTGTACGGCAAGGACCAGGAAGTGCTGGAGGCGCTGGGGCTGCCCAAGGGCTTCGAGATCATGGACGCCGAGGACGCCGAGTTCATGGTCGACCTGATGGACACGCTGCTCGACTGAACGCAGTTGCAACCCCCGATGCTGCCGTGAGATGCCGCCTTCGCCCGCCGATCGCCCTGCCGCCGAGGACCCGTCGCTGATCGAGGCCCGGCTCGAGTTCAGGGCCTGCTCGCGCAGGGTGATGCGCCAGCCCACCGACCTGGTGGCCCACAGCGAGCGGCTGAACGTGGCGCTCAAGCTGCCCGGCAGCGAGCCGGTGCAGGGCGCGCTGGCCGACTGCTTCGTGGGCAGCGGTCTGGGCGCCAGCGTCGGCGTGCGCGGCGCCGCGCTCGAGAAGGTGCGCCCGCGGTTGAGCCTGGATATCGCCCGGCGCTTCGAGCAGCACCTGCGCGGCACCGAATTCCCGTTGTGCAGCCCGATGGCCACCCGCTGGAGCGTGCTGGCCATCGCGTCGATGGACGTGCCGCGTCGCATCAGGCGCTGCAGCATCGACGACTCGTTGCGCCTGGCCGATGCCGCGGCACAGGCCTACCAGCGTGGCGACGCCGCGGCGCTGGACGAGTTCCTCGAGCATTGCCGCGTGTGCCGCGACTCGGTGGCCTTCGTGCGCGCCCGGGGCGAGATCCTGCAGCAGGGCCATGAACTGCATGGCCGCTGGGACGACATCGCCATGCTGCTCGAAGCGGCGGAGCACGCCGCATGAAGGTGCTGGTGGCCGGGCTCACGCCGCAGTCGTCCGCGGCGGTGGAGATGATCGTCGGCTCGTTGTTCAAGTCGGCCACCATCGTGCCGCACCTGCGGGGCCGGCACCTGGCCCCGCGCGACCTGCAGGGCGATGTGCGGCAATGCGACGTGCTGGTGGTCGACCTCGTGGGCTTCGGCTGGAGCACGGTGAACCCCGCGCGCGAGGCCGAGCTGTACGAATCGGTGCTGCTCGACAAGCCCACCATCCTGCTGCTTCCGGCGGGCGATGACGGGCCATGGCAGCGCACCCGCCCGCGGGCCGACGGCGAGGCCCCTCACCTGATGCTGCAACAGCCGGTGTCGATGGGCATGCTGCAGGATGCACTGCGCGGGATCCACCGCTTCCTCGAGGATCGTCGCGTCGCAAGCCTGCCGGTGCTGACCGAGCGGGTGGTGGCCACGCCACCGCCCGCCCCGAAGCCGCCACCACCGGCCGCCGGCCCCGACCGCTCCCCCGCGCCGGCACGGCCGGCGCCGCCCGTTGCGGTGCCGCAAAGCCCCGTGGCGACCCCGAAGGTGGCAGTGCCGGCCCCGGCACCCGCGCCGCTGGCGGCCGTCGTGCCCCGGGCCGCGCACGCGCCCGGGCCCGCCCAGGTGCCCCGGCCCGCGCCGGTGCCGCAGCCGGGGCCGGCCACCCGCCGAGTCGTCGTTGTCGAGCCGATGCGCCCCAGCCTGGTCCAGCGATCAACGGCAAGAAGCCAAGGCGCTGCGCTGCCGGCCGAGCCATGGGTCGACCAGGCGCACGACGAGATCGCGGATCGCATCGCCGAGGACTTTCCCGACACGGTGGCCGATCCGTTCGAGCCGTCGCCGCGAAACGATCGTGCCTGGGCGGCGGGCCGGCCGGCCGGCGAGCCGACATCGGTGCTCTCGGCGGCGGTGCCGGGCGCCGAACCGGCCTTCGCGGCCTCGTTGCCTCCGGGCCAGCTGATGCCGGCCAACGACGAACCCGAGCGCGCCTCCATCGAGGCCGATGGCGACGTGCCGCCCTTCGGGCTGGCCCGGGCCGACCTGGCCACGGTGGTCTCGGCCTGCCCGGCGCTGATGCTCTATCCCTTCCTGAACCTGATGCTCGACATCGCGCTGCGCGACACGCCCAGCGAGCTGTCGGTGGGCACCGATCCCGGCGCGGTGTTCTGCCCGGCCGAGAACTGGGTGGTGGCCAACATTCCCACCGGCCTGCGCAACGGACTGACGCAGAACCACATGCTGCTGGGCATCGTCGGCGTCAAGGCGCTGGGCGTGCCGGCGGCGCGGCAGCGCGCGCTGCAGCTGTTCGGGCGTCGCGACGATGGGCGCCGGCCGCTCGAGTCGTTCATCTTCGACCTGGTGCTCGACACCTTGCGCAACGATCCACCCGATGTGTCGGATGCGCTGGAGTTCAAGCTCAGCCGCCTGCCCAACTTCACTCGCCTGCCGGGCACGCCGGACCTGTTCATCCAGCTGGCGCTGTTTGCGGTCAACCGGTCGCTGTCGATGGGCGAGCTGCGCCGCCTGTTTGCGCGCCACGATCCGCGCCTGGTGTCGCTGTTCGTGCTGTGCGTGGTGCTGTCGGGCATGGCCACGGTGTCGCCGCTGCGGCCGGCGTCCGAGGGCGCGCGGCGCCCGATGGACAATCGGCCCTCGCAGGGGCCGCTGGCGCCCATGCGCGGGTTCATCAAGTCGCTGCTGGCCAAACTCTTCTGACCCACGGATGTCCGCTGTCTACAAGCTGCTGTTCGTCGGTCCGATCGGGGCGGGCAAGACCCAGGCCATCAAGGTGCTGTCCGACATCGAGGTGGTCTCCACCGAGGCCGCGGCGTCCGACGACGTCGGCCTGCGCAAGGCCCAGACCACGGTGGCCATGGACTACGGCGTGATGAACCTGGCCAGCGGCGACCGGGTGCGGCTGTACGGCACGCCGGGCCAGGGCCGCTTCGACTTCATGTGGGAGATCCTGGCGCGCAACGCGCTGGGCGTGGTGCTGCTGATCGACGCCAGCGCCGAGGATCCGCTGGCCGACCTGATCTACTACGCCTCGGCCTTCGACGAGGTGATCCGCAAGACGGCGCTGGTGGTGGGCATCACCCACAACAGCAGCCACAGCGAGCGCGTGCTGCGCCCCGCCGTGGCGCAGGAGCTGGCCAAGCGCGACCTGCCGGCCATCGTGATGACCGTCGATGCCCGCGTGCGCACCGACATGACCATGCTCGTCAAAGCCTTGATCTACAGCCTTGATCCGCTGTACGGTGCCGCATGAACACGCCCACTGCCGTCGACCGGCTGACGCTTTCGCCTCCGGGGGCGCTGCTGGCCTTCTCGCGCGAGGCGCCCGATGGCACGCAGGCCCTGCTGCAATCGGTGCTGGCCGAGCGCGAGCTGCCCGATCCGGCCGAGTGGGGCGCACGCTCGCCGGCGCATGCCGAGCTGCTCGAGCACGGGCAGGCGCGGGGCTGGCTGCAGGTGGTGCACCGCGACATCCGCGCGCCCGACATGCGGCTGGTCGATTTCCTGTCGCATGTGGTGGGCGGGCTGTCGGCCGACCGGCGCGCGGCGCTGGCCTCGGGCGGCGGCTTCTGCGTCGGGCACTCGGGCTACGAGACGGAAGAGGCCGAGGCGCTGTGCGTGGCCGCGGCCGACTTCACCGAGTTCGCCCGCCGGCAGCGCGCGCGCGGCTGGAACGGGGCCTCCGACCTGGTGTCGTTCCACCAGGACGCCGCGATGATGATGCCCACCGTGTCGTTCGTGCCCTTCTGGGTGGACGGGGTGGACTATTGCCTGGTGATCGGTGGCGAGCCGCTGCTGAACAACCCGGTGTTCGTCGAGCTGCTGTGGGGCATCAAGGCGGCCGGGTCGCGCTTCGGCGACCGCATGGTGCAGCGCGCTGCGGCGCGCGGCCAGGCCCGCTGACCGGCTCGCGCCCGCCGGCGGGCCGGCGCGTCAGTTCTCTGGGCAGTCCGAGCCGCGGCTGGCGTTGGCGTTCGGGTTGCTGCTGCGGCAGTTCTGGTGCAGCGTGGTGGCCAGCGAATCCAGGGTCGGGCAGCTGTTGGCGGTGGAGATGACCAGGTTCTGGTTGTCCAGCGACTCGGTCACGCCGCTGTAGGGCTGCACGTTGCGGGCGTTGGCCGAGACGCCGCCGGCACTCGGAAACTGGAACCGGCACACCAGGTAATTGGTCGACCCTTCGTGCAGCGCATGCGCGGCCAGGCGCAGTGTGCCCGACCACGGGTCGCCCGCATGCGGCACGCTGATCACGCACAGGTAGTACTTGTAGCCGGCGATGGCCCCACCGCCGTTGGGGTCCATGGCGTCCGACAGCGAGCAGGTGGTGCCGGCGGTGCCGGTGAGCAGGTTCGTGTTGATGCCCAGGCCCCCGGGGAAGCTGGAGCTGCCGTGCATCGACACGTACCCGGCCACGATGTAGGCCGCTGCCTCGGTGCAGCCGGCCAGCTCGGTGGCGTTGTGGACCACGAAGTTGCAGGTCAGCACCACGTAGCCTGAAACGTTCGAGAAGACCACTGCGAAGTTGCTCTGCAGCTGCACCACGCTCTGGCCGTTGCCCAGGTCCACCGCCGGCACCGGGATGTTGAGGTTGCGGTTCTTGGGCCGCTTGAGCGTGGTGTTCTCGGGCAGCGGGAAGCCCAGCGCGCCCACGTCGGCCGGGTCGGTCTGCGAGATCACGGTGCCGAACGACACGTTCTGCTGCTCACCCGCGCGGTCGGTCCAGGCCACGGTGACCTGCACGCGGCGCATCGGGTCACCGGCAGTGCCCAGCACCTGCCAGGTGCGGGAGAACTGGCCGTTGGTCTGGTAGTCCTCGGAGTTGCCGATGGCGTCGTTGCCCGAGGCCAGGTCGGCCCAGGCCAGCTGGCCGGCCGACGGGCCCAGCCGCGTGTACGAGCGCAGCTGCTCGACCTTTTCCTCGGCCAGTCGCGTGGCCTCGCCGCGCAGGCGCGCGGTGTCCTGGTTGTTGGCCAGCTTGACGTTGAGGCTGCCCAGCCCCAGCAGCCCGAAGGCCACGATGAGCAGGGCCGCCAGCGATTCGAGCAGCGAGAAGCCGCGGGACAGGGGACGCGCGAGGGTGGTCATGGCAGGGCATCCGCATCGGTCTTGAAATCGCGCCAGCTGCCTGGCACGCGCACCAGCAGGCCGGTGAGCCGGCGCGCGTTCTTCAGGGTGTCGGGGTCGTAGCTGATCGTGCCGTTGCCGTTGGTGTTGTAGGCGGCGCAGGTGACCTGCGCGCCGTAGATCACCGCGCTGCCGGTGCCGATGTCGTTCCAGTCGGCGCTGTTCGAGAAGATCAGCCCGTAGAAGGTGTTGTTGCCGTTGACCTTGATGGCGTTGGGCGTGACCAGCGTGATCGGATCGGTGGGCGTGCCGTAGGTGTTGTTGCCGCTGAGCTGCAGGTCGGTGTCGAAGTAGATCGAGCGCCAGCCTTCGTCATAGGCGGTCTGCAGCTTGCTGCCGCAATCCGAGGCGCTGGCGCACGACAGCACCTTGGTCGACGGCGAGGACTTGTAGCGCTCGATCGAGGTGCCGAAGTAGGCGTTGAACATCTGCGAGTTGTCGCAGGTGGGGTCGCTGCTGGACAGCGCGGCCAGCGAGGCATCGTTGCTGACCATCGCGGCCTGGGTGGGCAGGCCCTGCAGCGTGACGGCGGTGGTGCCCGGCGCGGTGGAGATGGTGGTGCCGGCGTTGATCAGGATGCCGTTGGTCGACACATCGCGGTTGATCACGTTGAACGAGCCGCCCACGGTGCACGAGGTGCCGCAGGTCAGCGGCGCCGAGGGCATGGCGCGCAGCATCGGGCGCAGCTTGAGCAGGGCGCTGACGCGGGCATTGCCGTCGGCCTGGTTGAAGTTGGTGTGCGAGCAGGTGGCCGCTTGCGCATTGCAGGCCCAGGCGGTGACCTTCACCGCCTCGGGTTCGCCGGCCACCGCCTCGAGCGCGATGGTGAAGCTGGGCTGCACCGCGCTGCCCAGGCTGGCGATGGCCGTGCCCGAGGCCGGCACCGCCGGGCAGTTGCAGGTGGTGGCGCCGGTGGCGGGGTTGATCTTGCAGCCCGGGAAGACCGTGGTGGCGGGTGCCACGTCGGACGACGGTGGCGTCGCGCTGAAGTGCGTCAGCAGGTAGCGCTTGCGGAACGAGACGTTGGTGGTGGTGAGGAAGGCGCAGTCCGTGCCGATGTCGTACGGCGAGTTGAGCATGCCCACGGCCCACTCCAGGGCCGCCTCGGCCACCTCGAGGGCCTGGCTGGACTGCATCTGGTTGGCCGAGGTGCGCTGCTCGAACAGCACGCTGCGGTTGACGTACAGCACGCCCATCGACGCGGTGAACAGCAGCAGCAGGGCCAGCACCAGCGTGCCGGCGCCGCGCTGGGTGCGGCGCCGGGTGGCGTGAGGGTGGGCGTTCATGGCGTGTCCTCGAGGGGCGGTGGGACAACGGGATCGGCTCGTCTGGAACGTCAGGCCGGGCACACCCCCGCCAGTTGGTCGTTGCGCAGCCGCACGGCGCCGCGCATGGTGCGCTTGACCTGGTCGTCGGAGCCCGAGGTGGCGCTCATGGTCACCGCGAAGCTGCGCACGGTGATGGTGGGGCAGTTGGGCGTGCCGGCGGCGCAGGCGCGTGGGCACAGGCTGCCCAGGTGCAGCGTGGTCTGCGTCGGCGTGGCGGCGAAGGCGGTGACCGTCATCGCGCGCCGGTCGGTCAGGTCGTTCCAGTCGCCGCTGGCGGTCTGCATCTGCAGCCGGCCGTCGTGGATGCGGAAGCCGAACTGCTCGTTGTTGCCCACCGCGTTGTTCTCGGCGGCATCGCGCGAGAAGCGGTACTCCACCGCCTGGTTCGAGTCGTCGGCGCTCACCGGGCTGTAGGGATTGGCGGCGGTGCCGGCGGCTGCCCCGACCAGCGTGGTGCCCTGGATCGCATTGCCCCAGTAGCCTGCGCGACGCAGGTCGCGGGTGACCAGGTCCAGCGCGGTGCGCATGTCCTGGTTCAGGCGCGTCTCGACCAGCATGTGGCGCGACCCGACCACGTTCTGCACGAACAGCGTCAGTGCGCCGCCGATGACGATCAGGCCCACGGCCGAGCCGATCAGCAGCTCGACCAGCGACAGGCCGCGCGCCGCACCGCGCCGTGGCGCGCGCGTGCGTGCAGGGGTGCGAGCGGTCAGCATCCCGGGTACCCGCTGAAGTTGCGATTGGGCGAACACACCTGCACGCGCCCGGTGGCGTTGGTCGAGACCTGCAGCGACGAGGTCGCGTCCACGCTCAGCACGTCCAGCGTGAACGCGCTGCCCATGCCGCGCAGCGCATCGAAGGTGAGGGTGATGTTGGGCGTCACCGTCACGTTGCGGGGCAGGGTGACGGTCTTGATGGTGATGGTGTTGCCGTTCAGCGGATCGGCATAGGCCAGGCTGTAGGCGTGGCCGGTGGAATCCACGGCCAGCGACGCCGGGGCGCGGTGGCGCACCGCCTCGCTGCGGATGTAGTGCAGGTCGATGGCCAGTTCATTGGCCGCGCCCTCCAGTCGGGCCCGTGCCGCACTGGCCCGGATCGACGGCACGGCCACCGCGAGCAGGATGCCGGCCACGGCCAGCCCCACCATCAGTTCGATGATCGAGAACCCGGAGGTGCGGCGGCAACGCATCATCGACTCCAGCAGGTGGCGGGCGCAAAGGCCGGGTTGCCCAGGGCCACGGTGACGGTCAGCGAGGTGCAGCCCACGTCGTCGGCCTGGCTCGAGGTGCTGGCGGCGGTGAGGGTGAGCGTGTAGCCGGTGCCGCTGGCGCCGGACAGCGCCACGCCGTAGTGCCGGTTGGCGCTGGTGGAGGCCACCGACAGGTTGGCCAGCGTGGCGGTGTAGGTGCTGTTGTTGGCGCGCCAGCGCTCCTGGGCCTGGATGACCTGGGTGGCGGCGTCGTAGGCGTCCGAGCGGCGACCCTTGCGCAGGCTGCCCATGAAGTTGGGGGCGGCAATGCCGGCCAGGATGGCGGCAATGGTCAGCGCAATCATCAGCTCGAGAAGGGTCAGGCCGAGCGCAGGGGGAGGTGGTCGCAGGGCTCGCATGTCGGGGGTTTCGGCGCTTGCGCCATCCACTGAATGGCCAAAGAGATGAAATGCGTAGCAAAAGGTGACGCCGGGCAGCCCATGCCTGTGGTGCGTGATGCAGTTCACGATCGACCCGATGGGCAGCGTGGGGGGCGTGTCGGCAACGGAATGCTCTGGTGAGCCGACCCCCCCCGCGGGTCTGGCGTCACCTGCCCATCCGGGGGGAGGGCACCTGCCCGCCCGGGGTACTGCCTGGGCGGCTGCACGCGGCGACAATGCGCCGCCTCAGCGTTGATCGACCGCGGGCCGCCAGCGGCTCCCGGCCTCCCTCCATGACCACAGACGCCCCAGCGCCGCCCTCATCGCCTTCGCGCGGCATCGTGCGGCTCGTCGGTGCCGGCCCCGGCGACCCCGAGTTGCTGACGCTGCGCGCTGCGCGGCTGCTGCGCGAGGCCGAGGTGGTGGTCTACGACAACCTGGTCGGGCCCGAGGTGCTGGAGCTGGTCGGCGAGCAGGCGCAAATGATCTACGCCGGCAAGGAGCGCAGTGCCCACAGCATGCCCCAGCCCGACATCAATGCGCTGCTAGTGCGCCTGGCCCGCGAAGGTCGCCAGGTGGTGCGCCTGAAGGGCGGCGACCCGTTCGTCTTCGGTCGCGGCGGCGAGGAGTTGCAGGCCCTGGCGGCCGAAGGCCTGAGCTTCGAGGTGGTGCCTGGGGTCACCGCCGCCTGCGGCGTGGCCAGTCATGCCGGCATTCCGCTGACCCACCGCGATTTCGCGCAGGCCTGCGTGTTCGTCACCGGGCACCTGAAGGACGGCACCTGCGACCTCGACTGGCCGGCGCTGGCCCGGCCGCGCCAGACGGTGGTGATCTACATGGGCCTGAACGGGCTGGCCGAGATCTGCCGGTGCCTGATGGCCCATGGCCTGCCAGCCGACTGGCCGGCGGCGGTGGTCGAGCAGGGCACCCTGCCGGGCCAGCGGGTGGTGTGCGCCACCCTGGCCACGCTGCCCGAGCGGGTGGCCGAGGCCGGCCTGGCCTCACCGTGCCTGACCATCGTCGGCGAGGTGGTGCGGCTGCAGTCGCAGCTCGCGTGGTTTGGGCGTTAGCGGCCGCGGCTCGCCTCGGGCGCTGGCGGCTGCATGCGCAGCTCGCGCGGGGCATGGTCGGCGGCCGTCGAAGCGCTCACACCTTGTCAGCGCGCCGGGCGCGGGTGCCCCAGGCTGCCTGCCGCGGTGCGGGCCTCGACCGCGAACACCGCCGCCTCGACGCGCGAGCTCAGCCCCAGCTTCGACAGGATGTGGCGCACATGCAGCTTCACCGTGTCGTGGCTGATGTCCAGCGCGCGGGCGATGGCCTTGTTGCTTTCGCCGCGCGCCAGGTGCTCGAGGATCTGGCGCTCGCGCTCGGTCAGTGAGGCCAGCAGGCCTTGCCGGTCGGGGCTGCGCGTGTCGGGTTGCAGCAGGCCGGCCAGCTTGAGCGTCATCTCGGGCGCCACCACCAGCTCGCCGCGGGCCGCGCGGCCGATGGCGCTCATGATCTCTTCGGGATCCATGTCCTTGAGCAGGTAGCCGCGCACCCCGGCGCGAAGCGCGGCCGAGAGGTCGGTCTCGGAGTCGCTCATGGTCAGGATCAGTGCCGGCGTGCCGATGCCTTCGGTGCGGATGCGCCGCAGCAGGCTCAGGCCGTCGGTGCTGGGCATGCGCAGGTCGAGCACCACCAGGTCGGGCGTGTGCTCGCGCAGCGCCAGGATCAGTTGATCGGGGTCGGCCAGCGCGGCCATCACCTGCATGCCCCCGCGATGGGTGAGCAGATCCGACAGGCCGCTGCGGCACAGCGCATGGTCGTCGACCAGCACCACGCGGATCGGTGCGTCGCCATCGCTCATCGGGCGACCCCCTGTGCCGGAAAGCTCAGCCGCACCTGGGTGCCGCCGCCGGCCCGCGGCTGCACCAGGAGCTGCCCGCCGATGCGCCGTGCGCGCTCGGCCATGATCGCCAGGCCGTGGTGCCCGGGCGTGTTGCCTGATGCCTCGGCCAGCCCAATGCCATCGTCGGCGATGCAGGCCTCGAACGAGCCCGCGTCCAGGCGCCTCAGCGACAGCCAGGCCTGGCGTGCCGCCGCATGGTGGGCGATGTTGGCCAGGGCCTCGCCGATGATGTGCAGCACCTGGGCCTCGAGCGTGGGCGGCAGGGCCAGCTCGGGGGCCTGGTTGTCCAGATCGGCCGGGATGCCGTTGCGGCGGGTGAACTCGTCCACCCGCTCGCGCAGCGCATGGGCCAGGCCGCGCGGATCGGCCGGCGTGCGGAACTCGGTGATGATGTGGCGCAGGCTGCCATGCGCACGGCCCAGCGCCTGGCGCAGATCGGCCACGTACTGCGTGGCGCGGGCGTCGTCATGCGCGCCGATGGCCTGCTCCAGCAGCGGCAACCGCATGCGCAGGAAGGCCAGGTCCTGGGCCACGGCATCGTGCACCTCGGCGGCCATCAGTTGCCGCTCCTGCATGACCGTCGCCTGAAGGTGCTGCGCCTCGAGTCGGGCGTTGGCCAGGGCCAGGCCCAGCAGCTCGCCCACGCTGCGCAGCACGGTGCGCACCTCGGCACCGGGCCACTGGGGCGTGTCGAAGAACAGGTTGTACACGCCGAGCAGACGTTCGCGGTGCGCCAGCGGCACGGCCAGCATGTGCTGCACGCCCATCGGCGACAGCAGGGCGCGCGTGGTTTGATCGCAATCGCCCAGCGCATCGGACCAGGCCGGCTGGTCGCCGTCCATCGCCCGCCCGCAGCTGCCGCAATGGCGGTCCACGCGCTGCTCGGCGCCGCACCAGCTCGCCGGCAGCCCGATGCTGCCCACCAGCTGCAACTGCCCTTCGCCATCGATCACCCGCACCGCGCCGGCGCGGGCGCGGGCCAGCCGCAGGATGGGCTCGAGAAAGCGCTGCAGCAGTGCCTCCATGTCGCTGCTTTGCGACAGCCCGGCGGTGATCTCGGCCAGCAGGCCGGGCCCCTGGAGGGGGGTCGGTGCGGCGGCGGTGGCGAGGGTGGCGGGCATCGGGCACGAAGATTTCCTGCGGATTGGAACGCAGCCGGCCCACGAGCGCCACGGGTTTTCCCCCAATACCTGGGACGGTATATTGATCCAATCCAAATGGCGGACCACCCGGGATCAATCCATCGGCCCTGCCAAGCACCCAGAATCCCCCACATGGGTAGGCCGGGCCTACCCGTCCCGGCTATAGACGGTGCCGGAGCAGGCCGCGCTTAATCGCGCCAGCCAAACCGCCGGTGGGCAGGCTCGTCGCCCGGCCGGGGTGCGGCGATGCGGCCCGCCTGGCAACGTCTTTGCGATCACGATGCCCGACCTGCCCCTTCCGCCACCCCACCTGCCCGAGCGCCAAGGCCTGCAGGCGATGCTGCGCCACCTGGGCGTGGCGCTGGTGGTGGCGATGCTGCTGGGCGGCTCGGCGGCTGCACTGGCGGCCGATGCCGGCGCCCACGCTGTCGCGGGTGGCGGGTGGCCCTGGTGGGCCTGGCCGCTGGCGCTGTTCGCGGCGTGCTTCCTGATGGGCATCGTGGCCGTGCCGGCCGGCATCGGTGGCGGCACGTTGTTCGTGCCCATCGTCGGCGGCTTCTTCCCCTTCCACCTGGATTTCGTCCGCGGTGCCGGCCTGCTGGTGGCCTTGGCCAGCGCGTTGTCGGCCGGGCCGATGCTGCTGCGCGGCGGGCTGGGCAGCCTGCGCCTGGCGCTGCCGCTGGCGGTGTTGGCGTCGGCCTCGTCCATCGGTGGTGCGATGCTGGGCCTGGCCATGCCGGCCCATGTGGTGCAGATCCTGCTGGGCGGCGTGGTGCTGGCCATCGTGGTGCTGATGGCCACTGCCCGCAAGAGCGAGTTCCCCGAGGTGCCGCGGCCCGATGCGCTGTCGCAGGCGCTGGCGCTGCATGGCGTGTTCGTCGACGGGGCCTCCGGCCGCCAGGTGCCCTGGCAGGTGCACCGCACCGTGCCGGGCCTGCTCACGTTCCTGGGCATCGGCGTGCTGGCCGGGATGTTCGGCATCGGCGCCGGGTGGGCCAACGTGCCGGCGCTGAACCTGCTGATGGGCGCGCCGCTGAAGGTTTCGGCGGGCACCTCCAGCCTGGTGCTGTCGCTGGTGGATTCGTCGGCGGCCTGGGTCTACATCAACAAGGGCGCGGTGCTGCCGCTGGTGGCGGTGCCGTCGGTGCTGGGCATGATGCTCGGCGCAAAGATCGGTGCCCGGCTGCTCAACGTGCTCAAGGGCTCGGTGGTGCGCCGCATGGTGGTGGGCGTGCTGCTGTTCGCCGGGCTGCGCGCGCTGCTCAAGGGGCTGGGTGTGTGGACATGACCCCACGGCACAGAATCGAACGATGAGCTCGCCTGCCGACACCCATGTTCAGTCCGCTGAACAATTGCGTTATGCCTTGTGGCTGGAGCGCGGCACCCGCGTGGGCCTGGGGGTGCTGATCGTCGCCTTCGCCGCCTACATGATCGGATGGCTCCCGGCGCTGGTGCCGCCCGATCAGCTGCCCGCGATCTGGGGCCAGCCGGTGGGCCGCTACCTGGCCGCGGCGGGCGCCCCGACCGGATGGGGCTGGCTGGCGCATCTGGCGCGGGGTGACATGCTGAGCCTGGCGGGCATCGCGCTGCTGGCCAGCTGCTCGTTGCCGGGCCTGCTGGTGCTGGCGGCGATGTACCGGCGCCAGGGCGACAAGGCCTTCGCCGCGATGTGCGTGGCCGAGGTGCTGGTGATCGTGCTGGCCGCCTCGGGCCTGCTGGCCGGGGGGCACTGAGCCATGACGCATCCGTTCTCGCGCCTGTTGCTGGCCACCGAGCACAGCGAGCACGATGCCGGCAGCGAGCGCGTGGCGCTGGCCATGGCCCAGCGCTGCGGTCTGCCGCTGGCGGCGGTGCTGCCGATCCTCAGCAACCCCGAGTACGAAGCCGTGGCGCCCGAGCTGGCGGCGCGCACCGAGGCCGCCGCCGCAGCGCGGGTGGCCCGGCTCGCGGCGGTGGCAGCCGAGCAGGGCGTGACGCTCGAGGTGAAGGCGCGGCGCGGACCGCTGCTGTTCCGCGAGATCGTCGACGAGGCTGCCGAGCGCGCCGCAGAGCTGGTCATCATCCGCCGCCGCGGCAAGCTCGGGCTGCTGGCCAACCTGCTGGTGGGCGAGATGGTTGGCCAGGTGCTGGCGCATGCGCCCTGCAGCGTGCTGGTGACGCCGCGCGAGTCCACGATGTGGCGCCGGCATGTGCTCATCGGCCTGGATCCTGCGGCACCGGACGCCGCCGCCCTCGAGCAAGGCGCCGCCATCGCGGCCCAATGCGACTTGCCACTCACGCTGCTGGCGGTGGCCGACTCCGCCGGCTCGGCCGTTGCCGATGCCGCGCTGTCGGCGGCCCAGACGCGGTGCCGCTCGGTGCTGGCCGCTGGCGGTGCGTCTGCAGACGCCCTGGCACGGGTGCAGGTGCGGCGTGCGAGCGGAAAGCCCCACAAGGCGCTGATCGAGACGGCCGGCCAGTGCGGCGCCGACCTGATCGTCGTCGGCCGGCACGGTGACCGATCGATCCAGCGTGCCTGGGTCGGCGGCGTCACGCAGAAAGTGATCGGCCTGGCCGGTTGCCCGGTGCTGGTCGCCATCGGCCACCACCCTTCCACGGAGAAACCCGCATGAGCGACGCACTCGCCTACCTCGCCAAGGCCCGGCCCGATGCCGTGGGCCACTACTTCGCCTTCCTGAAGGCCTGCGGCAAGCACCTCGACCCCAAGACGCGCAACCTGATCTCGGTCATCACCAAGGTGGATGCCCAGACCGAGCGCGGCTTTCGCCAGTACCTGGGCCGCGCGCTGCGCGAGGGCTGCACGCCGATGGAGGTGCTCGATGCCCTGCTGATGGCCTTCCCGACGCTGGGCCTGGCCAAGATCGTGTGGGCCGTGGACATCATCCTGGCCATGGACCTGCCCGAGTTCCAGCCTGGCGCGCTGGGCGCACAGGGCGAGTGGCACGACGTGATCGCCACCAAGGACATCGCCGTGGGCGAGATCCGGCGCCTGGATTGCGAAGGACGCGGCCTGTTCGTCTATCGCGACACAGCCCGCTCCTGGAAGGTGTACGACAGCCGCTGCCCGCATCAGGGCACCAACATCCCGCACCTGGCGCTCGAAGGCCAGACGCTCACCTGCCCCAAGCACGACTGGGCCTTCGATGCCCACAGCGGCGAGTGCATCCGCAAGGGCAACAGCCCCCTCAAGCAGTGGCCCAGCAAGGTCGTCAAGGGACGCCTGCTGGCGCACTGGTGATTCACCGGTTCCTCCCTCCCCATCGCAAAGGAGAAAAACGATGGTTGCTCGCATGACCCGATCGATCCGCCTGCTTCCGCTGGCGGCGCTGCTGGCCGTGGCCGCACCGGCCCTGGCCACCAACGGCATGAACATGGAAGGCTACGGCCCGGTGTCCACCGGCATGGGTGGCGCCTCGCAGGCCATCGACCACGGCACCGCGGCGATGGCCCAGAACCCGGCCACGCTGGGGTTGATGGCACCGGGCGCCCGCCTCGATGCGGCCATCGGCCTGCTCGGCCCCAAGGTGGCCAGCACCATGCCCGGCTTCGGCACCGCCGATTCGGGTGGCACCTCATACACCATGCCGGCCTTCGGCTATGCCCGCCGCAACGGAGCGCTCACCTACGGCATCGGCATCTTCGCGCAGGGCGGCATGGGCACCGAGTACGAGGCCAACACCTTCATGGGTGGCGGCTCGGGCCAGCCCACTCGCAGCGAACTCGGCGTGGGCCGGGTGCTGCTGCCGGTGGCCTACCAGGTGACCCCCAACCTGATCGTCGGCGCCACGCTCGACTACATGTGGGCCGGCCTGGACATGCGCATGGCCGCCAGCGGCCAGCAACTGGGCGGCATGGTCACCGGCGTGTCGGGCAACCTGGCCATGGCCATGCCGGCGATGGCCGGCGCGCCCTGGGCGCGGGTGGATTTCTCGAACTCCAGCGACTTCACCGGCGCGGCCAAGGCCACCGGCTGGGCGGGCAAGTTCGGCGTGGTGTTCAAGCCCGACGCCGCGGTGACGCTGGGTGCCTCGTACCAGCTGAAGTCGGCCCTCAAGGACATGACCACCGGCGCCAAGGGCGCCAGCATGAGCGCCTTTGGCGGTTTTGCCGACAGCGGCAAGATCACCGTGGTCGATTTCCAGTGGCCGTCGATGCTGGCGGTGGGCGGTGCCTGGCAGGCCAGCCCGCAGCTGCTGCTGGCCGCCGACCTCAAGCGCATCGCCTGGTCGGGCGTGATGAAGAACTTCCGCCTGCGCTACGACTCCGCCGGCATGGGCGGCTCGGTCAGCTTCGCGCTGCCGCAGAACTGGGACGACCAGACGGTGCTCAACATCGGCATGGCCTACAAGGTGAACGACCAGCTCACGCTGCGGGCGGGCGTCAACCAGGCCGACAACCCGATCCCGGCGATGCTCGTCAACCCGTTGTTCCCGGCCACGGTCGAGTCGCACTACACGCTGGGCCTGGGCTACAAGATCTCTGCCGCGGGCGAGTTCAACGGCTCGGTCACCATCGCCCCCTCCGCCACCGTCACCAACGGCATGGGCGTGGTCGTCACCCACAAGCAGACCAACGTGCAGCTGATGTACACCCACAGGTTCTGACCGGGCCTCGGCCGGGCGCCTGTCGGCCCGGCGCGAGCTGAGGCGAACGGCCTCATGCACGGGCGCCGTCTGTTCGCAGGCGGCGCCCGTGTCGCTTGGGGCGGGCGCGGCCGAGGCGCTTGTCGGGTACGGGCGTACCGGCCTGAACATCGTCTGGCGACACCCTCGATCTGGACGCAAGTCGTTGATTCGATTGCACTTTCGCCTGAGGCGCGAGTTCGGGGTGTGCAGCCGATTTGTACTTCGCGGCGGGTGGGCGGCGCCCGGGCGTGGCCGAGGGGTCGATGCCCAGCGCTGCCCGATGCGCGCAAGTGCTTGATTTGCAAGGCAAAGCGGTGTTCTTCGAGGCGGATGAGGCCCGGTTGGCACGATCGATGCGTAGATCCGATCGACACGACCTCAAACCCGAACGGAGAACATCATGACAACGCTGCAACTCACCGGCTTCGGAACCGCCACCACCGCCTTCCGTCTTCCGCAACCGACGATCTCCCGCGAAGCCCGCCTGGCCGCCGGCCTGGCCGCCGCCCCCTTCATCGGCCTGGCCTTCATCGTCGCGCTGCCCATCGCCGGCCTCGCCGGCCTGGCCGCCTACGCCGCCCGGGCGCTGCATGCCCGCCGCGCCGCCATCAAGGACATCGCGCTGTTCTTCGCCGCCCCGCTGGTTGGCCTGGTCTACATCGCGCTGATGCCGCTGGTGGGCCTCGGTGCCCTGCTGTGGACGGCTGCCAAGGCCCTGCGCGCCGAGCGGGCGCTGGTCCAGGGCCTCAAGCTCGCCGGTGCCGTGCTGGTCGCCCCGGTCATCGGCCTGGTGTTCATCGTCGCGCTGCCCTTCGCCGGCCTGGCCACCCTGATGGGCTACGAACTCCGCCACGCCTTCGCCACCCGGCGCAGCGCCTGACGACCTCCCACCCACAACCGCCGACGGACCATCCGCCACCCCGATCAACCGGCCCAGGCCGCACCCTTCACACGCCGCCAGGCCCCACCGATTACCGGGACGATCCCGCCCCACCCGCAGCGAAGGCGACCAGGATCCCCCACCCCACGCCCCGGCACCGACCGGGGCGCTTTTTTTTGTTCGGGTGGGTGCCGATACGCGGTGTCGCCTGCTCCAGTACATTCGCCCCGGTGCACGCTGCGTCGCCCCCGGGGCGCACGCGTGGCCGATGTCGCTGCAATCCCCTGTGCAGGAGTGCCAATGAGCGAGACCCTGGGCTACGTCTTCGGCTTCACCGGCGCGGCCTTCATGCTGGCCAGCTACACCATGAAGAGCATGCTGCCGCTGCGCGTGGCCGCGCTGCTGGCGAGTTGCTGCCTGGTGGTGTATGGCTATGTGTTCCATGCCTTGCCCACGCTGGCGCTGTACTCGGTGCTGATTCCGATCAACATCAGGAAGACGCTGCAGATCCGCAAGCTGGTGCGCACCATCGAGGAGGCCAAGGCCGACACGCCGCTGGCCCAGTGGCTGCTGCCGCACATGAAGCGGCGCACGGTGAAGGCCGGTCAGGTGCTGTGGCGCCAGGGCGACGTGGCCACCGAGATGCTGTACCTCGAGAGCGGCCGCATGCGCCTGATCGAGCACGACCAGCCGCTCGAGCCGGGCGCGCTGGTGGGCGAGATCGGGCTGTTCGCGCCCGAGAACCGCCGCACGCTGAGCCTGGAGACCACCGAGGACTGCGTCGTCCATGGCCTCTCGGCCGAGGCGATGATGCACCTGTACTTCCAGAGCCCCAAGCTGGGCTACCACGTGATGCGCCTGATCGTGGCGCGGCTGATGCACGACACCGAAGTGGCACGGGCGCGCATCGCGCCGGCCCAGGCGGCGGCGTGAGCGGATCGGGCGGGCCCGGGCGATCCACGGCCTTGCGCCTCAAGCCCAGGACCCTCGGCGCATTGCTGGGCATCGTCGCGGCCGCGGTCACGATCGGCCTCATCGTGATGCGGCTGATCGAGGCGATGGCGCCGGTGGCCACGTTGGTGTCGCTGCGCAATGCATCCGCCGAGCCGATCGTGCTGGAGCGCGTGCGGGTCGATGGCCAGTGGGTGTCGCAGCAACCGCGAGGCCTGAACCCCGGGCAGGCCCTGACCACGCAGGCCGGCCGGCCGCTGCAGCCCGTGCCGATGCGCGTGGCTCGTCCGGCGCTCGTCGAGGTGGCCTTCGGCACGACGCCCGCCGGTATGCTCTCGTGCACGCTCGAGCCCCGGCCGCATGGCGTCTGCGCCATCCGGATCCTGGTTCGCTCGCCGACGCAACTGGCCTGCGACTACGAGTGCACCGCGCCCGCGTCGGCGCCTTCCCCATGATGTCAGGCCCGCCATGACCACTGTCCGCATCCCCAGCGATCCAGAAGCCGAACCGCGCGTCAAGGCGGTGTTCGACGACATCCGTGCCACGCGCAAGACCGACTTCGTCAACCAGATGTGGCGCACGCTGGCCTTCGACCCGGCCCTGCTCGAGAGCACCTGGGCCGAGGTGAAGCGCCTGATGGCCACGCCCTCGACGCTCGATCCCCTGACCAAGGAGATGGTCTACATCGCGGTGTCCATCGCCAACAGCTGCAGCTACTGCGTGCACTCGCACACCGCCGCGGCGCGGGCCAAGGGCATGACCGACGCGCAGCATGCCGAGCTGCTGGCCATCGTGTCGCTGGCCGCCCGCACCAACCACCTGGCCAACGGCTTGCAGGTGCCGCTGGACCCTGAGTTCGACCTGTCGCGCCCGCGCTGACGCCTGGCCCGCGGCCGCCGCCTACGTGCGGTTGCCGGGGTCGCAGGTGCTTACCGCGTGGCCCTCAGGTGATGCCGTGCCACGGCCGATAGGCCCAGGCATGAACCGCCGCCCGCCGCCCGACCACTGGGACCACGACCCGGAAAGCGTGCGCCAGCGCCAGGACGGCATCGTCGACCAGGTGCGGCGCGAGCAGAACCGGCGCACCACCTTCCACCAGCCCAGCCGCCTGCACGGGAGGCTGCGGCCCGGCCCGCGTCGCCGCCGCTGGCTGGGCGTCGCGGTGCTGCTGGCGCTGGTGGCGGCGTCGGCCTACGTGGCCCTGGCCGAGCCGATGCGCATGCCGGCAGCCCTGGCCGCGATGCACCGCTGAACGGTCAGCGACCGGGCGAGCCCCCAGTCACCGCCGCGCTATCCTCCACGCACGGCCCATGCGGCCGCGGTGCCATCCCCGAGGAGATGCCTTGGCCCAGGAAGTCGACCCCGTCAAGACCGCCCGCCTGTTCGAGTTCTACGTGCGGCGCATCTGGCCCTGGCAGCGGCGCCTCGTGGCCGGCCGGCTGGCGCGGCGCTGCAGCCGATGCGGCGCCTCCGAGCGCATGTTGACGCTCGACGCGAGCGGCGTGTGCAGCGAATGCGTGCGCCAGGCCGCGCAGGGCGTGCCGCCGCGCCGCGCGCCCGATGCCGCGCTGCAGGCCGACCTGGCCGCGGTGCTGGCCGGTGCACAGGGGCAGGGCGCCGGCCGCTACGACGCACTGGTGATGTTCAGCGGCGGCAAGGACAGCAGCTACCTGGTGCAGCGGCTGAAGAACGAGTTCCCGCGGCTGCGGCTGCTCACCTGCACCGTTGACAACAGCTTCATGAGCCCGGTGGCCAAGCGCAACATCGACGAGATCCTGCCCCGCCTGGACGTCGATCACGTGTTCATCCGGCCGCACCGCGCCTTCTACGTGCAGCTGTTCCGCCACGCGCTGACGCACCTGAACGCCCACGGCAGCTACGGCACCGTCGACTTCAGCGATGGCGAGTTCATGCTCGATGCGGCGCGCAACCTGGCCGCCGAGAAGCAGATCCCGCTGATCGTCTGCGGCTACTCGCGCTACCAGGTCGAGAACGGCCTCGGGCTGCACCACTACGAATCGCCGCGCGAGCGCGAGCGCCAGCCGCGCACCGAGACCGCCGGCCTGGCGCTCGCCGACATCTTCGAGCGCGAGGACGACCGCCGCCTGTGGTGGCAGGGCCAGACGCGGCCCGACGTGGAGGTGCCGCGGCTGCTGTTTCCGCTCTATGCGTGGGATCTGGAAGAGGCCGAGATCAAGCGCCAGGTGGTGCAGTGGGGGCTGATCAGCGCCAAGGACCAGAGCCCCATCGTCACCAACCACCGGCTGATCCCGCTGCTGGGCGTGGTGGATGTGCACCAGTTCGGCTACAGCAGCTTCGAGGGCGAGTTCTGCCGCATGATCCGCGAGGGCAAGGCCGAGCGCGAGCCCTGGCAGCACACCTTCGAGTTCCTCGAGTACACCGCCCGCACCGGCCTGTTCGTCAAGCCGCTGGTGCTCGACCTGCTGGCCCAGCTGGGCTTGCAGGCCCAGGACGTGGGCGTGCACTTCGAGTGAGCCGCGGCACGCGACCGCCCCGGCTCCTGCCGGGCGTCGCGGGTGCCATGGCCCGGTTCAGCCGGCGTCGCCGGGCGCCGGGCCCTCGAGCTCGGCGAACTTCGCGGCCATCGTGGGGTTGCCCCTCGTCAGGCGCTTGATGGTCAGGTCTTCGGCCTTGTCGTTGGCAAGCCGAAGGTTGTTGGCCGACTTGTGCAGCGCCTCCTTGGTCTTCTCGAGGTCCTTGATCGCCTCGTCGATGCGCTTGATGGCCTCGACGAAGCCCTCGGAGGCCAGCCGCCAGTTGCGGCCGAAGGCCGTCTTGAAGTCGTCGATCTGGCGCTCGAAGTTGGTGATGTCGATGTTCTGCGCCTTCACCAGCGCCAGCTCGGTCTTGAACTTCAGCGAGTTCTGCGCGGCGTTGCGCAGCAGGGTGATGATGGGCATGAAGAACTGCGGGCGCACCACGTACATCTTCGGGTAGCGGTGCGAGACGTCGACGATGCCGGTGTTGTAGAGCTCGCTGTCGGGCTCGAGCAACGACACCAGCACGGCGTACTCGCAGCCCTTCTCGGTGCGGTCCTTGTCGAGCTCCTTCAGGAAGTCCTCGTTCTTCTTCTTGGTGGCCGTCTCGTCGGCCTCGTTCTTCATCTCGAACATGATCGAGACGATCTCGGTGCCGGCCTCGTCGGCGTCGCGGAACACATAGTCGCCCTTGCTGCCGCTGCGCGCGTCGTTGTCCTTCTCGAAATAGGCCCGCGGAAACGCCGTCGCCCGGATGCGGTTGAACTCGGTCTCGCAGTGCTGCTCCAGCGTTTCGCCGACCATCTTGGTCGACAGCCGCGCCTTCAGGTCGCGCAGCCGCTCGATCGCGTCATCCCGATCCTTGATCTGCGTCTCGTAGCGCTCCTTCAGGGCCTTCTCGGCCAGTTCCTTTTCGAGCCTCGCCCGCTCCAGGCCGCCCTTGAACTCGTCGCGCTCCTTCTCGACCGCGCTCACCGCCTGGGTGACCGCCAGCGTTCGCGCCACCTCGCCGGCCTCCAGCTTCGCCTTCAGCGCCTGGATCTCACGTTCCTTGGCAGCCGCGGCGCTCTGCAGCTCGTTCGCCAGCTTGGCCTCGGCCAGCTGCGCGGCGGCCTGCCGGTCGTGACGGGCCTGCCGCAGCTCGGCGGCCAGCGCGTCGCGCTCCTTCTCGACCGCGCCGAGCGCCTCGGCCACGGCGAGCTTGCGCGCCATGCCGCCGTCGTTGAGCTTGGCCTTCAGCTCGAGGATCTCGGCATCCTTGGCCGCGGCCACCTGCTGCAGCTCGCCCCCGAGCTGGGCCCGGGCCAGCTCGACGGCGGCCTTCTTGTCGCGCTCGGCCAGCTCGAGCCGCTCGTGCAGCTGCTTGTCGAACTCGGTATCGCGAACCTGCTTGAGGATGTCCGCATAGCCGGCCTCGTCGATCTTGAACGCCTTGCGGCAGTGGGGGCAGATGATCTCGTGCATGCGCAGGGCCTTGTTCAGGGACGACGGGCAATGGGCATCGGCGCGCGAGGGCCGCGGGCCCGTCGAGCATACGCCCGGCGGATTCGCAGCCACAGCTCTGGCGAAGAGGGCGGGTGGCTGCGCACCAGACGGATGTCGCCGCAAAGGCCCGGCTCTCGCTGCCACACGGGCCGCGCCAAAGTCATCACCTCGATCGTTGGAAGGACAGGAGTGCGATCTCGAGCGGGTCGACGCAGCCTTAGCGGGAGGCCACGAACCTAACGTCCAGCCCATCTGGAATGATGGGCTCCGTCACGCACGACACTTCAGCCTTCCGCCAGAGGAAATGGTTCGTTGATGGACGTCTCAATAGCAAGCCGGGAGCATGCACTTCATCCGCCGGGCCATTCGCCGTAGAAGGCCACGCCTTCATCAGTCCATAATCCAGTTAACCGAATCTCGGCCGCCTCATTGGTATCGCTCGTGAAGAAATGTCGATTTAGTGTCGACGAATAGAATCGGAAGACCGGGACTGCGTCTGTATGGTTCGGTGTCGAGTAGGCAGTAAAGCCGACGCCTTCGTACACAAATGGCCAGACACCATTATCAGGTGTATACGACGAATCAGTGGATTCCTTGATGATCGTACTCTTTTCGGCTTCCGATGCTGTAAAGAAGTGGTGACCGGTCTGGGTATTGTAAAACCTGTATACGGAAGTCACGCTGGAATCCGAGTGAGCTGCTTCAAACGTGGCGCCTTGATAAAAATATGGCCAAAGCCCATTTTCCGGCGTAAAGGTTGAGTCTGTTGATTCTCTTATTATCATATCCCTTTCGGCGACCGAGGGGGTATAAAAGTACGCCTTGTCTCTTGTGTTATAGAAGCGGTAAACCAACCCGACAATGTTGTCCGCTGGCAGTGGGATCGCAACGGTAGGGGCGTACTTGAATGTTTCTGCCGAGAACGTATCGGTTCCAAACCTGAGGCTCTCGACATTTGAGATCGAATCTAGTTCGCCAATTTTGTTGGCAACCCAAAGAAGGCCACGAGAGTCGCGGGAGATGATGTAGGAGCCAATTGTGTCACTGTAGCTGACGGTATCGATGCCGGGGCCTCCATTAATGATGTCGGAGCCTCCGCCACCAGCTATCAAGTCATTTCCGGATCCTGCATCAATAAAGTCGTTCGCACCTTTTCCATCGATTGAGTCATTGGCATCCGAGCCGATCAAGTAGTCAGCGTCATCACTTGGTGAGCGACTGAGATTCTTGGTTACCAGCATCATAGGAGTGGAAACAGTGAGCCCTGCTGAGTCACTGGCAACGAATTCAAGAGCCAAGTCTGCGGAATCAAGCGAAGGTATTCCAGAAATGGTTCTATTTGCCGGATCAAACTTTAGCCATGAAGGAAGCGGTGTGCCTCCTATTCCTCTGACTGAAATGCTTACGCTGCCGCCTTCGGGATCAGCAAATGTGGCAATCGGCAATGTGTATGTGCTGTACTGAAGTTCAGGCCAAATCTGAGAGCTTGGTACCGGAATCTTAATGATTGGGGCGCTGTTTGCTTGAATCGTCGACACCACGAAATCGTCGTACCCAAGACCACCCGATGGGTCGCGTGCTGATATGCGAATGATTAGGTCTGGTGCCCCAGCAGGAACTTGGCCAGTCAATGTGCGCAGGGCGGGATCAAAGGTCAGCCATGTCGGTAGGGGACTCCCGTTCGATAGAGTTGCACTGAAGGCAAGTGAGTCCCCATCTGGATCGTAGAACGTCGCTGAAGGAATTTGGAACGTAAATTTTGTACCCTCGGTGACACTTGTGTCCGGAATTGAGGAAAGGATTGTTGGAACAGCATTCGCCTTGAGTGTGTAGAAAACTACCTCATCCGTGGCAGTTAGTCCGCTAGGGTCAGTCGCAGTGATTCGTACAGTGTAATCAGGCGATCCGGCTGGTGCTGTGCCCTGGAATCTGCTTGTGCTTGGCGAAAAAGTCAACCACGAAGGCAAAGGATCGCCATTTGCAAGCTTCGCGGAAATGGTAAGCGGGTTCCCGTCTGGATCAGAAAAGGTGCCGGCTGGGATCTCGAAGTACATTGCGACCCCCTCGGTCCAGTTGCTATCGGCCTCTGGATAGGAAACGACGGGAGCGCGATTCGGGTGTACTACGGTGTCCGTATCCATGTACACGGAGAGACTGTAAAACGTGTAGTAGGAACCTTGGTGCCAAGAAGCGTCGACGTAGTACAGGCCAGTATATGGAGCCTTCCAAGACCAAATGACGTCTCTAGAGTAGTAGGCATCACTCAACCAAGCGTCGGCTGGGTCATCCGATTCCGAGTTTGCGGTTATTGCATTGCCGTAAGCGTCATAGATGATGACAACGTATGGATCAAAGTAGCTGGTGCTATAGATATCGAGAGTTGCACCTTCACTCACCGAAATTGTATACAGGGAGTGAAGGAGTGCATACGATTCGCTGCCATAGGTGGTAGCTCTGTAATCCCATCCCGTTGATGGCACGTTGTATGATTCAAAGGGCAAATTTCGAGCATTGGCCCTTTGGGTGGGCGTCAGGTCGGGCAGAAAATCCAATGTCGTATAGGTGGCCATTTCTTCTCCCTTGGGTTTTCACCGCACGAAGTGTGGTGTTGACTTTGTCAAAGTCATTAACGTTACAGATCGACCGCAGTCAATCGTTGAGGGAGATCAAGGTCTGTGCCGCGTGGGTCGCGCCGGCAACCCCAAGCGCCAACAGGCCCCGCCGAACGCCGACTGCTATTTCGGGGCCGCCCCGGCGCAGTCATTGGCAACGCTGAGTCCTCAGGTCAGCACGTCAAGTTGTGCTGAGCGAAGGCGCCGCCTACAGTCCGCGACCATCCATCGGCCGACCTGGGGCCGGCCATGGCCCAAATCCGTCCACTACGCCGATCTGAACCTGCGAGAGGTCGACCGAATTCGCGGTGACGGGAGCGTCCTCGCAGCCTACCGGATGGACCCAAAGGCCTGGCATCGCTACCGCGAGCCAGCCCCACCCCCTGCTTCGGCGTCGATGGCCTGCTGCACCGCGCGGTAGAACGCGTCGCGCGCTTCGCTGGTGGGCTTGTGGGTGGCGCCGGCGCCCCAGTTCGAGTTCGTGGCGATGACCAGGCGGCGCTTGGGGTCGATGAAGATGCCCTGGCCGAAGATGCCGCGCGCGGCGAAGCTGCCCTCGGGGTAGATCCACCACTGGTAGCCGTAGCCGCGGCCGGGCGTGCCGATGTCGGCCTGCTGGCGGGTGGCCTCGGCCAGCCAGCCGTCGGGCACGATGCTCTGGCCGTTGACCCGTGCGCCGTCGAGGATGAACAGGCCATAACGCGCAAAGTCGCGGGTGGCGGCCTGCAGGCAGCAACCGCTGATCTCGCGGCCCGTGCGGCTGAGGATCCAGGTGGCCTGCTGCTCCATGCCGGCCGGCCCCCAGACCTTCTCGGAGAGGTAGGTGGCCAGCGGCTTCTTCGTGGCTTCGCCGATGAGCACGCCCACCAGATTGGTCTCGCCCGTGCTGTAGAGCCAGCGCGTGCCCGCCGGCACCTCGCGTGGCAGGCGGCGCAGGTAGCTCACCAGCGTCTCCACGCCTTCTTCGGGCTGGTGGTTGTTGAAGCGCGCCACGTCGGAGTTCGGGTCGGCGTAGTCCTCGTTCCAGCGCACGCCCGAGGTCATGGTGAGCAGTTGGCGGATGCTCACCGCGTCGTAGGCCGAGCCCTTCATCGCCGGGATGTAGTCGCTGACCTTGTCGTCCATGCTGCGGATGTGTCCGTCGCGCAGCGCCGCGCCCACCAGCGTGGAGGTGATGGACTTGGCCACCGAGAAGCTGGTCCAGCGCCCGTTGGCATCGAGGTCCAGGCCATAGCGTTCGAGCCGCAGCTTGCCATCGTGAACGATGACGATCGCCGCACTGCGCTGCGCGGCCATGAAGGCGTCCACGTCCACGGACAGCTTCAGCGGCGGCCCGGGCGGCAGCGGGCGAACCGTGCCGCCCGCGGGCACGGCGCGCGCCTTGGCCAGGAAGGGCAGGCGGTCCAGCGCGCGGAACGCAGCATCGCGCTGCGCCTGGCTCCAGAACAGCACGTCGCGGTTGGTGGGCAAGGCCTTGAGCAGGCCGCGCGTCTCCTTGTCGAGGTTGAACCAGGTGGCCGTGCCGGCCACGGCCAACACAGCCAGCAGGCCGAGGGCGAGTTTCTTGAGCTTCATGGTGGGCCATGGACGCGGATCAGCCGCGGAGCCTGCGCATTGGACAACAACAACCGCTGCGGGTGATGGGCGACTGGCCGCCCCGGTGCGAGGATGCCTGGCCCATCAGATTTTCCTGAAGTCGCAGGTCAACAGATCTGAATTGTGCTTATTAGAGGCGACTCCTACAGTCCGCGGCCATTCCCCCTGCCGAACTGGAGCCGACCATGGACCAATCCCGCCGCTATGCCGATCTGAGCCTGCGCGAGGCCGACCTGATCCAAGGGGGCGGCCACATCCTGGTGGCCTACAAGATGAAGCCCAAGGCCGGGCACGGCTACCTCGAGGCGGCGGCGCACTTCGCGGCCGAGTCGTCCACCGGCACCAATGTCGAGGTGTCGACCACCGACGACTTCACCAAGGGCGTCGATGCCCTCGTCTATCACATCGACGAGGCCAGCGAGGACATGCGCATCGCCTATCCGCTGGACCTGTTCGACCGCAACCTCATCGACGGCCGGATGATGATCGTGTCGTTCCTGACGTTGGCGATCGGCAACAACCAGGGCATGGGCGACATCGAGCACGCCAAGATGATCGACTTCTACGTGCCGCCCGCGGCGCTGCGCCTGTTCGATGGCCCGGCCAAGGACATCTCCGACCTGTGGCGCATCCTCGGCCGGCCGGTGAAGGATGGCGGCTACATCTGCGGCACCATCATCAAGCCCAAGCTGGGCCTGCGGCCCGAGCCGTTCGCCCAGGCGGCGTACGAGTTCTGGCTGGGCGGCGACTTCATCAAGAACGACGAGCCGCAGGGCAACCAGGTGTTCGCGCCGATGAAGAAGACCATCCCGCTGGTCTACGACGCGATGAAGCGCGCGATGGACGAGACCGGCGAGGCCAAGCTGTTCTCGGCCAACATCACCGCCGACGACCACCACGAGATGGTGGCGCGCGGCGAGTTCATCCTGCGCGAGTTCGGCCCCGATGCCGACAAGGTGGCCTTCCTGGTGGACGGGTATGTCGGCGGCCCGGGCATGATCACCACCTGCCGCCGAACCTTTCCCAACCAGTACCTGCACTACCACCGGGCCGGGCATGGCGCGGTGACCAGCCCGAGCAGCAAGCGCGGCTACACCGCCTACGTGCTGGCCAAGATGAGCCGGTTGCAGGGGGCCAGCGGCATCCACGTGGGCACCATGGGCTACGGCAAGATGGAAGGCGAGAAGGACGACCGCGCCATCGCCTACATCATCGAGCGCGACAGCTACCAGGGGCCGGTCTATCACCAGGAGTGGCTGGGCATGAAGCCCACCACGCCCATCATCTCGGGCGGCATGAATGCGCTGCGCCTGCCCGGCTTCTTCGCCAACTTGGGCCATGGCAACGTGATCAATACCGCCGGTGGGGGCAGCTACGGCCACCTCGATTCGCCGGCCGCCGGCGCGCGCAGCCTGCGCCAGGCCTACGACTGCTGGAAGGCCGGTGCCGACCCGATCCAGTGGGCGCGCGAGCACCGCGAGTTCGCCAGGGCCTTCGACTCGTTCCCGGGGGATGCCGACAAGCTGTACCCGGGCTGGCGCGAGAAGTTGGCGGGCGTGCACCGCTGACGCGTTGCCCGTGGTCGGGCCGGCCACGCGTCGGCTCGAGGGTTGGCGCCCGGGCCCTCGGGCCCTTCGCCCTTCAGGCCCTCAGGCCCGTAGCCCCTCAGGCCCTGCGGTCCTTGCGTTCGACCTGCTGCGATTGCTCCTGGGCCGCCTTGGTCGGCCGCAACGGCGCAAAGGGCGGCGGAAAGCCGACGAACGCCAGCACGATCAGGATCGGGAGCAGGCAGTAGACCAGCGGCTTCTTCCAGTTCAGGTTCATCGAACCGGGTAGCTGGGGTGATGGCCCCGGCATTCAACCCCCGAAGGGGCTGGATGGCGGCCGGGGTGTCACGAAGGCTCATGCCGCGCGTGCGGCCGCCGTCTCGATCGGCCGTGCCTCGCGGATCGGCCAGTGCAGCAGCGCGGCGGCCACGGCCAGCACGATGTCGGCCCACCACATCCAGTCGTAGCGGCCGGTGAGCTCGAAGGCCTTGCCGCCCAGGTAGGCGCCGAGGAAGCCGCCCACCTGGTGCGTCACCATCACCAGCCCGAACAGCGTGCCCATGTGCGCCGGGCCGAAGAAGCGCGCCACCAGGCCGGCCGTGGGCGGCACGGTGGACAGGAAGGTCAGGCCCATCACCGCCGCGAAGGCCAGCATCACTGCGGTGCTCTTGGGCGCCAGCACGAACAGCAGCACGGCCAGCGCGCGGCTGGCGTAGATCAGCGTCAGCAGGCGCTTCATCGGCCAGCGGCCGTTGCGGTGGCCGATGGCCCAGCCGATGCCGAAGCTGCCGACGATGTTGAACAGGCCGACCATGGCCAGCGACCAGGCACCCACCTCGGGCGGCAGCGAGCACGAGGCGACGACGCCCGGCAGGTGCGTGGCCAGGAAGGCCACGTGGAAGCCGCAGACGAAGAAGCCCGCCGCCAGCAGGCGATAGCTGCGGTCGGCCAGGGCGCGGCGCACGGCTGCCCCGGTGCCTTCGGCGGTGCCCGCTGCGCCGCCTGCGGCCGGCACACCGCGTCGCCGCAGCACCCAGGCCGCCGGCAGCGCCAGCAGCATCAGAGCGGCCAGCGATTGCAGCGCCACCACCCAGCCCGCCGCGGCGGTGATGCCCTGAGCGATGGGGGCGAAGATGAACTGCCCGAACGAGCCGCCGGCGTTGACGATGCCGGTGGCGATGCCGCGCTTCTCGGGCGCCACCAGGCGCGTGGTGGCGGCCATCAGCACCGAGGGGCCGGCCATGCCGGCGCCGCCGGCGGCCAGCACCCCGATGGCGAGGATGAGGCCCGCGGTGGTGTGCATCCACGGGATCAATGCGGTGCCCAGGGCCACCAGCAGCACGCCCGCCACCAGCACCCGGCCCGGGCCGACCCGGTCGGCCACCATGCCGGCAAAGGGCTGGGTCAGCCCCCACCACAGCTGCCCGAAGGCGAAGGCCAGGCTGATGCTGGCCAGCCCCAGCCCGGTGGAGGTGTTCATCGCCGAGAGGAACAGGCCCATCGACTGGCGCGCGCCCATCGTCAGCGCGAACGAGCCGCCGGCGGCCAGCAGCACCAGCCACAGGGCGGGCAACGCCGTCATGCCCGGCACGGCGCCCGGCGCGGGCGCACCGGGGATCGCGGCGCCCGCAGCGCCCGCGGCGCCTGAATGTGGACGCGTCGCTCGGGTATCAGCACGGGTCTCAGGCATCGTCTTCGTCTCCCGGGGATCCATCGGACAGCAGCGCGATGCACTCGTCCAGCAAGCCATGCAGCCGTGCCACCCGCTCCTCGCCGAGCCTGGCGTTGAAGGCCAGCTGTGCCTTCTTCCAGGCCCGCTGCACCTCGGTGCGCTTGGCCCGGCCCGCCTCGGTGATCGAGACCAGCCGCGAGCGATCGTCCACACCGGGGCCGAGTTCGAGCCAGCCCTGCGCCACCAACGGCCGCAGGTTGCGGGTGAGGGTGGAGGGCTCCAGCGCCATGCGCGAGGCCAGATCCGCCGGCCGGATCGGGCCCAGCGTGGCCACATGGCTGAGCAGCGAGTACTGCGAGGTCTTGAGCCCGGTGGCGCCGACGAAGCGGTCGTAGTGGCGGCTGGCCAGGCGATCGGCCTGGCGCAGCTTGAAGCTGCTGCAGCCTCGCGGGGCCGCGACGGCCGGCGGCTCGGCCGCCATGCCGGCCGAGTCGCCGATGGGCCGGGCCGGAGGCACGCGTCGACGGGCGGAAGCGGGTGAGCCGGAGCGCATTCAAACAATTGTACCTACAATCATTGTACCTACAACCGAATGGAGCCGATGACGTGAGCACCGCCAGCCACCAGTTGCACGACCAGATCGCCGCCACGCTGGCGCAGTGGGAGGCCGACGAAGCACGGGCGCGGGCGCGGCTGGCGCCGCCGGGTGTCGCGTCGCCCGAGCAGGTGACACCGTTGACCGGCCTGCAGATGTTCGAGGCCATGGGCCGGGGCGAGCTGCCGTCGCCCTACATCGGCGCCACGCTCGACTTCTGGCCGGTGGCCTTCGAATTCGGCCGCATGGTCTTCCAGGGCCGGCCCAGCGAGAAGTACCTGAACCCGCTGGGCACCATCCACGGCGGCTGGATCGCCACGCTGCTCGATTCGGCGGTGGGCTGCGCCATCCACACCACGCTGCCGGCCGGCCGCGGCTACACGACGGCCGAGCTGAAAATCAGTTATGTACGCGCACTCTCGCCGCGCACGCCGCTGGTGCGGGCCGAAGGGCGCATCAACAATTCAGGCCGGCAAGTGGGCTTTGCCGAAGGCCGCCTGGTGGGGCCGGACGGCAAGCTCTACGCCCACGCCACCACCACCTGCGTGGTGCTGGCGCCGCGCTGAGGCGGGCGCAATCCGTCTTTGGATGTGGCCTTCGGCGGGGGGCGGCCACGCTGTCCGGCACGGGGTGACGTGTCTGTGTGTCCACGCCCGCCCCGACGATCGGCGTTGGATGTCGGGGAGCCCCCCCTCAGCGAGGCGGCCGACCTTGACGCGCCGGCCTTCCGAAACGTTGCCGGTGCCAGCGTGAGAACGCGCTGGGCGCCGAGAAGCCCAGCAGCGCGGCCACCTCGCCCAGCGGCCGGGCGCCGTCGGCCAGGTAGCGGGCGAGCAGCTCGCTGCGCAGGTCGTCCACCAGCGCGGTGAAGGTGGTGGCCTCGGCGGCGAGCCGCCGCGCCACCGTGCGCCGATCCACGCCAAGGTGCTGGGCCACGGCCTCGACGCTGCAATGCCCGCGGGGCAGCAGCAGCACCACCAGTTCGCGCACCTGGGCCGCCATCGAGCGCGTGTGCCCGGGGTCCTGGATCAGCTGGCGGGTGTAGCGCGCCATCACCGGGTCGGCGGCTGGGTTGGGCGCGTCCAGCGCGGCCGCGTCGCAGACGATGCCGTTGAAGTCGTGGCCGAACTCCACCACCGGGCCGAACAGGCGCCGGTGCACGGTGACGATGGCCGGCCCGCGATGCTCGAAGCACACCCGCCGCGCCTGCCACCCGGCGCCCAGGAACAGCCCGAGCACCCGGAAGGTCACGCCGATGGCCAGCTCGGTGGCCTGGCGCGTGGACGTGGCGCCCTCGGCGGCCAGGTGCTCGCGGATCACCACCAGGCCGCCCGCCTGCTCGACATGCACCGTCAGCGCCTCGTTGTGCACATGGATGTGGCGCGCCAGCAGCTCCAGCGCGTCGCGCAGGGTGGGCTCGTCGCGCAGCAGCAAGGCCAGCGGGCCGAGGTTGGACAGCCGCCGCGACTCCACCATGCGCAGCGCAAACGCCGGTTCGCGCGCCCGCAGCGCGGCCAGCTCCAGCAGCATGCCGACGCCCCGTGCCGGCACCTTCAGGTCGGGCTCGTCCAGGCAGCGGGCGGGCAGCCCTGCCTCGGCCACCAGCGCGCGGGCGTCGAGCCCGCATGCGGCGGCCACCTGGGCGAAGTGGGTCAGGCTGGCGCTGCGCACCAGGGTCGTCATCGGGGTTTCCCGGAGTGTCCCGAAATGGTAAGTCAATGTCCCGGATCGTCAAGTCGTTTGTTCGGTGCGGGCGAAGAATCGCGTCCTGCCGAGCCCAGAGCCGGCGCTGCCGAGAGCCTGTCGCCGAACGTCTCATCGACAGCAGCTGCGCCGCGCAGCGACTGACATCACCCACACACCAACGAGCCGCGCCCGCCATGTCGCAGACCCTCACCGCCCCGGGCGCCGGCCAGACGCCCACCGCCCCGGGCGCCGGCCAGACGCCCACCGCCACGCCCACCTGCGATCGCCTGCGCAGCGCCGGCGGCTGGAACCCGCTGTGGGATCCGTTCTACGAGCTCGACCCCGACTGGACCGAGCGCTTCATGACCATGGGCCTGAAGCCCATGCTCAGCGGCGTGCTCGACGCCAAGACCATCGAGTTCCTGGCCATCGCCGTCGATGCCTCGTGCACCCACATGTACGGGCCGGGCGTGCGCCGGCACATCCGCAAGGCGCTCGATCTGGGCGCCACGAAGGACGAGATCGCGGCCGTGCTGCAGCTGGTCAGCGTGCTGGGCATCCACAGCATGAGCCTGGGCGCGCCGATCCTGCTCGAGGAGCTGGCCGCGCGCGGTGCTCGCGGATCCGCAACGAACGACATCACCTGAAACCCTTCCTGGCGCGCAGGCCCGGGTGCCGTCAGGGGCCTGCAGCGCTTTTCCCTCCCGCTTCGAATCGAAAGGCCCGACCATGCAATTCCTCGACGACTCGCTGCTGCCCGAGAACCAGCAGCCGCTGGTGATCCAGGCCGCCCCCTATGGCCCCGAGTTCCTGCCCGGCGATTCGGACGACATCCCGGTGACGATGGACGAGCAGGTGCAGAAGGCCGTGGACTGCTGGAACGCCGGCGCCACCGTGCTGCACGTGCATTGCCGCGAGGCCAACGGCCAGGGCAGCAAGCGGCTGTCGATGTTCAACGAGATGCTGGCCCGGCTGCGCCAGGCGGTGCCCAAGATGCTGCTGCAGGTGGGCGGTTCGATCAGCTTCGCGCCCGAGGGCGAGGGTGGCGATGCGAAGTGGCTCAACGACGACACGCGCCACATGCTGGCCGATCTGACGCCGGCGCCCGACCAGGTGACCATCGCCATCAACACCAACCAGATGAACGTCTGCGAGCTGATGAGCGCCGACGACGTGGCCGGCACCTCGCTGGCGCTGCCGGCCTACCAGCAGGCCTACACCGAGATGACCATCCCCTCGGGCCCGGCCTTCGTGGCCGAGCACCTGCGGCGGTTGCAGGCGGCTGGCATCCAGCCGCACTTCATGCTCGGCGATGCCGGACAGCTCGAGACGGTGGAGCGGCTGATCCGCCGCGGCGTCTACACCGGCCCGCTGGTGCTGAACTGGGTGGGCATCGGCGGCGGGGCCGACGGCCCGAACCCGTACAACATGATGGAGTTCATCCGCCGCGTGCCGCCGGGCGCAGTGCTCACCATCGAGAGCATCATGCGCAACGTGCTGCCGCTGACCACCATGGCCATCGCCATGGGCCTGCACGTGCGCTGCGGCATCGAGGACAACCTGTGGGGCCGCAAGGGCCAGCGCCTGAGCAGCGTAGGGCAGATCGAGCAACTGGTGCGCATCGCCCGCGAGCTGCACCGCGAGGTGGCCACCGGCGAGCAGGCGCGCTCGATCTACCGCATCGGCGAGCACTACGCCAGCGCCGACGAGACACTGGCCAGACTGGGCTGGGCGCCGAATCGCCGGCCGGGTGAAGTGGGCGCGCCTTTGCGCCGGGCGGCCTGAACGCCGCGATCGATTCCAACCGTCCAGGAGACGCCTCATGTCCGATGCAACATGGCCGGGCCACCGCCCAACACGCCCCGTCCACGGCCCGAACCCGGGTCGCCGCCTGCACCTGCGCGCCTGGGCGGCGTGGGCTCTCGGCGCAGCCGCCGTACCGCTGCGAGCCCAGTCGGTCTCTGACCGTCCGGTGCGCCTGCTGGTGGGTGCGCCCGCCGGCGGCACGGCCGACCTGCTGGCGCGTCTGGTGGGCGACGGTCTGGCGCGCACGCTGGGCCAGCCGGTCGTCGTGGAGAACAAGCCGGGCGCCCTGGGCGCCATCGTGATGGAGAGCTTTCTGGCCGCGCCTCGCGATGGCCACACCTACCTGGTGTCGGTCAACGGCCTGTTCTCGGAAGTTCCGCACAGCCTGAAGCCCCGCTACGACCCGCTGAAGGATGTCCGGCCGTTGGTCGAGCTGGGCGGCGGCGGCCTGGTGCTGGTGGGTCATCCGGCGGTGCCGGCCCGGACGATGGCCGAGCTGGTGGCCTGGGTCAAGGCGAATCCGGGCAAGGTGAACTTCGCGTCGTACACGCCCGGCACGCTGTCGCATGTGATGGGGCTGCAACTCAACAAGCTTGCCGGGCTGGACATGCAGCATGTGGGTTACAAGGGCAGTCCTCCGGCCCTGCAGGACGTGATGAGCGGCCAGGTGCAGTTGATGTTCGACGGCATGGCCACCGCCGTGCCGCTGATCAAGGCAGGCAAGCTGCGCGCCTTCGCGGTCAGTGCGCCCGAGCGCTCGCATGTTCTTCCCGATGTCCCGACCCTGGCCGAGCTGGGCTACAAGGACATGACCAAGACGGCCTGGCTCGGGCTGTGGGCGCATCCGGACGCGCCCGCGGCATCGCAGCAGCGGGTACGCGACGAGACCCTGAAGGCTCTGGCCGTCCCTGCCATTCGTGAGCGACTGATGGGCATCGGGCTGACGGTGAACGTGAGTCGCCCGCCGACGCCCGACGAGATGGCGCGGTCGCTGGCCGCCGACCACAAGGCGGTCGGTGAGCTGCTCAAGTCCGTGGGCTACAGGCCCGAGTGATGCGTGTGCAACGACAGCAAGCCTGGCCCCATGGCGGCCCTCACCGCCTGCGTGATGCTCTCGTGGCTGGGCATCGCCATCGCGATGGTTGGCTGGAGGTGGCGGTCACTCACTGATCTCGAGCCTGGAGGGGGGGCATCGCTGGCCGGGATCGGCCTCTTGCGGCAGATCCTGTCGCCCCGGCTCAGGCCTCGATGCCGTACTTGGCCAGGATCTTGACCAGCTTCTCGCGCAGCGTCGCGGCCGAGAAGGGCTTGACGATGTAGCCGTCGGCACCGGCCTGGGCGGCCTGCACGATGTTGTCCTTGTTGGCCTCGGCGGTGACCATCAGCACGGGGATGCGCGGGCCGGTGGTGTTGGCACGAACCGCCTTGAGCAGGTCCAGGCCGTTCATCTTGGGCATGTTCCAGTCCGAGATGATGAAGTCCACATGCTCGGCCTGCACCCGCTGCATCGCATGCTGGCCGTCCTCGGCCTCGATGGCCTTGGGGTAGCCGCACTCCTTGAGCAGGCCGACGAGGATCCGGCGCATCGTCGAGAAGTCGTCGACGACCAGATAGGTCAGGTCCTTGGCGTGTGCCGTGCTCATGGCGGAGGTTCCCAGCCGGGTTTTCGGCCCCTGAACGGCGGCGCTTGAGGGGCCGTGCCGCCTGCGGTTTGATCGAGCGCAGCCCGGGCCTTCGGAGCTGGCCTTTCGCGCGGGCCGCCCGAGGGGGCTTATCGAACCGGCACCGGCGTCACCCAGGGCCGGTCGTGCTCGGCCAGAAAGGCCTCGCCCTCCTCGAGGATGAAGTAGCGGAAGGCCTCGGCGGCGGGCGAGAGCACGCGCGAGGGCAGGTGCACCACGTTCCACAGGCGCACCACCGGCGTGCCGTCCACCGGCGCGATCTCGATCGCGCCCGACTTCAGCTCCAGCCCCAGCGTGTGCAGCGACAAGAAGCCCAGCCCCATGCCGGCCATCACCGCCTGCTTGATGCTCTCGTTGCTGGGCATTTCCATCGCGATCGACGGCTGCACATGGTGATCGCGGAGGAAGCGGTCGAGCAGCGCGCGGGTGCCCGAGGCCGGCTCGCGCACGATCAGCGGCCAGCTCGCCAGCGCCATCACCGGCACCGGGCCGGCCTGGCCGAGCGGATGCCCGGGGGGCATCACGAACACGTGCGGATGCGCGGCGAACGGCTCGGCCCGCGCGGCCAGCTCGCGCGGCGGGCGGCCCATGATGGCCAGGTCGACCTCGCCGCTGCTCATCAGCGCCACCAGCTGCTCGCGGTTGGCGCTGACCTGCAGCTTCACCTCCACGCCCGGATGCTCCTGCCGGAAGCGCACCAGCAGCCGCGGCACGAAGTACTTGGCGGTGCTCACCAGGCCCACCGTCAACAGTCCGGCCTCGAGCTTGCGCATGCGCGCCATGGCCGCCTCGGCATCCTTCAGCGCGGCCAGCAGGCGCTTGGCGTGCACCAGGAAGTACTCGCCGGCGGTGGACAGCGACACCGCCCGGCCGTGCCGGTCGAACAGCGGCAGCCCCACCTGGCCTTCGATCTCCTTGATCTGCATGGACACCGCCGGCGGCGTGAGGTGCAGCGTCTCGGCCGCGCGGGCCATGCTGTTGTGCTGCGCCACCTCGACGAACACCCGCAACTGGCGAAAGGTGATGTTCATGCTTCAGCCTTGGCTTAACTTTTCGGAAAGTATGTTTGACTTTTCTTGAATTGACCAGCTTCCTACAGTCGGCTCCAGCCTGATACCCCTGTCGGTAGCAGGCCGATTCCCGGAGCCTGCCATGCCGCTGACCCACCACTTCACGCTGACCCAGTACCTGATCGAGCAGCGCCGCCGCTTTCCGGGCGCCAGCGGCGACTTCAATGCGCTGATCCTGGATGTGGCGCTGGCCTGCAAGGCCATTGCCCGGGCGGTGGCCTTCGGCGAGCTGGGCACCACCGGCATCGCCGCCGACGGCTCGGTGCGTGGTGGCGAGATCAATGTGCAGGGCGAGACGCAGAAGCCGCTGGACGTGATCAGCAACCAGGTCTTCATCCGCATGAACGAGTGGGGCGGCCACTGTGCCGGCATGGCCTCCGAAGAGATGGAGGCGCCCTACCAGATCCCGGCCCAGCATCCGCGTGGCAAGTACCTGCTGGTGTTCGATCCGCTGGACGGCTCGAGCAACATCGACGTCAACGTCTCGGTGGGCAGCATCTTCAGCGTGCTGCGCGCGCCGCAGGAGGTGATCGACAGC
>Ga0268298_10000854_pt1 | contig 38108 bp, 21 predicted proteins | sample WWTPWeurt_MetaG_FD_194462 | JGI IMG/M metagenome (GOLD analysis project Ga0268298, IMG submission 194462) | Activated sludge microbial communities from WWTP in Nijmegen, Gelderland, Netherland - WWTP Weurt | ecosystem: Engineered > WWTP > Aerobic digester > Activated sludge | place...
GGCGTTGAGCACCGCAAGGCGCATACCTCGCCGCTGACACGATGACCTGATTCCCCCTCCGATGCCTTCGGGCGTTGAGCACCCGAAACGAAACCAGGACGTGTGAAGACGAAACCACCTGATTCCCCCTCCGATGCCTTCGGGCGTTGAGCACATCCAGAGGTGTTCGCTGCCCAGTGGACACAAACCTGATTCCCCCTCCGATGCCTTCGGGCGTTGAGCACGCGAGATAAGCGAGATCCCGCTCGGTGTGTCTGTCTGATTCCCCCTCCGATGCCTTCGGGCGTTGAGCACGCTCGTTAAATTCTCCGGTTGTTAACTTCGCGGATTCTGATTCCCCCTCCGATGCCTTCGGGCGTTGAGCACACAAACAACGTGAGTCGATCCGCTCGATCATGGGTAACTGATTCCCCCTCCGATGCCTTCGGGCGTTGAGCACATACCAAACCCACTTAAAGAGTGGCGAGAACGCCACTGATTCCCCCTCCGATGCCTTCGGGCGTTGAGCACTCGCGCAAGGGGTCGAAGCGAAAGGCGACGGTGAGCTGCTGATTCCCCCTCCGATGCCTTCGGGCGTTGAGCACAGGCGCTGTTTCCAATCGGGGGGATCGGCGCTCGGATTCTGATTCCCCCTCCGATGCCTTCGGGCGTTGAGCACCCGTGAAAGCCCATCGCCTCATGCAGCCAGTGCGCTGATTCCCCCTCCGATGCCTTCGGGCGTTGAGCACACGAGAGTGATGACCGCTACCGAGTGCGCTGCAAGAACCTGATTCCCCCTCCGATGCCTTCGGGCGTTGAGCACATCCGCACTCGGAGTTGGCCCAAGTTGGCTACCTGCTCTGATTCCCCCTCCGATGCCTTCGGGCGTTGAGCACCGGATGCTGATGGGCGTGCTTGAGAATATGCCCGGCCTGATTCCCCCTCCGATGCCTTCGGGCGTTGAGCACCCGCCGGCGCTCTCGGTCCGGCTTGGATATCTGGACTCTGATTCCCCCTCCGATGCCTTCGGGCGTTGAGCACATTCTACAAGCGTGCCTGCGTTTGACGAAAGCAAGCCTGATTCCCCCTCCGATGCCTTCGGGCGTTGAGCACAGCGGCTCAAGTTCCTTTTTCTCTTGATCGGTCATTCTGATTCCCCCTCCGATGCCTTCGGGCGTTGAGCACCAGCACGCCGTCTTGCACTCCTTGGCGCGACGGCGTGCCTGATTCCCCCTCCGATGCCTTCGGGCGTTGAGCACCGTTTTCGGCAAGCGCATCCTCACGAGCTGCCTGTTCTGATTCCCCCTCCGATGCCTTCGGGCGTTGAGCACGTGTCTCTCTTTGCTCAGCAGCAAAGATTCGCGCTCCTGATTCCCCCTCCGATGCCTTCGGGCGTTGAGCACATGTCCCGAAGGTCGGCACCACTTCCAACCGGATACTGATTCCCCCTCCGATGCCTTCGGGCGTTGAGCACTGCAGCCTCTCGACTGGGCCATGGGTGAAAAACTCCTGATTCCCCCTCCGATGCCTTCGGGCGTTGAGCACCACAGGAACTCCTGTGCTCACTCCTGAAGGAACCGCTGATTCCCCCTCCGATGCCTTCGGGCGTTGAGCACACGATCCCGGCGGCGCTTGACATTGAAAGCTACCTTGGCTGATTCCCCCTCCGATGCCTTCGGGCGTTGAGCACGCACAGTCGAGCGTACAGGCTTCTTTCTTAAAACACTGATTCCCCCTCCGATGCCTTCGGGCGTTGAGCACGCATGTAAGGCGACGGGCTACAACCTGTTCACCGGACACTGATTCCCCCTCCGATGCCTTCGGGCGTTGAGCACAGTGCGGAGGACCGACGGGCGCCAAGCCAGGCCGGCACTGATTCCCCCTCCGATGCCTTCGGGCGTTGAGCACTCTATCGCACCTGGTATCGCGTGCCTGCTTGATCCCCTGATTCCCCCTCCGATGCCTTCGGGCGTTGAGCACCGACGCGAGGCGGTGCGCGCCTCAATGACGAAGTCGGCGGCTGATTCCCCCTCCGATGCCTTCGGGCGTTGAGCACATTTGTCCTACGTGGGCGAGCCTGGGCAGTGGGATGCTGATTCCCCCTCCGATGCCTTCGGGCGTTGAGCACAGGTTTGCGTCGAGCATAATCCATCGATCGCGGTAATCTGATTCCCCCTCCGATGCCTTCGGGCGTTGAGCACGGAGCGTCGCCGGGCGAGATCGTGGCGCTGCTTGCAGCTGATTCCCCCTCCGATGCCTTCGGGCGTTGAGCACACAAACTGATGACAAAAGGGTTCATAGTCCTCTTCTGATTCCCCCTCCGATGCCTTCGGGCGTTGAGCACTGACCGAGCGACGCAATCCCGTCTTGTGGCAGGATCTGATTCCCCCTCCGATGCCTTCGGGCGTTGAGCACCACTGCGCCGGCGTAGGCAAGGCCAGAGGTGTACCCTGATTCCCCCTCCGATGCCTTCGGGCGTTGAGCACCTCCGACCGTCGTGCAGACCAGCGCGGGAAGCGACACCTGATTCCCCCTCCGATGCCTTCGGGCGTTGAGCACTGTGGTGCCAGGGTTGTGCCGCCCGAAAGCGAGTTTCTGATTCCCCCTCCGATGCCTTCGGGCGTTGAGCACGCGTCTCGGAACTCCGACGGTAAACGGCTCAGCGGCTGATTCCCCCTCCGATGCCTTCGGGCGTTGAGCACCTTGTTTGGTCCCGGAGAGGTGCCATATGGGAACCCTGATTCCCCCTCCGATGCCTTCGGGCGTTGAGCACATTTCGATGGGATGGCCGGGGAATGGCTGCGGAACTGATTCCCCCTCCGATGCCTTCGGGCGTTGAGCACTGCCGGAAATGTACTCTCACGACACCGCCAACGCGGCCCTGATTCCCCCTCCGATGCCTTCGGGCGTTGAGCACTCGAACACGCGCTCAATAGTTGCGTCTGCTCCGTCTGATTCCCCCTCCGATGCCTTCGGGCGTTGAGCACCGATGCACCGTTCCATGCACCGTCACATCGACCTCCCTGATTCCCCCTCCGATGCCTTCGGGCGTTGAGCACAAGTAGCTCGTTTTCGTACCCCTGGACCGGCGTGACGCTGATTCCCCCTCCGATGCCTTCGGGCGTTGAGCACGTGTACATCAGTCATCATCTCCGTGACGGCTAAAGTCTGATTCCCCCTCCGATGCCTTCGGGCGTTGAGCACCTTTCGAGGTTCTGGGAAAGGACCGCCCTGCTGTCTGATTCCCCCTCCGATGCCTTCGGGCGTTGAGCACTACTCAAGATTCGGGCGACAGAAACCGTTCCGCGAAACTGATTCCCCCTCCGATGCCTTCGGGCGTTGAGCACACCAGTTCCCGATTGGAATGGTTGAAGTGACCTTCGCCTGATTCCCCCTCCGATGCCTTCGGGCGTTGAGCACTTCGGTGGGGTGGCCTTCCTGGCTTGCGACAGCTTCTGATTCCCCCTCCGATGCCTTCGGGCGTTGAGCACAGTTCGGCAATCGACCGGGCGCGCGACCACGAGGCTGATTCCCCCTCCGATGCCTTCGGGCGTTGAGCACAAAATTCCCGTCGCGGATGGTAATCCACCGTATGGCTTCTGATTCCCCCTCCGATGCCTTCGGGCGTTGAGCACGGGCGAAAGCCACGCGCTGAGAGGGTGCGCCGGGTCTGATTCCCCCTCCGATGCCTTCGGGCGTTGAGCACTTGCACTCGCTGGCTTGCTTGCGCCAATCGATTCCGCTGATTCCCCCTCCGATGCCTTCGGGCGTTGAGCACCGGAGATTAACCTCAAAGACCTCTGTCCAGGAGGCTGATTCCCCCTCCGATGCCTTCGAGCGTTGAGCACAGTAGCCACGTTTTTTCCTTTTTCTAGCTCTCTTTGCTGATTCCCCCTCCGATGCCTTCGGGCGTTGAGCACTCCTACATTCGCGAGCTCCGACCGTATATGTACTGCTGATTCCCCCTCCGATGCCTTCGGGCGTTGAGCACTCTCTTGATGCTGGCGGAGTTGGCGCAAACCCGTCGCCTGATTCCCCCTCCGATGCCTTCGGGCGTTGAGCACCTCCCAAAAAACGGCGAAATTCCTTCGGGGCACACCCTGATTCCCCCTCCGATGCCTTCGGGCGTTGAGCACGGGCCGAATTTTTGCGGCTTCAAGACTATTCGAGCGCCTGATTCCCCCTCCGATGCCTTCGGGCGTTGAGCACATCGCGTTTTTGATCAGGTAGGCGGCGTTTGGGTTCTGATTCCCCCTCCGATGCCTTCGGGCGTTGAGCACAGCACCCGCTCGTGAGCGTGTATATGAATCCCATACTGATTCCCCCTCCGATGCCTTCGGGCGTTGAGCACCCAGGGTGGCAATCTTGGGTCGTCGAGGTGGCGGCAGCTGATTCCCCCTCCGATGCCTTCGGGCGTTGAGCACACAAGAGCGCAATCTACTGCCTCATCAAGACGACACTGATTCCCCCTCCGATGCCTTCGGGCGTTGAGCACTACTTTCTTGGCCTACGTGCCGAGGAAAGCAAAGGACCTGATTCCCCCTCCGATGCCTTCGGGCGTTGAGCACCTGACGGCGCTCGCTGCGGCACGATCCGATACAGTCTGATTCCCCCTCCGATGCCTTCGGGCGTTGAGCACGTTGCTTGGGCAGCAGAAACGTCGTGCAGATAATGCTGATTCCCCCTCCGATGCCTTCGGGCGTTGAGCACATCCGCTGGCTGCTCGGCGTTCCAGCGGACAGAGTCTGATTCCCCCTCCGATGCCTTCGGGCGTTGAGCACTGAATCACGGCCAGATTCAGACCTCGGATTTGGGGGTGATTCCCGCTCCGATGCCTTCGGGCGTTGAGGTTGGTTCTTTTTTTTGGGGACTCGCTACGCGGCGGGTTTGTTGCTTCAAGGGAAAAAACCTGACGGTTGTTTTCCCTTGGACCCCCTTTCCCTTTTTTTGAGCCGCCCCCCGTCCCCCCTCACGGGGGAAACCCCTTCCCCGGCCCTTCCCCCCGCCTGACGGCGAGGGCAAGCCCGCAATGGGGAAGGGGGCCCGATAAGCGGTCCTCTTGGAATGATTTTGGGGGAGTAGACAGCAAGGCGGTGTCCGCGCATTTCCCGCCCGACCTCAAATCCATCAAAACACCCCCTTTCCCCCAAAACGAACGGGCGCTGCAAAGCAGCCGCCCCTCCCCCAATGTGTCCCAAAAGGACCGCTTCAAGGGCCCCCTTCCTCATTGCGAGGAAGGGCCGGGGATGGAGTTTCCCCCTCGAAGGGGGGCCAGGGGGGTGGCTGCCCAAAGGGGGGAAAGGGGGTCCAAGGGGGAAGAACCCCGCACGGGTTTTCCCCCTTGAGAGATCGCATCGGCATGCGCCGCATCCACGCGACGAAGGCCCAGGACAGAACCCAAAGCAGCAGAAAAAGGGAAAACAACCGACGCATGGGAGGCGCCACATACAAAAGCCCCCTGACTTTCCGCAAGCCTTTTCTTTCAAGGAAATTGTCCAAGAAAGAAAGGCTCAAAAAGTCCGGGGGCTGGGATGCGACTGCGGACGTTTAGCGCGCGTCGCGCGGGGGACACCAGGCGGCGAGCTGCTCTTGTTCTTCTTGCGGCGTGGAGGGAGGTTTTGTCCACGAAAGGGGGCCTTGCCCGGTCACCAAGAGGACGGCCCCATGCTTGTCGCCATGCTTCTCAAACAAAAGGCCGCGTTCCAGGTTCCCATACACGTGTCCATCGGCGTGAATGTCGGAAAGTACGCGCGCCAAGATTCGCAGGTCCGCCGGGCGAAGCGGCTCTTGGGACGAAAAGGGTATCCCTTCGATGTCCTCTGCGTGGACTTCAAGGGTGGACGCTTGCGTCACCATCCGCAACACGCGCTGCAAACCCGGTCCCCCATGTTTGGCCAGACAACGCAACCACGCCAAGTGACGCTCTCCGGCGTTTCCCAAGAGCACACGGGGTGAAAACGTCTCGACAAACACGCGGCGAGAGAGCCGAACATCCACCTCATCCCACACTTGGCTGTGCGGCGTTTCATAAAGAAGCCGCCGCCCCGTATTGGTCCCCTCTTGGCCTCCCGCATCGGCCCCCGAGGCCACCGTTTGGGTCGTCACGCGGCCAGCATCCGCCGGGCCAGACGGGCCAGACTGCATCTCCGATGCAGAAGAAACACCCCTGTCTTCCTGCACAGAAAGCGTTTGGACAGACTCGACAAACGCATCCATGGACGGAAACCGATCCGCCCGATGGGGGGCCAGGAGCCGCTGGCACAGGGCGACCCAATCCTGTGGCAGCGAGGGTCTGAACTGGCGCGGGTCGCTTGGGTTTTGGGGGAAAGAGGACGCAGGCAAGTGGGCGGTCAACAGTTCAAAACACGTCACGCCCAGCGCATACAAATCGGTCGAAAAGTCGAGCGGCTCTCCGGCAAGTTGTTCGGGCGCGGCATACGCGAGCGTCCCGAGCACATTCTCGGTCTGCGTCTCGCCCAGCATCGCGACATGGGCCGCCCCAAAATCCCCGAGCTTGGTCCCGTGCGCGGCATCCAGAAACAGATTTGCGGGCTTTACGTCACCGTGCAGCACTCCGTTTGCATGCGCGCACACGAGCGCCGCCGATACGTCGAGCAGCATCCGCCGCGTTTTCGCAAGGGACACGGGTTTGGCCTGGTCCGCCCACGAGCCACCGGGCAAAAACTCCATGACCAGCACGCCCGCCTGTTCCGACACGTCGAGGACCGACACCAAGTTCTTGTGCCGCAAAGACCGCAGCACCCGCGCTTCTTTGCCAAAACGCCGCAGGCTCTCGGTCTGCGCCGCGTCGTGTGCAAGCTGGGGCAAAAGTTTCACGGCCACATCGGTCTGCGTCGAAACATCGCGCGCCAAAAACACCCGTCCCAAACCGCCCGCACCCAGCAACCGCAACAGTTGATACCGTCCCAGCAGCAGCGTGTCCGCAAAACCGTTTTGCCCCACGGGTTGCGCCTTGTGAGCCGCTTGCAACAGAAACTCCTGCACGGTGGGCGGCACGAGCGGATCTTGCGTCCGAAGCCGTTGCAGAAAAGCCACGGCCAGCTCGGGAAAACGCAGTTCCCAAAAGGCCCGCAGGAGCGCCCCTTGCAGCTCGGCAAGCCTCCCGGTGGGCGGAGGAGTCTCGGAAAGCCCTTGGCGCAACGCGGTCTGGAGCGGCCCGACACTTTCCAAAAACCGCCCCTGCCGCAGAAGCAAAAGCCCCAGCCTGTGTTCCGAGCTGCGCGCATCTTGGCCGAAAACCGCCTCGGCAACGTCGAGTGCGCACCCTTGCCGATACAGGCTTTCTGCCCGCACGAGATCGCCTGTTCCTTCCGCCATCCACCCGGCGTGCGAAAAAAGGCCCGCTTTCACAAACAACGAAATCGCCCGGTCCGTGTCTCCGTTTCGCCTGTGGAGCTCCGCCGCGTGTCCATACAAACCGTGCGCCAAAAGAAGTTCCGCCGCCGCTTTGCGCACGGCCTGATCCCCGGACGCCAAGACCTGCTCAAACGCCTGTTCGACTTCCTTTGGGGAAAAACCCCGCAACGCCGCATCCAGCGCCTGGACCGTTGACACGCTTTCCATCTAGCCACGCCCCGCCCGGTTTGTGCGCACGCATTCTGTGGAAAAAGACCCTGCCCTGCCCACCCGGCATGGCTATCGTAGGGGCGTGTCAGATCCTGTTGCCCCCAAAGACCCTTCTTCGGTGGAAGTTGTGGAAAAGCCGCCCCGTGTGGCCGTCCGCCGCCGTCTCAAAAGTGCGTTTTTGCGCTTTCTTCGCGCCCAGGCCACGTCCGGCGTATTTCTTCTTTTCTGCACGAGCGTTGCTCTGTTTTTGGCCAACAGCGCGTGGGCGGTCCCGTTTGAGCGGTTTTGGCAAAGCTTCCCCGAACTTTCGGGCACCAAGCTGCGGCTGGGCATGTCGCTGCGGGATTTCGTGAGCGACGGCCTGATGACCGTGTTCTTTTTGGTCGTCGGCCTCGAAATCAAGCGCGAGCTGCTGGACGGGGAGCTGTCGTCCAGGCGCAAGGCGGCCCTGCCCGTCTTGGGAGCACTCGGAGGCATGCTCGCCCCGGCGTTTCTGTTCTTGGCGTTCACCCATGGCACGCCCTCGGCGCGTGGTTTTGGCATTCCAACCGCCACCGACATCGCATTCACCGTGGGCGTCATGACGCTGCTGGGTTCCCGCGTCCCGCTTGGGGCGAAGGTCTTTTTGACGGCCCTTGCCATCGCAGACGATTTGGGTGCGGTCGTGCTGATCGCGATTTTTTACACCCACCTTTCCGAACCGCTGTTGCTCCTTGTCGTGCTCGGGCTGGGTTTGGGTCTTGCGGGTTTGAACGTCCTGGGCGTCCGTCGGCTGCTTCCGTATGGACTTCTGGGACTCTTGCTGTGGATGGCGTTGCACAAGGTCGGCATTCATCCAACGCTTGCGGGCGTTGCAGTGGCTGCGGCGATTCCTTTGGTTCGCACCGGGCAGCCGGACGACGAGCGACGTTGCCCGCTGCATCGCCTGATTCGCTGGCTTCACCCGTATGTCGCGTTTCTGATTTTGCCGCTGTTTGCCCTGGCGCAGGCCGGCGTCCCGATGCCTGCACCCTCGCAAGCGTCGGCGCTGTTTTGGCAAAATCCGATTTCGCTTGGCGCAACGGTCGGCCTCGTGGTCGGCAAGCCGCTCGGCATTTTCTGCGCGAGCCTGCTTGCGGTCCGCCTGAAACTCGGCGTGTTGCCCGAGCACGTCAGCCACGCGACGCTTCTTGGTGCGTCGATGCTGGCGGGCATCGGCTTCACCATGTCGATCTTCATCACGGGCCTGGCGTTTGCCGATCCAAAGCAGGTGACGGCGGCCAAGCTCGGCGTGCTCTTTGGGTCTCTTCTTTCGGCACTCTGCGGGAGTCTGTTTTTGCGCATCTTCGGACGGCCCTCGCGAGAATGACCGCGGACTGCGGAGACGCCAAAGACAACGAATGAACCGAAAAGCCACTACCGGGGTCGTTTGGAACGACGTTCCTGTCGGTTTTTGGGTGTGCGTGGGTTTTGGGGAAAGTGGGGGATTTCTTGGTTTTTGGGGCGCAGGCGGGCAGAGTATGGACGGGAGCAAGACATGACCTTCACGCTGCTTCGCCGCGTGGCGAAAGTTCTTTTTGTGCTGGATACGGTGCTGATTCTGTACAGCCTGGTGGGACTTTGGTTTGTGTTGAGCGGGCGGTTTGCGGTGCCGCAAATGAACTTGCCGCTCGCGACGACGATTTTGGCCTCGCTGTCGATCGGTCTTGCGTTTTTTGGTTCGCTTTTTCACGCGATCGCGACGCAGGGAACCAAGGTGGCGTTGCGGATTGTGGTGGCGGCGTGCTCGCTGTCTTTGGGGATGGAGCTTTTGGGCACGATGACGGGGCTGCCGTTTGGCCGATACTCGTACACGGGGCTTCTGGGGCCAAAGATTCTGGGGCACGTGCCGGTGGTGCTGCCGCTGTCGTGGTTTGCGGTGTATTACCCGGCGCTGCTCCTGGCGGTGCGAATCACGGGAAATCGAACGGGAACGGCGCTGTGCGCGGCGCTGGTGCTGACGCTGTGGGATGTGCCGATGGACCCGGCCTCGACGACGGGTTTTGCGTCGTGGGTGTGGCACCAAACGGGGCCGTATTACGGAATGCCGCTGACCAATTGGATGGGATGGATCTTGACGGGTTGGATGATTGGGGTGGCGGTGCGGTGGAAGCGAATCGGGGGAACCTCTGCGCTGAATACAGAGGACGTGATGATTCCGCTCGGGATCTATTTCATCCAGGGGTTGCAACCGGCGGTGATGGCGATTTTGGTGAATCGACCGGGCGCGGCGCTGTTGTGGTGCGTGGGGATGGCGGTGGTGGGCTTTCTGGCGCTGCGAAAACATCCGGCGCTTGTGCCGTATTTAGGGGGGTAGCAGGTTTTTCGCGGGGTTTGGTTCAAGAAGTGGTATGACGTGCGCATGCTGCTTCTCCGCCTGTTTCAGAAGCCGGACCGCGCGCCTCGTTTTGGACGGGTCCTCGAGGACGAACCCGACGTGGTGGAACTGTTGGATGGTGACCCGCTCTTGGGCGGAATGCCGACGGGAGAGCGGTTGCCGTTCACCCCGATGGAGTGGCAGCAAGACCCGGACGGAAGCGACATCGAACTTCTGGTGCCGGTTGTGCCGCAGAAAATCATCGGGATTGGCAGCAATTACAAAAACCACACACGCGAGATGGGCAAACCGATTCCGGCAGAGCCGCTGCTGTTTCTGAAACCGCCGTCGGCTCTGTTGTCACCAGGCAGGCCGATTGCGCGCCCGGCGGGTTTTGAACGCTGCGACTACGAGGGAGAGCTTGCAGTGGTCATCGGTCGTCGGTGTCACAAACAGTCTGTGGCCCACGCGCTGAATTTTGTCCTGGGCTACACCCTGTGCAACGACGTGACGGTGCGGGATCTGCAAAAGAAAGACGGGCAATTTACGCGGGCAAAGGGGTTTGACACGTTTTGTCCGCTCGGGCCGGTCATCTCGACGGATGTGGACCCTGCTCAGAGCGCCGTGCGGAGCCATCTGAACGGCAAACTCGTGCAAGACGGACAGACAGACGAACTGATTTTTGGCGTCGCAGAGCTGGTGTCATTTGTTTCGCAAGTGATGACGTTGGAACCCGGCGATGTGATTTCGACCGGAACGCCTGCGGGCGTCGGCAATTTGACGCCGGGCGACATCATCGCCATCTCAGCAGACGGAATCGGCTGTCTGCAAAACCCCGTGGTTCAAGGCCCCGCGCTCCCTGCCCTCTCCGCACGAACCTGATTCCGCTTTGTGGTCTGCCCCAAGACAGTTCAACACTAGAAAGGTACCGACGCGCAGATGCGGATGCCGAAGCCTGGGTTGCGCGTCGTGGGGTCCATCACGCTGCGGTTTGTTGCGCGCTGCACGATCGGCCCATAAAAGAAGCCGCCGCTGTGAAAAACGTATTCGTTTTTGCTCAGGGTGGATTGGGTCCACTCAAAGGCGTTGCCTGCCAAGTCAAAGATGCCAAAGGGGCTTTGCGATGGTGGATAACTGCCGACAGGATCGGGACCCATGGCGGGCGCTTCCATGCTGTAGGTCGCGTCAAAGTTTGCATCCGTGGGCAGAAGATCATCCCCGTGAGGCCATTCCCGATCGTCGGCCCCTTTCGCCGCACGTTCCCATTCCAGTTCCGTACACAGCCTGGCCCCTTTCACCTTGCCCGTCTTGTCGAGCCACGCGGCATAGTCCTTGGCGTCCTGCACGGTCATGCCCGTTGCGGGAAAACGGGTCCAGTCCTGTTCGCGGTTTTTTTTGCGCGCCTCGTACACAAAGGGTGCGCCGACTTTCACCACGAATTTCTTGGTCGCAGGCTGAAGGTGAAGCTGGTATTCGCCATTTGGAAGCTGAGCGACTCCGACGGGCCCCGCTGAACCGGCCTCTTGCGGTTTGAACAGATACTTGCTGCGTTCCTCCGGCGACAGCGAGGACAGAAATACGAGCCAATCCCCGAACGTGGTTTCATATTTCGCCATCAGGAAAGCGTCGGTCTGCGCGGGATGAATCGGAACGTGCGAGAGCATGCTTTTCCGCATGGTTTCATCCGCAGTGGTTCCAAACAGAAAACGGCCTTTGGGAATGTACACAAACCCTGCCGGCACCCGCCCCTGCGGCATGAGCGTCAGGTCCAAAGAGAGCTTCTCTCCACGCGAGACAGCGACGGGAAAACGCATCTCGTCAAAACCGGGCGCGGTCACAAGAAGCAGATAGGAACCCGCCGCCAGCGAAGTGGTTGCAATCGGCGAACGGCCCAGCTCGTGGACCCCTGTTAGCTCGCGCCGATTTTGCGCGTTGCGTTCGTACCGACCCAGCCGAATCTGCGCGGGCGGAACGGAACGAATCGACAATTCCGCAGGCATCATCCAAGCGGTTTTCCGAACCTGTGCCACATCGTACAGAGACAGACGTTGCAGCAAGTCCTCGGCCTGTTGTGGATGTCGGTCCCGTTCTGCAATCAGTGCGCGTTCGTACAGCGCATCGGCCAGAAGCTCGCGGCTTTGCGTGTGACCGGAATCTGCGGTCAGGGCCGCTTCAAACGCCTGGCTTGCCCGGGAATACTCCCGTTCGACTTCTTGAGAAAGCGCAAGAGCACGGCTCCACTGCTCCTCTCCGTCGGCCATTCCCCCCGCATCAAACGATTGATACGCAGAGGCTTTGAGTTTTTCCACGACCCCGTTTCGTTTGCGCCCTTTGGCCAAAGCATCCGTCCCATCGGCCAGATAGCTTTGAACTTTCGCTGCCAACTTTCTGTGCGCCGCGTACTCAAATGCGGCATACACCAGCCCAATCAGCAACGGCACCGATGCAAACAGGAGTCTGCGCAGAACTTGCTTTTTCCGAACCTGACTTTCCGACGCCTGCACGAATTCCTGTTCTTTTTCGGAAACGTCTGCCGGATCGATCTGGGTGATCTCCACAAGCTGCGCAGGAGACCAAAGCGCCTCGTCTGTTCGCCCAAGCCGTCGCCATTCCGCCGCCGCTTGCTCGAGTCTTTGTTTGGCCGCGCGACTTTCCGCATTTTCTTCCAGCCATTTTCCGAGGGTGCCCCAGCCCCGGATGAGCGCCTCGTGCGCCACTTCATACGCCGCCCCGTCCGCCGTATCTCGCACGACCAGCAGACGCCCCCGAACCAGGGTTTCCAGAGCGACTTTGGCATTCGGATCTTTTGGAATCAGCTCCTCTTCGTTGCGCCGCGCGCGCGTACCTTCAAGCGTCACAAGATTCATGAGCACGCGCCGGGCACTCTGTCTTTGCACAGGGGGAAGCGTTCCCACAATGTGGTCCGCATGCCGCGACAACGCCCCAGTCACACCGCCGATTTGATCGAGCGCGGCTTGCGTAATCCGGTTTCCTTGACGGGCTTCCCACAATTCCGCGAGCGCAAACTGCAACAGGGGGAGCCCCCCATCCGTTGTTGCCGTCGATTCAACCAAACCATTGACCAATTCCGCGCTTTCGAAAAGCACTCCTTTGGCGTGCGCGGGCCCAACCACAGCTTCCCGGATCTTGTCCGGTCCAAGGGGTCGCAAAATGTACAGACATCGCGTTACGACCTCACCAATGCCAGGCAGACTCGCGACTTTTCCCAGGTAATCACTGCGCGCCGTCACCAACAGACGGACATTCGGAATCCGTGACAGCAGACTGCCCAGTGCCTCCGAAACACACTCTGCTTCTTTCGGGTCTGCGAGGGTAGACAGTTCCTCCAATTGATCGACAAACAAAAGCAGACCGCGATCCGCACCGAGGCTTTGATACAGCATCCGAGCCAGACGATCTGGTTCCGTAGATACATGGTGTGCCAGCTCGCTTTCGCTCATGTCACACAACGGCAAAAGCAGTTGTACAAGCGAAGTCAACGGATGGCGACCTGGCACCATCGTCAATACTTGCCATGGACGACCTCCTCCCAACGCCCCCTCTTGCACAAGCGGAAGTACACCCGCTCGACAAACAGAGGACTTTCCGACACCCGACTCTGCCGCCACCAGCACGCACGCATCCGAACGCAACCGTTCCAACAGAGTTCCGATCTCGCTCCTTCGTCCAAAAAACAGCGACCGGTGTTCCGCTTCAAATGCCAGAAGACCACGGTATGGATTTCCATCAGGAATCTTGTCCGATCCCCCTCGTGGCACAAGCTGTTCCAGAGCAACCAACAATTCGTCCGAAGAAGAAAACCGCTCGATGGCTCGAGCGCGCATGCAGCGCAAAACGATTCGGAAGAAGCGAGGGTCCATTTCCGAGACCCCCGCATCCATGGGAAGATCATCCGAAAGGGGTTCTGTCTGCACGGTTTTTGGCGGCAATTTTCCCGTCAGGAGTTCAAACAACATCACCCCAAGCGCAAACAGATCGGCACGTTGCGTGACCGGCTCCTTCGCCGAGATTTCTGGTGCCAAAAAGTGTTCGAGGCGCTCGCGAAGTTCTGTCGCCTCCATCGGTAACATCAACGTCGGCTGTGAGTTCTGCGGAGATCCCTGTTCCGGCTCTGCTTCAGCCGGTGCGCGCGGAACGGAAATGTCCTCTCCACAAAATTCGCGCAAACCCATTTCACACAGTTTCACATTCCCATCGGATGAAATCAGCACACTCGCCGGTCGCAAACCCCGATGCAATACACCACGCCGATGCGCTGCCGAAAGACCCCGTACCAAAGAGAGCGCAAACGACAGAACCTGCCGCCAAGGCAACGGTTTGGGAATCTGATCCAGAGTCTGTCCGCGCACATATTCACTGACGATATACGGCCTGTCGTCAATCGTTCCCACGCGATGAATCGTGAGCAGATTCGGATGCGCCACCTTGGAGACCTGGCGCGCCTCTGCCAAAAAGCGGTCACGCAGGTCTGCGTCCTCCTTCACAATGTCCAAAAAGCGAACCGTCACAGGGCGATCGAGCACTGTATCCTGCCCCATACAGAGTGTGCTGTGTTCCGTTCGACCTATCGTCCACAGGACTCGATAGCCATCAAACAGCTTCGGCGGTTTCCAACCACTTTCACGGGAGGTTGACATGTTGCGTGTGCTCCTCGTCATGACCCACGATCATGGGCAAACGAACGTCTCTGCGACCCTCTAGCGAAATGCGGAGCAGATAACTTCCAGGTGCAAGTTGTGCCCCCAAAATGGGCGTTTTCCCAAGTTTCTGCTCTTCGCTGAGCGTCCACCGGCCTTGCGCGTCGAACACATACCGTTCGGCTGCGACCAACGCACCTTTTGGTTCACTTGACAACGACAAACGGCTCTGTTTCTGCCATTTCGACATCCACGTACCACGCTCGTCATACAGCGGAATCCGGCGCAGAAAATCTTCAAGGAGCTGCGCTTCCCCCAACCACTCTGCAAGCCATGCGCGCTGATACAACACACGCGCCAGCTCGTCCCGCAATTTGGAATCCTCTGGAACATTCACAAGCGATTGTTCCAGCGTCTGACTTGCATGTCCGTACAACCGTTCTGCTTGTCCGGCACTCTGTTTCGCCAAATCCCATTGCTCGTTCACTTTGTCCGGTCGCGGCCCATCCAACATTTCCAGCGCCTGCTTTTGATACAGGGCGGACAACGCCTGCTTCGCGTGCGCTTGCTGCACGATCTCTTGCGCATTTTTCACAAAAATCGCTGTCTTCCGTTCCAATTGAGAACGGCGGTGGTGATCCCATACAGACAGACCGAACAGAAACACCACCGTCGGCAAAACGGCCCAAGCAAACCGGGTTGCCTGCCGCCAAAACGGGGTCTCTTTCACTTTCGGTGGCGGTATGGATGGACGCGAAGGTACCTTGGGTCCCTGGTCGTCCAGCCACCGTTGCAGCGTGGGCCAATCCGACAAAAATACAGGATGTGAAATGCGGTAACAGAGTCCCTTAGGAGAATCTGTATAGGACAGGAGCCTTCCGCAGTGCAACGCGCGGAGTGCTTTCGGGGACTCCAGATCCAGCGCGAACAGTTCCTCTTCCGAGCGGGTCAGCGGAAGACCATCCGGACTGCGCAAAAGGAGCAGCAATTTCTTCGCCAGAAGGCGACGTTCCCTGGGCAAAGAACTCAGCACATGATCTGCATGACGGCTCATTGCGCCCGCGATTCCCCCAATCGAGCGAACAGACATGGCCGACATGTCCATTCCTTCTTTTGCATCCCACAATTCCGAAAGAACCACCGAAAGGAGCGAAAGCCCACTCTCACTCTGCGTGGCAAAATCCAGAAGGTCCTCCACAACCTGAGGAGATGAAAAGGATACCCCTTTGCTTTTCGCCGGAGCCGTGATGATTTCCTGCAACCGTTCGCGAGACAACGGTCTCAAGTGATACACATCTCGATTCCAATCCAACAAGTCCTGTGTCCACGGAACCATCGCCGCGATCGCCTGACTCTGTACCGCCAAAATCAGCCTCAAACCGGAGTGTCTCTCAAACAAAACAGACAGGACCTGGAAGTACACCTGAGCATCTTTTGGCGTGCCGTGGGTCAACACGTCTTCAAGCTGATCGACAAACAACACGATTCCTCGGCGATCCGTCGTCCGCTTGTGCAAAAGAGCGCGTACCTCTTCCGGCGCGTCCTCTAGTTGTCTGCGCACATTGCTCTGTTCCGTTCGCGGCCCAAGAGCCTCTGCAAGTACATCCGACAGTGAATCGAGCGGATGTCGGCCTGGCTGCGTGGACAACGTGCGCCACCGCCGCCCCCCACCCAGTGCTCCTTCGCCCAAAAGGGGTAACAACCCTGCCCTCACAATCGATGTTTTTCCGCTCCCGCCTTCCCCTGAAATCGCCGCAACAGACTCTGTACGCAACCTGTCGATGAGTGTTCCGATATCTCCTCGCCGTCCGAAAAACAACCCCCGATGGTCTGCGTCATATGCCAGCATTCCTCGATACGGATTCCCGTCCGGTAGACTCGCCGAATGCTTCCCCTTTTCCACTTGTTCTAGTGCAGTCTGTAGTTCCTCTCCCGACGCATAACGCTCTGCTGGATTCCGCTTCAAACACCTATCGACCACCTGTGCAAACTGCGGATCACAAGACGGTGCCAAATGCGAAAGAGGGGTCACATCCTGTTCAGGAACCACCAGCGGCAATTTTTCAAACGGCACATCAAAGTGCGGGGGCACCCCTGCCAGCAATTCATACAGCAGTGCCCCCATCGAATACACATCCGACCGCCGTGTGGCCGGTGCCCCCAAAAGCCGCTCGGGAGCCATGTAAATCGGTGTCCCTTTGATTTGACTCGATCGGGATGGTTCGCTGGCGGACATGTGAGGTTGACTGCCCTGGAAATCAACGGGGCGGAATTGATCGTCCGACTGCGCGATTGCAGGAAACGCAGCAGGCAACGGAACCAACTGCGCCGCCGACAGCGCCGCTTGCTCCACGCTGATTTTCACAGAAATTTCATTCGATTTTCCAACCTCTTGCGCGACAGGCGGGAAATGACCCGATTCCGTCGCCTCCATCGTCGGTGCAATCACCTCCCGACTTTTCCACCGGACAGCCACTGCATTCGGGTTGTCCACATACTTGGCCAACCCAAAATCCAACAACTTAACCTCCCCATTGTCCGCCAAAATAGCATTCGCAGGCTTGAGGTCCCTATGAAGTACGCCTCGTTTGTGGGCGGCGGCTAGGCCGCGGGAGAGGCCGATGGCTAGTTCAAGGCCGAATTGCCAGGGGACTGGTTTGGGGAGGGCTTGTAGGTCTTGGCCCTGGACGTACTCGGCGATGATGTAGGGGTGGGATTCGATTTCACCCACGCGGTATATGGTGACGACGTTCGGGTGCTGAAGACGGGCGGCGGCGCGGGCTTCGATGAGATAGCGTTCGCGGGTTTGTTGATCGGCGTCGAGGTTGGTGACGAATTTGATCGCGACGGGACGGTCGAGCACGGTGTCGTGGCCCAAAAAGACCTCTCCCATGCCGCCTCGTCCCAAGGGCCAAAGCAGCCGGTATTCCTCGAATGAGGTAGGCGGCGACCAGGGCTTCCCGTCGTTGTTATCGCCCATCTCGGCCAAACGTGAACCCCCCACTACTCGAAAAAGCGACTCAGGTTGAAAGGATAACAAAGCAGCCGACTTCTCGGCGGAAAAAGGCTGTTCAAACCAGGGATTCGATCCTGTAAAACCGGTGTTAGGATTCTGCGCATGAAACCAAATGTCTCATCCCTTGCACCTGTGTTTTTCGCCGCATGCGTCGCTGTGTCGGGTTGCACAGAGGCGCTTTACCCACCTCGACCACAGCTTTCCCCTGGACCTCCGCTTGCGGACCCTCCGCAGTCCCGCGTCAACATGCACGTCAGCCTGACGGAATCGGGTCTCCGGGAACTCATCGAATCAACGGTGCCACGACAAGGTGATGTTCCGTTTTCATTTTTGGGACAACGCAAACTGACGTGGACGCGGACTCCCGTCGAGCTTCGATTCAATCAGGCTGCGGGGACGATCGGGGTTCACGCGAGCATTTCTGGACAAGCGACGCTGCCGGGCACGCCAACGTTTACGATTGCGCTCACGGCGGACGTACAACCGGCATTGGGGTCGGACTATGTTGCGCTGCTCCAAAATCCGCAGGTCGTGGTGCAGAGTAGCGACAAGTTGCTTCGGGCTGCCGAGTGGGGCGCGGGCGCTTTGACGACGATCAAAGAGGAAATCGAAAAGCGCTTGCGGGAATTGCGGATCAATTTGCGGCCTCTGCTCGCCGAAAACTACGAAAAACTTGCCAAGCCGTTTTCGTTTTCTGTCGGAGATGCCCGTGCCTGTGTACGCATCGGTGTGCAATCGATCGAAGCAGGCCCAACGGTTCTGTCTGGGGGCTTTGAAAAGGACTTGAGTGTGGTGGTGGCACCGTCGGTGACGCTTCCATGTACGAATGAAAAAGGAATGGCTCTGGGGGCCGCATCTTTGCCGCCTCTGCACAACGTAGCGGGTATTCCTTCGGGGCCCTTTGAATTGACCGTTCCGATCGCCGCCACGTATGAAGAACTTCAGAAAGCGATGAAACAGGCCTTCACAAACGGCAAGTTGTTCTTCGATCCGGGGTATCCCGACCTGTATTTGGAGAAACCGGAACTGTATGCGTCGGGGGGACGCATCGTGACCAAACTTCACCTGAACGGTTTTGTGAAAAAGGGGTTCAAGGTCCCACTGGAAGGGGATTTGTACCTTTCGGGGTCGCCCGAGATTGTGGACAACCAACTGATGGTGCCCAATCTGGAGCCGACGGTAGAGACCAAGAATGCACTCCTCAAACTCAAAACGACGCTGGATGCAGAGAAGATGCGGAAAGAGATTCGTCAGGCGTTGCGTTTGGACATTGGGAGTCGCCTTCAAAGCGTGAGAGACAAGGTTTCAAAGGACTTGATGGTGAAACACAACGTCGCTCCGCGTTTGGACGCATGTGTGAAAGCAGACATCGGTCGCATCGAAATTGCGGGGGTATTCGCGCACGATGCCTATCTGCGCATGTATGTGAAGGTCTCTGCGAGATCGGCGGCCTACCTTCCCTGCCCTTGACCTGCCCCTAAACCGCTCCAAAGGACTCTAGGTGACTGGTGTCAAACGACCCGCTACTGCGCAGACAGCCCGACGGCGCCTCGACTTGTCCTCGGCCCAAAGGGCCGGGGACGAATACGTCCTCACTCCTCCCTGCGACGTACCTACGGGTACGTCACGGTCGTCGCTGCGGGCGTTTCGCCGATTCGCTCGCCGGTCTGTCTTGCTCGCTACGCGGTTCGTTTGTCACCAGCCACCTAGAAGACTGAACAAGTGGGTTCACTGTTGCTTAGGGGGAACCTGTTTTCAGAAAAAAGCGCGTCAGGGCCCGAAGCAGGGATTCAGCGTGCAAGGGAACCGCAGGATCATCCCCTTTCCCGTCGTGGAGTAGGAGTACGCGAGACCGTTCCGCATACAATGGGAGTCTGTACACAATCTCCATTCTGCGCAAAAGGGTCTCTGGTTTCGGCGCATCGGTGTCCCAGACTCCGTGATCCCACATGCAGAGACGCAATCCCGCTTGCCGCAGTGCCCACAACAAAGCCGGTGTACGAACTCCATGGCTGGGCCGGAAGAGCAAGACAGGGGTTTGGGACAGCTCCTCAAGCTGTGTTTTTGCGCGAAGGAGGCTCGATTTCAGATCCTGCTTTGTGCGAAATAACGGCAACGTGTGATCCTCACCATGCAAACCCAGAACATGGCCTTCTGCGACGATGCGGTGAATCAAATGGGGGTGCTGTTTGGCTTTGTGCAGCAGCACGAAAAAAGAGGCAGACACCCGCCGTTCTTTGAGCAGGTCTAACACGCGTTCTGTCAAACCCTCAGTCGGGCCATCGTCGAATGAAAGAAGAACCCGCTGGCCATTGAATGGGAGTGTTCCGCACAGATCGGAATCCACCAAAAAGTTCCCCACCGGGAGCCTGCACCACAGGTAGAAACAGAGACCGAGCGCAAACACAACCTCGACGGCAGCACAGGAAAACATCGCTGACCAAGTGGCCCGCATTCCCAAAAGGAACCACGGTACACAACACGCAAGCAGGCCGATGCAAAACCAGCCCACGCACCGGACTTTCACTGCGATGGGAACGACTTTCAGCGCAGAAAGACACGAACACATGATCAGCGACCCCTTTTCGCTCCCTTTTTTGCGCGTCTTCGGGGAGGAAAAAGCAAACCATTTGCGGCAATCGTTCCGATGACCAGCACAACACTCCACACTGTCCGCAGTCGTTCCCACATCGTGTGCAAGTTCCTACCACACTCTGTCCTTGAGTTGCAGAACGGAAAATTCACTGGTTGAAAAGGCGCGTCTCTCCACAAGATAATGGACGCAAAAGGGGGCCCGGATTTGGAACGCACGAAACCGCCGCACAGCGGTTCGCTGCTGTCGTGGTTTGCGATTTTTCACCGTCAGTATCGCTCGGTGCTGGTGCAGGCGATGCTGGCGGGAACGATGGCCTCGACGCTGGTGTATTTGGACGATACGCTCCTCGGCTGGTTGACCAGCTCGCTCGGCGATCCGAGTCAGGGAAAAGAACTGCCCGTTTCTTCGTTTCTGTCCGGTTTCGCGAGCAAACAAGGTATCGCTCTGCCATTCTTGTTGGTTTCTCTGTTCTTCGTGAATCGTGTCTTAACGGCTTGTATTGGATTTTGGCAAATCTATTGCACTGGTTTGCTAAATCTGCGCGGAAAGGCCGATTTGGAACGTGAAGTGCTCTTGCATTTATTGCGAAAGGATGATGCTTTTTTTGGCAGGCACTCTCCAGCCGAAACTGTCAATCGTTTGTCGATTGATTTGCAAAGAATCTGTGCGCGCAGACCCAATTTGATGATGTTCTGGTGGTCTGCATTATTGATTATTGGGAATCTGATTTACTTTGTCGTGCATGACTTGCGCCTGGCCGTTGTTGCACTGCTGAGTTGTGTTCTCGGCGGTTTTTGGGCGACGGCGATGTCTGGAAGAGTGAAAAAAACAGATTCAAAGTATCTGCATGAAGATGACCAAGTGAAACGCTGTTTTGAAGACTACTTGCGAGCCTTTCAAGAGATTCAAATTGGGAAATTGCAAGATAAAGTCACTGTACACTTGGGCGACCTGCAAGACCGAAGAGGAGACACATTTAGTCGATATGTAATTATCAACGAATCAGTTGCTTTTGGCAATTTGATGGCGAATTTACTTGCTTTTGTGTCTATGTTGCTTGTTGTAATTTATATGCGAATGAGTGGACATGTGAGCCGTGCGCTCATGTTGATTCCAGTGATTATTCATACACTGCCGTATTTGATCAAGCATATGGTCCAATTGATCAATTTGAGCATGGATTATCAATTGTCTCGGACGAGTGTCCACCGTTTGCTGGAATACGAAACAGAGAACGATGGGGACGTGCAAACAGAGACACCGACGGAGCCACCAACCCTTTCCAAAGTTGAATTTGACAACATCACGTACCAGTACGCAGGACCGGATGGGAGTCGGCAAGGGGGTGTGGTAGGAGTCCGTGCGGAGATCACGACAGGAAAACTGACTACCGTCGTCGGAGGCGCAGGATCTGGAAAAAGTACGTTGGTGAAAATTCTGCTCGGTCGGCTTTCCCCGCAAGAGGGCACGGTGCTATACGGAACACGGCCCCTTTCTCAGATTCCGAAAAAGGAATTGGCAAAAATCTGCACGATGATGCCGCAGACGTTGGCTCTGCTGGATACAACCATCGAACAAAACATCCTGTTTGGTCGTCCGCGTGGACATGAACACCTGGATGCAGAGGATTTGGAGGCGGTCGAACTGTCAGGTTTGGGCCGGATTTGCCGTTTGAAAGCATTGGAAATGTCCCCTGATCCAACGGCGCACGTTCCTGAATTGGTGGAAAACATTGCGGAATTGCGGGGGCTTCTCCGTCAGAAATTGACCGAACGGTGCGGGGTCAAAGTCCTGGGGTATGAAGAGGGGCACGCAGATCCAAAGCACTGGGCGTTGGAACTGCTTTTGGGGGGAAGGTGCAATCGAACAGAGACGTTGTCTGTCTTGCAAGCGAATGCGTCACAAAGACGGCTTTTGGAACTCCTTGAAACGCCAGAAGGACAGTTGTTGGTCCGGCGTGCCTGTCACGTTCTTGCAGAGAGCAGCGGACTTCTGTCTTTGGACAACTACCACGGTTTCACGCAGCTTTCCCCATGGCCACTGGAGGAGAAAGTCTGGCAGATGCGAAGAGCCTTCCTACACTTGTCTGCTCGACCTCCGGTTGGGAAAAGGGAACGGCTGTCTGCACTGATTATCGGTTTGACATCTTCGCTTGGGGAAAATACGTCTTCCGTCGAAGAATTGCGCCAAGTGGCCAGCAAAGTTCGGCAAGAACGGGGACTCCCAATGCTGAAAGAGTTGCTTGGTACAGTGTGCAAACCATTCCTGCTGCATGAAGTTCATTCGTTTCTTTCTTGGCGGGAAAATCTAATTTTTGGGGTAATCGATCTACCCAACAGCAGAGCGGGCCGTTTGGTGGAACAGACAATCCTTCAGTTTCAGGAACAGGATTCCTTGCGGCAGGCGTTTACACGTTTGGGAACGCAATTCCGCATTGGCAGACAGGGCTCAAATTTGTCAGGGGGACAAGGACAATTGGTGGCGCTGCTTCGAGCTTTGTTGCGTCGGACACCGCTCATCGTTTTGGATGAACCAACCTCTGCACTCGATCCACACAGCCGAAGCTCGGTGGTAGAGCTGCTGTCCAAGTGGAAACAGGGGCGCATCGTGCTGGCGATCAGCCACGACCCCGAGTTTGCAAAAGCATCGGACCATGTTCTTCTGATGGATGGGGGTCGCTTGATTGCGAGCGGCCCCTTTCAGGAATTGAAGGAAACCAACGAGGTCTTCCGAAGGACGTTACGACAAACATGAACGCGAAGCCATTGTCTGCCGCAGAAAAAATGAATGTGCTCACGCGCTGCGCGGTGTTCGCGGGGATTCCGAGCCGCGATTTGTCCGTGCTGGCGGAAATGATGACGACGGAACGGCTTTCTGCCGATGAGGAATTGTTTGAAAAAGGGGACCCGTCGGATTCGGTGTTCGTGGTCGCGGATGGTAGATTGGGAATTTTCGTAGATCCCAGAGGAAGACCCGTGCGAATTTTGGATGCGGGGGAGCTTTTGGGAGAATATGGAATGTTTATCGGCTTGACGCGGACCGCAACGGTCAGGGCGGATACTGCGGCTGTCTTGTTGTCGCTGGATTACCAACGATTCCGAGCGTTTTTGCTTCAGTTTCCGCAATCTGCGTTGGTTCTCCTAAAGATCGCGGTCCAGCGTCTCATCGTGGCCGAGTCCACGAGGCGATAGACCCCCAAAATCGTCGCCGTCGTTGTCATCGTCATTGTCTTCGTTGCCATGGGGGTTGGCTTCTTGGGACTCCCTCTTTTCTTCATCAATTTCAGGGGAATGGGAATCGTTTTCGACCAAAATTCCCATCTCCTCACATTCCAATTTGGCGCATTGGCGCAGCAGATCTTCGGTGACGTGAATGCCCTGAACCATGGCGCGGAGTGCGGCACGTACAACGGCGTTTTTGATGGCGCCGCCAGACAAATCGAAGTGTTCTGCAAGACGGCGACAATTCAGGCCTTTCTCGACGGGAGTTTCTTTCGGTAGCATGCTTTCCCAGAGTCGCAATCGTTCGGTCTCGGAAGGCAAGGGAAGGAGGATGCGAAAGCGGAGGCGGCGCTTGAAGGCCTCATCGAGCAATTTCTCGTTGTTGGTCGTGAGAAACAGCATTCCGTCATGTGATTCAACAGCCTGCAACAGGAAACTCACAGCGATGTTTGCATAGCGATCCTGCGACGAGCGAACGTCCAACCGGCGACCAAACAGAGTGTCTGCTTCATCGAACAACAGGGCGACTTGTTGCCGCTTGGCTTCATCGAAAATGCGCGCGAGATTTTTTTCGGTTTCTCCGGCGAAACGATCGACGACGCGCGCGACATTGACGCGAAACAGCTCGATCCCGATTTCTTGCGCGATCAGGGCTGCGGCCATGGTTTTTCCGGTTCCAGGCGGTCCAGCAAACAAGACGCTGACGGCTCGTCCGTAAGGCAGTTTTTGTGAAAAACCCCACTCCCGCAGGAGTTTGTCGCGGTAGCGGGCATAGGCGACAATTTCAAGCACGCGATCCAGAATGTCAGGAGGAAGCACCAAGTCTTCCCACGCAAGGGAGGTGGTCACAAGCTGCGCGAGGTCGCCGAAGCGATTTCCCAGTTGTCTGCGAACGGTGTCCCGCGCAGCAGACATGGTGAGACGGGGGGTCTGGGCTTCCTCGAAGCGTGCATTCCGGCAGAGTTCTGTGATGCAGCGTGCGATGGCACCTGCGGGCAAGGAATGATGGCCTGCAAGGGTGCGGACATCGAACCCCTTTTCACGCTGGATATCGACGGGAAGCAAATGATTCCACAGGGCAATCTGTGTGACGCGATCGGGCAGAGGAAAATCTACCTGAAGGAGCTCTGGGAGTCTGGCCATCAGGGAATCGATCGGGCCGTCGGCTGACAGGACTACGCGAACACGAGTTCCCAAAAGAGAGCGCCGGACTTTGGCAAACGCGGGCAGATCCAGCTCGCCGAGGAGTTCCGCAGATGACACGTAGATCAGCGTGTTTTGCATCGCGGCCTCAGCGACGGCTGCGAGCACGGTTTCATGCAGAAACTCGGGGCGGCCTCGCAAATGTGCAGCGGAAAGGACGACCAGGGAACGTTCAGGAAACAGGGCCCACAGAAGTGCTTTTCGACCACTCCACCGCTGACCGACAAGGCACAGAGGAGGCAGGACAGGACCTTCGGGGTCGCGCAACATGGGCAGAGAAGACTCGGACAGACCTTCCCGCACGCGATCGACCAGGCCGGGAGGCAAGACAAGCTGTTCCAATGAACGCTGTCCTACATACAACCGGACACCGTGTGGGAGGGTGTGGGAAGACAGGTGTTCGTCGCCAAGCAAAAACGCGGTCACGCGATCGGTCAGACGGAGGCGCATGTACAGGAGCGGGGTTTGGGGCAACCAAGCAGGGTCGTGTGCTGCGAGCAAAAGACCATGCCGTCGCAATGCACCGCTCGGTTGCAGTGACGAAAGGAGTGCGGCCTGTTCTTCGGGGGTGTCAAAAAGGAGTCGCAAATACTGGGCAACGACTCCTTGGGTTCCCGAGAATGCGCGGGAGAAGATCTCCTGGGCTGAAAGTTCGGTTTCGCGAAGCAGCAGAACGACGAGCAGACGTACTTCGATGTCGGTCAGACTGAGTGTCTTTTTGAGACGGACAATCGGCAACGGCGCATCGCATTGGGGGACCAAAGACAACCCGAGCCGCTGTTCAATTCGGTGCGAAACGGCGGCCAGTTCTGCCTTCATTGCGTCGGGGTTTTCACGCGGATTGATTCGCAAGGTGACGAGGAGTTTGAGTCGATCCAGCTCATCCAGCAGATGTTCCTTCACGGATGAGTACGCAGGTGGAGGTATTGGATGTTCGGTCATGGGTGGCTCCCGACGAGCATATCACGAGTTACAAGACAAATGTATGAGAGGACAAGCGCCCTTTCTGCGCGGGATTGACAAGTGCTTGGGAAGCTGCTTGGGACGATACTTGGGACGATACTTGGGACGATACTTGGGGTAAGATGCGCCGAATGTTTTGGGATGGCTTGTGACAAAAATGAAGAACGGCGACGTGAAAGAAACTGAAACTGCATCCAAGGCAAAACCGAGGCGTGTTTTGGCCGTGTCTGCGACAGTTTCGAGCGCAAAAGAGGGGAATCAGGCGGCGAGTGAGCCGTCGTTTGCAACACCGGAAATTGTGGATGGGGTGGAAGCAGGCGTTGGGCATGCCGCACTTGTTCCCGTCGGTGAACCCGAAGGGGAAACGGATGGAACGAAACTGGCCGACCTGGATGATGCTTTGCAGAATGCAGGCGAGATCGAGGGCCTGATTGGCGCGGCGGTCGATGCAATTTCCGACGACGACATTGTGCTGGCTGCGGACGCATTGGCCCCGGAAGTGCTGACGCCGGAAGTGACATCGGACCGGCGCGCCGGGTCGCTCGTCAAGACCGATCCGTTGACGGTGTATATGAATGAAATTCGTCGGTATCCGCTGCTCAGCCGAGAGGAAGAGCACGAGCTGGCGGTCGAATATGCAAAACGGCGCGACCCGCAGATTGCGCGCAGGCTGATCACGGCGAACCTGCGGCTGGTGGTCAAAATTGCGCACGAATACAAACGCGCGTTTCGGAATCTGCTCGACCTGGTGCAGGAGGGCAACTTGGGCCTGTTGCAGGCGGTCGAAAAGTACGATCCGCACCGAGGCGTGAAGCTGTCGTCGTATGCGGCGTGGTGGATTCGGGCGTACATGCTCAAGTACATCCTGAACAATTGGCGGCTTGTGAAAATCGGCACGACGCAGGTGCAGCGGAAGTTGTTTTTCAACCTGAGCAAGGAGCGCGACAAACTGGAAGCGGCGGGCTTTTTTCCGTCGAACAAGTTGCTGGCGGAACGGCTGTCTGTTCCCGAGCAAGATGTGGCCGAGATGTCGATGCGGATGGGCCACAGTGAAACGTCGCTGGACGCCCCTGTTGCGGCAGAGGATGAGCAGGGCCGGCATCAAGTCGATTTGCTGGAATCTCCGACGGCAACTCGCCCAGATGTGGCAGCGGAAAGCGAGGAATTTCGGGCGATTTTGCAGCAGAAATTGGCGGCGTTTGAAACGACGTTGAGCGGTCGGGACAAACTCCTGTTTCGGGAACGGCTGACATCGGACCAACCCCTGACGTTGCAAGATGTGGGAGATCGTTTCGGCATCAGTCGCGAACGTGCGCGGCAGTTGGAAGCGCGGCTGCTGAATCGGCTGAAGGAATACCTGAAAAAGGAACTCGGCGACGCAGTGCAGGTTGCGATGGGGTTGGACTGACAGGTCAGGGGGACGAACACGCCGAAGGTGTGATATGAGGCTGGGGTGTCGTTTTTGCGTGTTTCGTTGCGGCGGTTGCGGGGCTCGATTGAGCAGGGGTTTTGTACAACGTGCGATGACGGAACTGTGTCGCTGACGGAGGTTGTGGAAGGACGGGCGGGCATTGTTGTGGGCGGCGGGGAACCTGTGGGCGAGACGGTGCGGATGGCTTGTTTGGAAAAGGCGCTGTGTGAAAAAACATCGCTGCGCTTTTCGGCTGGGCTGTTCGAGGCGGTCTCGCAGCTTGTGATGCAGGCGGAGTGGGCCGGAGTATCATCGGGACTCTGTTCACGGGGTGCGAAACGGGCGCTTTCGCACGAAACCCAGGACGCGGAGAGAACAAGGCGACTTGCTGCTGCGGCGGCGCTCTTGACGAGGCGAGACAGCGGACGGGGACATATCCCTGTTGCAGAGCGTCTGTTTGGCGCAGTGTCCGGGCTTGCAGAGAACCCCCTTTGGGAAGAAACAGAGGAGATCGAATTTGCGGATTTGCACCTGGCAATGGGGGCGGAGGACGTGCTTCCGTATCCGGTTTGGTTGCTCTGCATCGATGGTTTTTTGCGAACGGGGAAGCGACTGTCTGTAACACTCCCACAGGTGGAAGGGAGGCCGGCGCTGGAGCGAGCACTCAAACCCCTTTACGATGCTCTGTATAGGCGTCACGAACTCCCGATCGAACTTTCGACGCAAGCATGGACCTCGAATGCAGCGCAACGGGATGAAGTCTGGGAGCAGTTTGTGGGTTCTCTGTTTGGTCCAAAGGGGCAGGCGCAAGGGGCACCTTTGGAATTGGCCGAGCGGGTGACTTGTTGTGAAGCGCAAAATCCGCAAGCAGAGGCGGAAGCGATCGCTGCCAAAGTGTTGAAACTCTGCGCGGAGGGAATTTCGTCAGACGAAATCGCAGTGGTGGCAGAGACCCCGGAACAACGGCATCGGTTGTTTGCGACGTTTCAGCGGGCAGGGATTCCGACCACGTTTGCAAAAAGAGGGGGGCGGGGTTTGTGGGGGAATGATGCGCTCCCACTTCCCCCTCCGTGGACCCTTTTGGACCTGTTGTTCGAGGTGGTTGCGCTGGGACTTCCCAAAGAAGGTCTCGCGCAACTGTTGGGAAGTCGGTATCTGCGTTTTCCGGGGCCGCTTTCGGATACGCCGTGGCTTGTGGTGCAGGCACTGCGAGCATCAGGGGTGCGAAAACTGCACGAATTTTCGCCGAATTCAAACGCAGAGGCGGACCTGTGGGGAGATGTTTTGGAGACGGAAAGGGGGAGACAAACGGCGCGGCTGGAATCGTGGCTGGCAAATCAATCCGTTCGGTCGGTTCCACATGGAGCAGAGGTCGTGCCGCACCTTCGAGGGGTCGCGCGGGAGCTTGGTTCGTTGCCGCAGATGGCCCCTTTGGTGGAGCATTGCAGGGCGCTCGCGCGGTTGCTTACACGGTTGGGCTTTTTTTCGGCGTGCGAGATGGACCACGCTGTTGCCTTTGGCGAGGACTCGTTCTCGTCGGAGCTGGGGATGTCGCTTCTGCGAGCGCAGGAACACGATCGAGCAGCGGGGGCGCTTGTAAGGTATGCGCTGGAAACAATTCCGGGGGCCTTGGCGCGACTCCCCTTTGCACATGCGCCATGGTCTCTTTCGGAATTTGCGACGCTTGTGCGTGTGCTTGGGACACGGCTTTGGTCGGAAACGCTTGTGCCGTCTTTCCCGTCGGCAGTGAGGCTCTGCAATCTGTCGGACGTGGCGATGGACGGAGCGTCGCACATGTTCTTGACAGGTCTTGTGGAGGGAGCGTTTCCGCAAGTACGACTGGAAAATCCATTGCTGTTGGATGAGGACATGCGTTTTTTAGAACGCATGGCGGGGCGGGAACTGTTTGCCAAGACAAGTGAACAGAACGATGCGGCACCGCTGCGTCTGGTCTGTGCGCTTGCGCAAGCGAAGCATGTTTGCGTGTCTTGGCCACGGGCAGACTTGGAAGGGAGGCCGCTTCTGCGTTCTCCGTTTGTAGAGGAAATTCGTTTTGCCGCAGGTTTGCAAGATGAGGGGATTGCGAAGGAATCGGATTTAGGGGGACTCCTGACCACAGCAGAATTGTGGCAACGGGCGGTGCAGGAACCGGCGTTTTTGCAAGTGGCGAAAAAATACGACAAACGTCGTGCTGCACGTTTGGAAACGCTCGGGAACATCGAGGCTTGTCGTCGTCGTTTTTTTGCGGAAGGAGGAAAGGACAGAGGGGCAGAACGAGGACATCCATTTGTGGGGCGATTGCTGGACAGGAGGCTTGTGGATGCGCTTTTGCCGCATTTGCCAGGGAGTCCGCAACATCCTCTTTCTGTGTCGGTTCTAGAGGACTATGCACGGTGTCCGTATCGTTTCTTTGTGCGGCGGGTGTTGAGAGTGAGAAAGACGCTGGAAAACGGAGAGGAATTGGATCTGCTCGCGACGGGGCGCCTGCATCACGAGGTACTGGAAGCGTTTTACAAAGATCGACAGAATGAGAACCGTTTGCCGGTGCGAGCGGATGAAGACGATCGGTCTGCGCTCGATCGGGTGATTGCGAAAGTCGTTGCGGGGTTTGCACAGCGGGAACACATTGGGCATCCGGCGCTTTTGCAGGTGCGGGTCAGGCGGCTGCGTGCGGATGTGTGGCGGCTTGTACACAACGAAGCAACAGGGTTCCCCGAAAAGGACTGTGTTCCGACGCTGTTTGAATGGAACTTCGGACCGCTTGCGATTGCGTCTTCGGATGAAGATCCGCACGCTGTGGCGCTGCACATTCGTGGTGTGATCGATCGGATTGATGTGGGACCCGGCAAGGTGCTGGTGTTGGACTACAAAACGGGGGGACTTGCGCATTACAAAGAGCTGATTCGCAAGGAACTTCTGTCAACGTCTTTTCAATTGCCGTTGTATGTAGCGGCGCTGCGGGCGGACCCCTCGTTCGATGCAGAGAAGGGGAACTCTGCGATGACAGCGCGGTATTACTCACTGAAAGATGGGAAGGTGGGTGAGCCGATTTCGGACCCGGATATGACCTCCCTCGATTTGGACGTGCGACGGCGAAAACCGGACGGAAACGTGGCAGAAGTGGTGTACAGACTGTGGAAGCAGTTGTGCGATGGGGACTTTGTGGTGTCGCCGAAAACGTGCGAGGGCTGCGGTCTGGAAAGCGTTTGTCGCGTACAGATAGAACCGAGCGAAGCAGAGACCGAAACAGAGTCCAGTACAGAGTCCAGTACAGAGTCCAGTACAGAGTCAATAGGGTCCTCTGTGGAAGAGTGGGGAGGACCATGAAACACAGCTCACGTTTTTTGTTTGGGAAGGATTGTGTGGTGCAGGCGGGCGCGGGGACGGGGAAGACGCATGCGCTGATCACGCAATATCTGCATTTGTGCGCGGGAGCGACGGCGTACAGACGAAGTGTGTCACCCAGGCAGATTTGCGCGCTGACGTTCACGGAAAAAGCGGCGTCGGAGATGCGGGAACGGTTGCAAACTCGTGTGACTGCGATTTGCAAGGCGTTTGGATCGGTGGGAGACCGCGTGGGAGACCGCGTGGGGGCGTCTCCTTTGAACGCTGTGGAACCGGAACTTGTGGCATCGCAGGAAGAACTCGGGGTGAGCGCGCCGTCTTGCGAAGGATGGGAACAGGTACTCGCAGAGCTTTCGTTTGCGACGATTTCAACGTTCCATTCGTTTGCGAGCGGGCTCCTGCGTCGATATGCGTCGCTTGTGGGAATCGAGGCGGATTTTGCGCTGCTCGATGAAGACAGTGCGTCGCAAATGCTGCGGGATTCGTGCGAGGAATTGCTTTTGCGGATTTTGGATGAACCGTCATTTGCGCCGTGTGTAGAGCAACCGGGGTTGTCTGCTGCGGTGTTGGAACTTGTGGCAGAACTCGGTTTTGCAGGGACGGGCATGGCGAGCGGAGAAGGGGGTCTTGTTGATTTGCTCTGTCGTTTGCACAAGCAACGGGCCGAGGAAGCTGTGCCAAAGGGGTCTCTGTCTGCGGGGTATGAACCGGAAGCGGTGCGAGCGGAATGGGGGACGCTGTGCGGACGGCTTGTGAAAGCGTTTTTAGACATGGCAGAGATGGCTTTGCACAACGGAGGAAAGACGAGCCAAAACGCTGCGGAACTGTTGGATGTGACACGAGCGTTGGCGTCGGGTTTGGAAGATGCAACGGCGAACGATATCTCTTTGGTTGCGCCGCTTTTTGTCCGGGCGAATGCGCTGTCCAAGGCACTGCGAACTCCCAAAGAGGATGAGGAACAGAAACGTGCGCTGAAACAAGGAAGGGCGGTTGCGAAAGGGGTGTGGGCAGACCTTTTGGCGCTGTCCCGGACGCTCAAGGCTGCGCCGTTGGCGCGTGGGCTGTCGCAGCTTTTGCCGCTTCTGTCCGAGGCGTTTGCGGCGGCAAAAAGTCAGGAGTCGGCGCTCGACTTTTCGGATTTGTTGCGTTTTGCGCGCGACCTTTTGCAGAACCACAACGCAGTGCGCGACGAACTACAGAAACGGTATCAGGTCTTTTTGATCGATGAATTTCAGGACACAAATCCGCTGCAAGCGGAACTGATTTCGCTGCTTTTGGCGGATGAGGGGCATTCACCGGGGCGGCTGTACATCGTCGGAGACCGGAAACAATCGATTTACGACTTTCGGGGGGCGGATGTCGCGGCGTTTGAGCGGCTGTGTCAGAGGATGAAATCGTTTGGCGCGGACGAGCACACGCTGGCGCATTCCTATCGTGCGCTGCCAGGTGTTCTTTCGACGGTGAACGGTCTGTTTTCGCACGTCATGCAAAGAGACCCGGACATACTACCGGACGATGGGCGCGATGGACCCAATGGGCCGGAATGGTTCGTTACGTGGGACCCCGCACGCGACCCCCTTTCTCCTGTACGAGACGATGTGGGGGTTGGGCATCGGCAGGTTGAGCTGCTGCGGGCGGCGGATTCTTCATCGCAGACGCCGGCACTTGTGCGAGAAGCAGAGGTCATTGCGCTGCGCCTTGCGTCGCTACTTGCGGACGGAGTGCCGCCCGGCCAGATCGTCATTCTGTTGCGCCGTTTCACGCACGTCCTTCGGTACACAGCGGCGCTTTCGCGCAAACACATTCCGCATTACGTGGTGCTGGGCCGAGGGTTTTTTGCGGCACAGGAGATCCTCGATCTGTCGGCGGTGCTGCGTCTTTTGACCGATCCGCTGGATGCGTTTGCACTTGTGGCGGTGTTGCGTTCTCCGTTTTGTGGCCTGTCCGACGAGGCTCTGGTGCGCCTGCACATCTCGCAAGCGCTGTCTTTGTCCGTGCTGGCGAAGACATGTTCGCAACCGGAAGGGGCGAACACAGGCGAGCCGGGCGAGTTTGGGCAAGATCAGGTTCTTGCGTTGCCGCTCGACGAACGGATGAGGGTTGCGCGCTTTCTCGGCTGGTTTTTGCCGCTGTCGGCGGCGGTCGATCGGTTTTCTCCCGCCGAGCTGCTGCATTTGGTTTTGGAACACAGCGATTGCTGCGCGGTGCTGTTGCAAAACCCCGACGACGGCGCGCAGCGAAAAAAGAACCTCGATCGCCTAATCGAACGAGCCTCGGCGTACCACGGGCGGTTGCGGGCGTTTGTTCGCTTTTTGCGTTTGCGGACGGACCCGGATTTGTCGGCGCAATATGGCGATCCCAGCGACGAGCCTGCTGCTCAGCTTCTTTCGGAACGGGACGATGCGGTTCGGATCATGACGGTGCATCAAGCCAAAGGTCTCGAGTTTTCCACGGTGGTCGTCGCGGGCTGCGGTTTTGCAGAACCGAATCGCTTTTCTCCGGTCGTGTACGACAAGGATTTGGGCCTGGGACTTTCGCTGACGGTGGATGGGAAACGCCAGGACACGTTGCCGAAAAAGCGGGTGATGCAGCGACGACAACTGCGTGCGCAAGCGGAAACGGCGCGGCTTTTTTACGTTGCGGCGACGCGCGCGAAAGACCGGCTGATTTTTGCGGGTGAAACAGACCAAAAGCGTCGAGGAACGTGGCTTTCGCGGCTTCTGGAATGGATGGAAACACAGAAGAACACGCAGGAAGGGGAGACTCTGTTGTCGGTCTGGGTGCCCGATGCGGAACGAACTCCTGCACGTTCGCCCGCGTCGGCGCAGGTCCTCTCGCATGAGTTTTCCGACCCGGATTTTGCTCGGCAAGACGTTTTTGAAAAAGCGTGCCGGAGGATCTACGGACCCATTTCCGAGCCGGTGAGCCAGGTGACGGTGTGGACGGCGTGGGCGGCGGAATTTTTGTCGTGTCCGCCAAGGTATCACCTGCTCACGCGACAACCTGTGACACTGTCTCGGCCTCTCCATCGGGGGAAGACGAGCGATGAAACAGCGAGTCTGCCGACGTTTGCATGTTTGTTGTCTGGCACATTGCCGCAGCGGCTTTTGCGCTTTGTCGATGTGCGCAAACGCGGAGAAGACCTTCCGCATATCCTTTCGCACTTGGGTTTGTTTCCAGAACATCCACTTGTATCGGAAACGGTATCGCTTCTGCGGATCTTTTTGCGTAGCCGTTTTGTGGAAGAACATTGGCTTGAGCCTTGGGCGTTGTCGTCGTTGCGTATGGGCGTTGCTTATCACTTAACGCGGAAAGAAGATTGTCCAGTGGGTTTGCGAGGTACGCTGGATGCGATGTGGAGGTCGCGCGACGGTTCGGTATGCGTGCTGGACGTACAGCTTGCGCCACCACCTGCGTCGCTGACGACGTATTTTCGACACCGCAAGGCATTGCTGGGGTGGTGCGCAAAACAGGTTATTTTTCCGGAACTATCAGGGAATCCATCGATTGTGCAACAGGCTCGCGTTGGTTTTTTGTTTTTACCACAACTCGACCAAAATCCGGAATTGCTTTGCATTTCGGAGGATGAAATCAAAGAGAGTCTTTGTGGACTTGAGATGTTGCGAAGAAGACCTAATGGAATTTGGGGAGAATCAAAAGGGGAGGAGTTCTAGGTCGATTTGTTGTCGTTCGGCGGAGCGGACGGTGATGCGGGTCTGGGATCGGTGGTTTTGTTTTTGGGCGGTCACAGTCAGGGTTCCTTCCGGCACATCGAGGAGGGAAAACTCGCCGTGGGCATCGGTGCGGCCTTTCGCGACGAGTTCGTGCGCGTCGTTTTCGGCGTGAACTTCGGCGTCTTCGACGGAATGGCCGTCTTGCCGAACTTGGCCGAAAAGCTGTGCACCTTTTTGCAAAAGAAGACGGACCTCGCGAACCGTAATCTCGTGGGGCGAGGACCCCTCGGGCACTTGGACGGTTTTGCGAATGGGGGAAAAGCCGCGCGCTTGGCCGACAAGCGTCACAAACCCCTGCGGAATGCCGGTCTGCGCAAAGCGTCCGTCCGAACCGACTTTGAGGGGCCACCGCTCGCCGCTTTGCAAGACCAAAGACAGCGAGAACCCATCGGGCACGCCGCCTCCGTGGCCTTGTTCGACTTGGCCGGACACGCCGCCGCCGACGCGCAGTTCCAGCACCAATTCTTCGGGCCAATCTGCGGACCCGATGGTCGTTGTGAGCGGCGCAAAACCGGCCTTTGTCACCTGCAATCGGACTTCGCCGTGGGGCACAAGCGGCAACACAAATTGTCCGCGCGCATCGGTGCTGACAAAACGCTGCGATCCGGCGACGAGCGCGGTGATTTGAGCCTGCGCCACGGCAAAACCCCGCACATCGAGCACGCGGCCCTTTTTGTCTTTTCGCGCTGACAACGCCGCCGGAGATCCGAGTGAATCGGCACCTTCCATTCCGGCCATCCCCGCGTTTCCCAGCGCATCCGCACACATGGCCTGGGGCACAAGACGCAACACGACACGAAAGGGAAGGTCTGTTTTGTGCGCGTTTTCCGCCGTTTGGCTTTGGACCGTTTCGATTTCTGCGGACGCGCTTTTTCCCAAAAACTCGGCGAGCAGAAACCACCGCCCCGCTGTCAGTTGGGCAAACCGAGCTTGGCCTTGTTTGTCCGTGCGCAGAACACGAACCGCCGAGGTTTCTGTCCCTCCTGGTTTCTGTGCGATTCCCCCCGCGCCCGTTCCCGCAGAGGAAAGTTGTCCCGCAATGACTTCCTCGGGAAACGGCAGAGGGCCCGGCATGACGCCGAGTTCCAAAGGGCCCCGACCTTTGGGGTTTTGACCTGGATTTGGGCCAAGCGGCGCGAAACCCTGCCTGAGCAATACTTCGACGCCCTCCAGAGGATGGCCTCCCGCATCCACGACGACGACGTGGACTTCTTGCGCAAAAGGCAGGGGCGGAACCGACGAGACCTGTGCGCTGTTCGACGCGCCCGCATCCGCAGCCGTCGAGGCGGGACCGCCCACAGGGGTTCGGTGCTCCGCAAACGACCCAGGCGACACAAGTTGGGCCTGCACCGGGTCGGCTTTCGGAAGGGAGCGGTGGCGCAGTTTTCGCACAATCCCCCCAAACAGCACCCCGCAAAGCACGCACGCGAGCACCCAGCACAATCGCTTATAAAACAGCTCGCCCACGTTCCTTTGCGACCTCCTGCCCGACAACGAAGAACCCCGAGATCGATACATGGTTACGTTCGCGTTCTCAACCGAGACGCCTCCCACTTCGAGGGTGCATGCATCGCAAGGAATGGGGCCACGAGATCAATCACCAGCGGACCACCGTCGGCAACGGGAGGCGTTCCAATTCTTCCCCCTGCACGTTCTTGACGGCAAGCTGCCCAAGAACCCTGATCTCGCGAATGTCCGTCGGCAGGGGAGGAAGAAACAGCGTGACCAAGCCTCCACTGATGGTTGGCTGAAAAGCCTGTCTTCCCGGGCGTACTCGCGTTCCATCTGGAAGCGCGAGCGATAGATTCACAAGTTCCGCCCCTTGCAGACTTCCGTCGTCCATCGGTTCGTCAGCACGAATCTCGAAACGAATCGACAACCCTTGAGCATCCGACTGCACCACCGCAGCCACCGCCGGACGGACTCGAGGGTCCGCATCTTGTGGAGACCGAAATCGGTGGCCCCAAAGTCGCCATGTCAGCAGACCGACCAAGCAGGCCATCAGCGGCCAAACGAACCAGTGTGTACGAATGCGGATCGGCACTGCGCACGCCCCTTCACATGTAGAAGTCAGACACTCGCCTTCTGTATCACATCCCACGCGGCCCAACACTTGGCTGCGGCGGTATTCCCGTCTCTTCAAATACCTTCATGTCCACATCCATCTTGTTCCGGTTCGCGCCGCGCAAAAAGTGCAGCAACAAATTGGACTTGCTCAAGTCTGCCGCATCTTCTGCGGTGGCCCTGGCATCGGGAGGCAGTTCTCTGAGATTGTTGATCGAACGATCTTCAACGCCCGGACCCTCATTCTGTCCGGGCAAACTCGTACAGGGTCGCTTCATCAGCGATTCTCCAAAGGCTGCGCCTTCAGCGTTCATCAGAATGTCCTTGATGCCGCTGTTGCCTGCGCCCTCCTTGAGCGAGGCTTCCTGCAGTTCATACTGGGCCCCGACAAAGCCGCTCATCGCCTTGGCTTGGTGCGGCAACACTCCATGCTGCTTGATCAAAGAAGCGGTCAGGTATGCGTGAGAGAAGAAGTGAAAATTGTGATCCGCTGTGAAGTTGCCATGGCCGGGTTTGGCTTGGACCCCATAAGACATGACTGCGGCATTCGGACTCTCGGAATGGGTGAGCGCCTCGCCCGCATCATTGATCTTCTTCCACAGTTCGGGAGGAACCTTGCCAGCCAACTCCGGCGGAAGTTTCCCATCCGGGCCGCGCGCCTTGTAATAGTTGGAAAGGGTTGCCATGGCCTGGAGCGCCAACAAGTTGCTGTCGGCGGTGTTGTCATCGGCACCGCTCAACTCGCGCGCCTTTTTCTGTGTTTCCGCAAAAACAGCTTGGATGTCCAGCGTCTTTTGGTCCGCCGTGAGTATTCGGTCGGTCAGGTCCCTCATCATCGACTGCATCGAGGGACTGTTGCCGAGTTGGCTGTACAGCGGCATGTGCATGCCCTTGTTCTGCCCTGAACCAAACAACGGAAAAGACGGATCGTTGCCCTGCATCTTGAACATCGCCCCGACATCGACCTGCGCCAGTTGCTTGTCGCGGTAGTCCAGCATCAGGGCCGCACGATCGCCCGGACTCAGCGACTTCTTGTTCAACGCATCTCGCAGCGGCGAAAGCGAAAGCTCTTGGGCCTTTGAAGGTTCACATTTCGTGGGAGACTGCGGCGGGCTCGTTATCGGGTTTCCAGCCAGGCACACCCGACGTTCGTCGTCATACATGCCTGCAAACGGATTGCTGGCCAACGGTTTCGCTTCGACTTGTGGCTGAGGAAGAGGCCGCCACGGCATGGGACCTTCGGGCAGAGGCCACGCAGCCGGTGTCTCTTGCCCCCCTTTGCGGTTCGGCGTGTTCCTGCGTTCGTCGTGCAACGGATTTCGCCGAAGCTGCTCCGGATCAAACTTCATAGACCCCTCCACGGGCCTGTCTTCAGGCCCCCAGATTGACTCGAAAACAGTCCCACACCGCAAAAAGGCAGTCAACGCTAGTGTTTGAACTCCTTGTGGCACCCGCCGCATGCGTTGCCCAAGGTTTTGCTCGCGGCCTGGAGGGCTGTGGCATCTTTTGCGTCCACCGCAGCTTGCACTTCCTTGACCCCTTTTTCGAGCTGCTCGACAAAACCGGCAAACGTCGGCGGTTGCGCCGCCGCAAACCGGGCCTTCACCACGGCACCAAGCGCCAACATCCGCAAAGTCGCCGCTTTGAGGGATGCCACATCCGTGTCCGCAATCGCAGCCCCCGGTGCCCGCGACAGAAGGGGTTTGGCCGCCGTTTCCATGTCTTCCATCAAATCGTGCAGCGATTCATTCCCCGTAAGAGGCGCGTCCGGTTTGTGTTTCTGGCACCCCACCGCAGCCAAAAACACACCGAAACAACAAACAAGGCGCAAGTTCATGTTCATCTCCTGAAAGTGATTTTCCGGCTCCGATTCAGCCGGGTTCTTCTGTTTCGCCGAGCGCACGTCGCGCTTCGGCACTGTACCGACCGTCTTTTTCGCGAACAAACAGCGGCGGGTCAATGGAAAGTCCACCGCGATATCCTTTTTGTGCTTCCA
>Ga0268298_10000855_pt1 | contig 38108 bp, 32 predicted proteins | sample WWTPWeurt_MetaG_FD_194462 | JGI IMG/M metagenome (GOLD analysis project Ga0268298, IMG submission 194462) | Activated sludge microbial communities from WWTP in Nijmegen, Gelderland, Netherland - WWTP Weurt | ecosystem: Engineered > WWTP > Aerobic digester > Activated sludge | place...
AGAGGGCCGAGTTTGGCAGAGCACACCGAGCGCCACATGAACGGCGACGGGCTCGCAGCACCGGGTTTCCCCGCGCAGCCATGGCCCGGTGCGGGGATCAGAATTGGTCAGGCCACTTGACCCATCACGGCTCAGCACCCCGCCTGCCCCATGCCCATCCAGGCCATCGAGCCCAAACGCCTGTACCGCCAGATTGCCGATCAGCTGCGCGAGCTGATCCGCAGCGGCGAGTATGCGGTGGGCACTCGCTTACCTGCAGAGCGTGATCTGGCCTCGCAGCTGGGGGTGTCGCGCCCGTCGGTGCGCGAGGCGCTGATCGCGCTGGAGGTGGAAGGCCTGGTGGAGGTGCGCGGCGGCTCGGGTATCCACATCCTGGCGCGCGAGCCGGCCGCCAGCGCACGGCAGGTGGCGCCCAACGCCTTCGGGCCCTTCGAGATCATCCGCGCCCGCCAACTGATCGAGGGCGAGCTGGCCGAGCTGGCCGCGCAGCGCATGAGCCCGGCGCAGTTGGGGGGCTTGCGCGAGGCGCTGGCGCTGTTTGGCGACGACATTCAGCGCGGCACCATCCCGATCGAGGGCGACCGCATGTTCCACCTGCGCATCGCCGAGGCGGCCGACAACGGCCCGCTGTTGCGCGTGGTGACCGAGCTCTTCGACGAGCGCAACAGCCCGCTGTTCGAGCAGCTCGGCCAGCACTTCGAGGCGCCGGACAGCTGGCGCCTGGCGCTGGCCGAACACCAGGCCGTGGTCGACGCCATCGCCGCCGGCAAGCCTCAAGCCGCCGGCGACGCCATGCGCCGCCACCTGCAGCGCTCGCACGACCGCTTTGCCGATGCCTGGCCGCAGCCGCGGGCCACGGCAGCTGCTTGATCCCGCCAGACCACCCACCCATCGCCGTTCAGAGCGACCCACCGGAGACACCACCATGAAACACCGCACTGCCCTGAAGACCCTGCTCGCCGCCACCGTGGCACTGACCGTGGCTGCCCCGGCCCTGGCCCAGACCAAGCTGAAGTGGGCGCATGTGTACGAGACCAGCGAGCCCTTCCACAAGTGGTCGGTGTGGGCGGCTGAAGAGATCAAGAAGCGCAGCAATGGCCGCTATCAGATCGATGTGTTCCCGGCCTCGCAACTGGGCAAGGAGAACGACATCAACCAGGGCCTCAGCCTGGGCACGGTGGACATCATCATCTCGGGCTCGAGCTTTGCGGCCAAGAGCTTCCCGCGCATCGGCGTCACCTACTACCCCTACACCTTCCGCGGTGTGGAGCACCTGCTGGCCTACACCAAGAGCGACATCTACAAGGAGCTCACCGCAGGCTACGAGCAGAAATCGGGCAACGAGATCGTGGCCACCACCTACTACGGCACGCGCCACACCACCAGCAACCGGCCCATCGTCAAGTGCGCCGACATGAAGGGCCTGAAGATGCGCGTGCCCGACGTGCCCGCCTACCTGGCCATGCCGCGCGCCTGCGGCGCCAACACCACGCCCATCGCCTTCGCCGAGGTCTACCTCGCGCTGCAGAACGGCACGGTCGAGGCGCAGGAGAACCCGCTGCCCACCATCGAGGCCAAGAAGTTCTTCGAGGTGCAGAAGCACATCGTGCTCACCGGCCACATCGTCGACCACCTCAACACCGTGATCGCCGGCGGCCTGTGGAAGAAGCTCAGCGCCGAGGACCGCAAGATGTTCAGCGAGGTGGCCAACGAGGCCGCCGCCAAGGCCTCGATGGAAGTGGCCGCGCGCGAGAAGGAGCTGGTGAAGGTGTTCCGCGACAAGGGCATCAGCGTCACCGAAGTCAACACCAACGAGTTCCGCGAGACGGTGGTGAAAAACGTCTCGTTCGAACAGTTCGGTTACGTCAAGGCCGACTGGGACCGCATCCAGGCGATCAAGTAAGCCCGCCAGCGCAGCGAACACGAAGGGCCGCATGAACGCCATCGTCGAGAACCCACCCATCGCCCACGTCGAAGTGGCACCCGAAGAACTGGTGCGCAGCTTCGCCGAGGCCGACAAGCACACCACGCACCTCGATCAGTACAGCGTCGAGGACTGGATCTGCCTGGGCTTCTTCTGGCTGATGGCGTCCTTCGTGTTCCTGCAGTTCTTCACGCGCTATGTGTTGAACGATTCGTTCGCCTGGACCGAGGAGCTGGCGGTGTATTGCCTGATCCCGGTGGTGTTCATCGGCTCGGCCATGTGCGTGCGCCGCAGTCGCCACATCCAGGTGAACCTGCTCTACCGCTACTTGCCAAAACCAGCGGGCCGGGCGCTGTCCACGGCGATGGACGTCGTGGCCACGGTGTTCTTCAGCTACACCGCCTGGCTGGTGGCGCGCTTTGCATTGGCGGTGGACAACGAGCCCATGACCACCATCCAGTGGAACAAGAGCCACGTCTACTGGCTGGCCTTTGCCGGCTTCGCGCTGATGGCCTTGCGCTCGATACAGGTGGCCGTCGAGAACTGGCGGCGCGGCTATTCGATGCTCGAACGCCCCGAAGCGTTTGACCCGGTCGACTGAGGCGCCCCCCATGTTTTGGCTGATCGGAACCTTTCTCGCGCTGATGTTGCTGGGCCTGCCGGTGGCGGTGTCCATGGCCTGCGCCTCGCTCACCTACATCACCATCTCGGGCAGCGTGCCCGACATCGTGGTGGCGCAACGCATGATCGCCGGCATCGAGAGCTTCCCGCTGCTGGCGGTGCCCTTCTTCATCCTGGCCGGCAACCTGATGAACATCGCCGGCATCACCTCGCGCATCTACAGCTTTGCGGTCGCCCTCGTGGGCTGGATGCGCGGCGGCCTGGGCCAGGTGAACATCATCGGCTCGGTGATCTTCTCGGGCATGTCGGGCACCGCCATCGCTGATGCCGCCGGCCTGGGCTCGATCGAGATCAAGGCCATGAAGGAGCACGGCTACAGCACCGAATTCTCGGTGGGCGTCACCGCCGCGTCGGCCACGTTGGGGCCCATCTTCCCGCCCTCGCTGCCCTTCGTGATCTACGGGATGATGGCCAACGTGTCCATCGGGGCGCTGTTCGTCGCCGGCATCCTGCCCGGCCTGTTCATGACGGTGATGATGATGATCACCGTGGCCTACTTTGCGCGGCGCAATGGCTGGGGCGGCGACACCGCGTTTGATTGGCGGCGCCTGGGCGAGGCCACGCTCGAGATCCTGATCGTGCTGGCCTTCCCGATGGCGGTGTGGTTGATGGTGCGCCAGGGCGTGTCGGTGAACCTGGCCGCAGGCAGCGCGTTTGCAGTGCTGCTGGCGGCGGACTGGTACTTCAACTTCTCCGCCGTGATGGCGCTGATGGCCCCGGTGATCCTGATCGGCGGCATGACCATGGGCTGGTTCACGCCCACCGAGGCGGCGGTGGCGGCGGTGATCTGGGCGCTGTTCCTCGGCCTGGTGCGCTACCGCAGCATGACGCTGCGCACGCTGGCGCAGGCCACCTTCGAGACCATCGAGACCACGGCCTCGGTGCTCTTCATCGTCACCGCCGCGTCGATCTTTGCGTGGCTGCTCACCACCACGCAGGCCGCGCAGATGCTGGCCGACTGGATCCTCTCGGTCACCAGCAACAAGTGGGTGTTCCTGCTGCTGGCAAACCTGCTGATCCTGTTCGTGGGCTGCTTCATCGACACCATCGCGGCCATCACCATCCTCGTGCCCATCCTGCTGCCCATCGTCACCAAGCTGGGCATTGATCCGATCCACTTCGGCCTGATCATGACACTCAATCTGATGGTTGGGCTGCTGCACCCGCCGCTGGGCATGGTGCTGTTCGTGCTGGCGCGCATCTCGCGCCTGTCGGTGGAGCGCACCACCATGGCCATCCTGCCCTGGCTGGTGCCGCTGATGCTGGCGCTGATCGCCATCACCTACGTCCCGGCCATCACGCTCTGGCTGCCGCAGCAACTGGGGATGATCAAGTGATGACCACGATCCAATCCGTTGAGTTGCTGCAGGTGGACCTGCCGCCACCGGTGCCGCGCAGCGATGCGATCCAGTCCTTCGTGACGCAGGAGACGCCGATGCTGCGCATCACCTGCGCCGACGGCAGCCAGGGCACGGGCTACAGCTACACCATCGGCACGGGGGGCTCGTCGGTGATCGCGCTGCTGCGCGATCATTTGGCGCCGCGCCTGATCGGCCGCGACCCGGCGCAGATCGAGGCCATCTGGCGCGATCTGATGTTCGCCACCCACGCCACCACCGTAGGCGCCATCACCAGCCTGGCCCTGGCCGCCATCGACACCGCGCTGTGGGACTGGCGCTGCCGCCGCGACGCCCAGCCGCTGTGGCTGGCCGCGGGCGGCGCGAGGCAGCGCGTGCCGGTGTACACCACCGAGGGCGGCTGGCTGCACCTGCCGGTGGACACGCTGGTGAGCGAAACCCTGGCCGCACAGGCCGCCGGCTTCAAGGGCGCCAAGCTCAAGGTGGGCAAGCCGCACGTGGCCGACGATGTGGCGCGCCTGAAGGCCGTGCGCGACGCCGTGGGCGACAGCTTCGAGCTGATGGTGGACGCCAACCAATGCTTCACCTTGAGCGAGGCCTTGCGCCGCGCACCACGCTATGCCGAGCTTGGCATCGCCTGGTTCGAGGAGCCCCTGCCGGCCGACGACCTGATCGGCCACCAGCGCCTGGCCGCCGCCAGCACCGTGCCCATCGCGGTGGGCGAGTCGCTGTACTCGCCCGCGCAGTTTGCCGCCTACATCCAGAGCGGCGCCGCCTCCATCATCCAGGTGGACGTGGCCCGCGTGGGCGGCATCACGCCCTGGCTCAAGGTGGCGCACCTGGCCGAGTGCTTCAACCTGACGGTGTGCCCGCACTTCCTGATGGAGCTGCAGGTGTCGCTGTGCGCGGCCACGCCCGCGGCCGCGTGGGTCGAATACATCCCGCAGCTCGACGCCGTGGCCTCCAGCCGCATGGCGATCGAGCAAGGCCACGCCGTGGCGCCCGACACGCCGGGCCTGGGCATCGATTGGCGCTGGGACGAGATCCAGCGCCGCGCCGCCACCACTCACTTCATTCGTTAACCAGCACCCAGAACACACCATGAGCAATCGCCTCGCCGGCAAGACCGCCTTCGTCACCGCCGCCGCCCAGGGCATCGGCCGCGCCACCGCGCTGGCCTTTGCACGCGAAGGCGCCAAGGTGATCGCAACAGACATCAACACCGCCCTGCTGGACACGCTGAAGGCCGAATGCGGCTGCACCGTGCAGCGCCTGGACGTGACCGACCCGGCCGCCGTGCAGGCCGCCGCCGCAGCGCATGGCCCGGTGAACGTGCTCTTCAATGCCGCCGGCTTCGTGCACGGCGGCAGCGTGCTCGATTGCACCGAGGACGAATGGAACTTCGGCTTCGAGCTGAACGTGCGCTCGCTCTTCCGCATGACCAAGGCCTTTCTGCCGGGCATGCTGAAGAACGGCGGCGGCTCGATCATCAACGTGGCCAGCGTGGCCGGCAGCATCAAGGGCGCGCCCAACCGCTTTGTCTACGGCGCCACCAAAGCGGCGGTGATCGGCATCACCAAATCGGTGGCCGCCGACTTCATCACCCAGGGCATCCGCTGCAACGCCATCTGCCCCGGCACGGTGGAATCACCCTCGCTGCGCGACCGCATCGCCGCCGGCGCGGCCGCCGCCGGCCAGACCACCGCGCAGGTGGAGGCCGCTTACATTGCGCGCCAGCCCATGGGCCGCCTGGGCCGCGTGGAAGAGATCGCCATGCTGGCGGTCTACCTGGCCAGCGATGAATCGGCCTTCACCACCGGCACCGCGCAGATCATCGACGGCGGCTGGTCCAACTGATCAGCGCCATTGCCCATTCACTTTTCAACTGCAAAGGAAGCAACATGAAACTGCTGCGCCATGGCCCCAAGGGCCAAGAGAAGCCCGGCCTGCTCGACGCCCAAGGCAAGGTGCGCGACCTGTCCGCCCTGCTGCCCGACATCACCCCCGCCACCCTCTCGCCCGCCGGCCTGGCCGCGCTGGGCAGCGTGGACGCGAGCACCCTGCCCATCGTGCCCCAAGGCACCCTGGCCGTGCCCTGGACCGGCATGGGCAAGTTCCTCTGCATCGGCCTGAACTACGCCGACCACGCCGCCGAATCCAACCTGCCGATCCCCAAGGAGCCCATCCTCTTCACCAAGCCGCTCAGCTCGGCCGTGGGCTGCAACCACGATGTGGTGTTGCCGCAGGGCTCGGTGAAGAGCGATTGGGAGGTGGAGCTCGGCGTGGTGATCGGCAGCACCGCGCGCTACGTGTCCGAGGCCGATGCGCTCAAGCACGTGGCCGGCTACTGCGTGGTGAACGATCTGAGCGAGCGCGAGTACCAGATCGAGCGCGGCGGCACCTGGGACAAGGGCAAGGGCTGCGACACCTTCGGCCCTGTCGGCCCCTGGCTGGTGACGGCCGATGAGGTGGGTGACGTGCAACAGCTCGGCATGTGGCTGGACGTGAACGGCAAGCGCTTCCAAACTGGCAACACCCGCACCATGATCTTCAACGTGGCTCAGATCGTGAGCTACGTGAGCCGCTTCATGACGCTCTACCCCGGTGACCTGATCTCCACAGGCACGCCGCCTGGGGTGGGGATGGGTGTGAAGCCTTCTCCGGTGTTCTTGAAGGCTGGGGATTCGATTCGCTTGGGCATCGACAAATTGGGTGAGCAGCAGCAGAAGGTGCATGCCTGGAATTCGGATTTGATCGACGCTTGATGTGATTGTTTGTCGGACGTTGCTGTGTGCAGCGTTCTTCGCGAAGCCGCGGCCATTGGGCGATCGGCTCCGCGAATGTCCCCCGGCCTCGGCCTGAAGGCCGACGCCTCCTCCTTTATTTCGCTGCGCCAATCACCCAACGTCCACGGCAACAAACACCGAGGCGCATGGATTGAAAAGCCCGCCCGCCACCTTGGTGGGTAAGCAGGGTGGTGGGGTGTACTGCGCAGCGAAATAAAGGGGGAGACGTCAGCCTTCAGGCTGGCGTCGGAGGACATTCGCGGAGTAGTGCACCCCACCGCCCTGCGATCGCACAGATGCCCGCACGCGAACCCAAAGGAGGCACCCCATGAGCCCCATCATCCGCATCCACCCCGCCGACAACGTCGTCATCGCGCGCCGCCAATTGCTCGGCGGCACGGTGATTGCAGAAGAAGGCATCACCACCACCGGCCTGATCCCCCCAGGCCACAAAGTGGCTGCGAAGAACATCGCGCCCGGTGAGCCCATCCGCCGCTACAACCAGATCATCGGCACCGCCACGCAAGCCATCGCTGCGGGTCAACATGTGCACACCCACAACCTCGCATTCAGCAGCTTCGCGCGGGCACATGAGCCCGGTGCGGGGGCATTGCCCACCGATTATGTGGCCGAGCCTGCCACGTTCATGGGCATCGTGCGGCCCGATGGCCGAGTGGCCACGCGCAACTACATCGGGGTGCTCACCTCGGTGAACTGCTCGGCCACCGCCGCGCGTGCCATTGCAGACCACTTCCGGCGCGACGTGCGACCCGAGGCGCTGGCGGAGTTTCCGAATGTGGATGGGGTGGTGGCGCTGACGCATGGCATGGGGTGTGCCACTGCCAGCGATGGCGAAGAGCTGGTTGTGTTGCGCCGAACCTTGGCCGGGTATGCGCGCCATGCCAATTTTCACGCCGTGCTGATCGTCGGCCTCGGTTGCGAGACCAACCAGATCCAGGGCCTGATCGCGCAAGAGGGGCTGAAGGAAGGCGCCAAGCTCGTCACCTTCAGCATCCAGGATTCAGGCGGCACCGCCAAGACAGTGGCCAAGGGCGTGGAGCTGATCAAGGCGATGTTGCCCGAGGCCAACCGCGTCAGCCGCCAGCCCGTGCCGGCCAAACACCTGGTGGTGGGCCTGCAGTGTGGCGGCAGCGATGGCTACTCGGGCATCAGCGCCAACCCGGCGCTGGGCGCGGCGGTGGACCGGCTGGTGCGGCACGGCGGCACGGCCATCTTGAGCGAGACGCCGGAGATCTACGGCGGCGAGCACCTGCTCACGCGCCGCGCCGTGTCCAAGGCCGTGTCGGACAAACTGCTGGCCCGCATCGCCTGGTGGGAGGCCTACACCGCGCGCAACCAGATGCAGATGGACAACAACCCCTCGGCGGGCAACAAGGCTGGTGGGCTGACCACCATCCTCGAGAAATCGCTCGGCGCCATCGCCAAGAGCGGCACCACGGCACTGGTGGATGTGTATGAGTTTGCGCAGGCAGTGAGCGCGCAGGGCTTTGTGTACATGGACACACCGGGCTACGACCCCGTGTCGGCCACGGGCCAGGTGGCCGGTGGCGCCAACCTCATCTGCTTCACCACCGGGCGCGGCTCGGCCTATGGCTGCGCGCCATCGCCCTCGCTCAAACTGTCCACCAACACCGCCTTGTGGCAGAAGCAGGAGGACGACATCGACATCGACTGCGGCGCCATCGTCGAGGGCGCCGACACGGTGGACGCCGTGGGGGAGCGCATCTTCCAGCTGATGTTGGCCACTGCCTCGGGCCGCAGCACCAAGAGCGAGACGCATGGCTATGGCCAGAACGAGTTCGTGCCCTGGCAGCTGGGCGCAGTAATGTAGGTGCGCTTTGTTTGCGAGATAGGCCCAACATGAAGATCACCGCCGCCCGCGTCATCGTCTGCAGCCCCGGCCGCAACTTCGTCACGCTCAAGATCGAGACCGACGAGGGCCTCACCGGCATCGGCGACGCCACGCTCAATGGGCGCGAGCTGGCGGTGGCCAGCTACCTCAGCGAGCACGTCATCCCCTGCCTGATCGGCCGCGACGCCTCGCGCATCGAGGACACCTGGCAATACCTCTATCGCGGCGCCTACTGGCGGCGCGGGCCGGTCACCATGTCGGCCATCGCGGCGGTGGACACTGCGCTGTGGGACATCAAGGCCAAGGCCGCCGGCATGCCTCTGTACCAGCTGCTCGGCGGCGCCAGCCGCGAGCGGGTGATGGTGTATGCGCACGCCAATGGCCGCGACATCGAGCACACGGTGGACGAGGTGCTGCGGCAAAAGGCGCTGGGCTACCAGGCCATCCGCGCGCAAAGCGGCGTGCCGGGGCTGGACAAGGTGTATGGCGTGGCCAAGGGCACCGATCGGTATGAGCCGGCCGATGGCCCCCTGCCCAGCGAGCACGATTGGTCCACCGAGAAATACCTGCGCCACGCGCCCGAGCTGTTTCGCCGCGTGCGCGATGCCGTGGGCCCGGACGTGCACCTGCTGCACGATGCCCACCACCGCCTCACCCCCATCGAGGCCGCGCGCCTGGGCCGCGACCTCGAGCCGCACCGCCTGTTCTGGCTGGAGGACGCCACGCCGGCCGAGAACCAGGAGGCCTTTCGCCTGATCCGCCAGCACACCACCACGCCCATCGCCGTGGGCGAGGTGTTCAACACACTGTGGGATTGCAAGGATTTGATCCAGAACCAGCTCATCGACTACATCCGGGCCACCGTGGTGCACGCCGGCGGCATCACCCACCTGCGCCGCATTGCCGACCTGGCGGCGATGCACCAGGTGCGCACCGGCTGCCATGGCGCCACCGATCTCTCACCCGTGTGCATGGGCGCCGCGCTGCACTTTGATCTGTGGGTGCCCAACTTCGGCATCCAGGAGCACATGCCGCACACCGAGGAGACCGACGCGGTGTTCCCCCACAGCTACCGCTTCGATCAAGGCTTCATGCACCCTGGCGAGCAGCCGGGCCATGGCGTGGAGATCGACGAGGCGCTGGCCGCGAAGTACCCCTACCAGCGCGCCTACCTGCCGGTGAACCGCCTGCAGCACGACGGCACGCTGTGGCATTGGTGAGCTCGGCGTGTCGGCAGCCCCTCGCCTGCACCCCGGCACCCTGGCCGCGCTGCCCGCAGCGATTCAAATTCCAACGTTTGAAAGAAGCCAGCTGCGCGCGGGCATCGTGCACCTGGGCCTGGGCGCCTTCATGCGCGCCCACCTGGCCGCCGTGAACGACGACGCGCTGGACGCCGGCGGCACGCTCGATTGGGGCATCGTGGGCGTCTCGCTGCGCCAGCCTGACACCCGCGATGCGCTGGCGCCCCAGGCGGGCCTCTACACGCTGGCCTTGCGCGACGCGCAGGGCGAGCAGCTGCGCGTCATCGGCAGCGTGCTCGAGTGCCTGGTGGCGCCGGAAGACCCGCGCGCCGTGCTCGAGCGCATCGCCCATGCTTACACCCGCATCGTCAGCCTCACCGTCACCGAGAAGGGCTACTGCCACGATCCGGCCAGCGGCGCGCTGCAGCTCGACCATGCCGACATCGTGCACGACCTGGCACACGCCGCCGCACCGCGCAGCGCCGTCGGCTTCATCGTGCATGGGCTGGCGCTGCGCCGCGCGCGCGGCCTGGGGCCGATCACGCTGATGAGCCTGGACAACCTGCCCGCCAACGGCCACACGCTGCAGGGCCTGGTGCGGGCCTTCGCGCAGCGCGTCGATGCGGGCCTGGCCGCGTGGATCGAGGCCGGCTGCACCTTCCCCAACAGCATGGTGGACCGCATCGTGCCGCGCAGCACCGAGGCCGACCGGCAAAGTGTGTCGCGCAAGCTGAGCCTGCACGATGCCTGGCCCGTGGTGGGCGAGCGCTTTCTTGATTGGGCCGTGGAAGACCGCTTCGCCGCCGGCCGCCCCGACTGGACGCGCGGCGGCGCGCGCTTCGTGGCCGACGCCGCACCTTGGGAGCGGCTGAAGCTGCGCATGGTCAACGGCGCCCACTCCAGCATCGCCTACCTGGCCGTGGCCGCCGGCTGGGCCACGGTGGACGTGGCCATCGCCCAGCCCGCCCTGCGCGCGCACGTGCTGGCGCTGATGCAGGGCGAGATCGAGCCCACGCTGGGCGAGCTGCCCGGCCTGGACCTGGGCGCCTACCGCGCCCAGTTGATCGAGCGCTTTGCCAACCCCGCGCTGGCCCACCGCACGCTGCAGATCGCGATGGACGGCTCGCAGAAGCTGCCTCAGCGCCTGCTGGGCACCGTGCGCGATCGCCTGGCGCAGGGCGCCCCGATCGACCGCTTGGCGCTCGGCATCGCCGCCTGGCTGACGCACCTGCGTGGCCACGACGATGAAGGCCACAGCGTGCCGCTGGACGACCCGCAGGCCACAGCCCTGCACACCTTGTATGCCGGGGCGATGGCGCACGCGGATGCCCGGCAGCGCGCAGTAGCCTTCACGGCCTACCGCCCGGTGTTCGGCGATCTGGCCGGCCAGCGCGCGCTCGTCGACGCCCTCGCGCCCGCGCTGCAGGCGCTGCACGAGCAAGGCGCCCAGCAGTCCTTGGCCCAAGGCGCGCGGTAATCCAGCCATTGGGACGGGCAAGAACGCGGGTATTCCCTTGTTTTTGCAAGACCAAGGGCCTGGAAATTCGTCGGGAATCGTTACACCTCAATACCAAAGACTTGTAACCAAATGGCCAAGTGGCTGATTTCGTTCAGAAATCTTTGTTAGGCCCGTGAGTTGCTATTGGTCGCTGCGCCTTGCCAAAAGGCAAGGTCAGCCCATCCGCCCACCCGCCAACCGAAGGCCGCACTTTCCACCGCGGCCCCGCCCAGGAGTCACCCATGAAGCACCCCCTGTTGTCCGCCGTCGCCGCAGCCGCCTTGCTGCTGGGCACGGCCGCCCACGCCGGCCCCGTCATCATCGATGGCACCGACTCTGCCGACCACGGCAGCGTCAGTGGCACCACCAACCTCAACGGCTGGGAGTACATGCAGCGCGCTCTCGAGAACCTGGGCAGCACCGTGACCAGTTCGGCCGCCAAGGTGGTTCAGGTGCTGGGCGCCGACACCGGCAGCCAGGCCCGCAACGCCATCACCTCGGCGTTCAACCAATCGTCGCTGGTGGCGGCGGGCTGGAGCATCCAGTACGTGTCGGGCGCTGCGGCCATCAACACCTACTTCAGCACGATTGGCACCGCCAACACCGGCATCCTGTACCTGTCCACTGCGGGCCTGGTGAGCGGTGACCTGGACTCGGCCGAACTGGCTGCCGTGAACGCCAACGCCGCCCAGATCAACAGCTTCGTTGGTGGCGCGGGCAATGCGGCGCTGGGCGGCGCGCTGTTTGCCCAAGGCGAAACCGGCAACGGTGAATTCGGCTGGCTGAGCACGCTGATCAACGGCATCTCCACCACCGACGCTGGCGGCGGCGGCATCGGCACCAACATCACCCTCACCGCGGCCGGCGCCAGCGCCTTCCCCGGCCTGACGAATGCCGACCTGGCCGGCGCCGACCCCTGGCACGCCTACTTCACCGGCAACCTGGGTGGCCTGAGCGTGCTGGGCGTGGCCAATGACGCCTCCGGCGCTTCGCGCAGCATCATCATCGGTGGTGGCGTTGGCACCACGCTGCAATGCGGCGTGCCGGGCACGCCCCCTTGCAATGTGCCGGAGCCCGGCAGCCTGCCCCTGGTGGCCCTGGCCGCGCTGGGCCTCGGCCTGGCTGGCCTGCGCCGTCGCAAGGCCAAGTAAGCCTTTTTCGCGGGCCTTCGGCCCACTGCGGAAGCCCTTCCTCGGAAGGGCTTTTTTGTGCCTGCGCGCGCGGCGGGCGGCCGCCCGGCTACTCGCTGCGGCGCGGACTGGCGGCCGGCGCGAGATCGGGCGCCCAGGCCGACGGCGGCACCACCTGCGGCGTGGCCGGGTCGGACCGATAGTGCGGCGACATGATCTGCACGCCGTTCTCGTTGAACACGTCCTGCACATGGCCATGCAGCTGGCTCATGGCCTCGGCACGACGACGCGGGGCGCTGCGGTTGCTCTGCGCGCACAGGCGGTACTCGACATAGAAATCGGACAGCGCCGTCTGCACCACGTAGGGCGCGGGCTCGTCGGCCACGCCGGGCGCGCGCCGCGCGGCCTCGAGCAGCATGGCATGCACCTGGCGCCATGGCGTGGCATAGCCGATGGTGACGGCGGTGTGCAGCATGAACTGGCCGTCATGCACCTGGCGCGAGAAGTTGTGCACCGGCTGGCCGAAGACCACCGAGTTGGGCAGGCTCACTTCCACGCCCATGCCCGTGTGCACCTTGGTGGCAAACAAGCCGACCACCGCCACCGTGCCATCCACGTCGCCGATGCGCACGTACTCGCCCACGCGCAGCGAGCGCGAGTACATCAGGCTCAGCCCCGACACCACCTGCCCCACCACGCCCGATGCGCCGAGCGACAGCATCAGCCCCGCCAGCACCGACACGCCCTTGAAGGCCTCGCTGTTGGCCCCGGGCAGGAAGGGGTAGGCCATGGCCAGCGCAAACAGCCAGATCACGAAGTTGCCGATGCGGCGGGTGGGGCCGGCGGTGTCGCCGTCGAGCCAGCCCACCTGCAGCTCACCTCGCTCCACCTTGTGCATGAAGGCCGTGAGCGCACGCGCCACCAGGCGCGCGATCAGGAAGATCAGCCCGGCCGTGAGCAAGCCCGGCACCGCGTTGGCGATGGCCGTGGCGAACTGCGCCAGCACGTTGAGCAACCACTGCTCCGAGGCCTCGGCCCAGGGGCGGGTGTACGCAAACTGGCCCAGCACGAAGGTGACCCACAGGTCCAGCAGCAGCAGCACCAGGGCCCACACCAGCACCGTGGCCGAGCCATGCGCCGCATAGCGCGCATAATGAGCGTACGTGCTGGTCAGGCCACGGCCGGCGTCCCTGGCCTGCAGCCCATCCAGCGCCATCGAGGCCCGCAGCACGGCCTTGCGGCGCAGCGCGAAGCCGCCGCGCACCAGCAGCCAGGCGATGGCGCTGGCCAGCAGCGACATGCCCAGCCCGATGGCAATGCGGCGCAGATCGGTGGCCTCGCGCGTCTCCTGCACCGCAATCTGCAGCTTGCGCCGCACCTCGTCGGCGGCCTGGGCCAGTGTGGTGCCTTGGGGGCCCTCGATGTCGTCGGCGGCCAGGTAGAAGACGATACTGCCGTCCACCTGCAGGCCGGCCACACCGTCGTTCATCCACACCGTCGCCTGCCCCGGCCCGGCCTTGCGCAAGACGGCATCCAGCGCCGCCTGCGCCAGGATCACCCGATCGACCGGCGGACGCCCGAGCACCGTGGCACGCAGGTGGGCGATGGGCCGGTGGTTCAAGACCAGCACTTCAGCCTTCGAGGCCTGGGCGGACGCCGCGGTGGATGGCGCCACCGCAGCCGCTGGCTGAGACCAGGCCGGCGCCGCACTGCACGCAGCCAGCAAGGTGATGAGCGCCGCCATCCGACGCGGCCAGCTGGTGAGTGCGGGGCTGATGTGCTGCAAGCCGGGTGTCCTGTTGATCTTGTTGGGCCGAGCTTGCCGCAGCCGGACTTTGCCGTCCAGGCCAGTGGTCAAGGCCGGCGACCTGGATACCATCGTGCCTTTCCACTGCAGGCTTGTCGATCATGGCGACCCCCGAAGGCTTCCGCTTGCCGCACGTGTGTCTTCCGCGCGACGACATCGATCTGGCCAAGTGGGCCGTGGTGGCCTGCGACCAGTACACGTCCGAGCCCGAATACTGGGCCGCCGTGGCCCGCGAGGTGGGCGATGCGCCGTCCACGCTGCACCTCATCTTCCCTGAGGTCTACCTCGGCACGCCGCAGGCGCCGGCGCTCACCGGCCAGATCCAGGCCGCCATGCAGCGCACCCTGGCCGACGGCCTGCTGCGCGAGCACGCGGGCGCCATCTACGTGGAGCGCACTTTGAACGGCCAGGTGCGCCGCGGCCTGATGCTGGAGCTCGATCTGGAGCACTACGACTTCAGCCGCAGCTCGGCCAGCCTGATCCGCCCCACCGAGGGCACCATCGTCGAGCGCCTGGCGCCGCGCATCGCCGTGCGCAGCGGCGCCGAGCTCGAGCTGCCGCACATCCTGGTGCTGATCGACGACCCGGCCTGCACGGTGATCGAGCCCATCGGCGCCGCGCGCGACGCCCTGGCGCCGCTTTATGACACGCCGCTGATGCAAGGCGGCGGCCGGGTGAGCGGCCATGCCGTGGACAGCGCACGCGCCGAGCGCGCCGTGCAGGCCCTGCAGGCGCTGGCCGACCCGCGCGCCTTTGCCGCCAAATACCGTGTGCCCGAGGGCACACCGCCCATGCTGTTTGCCATGGGCGACGGCAACCACTCGCTGGCCACCGCCAAGGCCATCTGGGACCGGATGAAGGCCAGCGCCGGCCCCAACCACCCCTGCCGCTACGCGCTGGTGGAGGTGGAGAACATCCACGACCCGGCGCTGCACTTCGAGCCCATCCACCGCGTGCTGTTCGGCGTGAGCGGTGATCTGCGCCAGGCCCTGGCCGAGGCCCTGGGGCCGCGCATGCGCATCACCACAATGCCCTCGGCCGCGGCCATGCGCGAGCGCGTGCATGCGGTGGAGGCCGGCGGCACGCAGCAGGCCGCCGGGCTGGTGGGGCCCGGCGGGCGCTTCGAGGTGATCGAGATCAGCGAGCCGCCTTCGACCCTGGCCGTGGGCACCTTGCAGCCGCTCATCGACGCCTTCATCGAGCGCGGCGGCGCAAAGCACATCGACTACGTTCACGGCGACGAAGTGCTCGAGCGCCTGGGCCAGCAGGCCGGCAACCTGGGCATCCACCTGCCCACCGTGGGCAAGAGCGATCTGCTGCGCATGGTGGTGCGCGAGGGCCCGCTGCCGCGCAAGACCTTCTCGATGGGCGAGGCGCACGAGAAGCGCTTCTACATGGAAGCGCGGCGCCTGCGCGCGCCCGGCCAGGCCGGCCCGAGCGCCTGACCCCCGGGTTGAGGGGGGCCGCGCCAGGCCCTGTATCTGGCGCCGGGTGGCCTGCTCTGTGGGCCAGAGCGTGCCCGAGCCTTCGGCCCATCGATGGCCGCGCGCACGCATCCACCCGCATCCCCAAGGAACCACCATGTCGATCTCCGCCCGCCTCGGGCTGGCCTGCCTGGGCCTGAGCCTGCTCAGCCCCGTGGCCCACGCCGAGCTGGTCAGCCAGACCCTGAACTTCGAAGACCTGCAGACCACCAGCGTCGGCACGCCCATGCCCGCCAATTACCACGGCTTCACCTGGGACACGGCGTGGCACGGCATGGCCGCCACCGGCCCCACGCCCAACGACTACCTGGCCATGAGCTCGGGCAGCAGCGTGATCCGCAGCACCGACGGCACGGACTTCTACTTCGATGGCGCCGATTTCTGGAGCCGCCGCGGCCTGGACCCGAATGGCTTGTTCTACTTCGTGCTGTACCACGATGGCGTGACCGTCTACAACGGCAAGGCAGAAAGCGACGAGATCGACTTCAACGCCACGCCCACGCTGCTCAACGCCGACGCGTTCTACACCGGCCCGGTGGACGGCGTGGCGCTGGCCTTCAAGGGCCCGGCCGGCAACAACCTGAACGGCAACGACGACTGGACCCACTTGGCCATGGACAACTTCAGGTTCCGCGCCGAGGCCGGCTCGTCCCTGCTGGGCACGGCGGCCGCAGCGGCCACGGTGCCCGAGCCCACCAGCCTGGCCCTGGTGGCGCTGTCGATGCTGGGGCTGGCCGGCTCGCGGCGCGCACGCCAGGCCCGCCCGGCCTGAGGCATTTGAAGCTCAGGCCGGAAGCCGCCAGCTGAAGCGCACGCCGCCGATGTGCACCGCGTCGGCCCGCACCGGGCAGCCTGCGGCCTGGGCCGAGCGCTGAATCGCATCGGCATCGTTGACGACCAGCTCGATGCCGGCCAGGCCCTCGCCCCGGCCGTCGGTGGCCGCGGTGAAGCGCAGCACGGCCGGGTCCAACGGCAGCAGCCAATCATCGCCGTCGCGTTGTACCGAACGTTGGAGTATCTGCGCCCAGCGCCGCGCCAGCCGCTCAGGCTCATCGCTCTGCAACACCGCGCCGGCGATGCCGCTCACCCGATCACTGCGCACCGCCACCTGCCAATGCGGCCCGGCGGGCCAGTAGGGCCCCTGCAGATCAGCGCCGCCGCGGGTGCTGTTGATCTCGAGCAGCGCGCCGCCGGTGTCCTGCGGGTGCAACTGCGCGCCCTCGTAGTCGTCCATCGCCAGCGCAGCAGCGATGCGCACGCCCACGCTGGCCACGTGCTGGCGCCAGTGCGGCAGCTCGTCGGTGTCCAGGATCACCATGTAGCCGCCATCGCCGCCACGGCGCTGCAGGTAGCGGCCCGCGGCCGTGCCCTCGCGCAGCGGCGCCACCACCTCCACAAAACTGTGGCCCACTGGCAGCAGCGCGTTGTGCAGGCCAAACTGCGCCACGGCCGGGTCGCGGTGGCACACGGCCAGGCCCAGCACCTGGGTGAGCTGCTGCACCACTGGCTCGAGCTGGCTCGCCACCAGGCAGAGTTGACGCAGACGCAGGTACATGCGCATCCCTTCAACCGCGGCGCAGGCCGAGCGAGATCACCGTGCCCACCACGATCAGGCCGCCGGCCACCTGCATCCACGCGATGGACTGGCCCAGCACCAGCCAGGCCAGCGCCAGTGCAAAGATGGGCTCGATGTTCATGATGGCCGAGTTGCCCACCACACCCAGCTTGGGCAGCACCACGAACATGATGGTGAAGGCCGTGCCATACAGGAACGTGAGCGCCGCCAGGCCCCACCACCCCGCCAGCGCCTGAGGAAAGTGAAAGCCGCCTTGCGTGGCCACGCCCACCAGGGCCAAGGATCCCACCAGCGCCATCGTGAACGCCGTGCGCACGCGGCCGTCGAGATCGGCCGCCTCGTGCTGCGTCACCACCAGGGCCATGCCAAAGGTGGCCGCCGCCGCCAAAGCAAAGGCCACGCCCAGGCCGATGCGCCCCCACTGCCCCGCCGCACCCAGGCCCGAGGCGGCGCCGAACACATCCAGCGCCAGCGCCAGCCCGACCAGCATCACCGGCATCGCGCGCAGCACGCGCGGCTCGGGCCGGTGGCCGTAGACCACGCGCGCCCAAAGTGCCGTCCACAAGGGATAGGTATTGAAGGCCAGCAGCGCCAGCGCCACCGGCAGCCGCGCCACGGCCGAATACAGGCACAGGCTCTGCACGCCGATCAGCGCGCCGATCACCGGCACGGCGCGGCGGTGGCGCGCATTGAGGCGCAGCGACACGCCCTGCCACAGGCACAGCAGCGTCACCACCACCGCCGTGACCCCGCTGCGGAAGGTGACCGCCGTGGCCACGTCCACGCCGTTGTTGAAGGCCAGGCGCGCCGCCACGTGGTTGGCGCCCATCATCAGCGCGATGAGCAACAAGGTGGCGAAGGCGGTGCCGGACAAGGCGCTGCTGGCGGGCGGGCGGATGGTCATGGTGTGGCGCGTGCGGGCGCGGGCCAAATGGTCAGCGCAGATTGTCCCGAACTCCGCCGGCAGGCCACGCGCCCGCCACCACCATTTGTGCGCGCGGCCTGGGCGAAAAAGCAAGCCCGCCCACCATCCGTCTGGCCGCGTCGCAACCCATCGCGCGGCGGGCGCCGCTGGTCGGATGGGCCGAGCCAGGCCCGTCGCGAATGACTACAGTGCCACACATCGTCCGCAGGCCCGCAGCCTGCGCCCCCCATCACCTGAGCACCCCCACGATGCTGTCCATCCACGAGCTGACCCACGTCTACCCCAACGGCACGCGCGCGCTCGACGCCGTGTCGCTGCAGATCCCGCCCGGCATGTTCGGGCTGCTCGGGCCCAACGGCGCGGGCAAGTCCTCGCTGATGCGCTGCCTGGCCACGCTGCAGGTGCCCACGGCCGGCAGCATCCGCTTTGGTGACATCGACGTGCTCGCCGAGCCCGCCACGCTGCGCGCCACGCTGGGCTATCTGCCGCAGGATTTCGGCGTGTACCCGCGCGTGTCGGCCTGGGACATGCTGGAGCACCTGGCCGTGCTCAAGGGCGTGGCCGGGCGTGGCGAACGCCGCGAGACGGTGGAGTCCCTGCTGCAGCAGGTGAACCTGTGGGACGTGCGCGGCAAGGCCATCGCGGGCTTCTCCGGCGGCATGCGCCAGCGCTTCGGCATCGCGCAAGCGCTGATCGGCAACCCGCGGCTGATCATCGTGGACGAGCCCACCGCCGGCCTGGACCCGGAGGAGCGCAACCGCTTCAACAACCTGCTCAGCGAAATCGGCCAGACCGTGGTGGTGATCCTGTCCACCCACATCGTCGACGACGTCACCGACCTGTGCCCGCGCATGGCGATCCTGGTGGGCGGGCGCATCGTGAGCACGGGCACGCCCGCCGAGCTGATTGCCGCGTTGCAGGGCCGCATCTGGCAGGCCAGCCTCGAGCGCGATGAGCTGGACGGCGCGCGCCGCCAGCACCGCGTCATCGCCACGCGCCTGCGCGCCGGGCGCACCGTGATCCGCGTGCTGGCCGACGGCTCGCCCAGCCCGCACTTCACGCCGGTGGAGGCGGGGCTGGAGGACGTCTACTTCGCCACCCTGCTCGAGCAGCGCGAGCAGGCGGCGGCCGAGGCCGGCCCCAAGGCCGGCAGCATGAAGGCCGCCTGATCATGTTCGGCCACATCACGCGTTTCGAGTGGCGCTACCAGCTGCGCAGCCCGGTGTTCTGGATCGGCGCCGCGATGTTCTTCCTGATGGCCTTTGGCGCCACCACGGTGGACACCATCCAGATCGGCAGCCGCGGCAACGTGAACGTCAATTCGCCCTTTGCCATCGTGCAGACCGTGGGCATCATGAGCGTGTTTGCCCTCTTCGTGCTGGTGGCCATGGTGGCGGGCACCGTGATCCGCGACGACGAGACCGGCTTCGCCCCCATCCTGCGCAGCACGCGCCTGGGCAAGGGCGCCTACCTGGGCGGGCGCTTCGTGGGCTCCATCGCCGCCGCATTGCTGGTGCTGGCCATGGTGCCGCTGGCCATCGCCGTCGGCTCGGCCATGCCCTGGCAGGACCCGGAGAAGATCGGCGCGTTCCAGATCACGCACTACCTCTACGCGCTGTTCGTCTTCGGCCTGCCCACGCTGCTGATCATGGGTGCGGCGTTCTTCGCGCTGGCCACGGCCACGCGATCGATGATGTGGACCTACGTGGGCGCCGTGGCGCTGCTGGTGCTGTTCTCGGCCACACGCGTGTGGCTGCGCAACCTGCAGCACGACACGCTCGCCGGGTTGGTCGACCCCTTCGGCCTGTCCGCGCTGTTCACCACCACCAAGTACTGGACCGCGGCCGAACGCAACACCCTGCTGCCGCCCGTGAGCGGCCTGTTGCTGGCCAACCGCCTGCTGTGGACGGCCGTGGCCGCGGCGCTGTTCGCCGTGGCCTACCGCGTGTTCCATTTCGAGACCCGGCATGCGCGCGTGGCCGCCAAGGCCACTGCGCCCGATGCAGCGCCCAGCGCCAGGCGCGGCCCCCTGCCGCTGCCACGTGCCGACGGCGCCACCGCGCGCGCGCAACTGCTGGCGCTGGCGCGCTTCGACATGGGCCAGGTGTTCCGCAGCCCGGCCTTCTTCGTGCTGCTGTTCATCGGCGTCATCAACGCCGGCCTGGCCGCCTGGTTCACGGGCGAGTTCTACGGCAGCACGCCCTATCCGGTGACGCGGCTGATGGTGCAGGCGCTCCAGGGCGGCTTCACCATCATGCCGATCATCATCGCCATCTACTACGGCGGCGAGCTGGTGTGGCGCGACCGCGACCGCCGCGTCCACGAGATGGTGGACGCCACCGCCGCACCCGATTGGGCGCACCTGGTGCCCAAGGTGCTGGCCATCGCGCTGGTGCTCACCGCCACCTCGCTGGTGGCCATGCTCACCGGCATGGCCGTGCAGGTGCTGCGCGGCTACTGGCACTTCGAGCCGCAGGCCTATCTGTTGTGGTTCGTGCTGCCCACGGTGATCGGGGCGCTGCAGCTGGCGGTGCTGTCGGTGTTCGTGCAGGTGCTGGTGCCGCAGAAGTTCATCGGCTGGGGCGTGATGATGGTGCAGCTGGTGGCGATGATCGCGCTGTCATCGGCCGGCTTCGAGCACAACCTGTACAGCTTTGCCGGCGGGCCCAATGTGCCGCTGTCGGACATGAACGGCATGTCGCGCTTCTGGGTCGGCGCGGCCTGGTTCCAGCTCTACTGGACGGCCTTCTCGCTGGTGCTGGCCGTGCTGGCCCATGCACTGTGGCGACGCGGCACCAGCACCGCGCTGCGCCCTCGCCTGGCCGCGTTGCCGCGGCGTCTGCGCGGCGGCGCGCTGGTACTCGGCGGCGCCGGCCTGGCCACCTGGGTGGGCACGGGCGCCTTCATCTTCCACAACACCAACCAGCTCAACACCTACCGCACGGCCCCGCAGCGCGACGATCTGCTGGCCGAGGCCGAGCGCGAGCTGCTGCCATTCGAGAAACTGCCCATGCCACGCATCACCGCAGTGACGATGCACGTGCAGCTCTACCCGCGCGAGGCGCGCGCCGTCACCACCGGCCGATACCGGCTCGAGAACCGCAGCGGCCAGCCGATCGATCAAGTGCACGTGGCCTGGGCCGAGCGCCTGCAGCTCGATGTGCTCGAGCTGCCCGGCGCCACGCCGAACAAGGACTACCCGCGCCTGAACTACCGCAGCTACCGCCTCAGCCCCGCCATGCAGCCCGGTGAGGCCCGCGAGCTGCGCTTCAGCACCACGCTGCAGGAGCGCGGGTTCCCGAATGGCCGGCCGCTCACCCGCATCGTCGACAACGGCAGCTTCCTGGACAACACCGAGATCGTGCCGGCCATCGGCATGTCGCGCGATGGCCTGCTCACCGACCGCGCCAAGCGCCGCAAGCACGGCCTGCCCGCAGACCTGCGCCCGCCGACGCTGGAGGACGAATCCGGCCGCGCCACCAATGTGCTGAGCCCGAGCAGCGACTGGGTGGACGCCGACATCACCGTCACCACCGACGCCGACCAGACGCCGATCGCGCCGGGCTATACGCTGTCGGACACCACGGCCAACGGCCGCCGGACGGCGCACTTCAAGCCCGACGCCCCGATCAACTTCTTCTTCTCGGTGCAGTCGGCCCGCTACGCCGTGAAGGCCGACAAGCTCCGGCGCGAGGGCTTGCCAGACGTTGATCTTGCGGTTTATTACCAACCCGGCCACGAGTTCAACGTGGCGCGCATGCTGTCGGCCATGAAGGCCTCGCTGGCGCTGTTTGGCGAGGCCTTCTCGCCCTACCAGTTCCGCCAGGCGCGCATCCTCGAGTTCCCGGCCTACGCCACCTTTGCGCAGTCCTTCGCCAACACCATCCCGTACTCGGAGGACATCGGCTTCCTGGCCAAGCTGGGTGGGCCGGAGAAGATCGATCTCGTCACCTACGTCACGGCGCACGAGATCGCCCACCAGTGGTGGGGACACCAGCTCGTGCCCAGCCGGCAACAGGGGGCCACGCTGCTGGTGGAGTCCTTCGCGCAGTATTCGGCCCTGCTGGTGATGGAGCGCCTGTATGGCCGCGAGCAGATGCGCCGCTTCCTCAAGTACGAGCTCGACCGCTACCTGCGCGCCCGCGGCAGCGAGACGCTGGAGGAGCTGCCCCTGGCGCGCGTGGAGAACCAGCCCTACATCCACTACCAGAAGGGCTCGCTGGCCATGTATTGGCTGAAGGAGGTGGTGGGCGAAGACAAGGTGAACCGCGCGCTGGCCAAGCTGCTGAAGCAGTACGCGTTCAAGGCGGCACCGTATGCCAACAGCACCGACTTCCTCCGCCTGCTGCGCGCCGAGGTGGGCCCAGAGCACGATGCCTTGATCACCGACCTGTTCGAGCGCATCACGCTGCTGGATGTGAAGGTGGCCCAGGCCAGCGCCAAGCCCCGCGCCGACGGCAAGTTCGATGTCACGCTCGAGGTCGAGGCGCGCAAGCTCTACGCCGATGGCAAGGGCAAGGAGACGGAGAGCCCCTTGAACGAGCCCTTCGACATCGGCGTGTTCAGCGCCGAGCCGGGCAGCGCTGGTTTCACCGACCAATCGGTCATGTACTTTGCGCGTCAGCCCATCCGCACCGGCAAGCAGACGATCCACCTGGTGGTGGACCGCCGGCCCACGCACGCCGGCGTGGACCCGTACAACAAGCGCATCGACCGCAACTCGGCCGACAACGTGGCGAAGGTGGAGTGACCCTGAGGCCGCCTGCCCCTCAGTACCCCAAGGCCAAACCCGTGTTGCGCCTCGGATCATTGGCGCCAAAGAACTTCATCCTGCCCACCGGCTTGCCGCCCAGTGAAGGCGCACCCACCAGGATGGCCGCGAGGTGGCTGGCCGGTGGCGGCCCGCCGAACTGGTGGCCCATCGCCTCCAGCAGCTTGCGGGTGTCGGGGCTGAGTGCATAGGCCTCGACATTGGTGTTGGCGGGCATCCATTGCTGGTGGAAGCGCGGCATGTCCACGGCCTCCTGCACCGTCATGCCGTAGTCGATGATGTTGAGGATGCTGTGCAGCACGCCGGTGATGATGCGGCTGCCACCCGGTGTGCCCACCACGAGCACGGGCTGGCCGTCCTTGCTGACGATGGTGGGGCTCATCGAGCTCAAGGGGCGCTTGCCGGGCGCGATGGCATTGGCCTGGCCCTGGATCAGGCCGTAGAGGTTGGGCACACCGATCTTGACGGTGAAATCGTCCATCTCGTTGTTGAGCAGCACGCCGGTGTTGGCGGCGGTGACGCGGGCGCCAAACCAATCGTTGAGCGTGTAGGTCACGGCCACTGCATTGCCCCAGCGATCGACGATGGAGTAGTGGGTGGTGTTGGCGCCTTCATGCGGCGCCACGCCGGGCTTGATGGCCTGCGAGACGCCCGCCTTGTCGGGCGCGATCGCCGCGCGGATCTTGGCGGCGTAGCCCTTGTCCAGCAGACGCTCGAGCGGGTTCTTCACGAAATCGGGGTCGCCCAGGTAGCTGTTGCGGTCCACGTAGGCGTGGCGCATGGCCTCGATCTGATAATGCACGGATTGAGCGGATCGGTAACCCCAATCCTTCAGCGGATAGCCCTCCAGCACATTGAGCATCTCGCAGATCACCACGCCGCCCGAGCTGGGCGGTGGCGCGGAGACCACGCGATAGCCGCGGTAATCGCACTCCACCGGCTGGAGCTCGCGGGTGGCGTACTGGTCGAGATCGGCCTGCGTGATCAGGCCGCCGCCGGCCTGGCTGGCGGCCACCAGGGCGGCGGCCGTGGGCCCCTTGTAGAAGCCGGCCGCGCCTTGATCGCTGATGCGCTGCAGCGTGCGCGCCAGATCGGCCTGCACCAGCTTCTGACCCGGCGCCACGGGCTCGCCATGCGGCAGGAAGATGGCCGCGCTCGGCGCGTCCTTGCGCAGGTCGGCGGCGGCCACCTGCAGCATGTCGGCATCGCCTTGCTGCAGCACATAGCCTTCTTGCGCCAGCCGGATGGCCGGCGCGATCACGGCCGCGCGCTTGAAGCTGCCGTACCTGGCCAACGCCAGTTCCAGCCCCGACACCGTGCCCGGCACCGCCACCGCGCGGTGGCCCTTGGTGCTGGCGCCGGGGATCACCTGGCCTTGCGCGTCGAGGTACATGTTGGCCGTGGCGGCCAGCGGGGCCTTCTCGCGGAAATCGAGAAAGGTCTTGCGGCCATCGGCCAGCTGCAGGGTCATGAAGCCGCCGCCACCCAGGTTGCCGGCCGCCGGGTAGACCACGGCCAGCGCATAACCCACCGCCACAGCGGCATCCACCGCATTGCCGCCGTCCTTGAGCACGTCCACGCCCACGCGCGTGGCCAGGTGCTGGGCGCTGACCACCATGCCGTGTTCGGCCGCCACGGGTGCGGGCGAGGCGGCCCAGGCCGGTGCGACGGCCAGCGCGATGGTGGTGAACAGCAGGCTGCGGCGAGACAACGGGGCGTGCATGGGAAGGGGCTCCTTTTGAAGCGCGGCGCCACCGCACATCGGCGGGCCTGCGCTCATTGGAGCATGCAGCGCTGCGCGCCCGGCCTGGGGCGCACCCGCAGGCTCACTGCCCCTTGAACAGGCCCTGGAAGTGGCGCGACACCGGCAGCTTCTCGGGCCGGTCGCGCAGCGTGAGGTGCATGTTGCCCTCGTCCACGCGCACGGCCGCGCTGATGTGGCGGTGGTTGACGATCACCGAACGGTGCACCTGCCAGAAGCGCTGCGCGTCCAACTGCGCCAGCAGCTCCTTCAGCGGCGTGCGGATCAGCGCCTCGCCGCCTTCGTGCACCACGCGGGTGTAGCGCGCGTCGCTCTCGAAGTAGATGACCTCGTCGATGCGGATCAGGCGCACCTCCTTGCCCACGCCGGCCTGGATCACCTCCAGCGCCGCGGGTCGGCGCGCCTGATGGCCCACCTCGGCGGCCAGGCGCGCCAGCAGCTCGGCCACGCCGGGCGCCTGCGCGGCGGCGGGCCCGGGCTGCGCCAGGCGCGCGCGCGCGCGGGCCACGGCCTGGCCCAGGCGCTCGGGATCGACGGGCTTCAACACATAGTCCACCGCGCCCGCATCGAAGGCCGCCAGCGCGTGGTCGCCATGCGCGGTGACGAAGACCACCGGCACGCGGCCGTCGATGCGCTGCGCCACCTCGATGCCGCTCAGGCCCGGCATGCGGATGTCGAGAAAGCACACGGCGGGCTCGTGCTCGAGAAAGGCATCCCAGGCGTCCACACCGTTCACGCACTCGGCCACCACGCCGAGCTCGGGCCAGGCCTTGGCCAGGGCGGCGCGCAGCTGGGCGCGCGGGGCTTCCTCGTCGTCGGCGATCAGGGCGGTGAGGGGGTTCATCGGGGGCTCAAGTTTGAAGAGGAATGTGCACGCGCGCCAGACAGCCGCCGCTCGGGCCGGGCTGCAGGCTCAGGCTGGCAGCGGGGCCGAAGGCTTGTTGCAGGCGGGTGCGGCTGTTGGCCAGGCCGACGCCTTCGCTGGCACCGGCGCTGGCTGGCAGGCCGACGCCGGTGTCGCTCACTTCGATCGTCAGCACCTGCCCCTGCCGGCGCGCCGTCACGGCCACCTCGGCACCGTGCAGGCTGGGTTGCACGCCGTGCTCCACGGCGTTTTCCACCAGGGTGAGCAGCACGCCGGGCGGGATCAGGGTGTCGGCCGCGGCCGGGTCGATCTGCACCTGCGCACGCAGCCGCTCGCCCAGGCGCAGGCGCATCACGGCCAGGTAGCGTTGCGCGGCTTCGGCCTCGTCGCCCAGGCGCAGCAGGCGCTGGTCGAACAGCGGCAGCGTGGCGCGCAGAAATCCGGTGAGCGCATCGAGCAGCGGCGCGGCGCGGTCGTCCTTCACCTGCACCCAGTGCTGCAGGGCGGCCAGCGAGTTGAACAGGAAGTGCGGCTGGATCTGCGCCGCCGCCAGCTGGTGGGCCATGGCCAGGGCGCGGTCGTGCTCATCGCGCTCGCGCAGCCGCGACTCGATCTGGTGTGCGCGAAACGAGACCACGAACCACAGGCCGATGTTCACCAGGAACAGCCCGCCCGCGCACAGCGAGACGATCCAGCGGCGCTGCACCGGATCGGTGAGGCGCAGCGAGATGCCAAAGTACAGCAGCCAAAACAAGCCCACCAGCAGCGCGCCGCGCTTGGCCAGGCCGCTGCGCGTGGGCCGCTTCCACAGGGCCAGGCCTTGCGTCATGCCGGCCGCCACCAGGCCCGCCAGCAGCGCCGTGAGGCGCGCGGTGAGCTCGGGCGGCGCGGCCTGCAACAGGGCCATGGCCATCAGCGCGATGTTGGCCAGCAGCACCGCCACCAGGGTGCGGCTGGGCAGATCGCGGCCGGCGCGGTCGAGCTCGGCCTCGCTGAAGACGTGCTTGGGGCCGGGGTACCAGAGCTGGCTCCAGTCGATGCGCTCGGCGCGGCTGCTCATTCCAGCCTCACAAGGATGCAGGCCGAGGTGCCCTGGGCCTGCGGGGTGATAGTCAGCTCGGCCCGCTCACCGAAGGCATGCGCGAGGCGCTGGCGCGTGTTGGCCAGGCCCACGCCGTCCTGCCACTGGGGGCTGAGGCCCGAGCCGCTATCTTTCACGGTAAGCGTCCATGCTTGCGCACCCGATTCGGCCCGCACCTGCACCTCACCGCCTTGCAGCGCGGGCGCGATGCCGTGCTCCACGGCGTTCTCCACCAGGGTGAGCAGCAGGCCGGGCGGCAGTCGCTGTTGCGCCAGCTCGGGGGCGATGTGCACGCGGCTGCTCAGCCGATCGCCGAGCCGGCCTTGCATGATGGCCAGGTAGTGGCCCACCATCGCGGCCTCTTCGGCCAGCGTGACATCGGCGCGGCCCAGCAGCTCGGTGGAGCCGCGCAGAAAGGCCGTCAGCTCGCGCAGCAATGCCGCGCCGCGTGCATCGCCCGAATCCACCCAGTGCTGCACGGCCGAGAGCGTGTTGAAGATGAAATGCGGCTGGATCTGCCCTTGCAGCAGCTTGAGCCGAGCCTCGGCGGCCTGACGCGCTGCGGCGTCGCGCTCGCTCATCAGGCGCAGCTCGGTCAGCTCGCGGGCCAGCACCTGGCGGCGCGCCCAGGCCACCAGCACCATCAGCATCAGCGTGCCCAGAGCCGCCAGCGCGGGCACGGGCCAGGCGCGGCGGGCAGCGTCCAGGCTCAGCGGCACCCACTCATCAACGGGCAGGCCGCCCTGGCGCATCACGCGCCCCACCACGAAACCGAGGATGGCGCCCAGGTAGGCCACCAGGGCCATCTTGATCATCACCCGCCAGCCCCAGGGGCCGAGCACGCGGTCGGGCTGCAGCCAGGCCGACAACCCCGCCACCGCCAGTCCCCAGCACAGCAACAGCGACACCACGAAGGCCAGGTGCTTGGGAAAGCCCGCGCCCACCAGCGCCAGGGTGCTGCCGCCCAGGCAACCGGCCAGTGCACCCAGGCTGCCCCACAGGGCGCCGGGGCGCTGCAGCATCACCCGATCGAGCTTGCGCGCCTCGTCCTGCGCGGCCGGCGGCAGGCGCAGGTAGAGCGGCTCCACCCAGTTCAGGTAGCGCTGTCGCCAATCGGGGAGTGGGCCGAGCAGGGGCATGGGGCCGCAGTGTAGAAGTGCGGCGCTGGCGGCCACGCGCCGCGGCGGCCGGTGGCAGTGCGGGCGGTCGGACGGCCTGCCGAAGTGAATGAACGGTGGCCCGGAGCGCTCAGCCCGCGCCCACGTCGGCCACCGGCAGCGAGCGCCCGTCCACGAACACCCGCAGCTCGCCCGGCTGGAAAGCCTGCCAGGGCTCGTCGCAGGTGAGCGGCTGCGTGGCGATCATGGCCACGCGATCGCCGGGCTGGGTGAGCGCGCCGAAGTCCACGCTCAGGTCCTCGTCGGCCAGGCGCGCGGCGCCGAAAGGGTGGGCCCGCTCCAGCCAGTGCAGCGAGGTGCTGGCATGCGCCCACAGCGCCTGGCCGTTGGACAGCAGCAGGTTGAAGGTGCCGTGCGCGGCGGGCACCGGCAGCAGCTCGCGCAGCGTGCTCGTGAGCTCGGGGATCGACGGCACCGAGGCATGCGCCTTGGCCAGCTCCTGCATCAGCCAGCAGAAGGCCAGCTCGCTGTCGGTGCCGCCCACGGGGCGGAAGCTGCCGTGCAGGCGCGGCGCAAAGCCCTTGAGATCACCGTTGTGCGCCATCACCCAGTAGCGGCCCCAGAGCTCGCGCATGAAGGGGTGCGTGTTCTGCAGCGCCACCTGGCCTTGCGTGGCCTTGCGGATGTGGGCGATGACGTTGCCGCTCTTGATCGGGTAGCGCTTCACCAGCTCGGCCACCGGCGACTGCCGGGCGCTGTGGTGATCGACGAACAGGCGCAGGCCAGGGTCTTCGAAGAAGGCGATGCCAAAGCCATCCTTGTGCTCGTCGGCCCGCGTGGCCAGGCCAGTGAAGGAGAACATCACGTCGGTGGGGGTGTTGGCATTCATGCCCAGCAGCTGGCACATCGCATTTACCTCGCGGGCACGAAGAGTTTGAACAGGCCGCGCAGGGACACCAGGTTGCCCGGGTTGCCGGTCTCCTCGAGCACGCCGGCCATGCGGCGCAGGATGCGCGCATCGCGCCGCGCGCGCCAGATCACCAGATCGGCCATCCAGGGGTGATCGTTGACCTGGTTGGCGCGCTCATACAGATCGAAGCGCGGCTTGAGGGCGGCGATGGCCTCGGCATAACGGTTGGCCACGGCGGCATCGTTGGCACCACCGAGCAGCGCCTCGGCGGCCAGCAGGCCGGTCTCGATGGCCTTGCCGATGCCCTCGCCGGTGAAGGCGTAGGTGCTGCCGGCGGCCTCGCCGGTAGCCAGCAGGCCGGGGCGGCTCAGGCGCGCGCCCTCCAGCGAGCAGCGCAGCGGCGCGCCCTTGAGCGGCTGCACCCACTGCCCGTGCGCCAGCAGCTCGCGCGCCGGCGCGTGGATCTCGCAGAAGATCTTGAACAGCTCGCGCAGGTTCACATCGGCCATCGTGGCGCGGCCATCGCGGCCGCTGCGCGCATGGCTGTGCGCCAGGCCCACGCCGATGTTGAACAGCCCGTCGGGGCCAGGGAAGACCCAGCCATAGCCCTTGCGCAGACGCTTGTGCCACAGCACCTGCAGCGACTTCAATTCAGCGGCCAGCCCAGGGTGCCGGATGTAGCCGCGCAAGGCCACGCCGCTGGGCGTGCGCCGCTCGCACAGATCGGCGGCGATCAAGGCCTGCGGCACCGCGCCGGTGGCCAGCACCACCCAGCGCGCGTGCACCTCGACAGCGCCCCCGGGCGTGTGCAGGCGGGCGCCCACCACGCGCTCACCGTCGAGCAGCGGCGCATCGAAGCGCGCCGGTGCCATGAAGCGCGCGCCAGCGCGCTCGGCGCCGCGCTTGAGGATGTCGTCCAGCTCGCGCCGGGGCAGCACGGCCAGGCGGCCCGGCACCTCCACGCGGCCGCCACGCGGCGCGATGCAGGCCAGGTGCTGCGCCATCTGCGCCCGCGCCATCACCTCGCCCAGCAAGCCCAGGCGGTCGATCGCCCGGTGGGCGTCGGGGATCAGGCCGTCGCCACAGACCTTGTCGCGCGGGAAGGCATGCTGGTCCACCAGCAGCACCCGCTGCCCCTGCCGCGCCAGCCACAGCGCGCAGGCGCTGCCGGCCGGGCCCGCACCCACCACCAGCGTGTCGCAGGTGTGGGGGGCAGGGGCGGTGTCGGTCATCGGCGAGGCAGGGTTGCGGGGCGGTGACCAATTGTAGGGAGCGGCTCCGCGATGAGCCGGGCCGCGCCCGTTGACAGCCATCAATGCCCTGCCCGCGGCCCGGTGCCACGATCGGCACAAGGAGATTCACCATGGCCAGCCACCTCAGCGTTGAACAGCGGCAGCAGCTGGGCGCCGCGCTGCGCGAGCGCGAGCAGGCCCTGCGCGCTCACCTGAAGGCGCTGTACGACGGCGCCAGCCGCGTGGACCACGCTCACGAGCTGCTGCTGCAGGACGGCGACGACGCGCCCCAGCGCGACGCCGACCGCGAGGTGGACATGGCGGTGAGTGACCTGGAGACCGTGGAGCTCACCCGCATCGAGCAGGCCCTGGCGCGGCTGCAGCACGGCGGCTACGGCGAGTGCAGCGATTGTGGCGAGGACGTGCCCTTCGAGCGCCTGGCGCTGGCGCCGCACACGCTGCGCTGCATTGCCTGCGCCTCGAAGCGCGAGCGCTTTCAGCCCCGCGCCCCGCGCCTCTGAGCGCCAGCTGCCTCAAGCCCGCACAACATGGCGCGCCTGCACGCGCGGATCGGCGGCGGCGCTCATCAGCTGAGACAAGTCCAGCTGCAGCTGCTGCAGAGACAGCACCAGCTCGCGCAGCTTGTCGGCCTGCTCGGTCTGCTGCGTCTGCAGCTCGGCCAGGTGCTGTTGCAGCTGGCGCTCGCTGACCCGCAGGGCCTCGGCTTTCTGCGCCTGCTGGCTGACCGCCAGGCCGCTGACTCCCGCGCCCTCGTCGCCCGCGTTCTGCAGCTGGTTGGATTGAAACTGCAGCTGCATCTGGCGGCGCACCAGATCACGCACCGTGGCCTGAACCTGCTGCGCAGTGGACTGCGCCCGTTGCTGCGCCGCCTGTGCATCGATATCGGCCGACGCGGCCGATGCCTGGGCCAAGCTGGCGGTCTGCGTGGTCGCGGACATCAGCCGGGTGGCGCGCTCGCGCTGGGATTGAAGTTCGGCGTCGATGGGGTCAGGTCGGGCCTCTTGCCCCGTTGCCGGCGCTGTTGCGGGCACGGTGGGTGGCGGGCCGGGATCGATCGGCGCCTGCGCGCCCAGCGCGCGCGTCACCACGGCGATCACCGTCACCAGCGTGTTCACCGCGGCGGCCACCGACACGGCCAGGCGCTCGCGCGCCGCCTGCTCCGGCGTGGCGCCGCTGGCCAGTGCATCCTGCTCGGCCTGGGCGCCGGCCCGGTCGGCCGCGAGCAGGCTGAAGCTCAGGTCGAGCGCCTGGCCATCGGGCGTGCTCAGGCCGGTGGGGTGCAGCAGCGCCGGGTCGATCAGGCCGTCGATGCCGCCCGGCAAGGTGGCGGGCAGCACGGTCTCGGTGCCGGCCGACAGAGCGCCCAACACTGCAGCGGCCAGCAGCGGCTGCGTGGGCGTCTGGCCCGGCTCCGGTGCGGGCAGCTGGGCCGCCTGCGCGGCCAGCGCGCCGGTGAAGCCCGACACGCGGCCCACCCAGGCCCACACTTCGGCAGCCTTGGCCTTGGCGGCGGCATCGGCCAACTTGCCCGAGGCCTCGGCGAACCGGGCGGCCATGCTGTTGTGCGCACCGCTGCCCTGCAGGCCGGCCAGATCCAGGCCTTGCGCCGCCGTGCGCGCCTGGGTGTCGCGGATGCGGCTGTCCAGCGAGGTCAGCAGCAGGGCCAGCTCGTCGCCATCGGCGAACTGGAGCGTGGGCTCGGCCAGCCGGGGCGCACCGTCGGGCTCGGTGATCTCATCGGTGGTGCCCGGTGGCGTCTCGACCGCGATCGCGGCCTGCAAGCCGCGCAGCTCGGGCTCGGGCAGCGGCGCCAGATCGGGCGGGGCGATGGGTGCGTCGACGGCAGCGTCGGGCGCCAGCCCGGTGTAGGCCGTGCCGCTGGCACCGGGCCCGAGGGTGGATGGGATGGTCATTGCGAAGGCGTCCTCAAGGCGTGGCGAGTTTCGGCAGGCGCGCCTGCAGCACCTGCAGCAGGCCTTGCGCGCGGCGGGTGAGCAGCACCCGGTCCGGTCGGCCCTGGCATTGCCGCAGCACCTGCCGCAGCGCCGTGGCAGCGTCGTGCACGCGGCCCAGCGCCAGCAGGCTGTTGGCGCTGTGGTAGGTGGGATCGGGATCGGCCATGTCGAGCCACTGCGCCAGACCCCAGTACTGCAGCGCCCGCGCGTGGCGCCCCATCCGCTGCAGCGTGGCTGCCAGCGCATGCAGCCAGTGGCGCTGGCCGTGGTCCATCTGCACCAGCCAGGCAAACACCTTCAGCGCATCGTCGAGGCGGTCCTGCCGATACAGCCCCAGCCCCAGCGCATACAAGGCCTCGAGCTCACGTGCCGGCAGGCCCAGCGCCTGCGCCAGCGTGCCGCCCTGGCCGAACCACTGCAGCAGCGCTTGCGCGTCCTCGGCCAGTTGGCCGGTCTGGGTCGAGGCGGCGGTGGTCATGGTGGATGGTCCGTGGGCTGGGGATGCTGTGCGGTGGGTGGCAGCGCGGGCGCTGCGGTTCCCCGGCCGGGCCGTGCGGCCGGCGGGAACTGACTGCGAGCACCCAGCCACCCACGCAGGTGACCGCCCCTTCGCACAAGCCCGGCCAGGCCGACGCCGCCGACCTGCAAAGCCTGCTGGAAGGCCGCCTGCAACTCTGGCTGGTGGAGTTCTCAGCCGTGCTCTCGGGTTGGCGCTTCGTGAGCTGCTGCCGGGCCTTGGGGCTGGACCCGCACGCGCTGCCCCTGGTGCGCCGCGAGGCCATCGACACCGCGATGATGGCGCCGCTGGGTGTGGCGGCGTTCGACCACGAGGACCACAGCCTGGCGGAGCTGGAGGCGCGGCTGCGCGGCCTGCTTGTGCAGCGGCTGCATTGATGCGTGCGGCGACGCGCTCACTCGCGTTGTTTCTAAAGTTACCCTTTGGTGTGCTGCAGCCGCTGCGACGTGGACGAACGCTTCGACGGCGCCGATAGAACTTTAATCAGCAATCGATTCAATGCCTGCCCGATGAAGCATCGCAGCGGACTTCGGCCCAAGACCGCGCAGCACCTCGATCTCGGACGCGACGCCTGCCTGCCTGCCCGTCAGACGAGTCGATCGTCATGTGTTCGCGTCCTGGGGGTTCCTCGCAAGCCGCGCGCGCAGCCTGCCCTCCAGCCGTTCCCAAACCGCGCGCATCGACGCCGAGCGGCGCAGCTCGGCGTGCGCACACAGCCACACCTGCTGCGGTTGGCCAAAGTGGCCCGCCAGCACCCGGCGCAGGCCTGGCCTTTCGGCCGCCACGTCCGCAAGGAAGACGCCGATGCCGCAGCCAGTCTCGACCGCGGCCTGGCGCGACAGCATTGCATCGGTGCGCAGCCTAAAGCGCACCTGAAGCGCAGGCCCAGGTGTCTTCAGGAATGGGCCGATCGGCGCGGTCTCGCGGTCGAAGCCGGCGAAGAAGGCCTCTTCGGGCACCTCGAAGCCCGTCGGCTCGCCGAAGCGCTGCAAGTAGGACTCGTGGGCGTACAAGCCGAGTTCGGTATTGCCCACATTCACAGCGATCAGGTCGTTCTGCTCGGGTCGGAAAAAGCGCACCGCGATGTCGGCGTCGCGGCGCAGCAGGTTGTCGGCGCGGTTGGACACCGACAGCTCGATCTCCAACCCCGGGTGCTCGCCCAGCAGCGCGGCCAGGATCGGCGTCACCACGTGGTAGGCATAAACCTCGGACGCAGCCACGCGCACAGTGCCCACCACGCGCTCCTGTGCGCCGCTGAAGAGGCCTTGTGCGCTGGCCACCGCATGCTTCATGCCGGCCACGGTGGCGTACAGGTCGTGCGCTCGCTGGGTCGGCTCCAGCCGCCCGGGGCGACGCACGAACAGCGCTTCGCCGACGGCGGTTTCCAGCTCGCGCACATGGCGGCCCACGCTGGGTTGCGTGGTGCCCAGGCGGCGCGCGGCCTCGGTCAGCGTGCCGGTCTCGTGCACCGTGATGAAGGCCCGCAGCAGATTCCAGTCGGCCAGCGTCGTCCCCGGCGGCGCGACGGCAGCGGTGTCGGTAGCAGGCTTGCGGGGCATCGACACGCAGTGTGACACGCGCCTGCTGCGGGCCTCAGGCTTGCAACACTGCCTGCAGCCCGCGGCGCGGACTGGGCTGCGCCGCCTGCAGCGCGAAGCCGGTTCGCGCCAGCATCTGCACCGTGCCGCGCTGCGGGTCCAACGCCAGGGCGCGGTGCACCGCGACGTAGGGCCCTCGCACCTCCGGAAATTCCTGCAGTGCCTGCGACAGCGGGTGCATCTGCACGCCCGCCGCAGTGGCCTGCAGGTGCATGCGCACATAGGCGCGGCCGGCGTCCACCTGCACCTGGCGCGTGTTGCCAGTACTGGCCAGCCACAGGTAGCCGCTGCCACTCTCGAACGCTGCCCAGCGCTCCATGACGCGCTTGAGATTTTCGCTGCCAGGCCCGGGCACCTCCAGGGGGTCGAACAAGCCCACTGCATGCATCAGGCGCGGCATCGTGCCGTTCAGGCTGATGCCGTCGCGGTGGTGGGCGATCTCAGTGGGGCCGATGCGCATCAGGTGCGCCGATTCGAGCCAGGTGCGCGGCGTCAGGCTTTCGATCTCATAGGCCTCGCGCGTGATCGCACGCAGGCGGTCCATGCCGCCCGCGTCGGCGACCACGCCACTCGCCAGGCCGAAGCGCTGAGCGGTCTGCGCCCATTGCACGGTCAATTGCGCGGGCAGTGCGCGGTCGTTCGCATAGGCGGTCTTGTTCGTGTGGCGCTGCGGGATCTGCGCGAACAGCGGGTCGGGCCGCGCGCTGCCCGCCTCGCGCAACTGCAGCACGGCCACGCGGGTGCCGCGCGGCATGGCATCCGCCGCGGGCGCGCCGTCGGGGAATAGCTGCACGTCCACCGCAACGCCGCGCTGGGCGCCGGCGATCACGGCCAGCTCAATGAAGGCGCCACAGCCGATCAGGATCTGGCGGCCGAATGGGTCGGTCTCGGGCAGCAGCCGCTCGCCGTCGCACACCAGCACGATGCGGCCGGGCTGCGCCAGGTCGGCGATCCATGGCTGGCGGTTGTGCGGGTTCGGTGCCAGCAGCGCGTGGGCCAGCATGTGGCGGCGCAGGTCGGTTTCGGCACCTGCCGCGCGCCAGGCCTGCGTGGCCTCTTCTGGGTAGGCCGAGGCGCAGCCGGCCAGCGGCAGCGTGGCGAAGACGGCCCCGCCGCCGGCCAGGGCGATGAAGTGGCGGCGGGAGGTCGGATGTTGCATGGTGAGGTTCGGCGGTGGTAGCGATGGGCAGATCGTCGCAACCTGAGCTCCATCCGGCCAGATCGAACGTTGCATGCCGGGCATGCATCCTTGTTTGGCAGCACCGCCGTCCTGCGGCGCCCGCACCTCGCCGCTGCACAGACCGTGCCGAGCTCGAGCCGCCGGCCTGCAAGGCGACAAACTTCAGCGTGCGCTCATGGCCGAGACTGACATTTCGCGGCAACACCGGAACAATGTTGTCTGAAAGGGACCGCTCTCTCGTCCCATCTGCAGGCTCGCAGCCGCGCCCGCGGTCAAGCGCCATCGCCCGCCAGCCAAACACCCAAGGAGCCGCCATTTTGTGGAGCCCGATCGCAGCCCTGTTGTTCGCCTGCACAGTGACGGCGCAGGCCGAAGTGGTGGAGGAACTGCTTCAGTTGCCGAGCGCCGGCGACGCACGGCTGCCCGTGCTGCTGAGCCATGACGATGCCCGGGCGCCCTTCGCGGTGGGCGTGTTGTTCAACGGCGGTGGCGGCGCGGTGGGGTTGCTGCAACGCATCCCGCGGCCGGGGGCGAACTTCCTGGTGCGCTCGCGCGATCTGTTCGCCACCCGGGGAGTGGCCACGGCGGTGATCGACGTGCCCACCGACCTGTCCACCATGAGCGATGTCTACCGCATGGGCCGCCGCCACAGCGACGACGTGCGCACGCTGTTGGGCACGCTGAAGCAACGCTTCCCGGGCCTGCCCGTGTTCCTGGTGGGCACCAGCCGCGGCACCGTGTCGGCGGCCTACGCTGGCGCGGCGATGGGTGATGCGGTCGCGGGTGTGGTGCTCAGCAGCAGCGTCTTCAATGCCACGCGCGGCGGTGCGGGCGTGTCGGGCTTCGACTGGGACACGATCCGCTCGCGCCTGCTGTTCGTGCACCATGTCGATGATGGCTGCAGCGCAACGCCATACTTCATGGCGCGCCGCCTGGCAGCCAGCCGCAGCTTGATCAGCGTGCACGGCGGCGACGGCCCGCGATCAGATCCCTGCGAAGCCTTCAGTGCACATGGCTTCCTCGGTGTCGAGGCCCCGGTGGTCGACGCCATCGTGGCGTGGATGCGCGGCGAGGTGCCGCCGAAGGACGTGCCTTGAACGGCTTGGCCAGCTCAGAATCGGGGCGCGGGCTTGCTCGCTGCCCGGTGCAGCTGGCAGCGCGCCGCGCGCATGCCGCAGCGAGGCAATTCAGGGCTTCTTCGCCCCCGGCAGCTCCACGATGCGCGGGCGGATCATGAACAGGCGCTCGCGCTTCTGCACATCGTCGCTGCGCGTGGAGAACAGCGCGCCGAGCAGCGGGATCTGGCCCAGCACGGGGATGCGCTCGTTGTTCACCAGCTTCTGGTCGCTGCGGTAGCCGCCGATCAGCAGGGTGTCGTTCTCGGCCACCAGCGCCTGCGTGCTCACCGCGCTGCGGCGCACGGTGGGCAGGGTGTCGACCACGCGGTCCTGGATGGCGCCGTCCTCGATGTCCACCACCAGGCGCACCGAGCGATCGCCGCCGTTGCCGGGCTCCACCACGCGCGGCGTCACGCGCAGCGTGGTGCCCACGGTGACGGGCGTGACGGTGGCCACGCGCTCGCCGGTGCTGCGGATGTAGAAGGTCTCCGACAGATCGATCAATGCGCCGGCGTTGTCCACCGTCAGCACCGAAGGGCGGCTCTGGATGGCCGCCTCGCCCTTGGTCTCGAGCGCCCGGATGCGCGCCACAAGGTAGTTGCCGGTGTCCTGGCTCACGGTGGTGGGGGTCACCAGCCGGCCGCCGCTGGCCACCGCCAGTGTGCCGCTCACCAGCGTGCTGGCCACATCACCGAAGCCCATGGCCACGCTGCCCTTGCGGCCGCCCCAGGTGACGCCGAGCTCATCGAGGCTGGTGGCGTTGATGTCGATGATCATGGCCTCGATCTCGATCAGCGGCGTGGGCACGTCGAGCACCGCGATCAGGCGCTCATACAGCGGCAGGCGCTCGGGTGCGTCCTGCACGATCAGCGCATTGAGCCGTGAATCGGCCTGGATGCTGGGGGTGCGCTGCGCTGTGCGCGTGCTGGCGGCGGGCGGGGTTGCGGCGCCGGCCGATGCCGCAGCCGCCGGCACGCGCAGCGGCGCGGCCATGGACGACAGCGCATCGCTGGCGCCCGAGGGCGCGTTGCCGATCAGGTTGCGCAGCACGCTGGCCAGGCCGGGCGTGCTGATCTCCTTGTCGCGGAACATCATCGTGCGGTCGTCCACCGAGGCGTGGCGCAGCCGGAACACCTGCACCTGCTGCCCGCCGCTGCCGGCCTGCGGCAACAGGGCCAGCGTCTTCTCGATGCGCTCGATGTAGTCGGGCGGGCCCGAGACCAGCACCACGCCCTGCTCGGGCAGCTCGCCCCAGCCGAAGCGCTTGTCGAGCACGCCCAGGTCCTCGAGCGCGCGCTTCACTGCGCCGGGGCTGCCGCCAGCCAGCGGCAGCACACGCTGCACCAGTGCGCTGCTGCGCGTCACACGCAGGGTGCCGGCGTGCACGGTCCAGGCAAAGCCATAGAGGCCACCCAGCCGGTCGATGAACTCGGTGGGGTTCCTGGTGTTGAATCGCCCGTTGACCTGCCCCTCCACGCCCTCGCCCAGCATGAGCTGCAGGCTGAAGGCCGCCGCAAAATCGCCCAGCACGCGGGCCAGGGGCTGGTTGTCGGCGTACTGGCTGTAGGGCGCGTCGGGCCAGTTGGGCGTGGCCGATCGGGCTGGCGTGAAGGCGGCGGCGGCCGCCAGGCACAGGGTGGCGAGGGCGCGTTTCATTGACCCGACTCCACCGCTTTCCAAAACACCAGCGCGCGCAT
>Ga0268298_10000856_pt1 | contig 38103 bp, 33 predicted proteins | sample WWTPWeurt_MetaG_FD_194462 | JGI IMG/M metagenome (GOLD analysis project Ga0268298, IMG submission 194462) | Activated sludge microbial communities from WWTP in Nijmegen, Gelderland, Netherland - WWTP Weurt | ecosystem: Engineered > WWTP > Aerobic digester > Activated sludge | place...
ATCCCCGCATCACGGTATCGTTCTCGGTGATACGACTCCATGAAAAACCCACGATTGTCACTGAAAACATCCGTTTCTACTACACAAAGCCCTTTTATAGGCGTTGTTTGAATACGCATGTTTTTATTTCAAAAAAAATTATTCTATGGAATTTCTCTCCCGCAAATATCCAGGAAGTGCCAGAAAACTCAGCGTCATTTGTATAAAACGCCCGAGTAACGCCGTCGTCACTGCTGCTTCAGCTGAAACACCAAACATCCCAAAAAATGTAATATACGCCCACTCCTTTACGCCAATATTATTAATACTCAAAGGAAGCGACGAAATAATACTGATAAGAAAAACGACACTCATAAAATGCATGATGCTAATATCAACGCCGAGTGAACGCATCAATACAAAGTTTGCAAGCCCAACACCAACGATGCCAAACAACAGGGAGTAACCCAATATGCGAATCAAAAACCGCTTTGAGGAAAACTCCCCAACTTCTTCAAACAACGGCAAAAAAACTCTCGAAACCCACAAAGGAAATTTTACTATAATACGTTTGAAAAATCCGCGTACACCTGGATAAAGAAATAAGAAATCAATCAAAACAGCAACACAAACGACATACACTATCAGTAACCACAAAGAATTGCGCTCCATATTTCTTATCACAAACAGTGAAAAAAACATTATAAGAATCGACGTTCCCCAAAACCCCGTCAATCGGTCAAACACTACCGTAGAAAAAGCCGGAGATCGTTTTTCATCTTTTTTTACACCAAGCTTATAGGCTCTATATGCATCGCCACCGATAAAGGATGGAAAAAAATTGTTAATGAACATGCCGGAAAGATACAAATGAAAATATTTTTTATACGGATATCGAAATCCTTTATATTCAGCAAGTAACATCCATTTATATGCGGAAATACCTATCCCCGCAAAGAGAAGAACAACGTATGCGCATACCATTTTTATATCTATACCGGACAAAAGATTCAGTACGGTACTCCAATCAACCTTCCAGAAAACCCATCCAAGAAGTATTGAACTAATGACAAGTTTTACAATAAAGATACTACCTTTATTTTTCTTTGAGTGCATACATTGTTTCACTTTTTACATTCTGATACAGGTGAATATAAGATTCAGCAACATTTTTCCAACTCATACTTTCCGCAATAATTCGGCTTTGCCTACTCATACGCTGACACAATTCCAGATTTATCAAAAGTCGTTCAATCTTTTCTGCTATATCTTGAGCATCTCCAAAACGCACAATATATCCGTTTTCTCCCTCCCGAATCAATTCTTCAGCTCCTCCAGTTGGTGTCATGATAACAGGGAGCCCGGAAGCAAGCGCCTCCAATATGTTATTACTCATTCCTTCGTTAAATGAAGGCAAAATAAATATATCCGATCGCTGCTGTATATGCACTAGTTGTTGCGCATTATACTCTCCAAAAAATTCAACGCGATCCGAAAGGTTGAGAGACTTAACCTGTTGACGCAACTCGGCTTCGGCATCTCCTTCCCCACCAGCAATAAGAAGGCGAACAGTAGGGTATCGACTGCGTAAGAGATGTAAAGCATCTACAACATACTTAAAGCCTTTTCTTCGCGATAGCCTCGATGCACATAGCAAAACCACTTCTTTCGATTCCACGCTTTTCGATTCCTGTTTCGGGAAAAATGTCTTTGTATCTACGCCGTTATAAATAATATCTATAGGCTGATTTGAATTACTGGTCAAAGCTAATGTTCTCAGACCTTTGCTGTTGGACACAACCCGCGATGCCCGCTTCCATACGCGTGTAATTAGAGGTGTTACTATTTTGTACAAAAAAGAAAATCGCTCTGAATATCCTGGAACATCAGCGCCACGCAGAGAGACGATATATGGAATCTTAAACTTGTTTCCGAGTTTCATTGCAACATACCCACATGGAATACCAAAGAAAGCATGTAGCACATCAAAACGTTCACTTTGAAGCAATTGTTTAGAGAAATAGTACGATTTCCATGTATACTTCAATATTTCTGCATGCGACTGATACCGAAGTTTCCGGTGATTTTTACCTATGGGAAGTTTATGTATGCGAATACGTTCTCCTATCATTTCGATTTCGTATGCATCTCCAATTGCTGATGTTACAAAATCCACCTGAATATCCGAAAAATGCGCATATTCTTCAAGTATGTGCTTAGATGCATTTCCAGCTCCTCCTCCGAGTGGAGGATATTCATAATTGAGAAACAACACGCGCATAACCTCAAAATATAGCAATTATTTTAATACTCGGCACATCAGCTATTTTGTAGTAAAAAGTGAATTTTACCGCCCGATACTATAGTACGTGATACCCAGTTCTTGGAGATATTTCGGATCATACATATTGCGTCCGTCGAATATCACCGGCTGTTTGAGAGAGGATTTTATGTTGTCAAAATCCGGACTGCGGAACACTTGCCATTCTGTCACAACAACAAGCGCGTCCGCTCCTACGAGAGCGTCTTCAGGAGAATCGGCAAAAAAAAGTTTGTTTTCTTTTTTGTATATTCTCTTTGCCTCGTGTACAGCAACAGGATCATATGCGCGCACTTTTGCTCCAGCCTTCCAAAGCGCCTCCATCAAAACACGGCTTGGCGCTTCCCGCATATCATCCGTATTCGGCTTAAACGACAGTCCCCATATTGCAAATGTTTTTCCCTTCAACTTCCCTCCGAAATGTTTGGATATTTTCTGAAACAAGACTGTTTTTTGATCATCGTTCACATCTTCTACAGACTGCAACACCCGAAGTTTATAACGATAATCTTTCGCCGTTTTTATAAGCGCCTTAACATCCTTCGGAAAACACGATCCGCCATAGCCACACCCAGGATAAATAAAATGGTGCCCGATACGTTCATCTGAACCAATGCCCTTTCTGACAGATTCAACGTTTGCACCTAACTTTTCAGCAAGATTTGCTATATCATTCATGAAACTTATCTTCGTAGCAAGCAAAGAGTTGGCTGCGTATTTGGAAAGTTCCGCGCTTTTTATGTCCATAACAATCACTTTTTCTCGACTTCTCCCAAACGGCGCGTATAGACGTCGCATTTCTTTTTCGGCACGTTCGCTTTCAACGCCGATAATAATGCGGTCAGGTTTCATAAAATCATTTACAGCAGATCCTTCTTTGAGAAATTCCGGATTCGAAACAACATCGAAGGGAATATCGGTTTTTCGTTTTTTTAATTCTTCTCTGATAGCGTCACGCACTGCATCAGCTGTCCCTACGGGAACAGTAGATTTATCTACTACTATTTTATAATCAGACATATTTGAACCGATAGTTTTCGCTACATCAAGCACATATGTGAGATCAGCTGAACCATCCTCATCCGGAGGTGTACCGACAGCAATAAACTGAATCGTTCCAAATTCAACCCCTTCTTTTGGATTTGTTGAAAAAGACAATCTTCCGGACGCAACATTTTTTCTGACAATTTCATCAAGACCTGGTTCATAAATAGGAATACCCCCTTCTTTTAATATCCGTATCTTATCTTTATTCACATCCACGCACAGCACATGATTTCCGCTTTCTGCAAGACATGCCCCCCCCACCAAACCAACATATCCGGTTCCAAATAGAGTTACTTTCATACAAAATATTTCTTGATTACAATTTATTCCTATATATCCTTAACTACCTTTCTGAAATCTCCCTGATTGTATAATTCATTCGCCTGTGATTTTTATAATAATTCTTCATAACAACATCTGCCAACAATCCAAAAACAAAAAACTGTACTCCTATAAGCGAGAGAAACACGCCGATAAGTGGCCATATTTTTTCCGACAAAGATTCCTCGAAAAAAAATTTTTCCACAAACATCCAAACTAAAATGATAAAACCCAAAAATGAGCATAGAATTCCCGTTCCACCAAAAAGATGTATCGGCCGCGAGGAATACTTTCCCCAAAACCATATAGCTATCATGTCTACAAAACCTTTTACGGCGCGTTTCCAATTGTACTTCGTTTTTCCATGCATACGAGGCAAATGATTCACCACTACCTCACCGACGCGAAAACCCTGCATTTCAAGAAGTGCGGGAATAAAGCGATGCATCTCTCCGAAAAGATCCAGATCATTAAAGCACTCTCGTCGAAACACCTTGAGACTGCAACCTGAATCATGAATACGGTCACGCAACAAAATTTTTCTCAACACATTCGCTCCGCGCGAAAAAAATCGCTTCATGAAAGTATCTTTCCGGTTCAGTCTCCATCCTGATACCGCATCCAAACTATCGGCGCGCATTTTTTCCAAAAGAAGCATGATATCATTCGGATCGTTTTGCAAATCACCATCCATAGTCACAATTATAGAACCTGAAGCATGTTTAAATCCTGCGTCAAACGCCGCCGTTTGCCCAAAATTACGGCGAAATTCAATGAGTCTGAGAGGAGAAAGCGATCGGCATTTTTCAAGCGTTCTGTCCATCGATCCATCGTCAATAAAAATCACCTCGAAAGACTTTCCGATATTTCGACATGCAGAAACAATCCTTTCATGCAACAAAGAAACATTTTCTTCTTCGTTATACAAGGGCACTACAACCGATAAAAAAGGTTTTTCTTCCATAGCACAATCACTATTACACTGATTAAATTATTCTTCCTTCGCGTCTACACTACTTTCGCTTTAACACTATCCAGTGTTTCCACTCCTTTCACTATATTTGAAAACACACCATCAATTTCGGCGCTTCCAAGCGTTTTTTCATCCGATCCAAACCAAAGGTGGAATGCCACACTTCTTTCTAAACCATTTTCGAAAATATCAAATAATTCTACACGCCGAAGAAAACTGCCGGCATGAGCCACAATACAATCTGCAACAGACTGCGCCGAAAGCTGCTTTGGAATGCAAAACGATATATCGCGTTCAACAAAAGGGTATTTCGGCAAAACGGAAAACTGCTGTGCCGTACGTTTCTCCAACAAATGTTCAAGGGATATTTCCATAACGGCAGTACGTTTTTTGACGTCCATTTTCTTTGCTACTGCAGGATGTATTTCTCCGATATATCCGATAATCTCACCCTGAACCGAAATAACACCACAACGCGCCGGATGCATAAAACTCAGAACATTTTCAGGAAGTTGGAAAGAAACTTTCTCTATGCGCAACATTTCAAACATGCGCTCTACCATCCCTTTCAGAACAAAGAAATCTCCGCCGGAACGAGACTCTGCATAACCTACGACGGTTGCAGAAACTTTCCGAGTTTCTCTCGGATCATAATCGTCTACTTTTCTGTATGTTTTTCCAATCTCAAACAAACAAAACTGATCGTCATAACGAAGATTTTCCTGAACTTTTTTGAGAATACTCGGCACAATAGATGTTCTCAGATAAGCATTTTCTCCACTCATAGGATCTTGAAGAGAATAATGTTGGTCTTTTTCTTCCCCGAGAAACTGAATATCTTCCGGTCCATATAATGCGTACGTTACCATTTCATGTGCACCCGAAGAAACAAACGCCTCCCGAATATCGTTTTCAAGAACAAGCATCGGATCCTTCGGATAGCTTTTTACAATAGAAACAAGAGGAGAGGGAATAATGTAGTCATACCCCAATACTCTTCCAACTTCTTCAATAAGGTCCTGTGCAGTTTTCAGATCAAGTCTCCATGGAGGAATCATTACGGACAAACCCGATTCTTCCTCAGATACATTGCAACCAAGACATCTCAAAATAGAAATACTACGCACAGAATCCACCGACATACCCAGTAACTTTTCCGCTTTTTTGGGATCAAACTGTACCGTCCAAGAATGTGATGGGTCACTATAGCTATCAATAAAATCTCTAAGACGCGCATTCGAAAACTGTGCCAAAAGTTCTAACGCGCGACACAAAGCTCTTTCTGCAAGATTCGGATCGAGTTCACGTTCAAACCGATAGGAACTTTCTGTTTCCACACGAAGACGCATGCGTGTTTCTCGGATACGTGTCGGACGAAAACAGGCCGCTTCCAAAACAATGGCGTGCGTTGATTCTGTTATGCCGGAGTTTTCCCCACCCATAACACCGGCAAGAGCGAGAATTTTCTTATCAGCAGAAATAACAATATCTCCTTCGGAAAGCACTTGTTCTGATCCGTCAAGTAAAACCATGTGCTCACCCTGATTTGCTGACCGAACCGACAAAGATACCCCCGTCTCTGCGTTATTGTTTATGCGATCAGCATCAAATGCGTGCATCGGTTGCCCCAATTCCAACATAACGTAATTAGTAACATCCACAATACCGTTAATCGGACGGATACCGCATAAACGTAGCCTGTTTTTCATCCATAGAGGAGAGGAAAAAGAAGAAATTCCGTCAACTAAGGCGGCGACATACCTTCTGCATACTCCCTTTTCAACAGAAATACGAAGTAGTCCCGGATCAGAACAATTTTGTGTAAGCGAAAAATCCGGAGCAATAAATTGCCTTCCTTCAATAGCACATATCTCCCGCGCTATTCCTTCATGCGAAAGGGCATCGTGACCGCGATTCGAAAGTATGGATAATTCGATTATAACATCATCCCTGCCAGTTGCCTGAGAAAAACTCGCCCCGATTTTCGTGTCTTTCGCCAACTGAACAATTCCGGAATGATCCGATCCTAATCCCAATTCATCTTCGGCGCACAGCATTCCATCGGACTGTTCTCCTCGAATAACGGTATTTTGGATATTGGCGCCATTTGGAAGAGTTGTTCCGGGAAGCGCTACCGGCACATGATCCCCTACTTGAATATTTTTTGCGCCACACACTATAGAACGAATATCTGTTTTTTCAGAATTTATCGCAAGTTGAACCAAAGAAAGTGTATCGGCTCCGGGATGTTTTTGTACATGCAGAATTTCTCCCACTATCACACCACTCAACGCCGCATACTCTTCGATTTTTTCTACTTCAAAAGCGTGCTTCGTCATGAGCTCAGCCAATTCCTGCGGAGTTTTCTGAGTGTGCGAAAGTTCCTTGAGCCATTGATAGCTATATTTCATATCTTTTTTCCCTAAAATTGCCGAATAAATCGTATATCACCACTGTGAAACAGTCTAATGTCGTGTATTTTATATTTCATCATCGCGAGCCGTTCCAGTCCAAACCCCCAAGCAAATCCCTGATATCTGTCGCGTGAATACCCAGCCGCTTCAAACACTGCCTGGTTAACCATACCTGCTCCCCCCACCTCAAGCCAACCAGTATATTTGCAAGACGGGCATTTTTTTCCGGAACACACCGTACAGCTAATATCAAATTCAAAACTCGGTTCTGTAAACGGAAAAAAACTTGGTCTCAACCGCACAATTACTTTCGATCCGAAAAAACGGGAAAAAAATTCTTCTCCAATATATTTAAAATGTGCGGTATTCACATCGTCTCCAACAACCAGTGCTTCAAATTGGTGAAATGTGTGCTCATGCGTCGCATCCGTTGCCTCGCGCCGAAAACACCTTCCGGGAGCAATAATACGAAACGGCGGCGTATGCGACTGCATATACCGTATCTGTACTGGAGATGTATGTGTCCGCAACAATAAACGCTGCGAAGATCCGTCTTCTTGCAAAGCACTTTCTTTGAGCCAAAATGTATCCCACGCATCACGGGCAGGATGGTTTTTTGGAATATTGAGTGCATCAAAGTTTCGCCATTCCGTTTCAATTTCCGGTCCATCAGCCACATCAAAACCCATCCCTGAAAATATTTCTTCGATATCACGACGGACACGACTTAGCACATGGAAATGTCCGCGTTCATTGCGTTCTCCGGGAAGCGTCACGTCTATCCATTCGGCACTCGCATCAAACGATTGCAGTGCAAGCGACTGTTTCTTTTTTTCGATGGATTGCTGAATATTCGTTTTAGCTTCTTGTGCGCGCGGACCAAGAATTCGCCGTTCATCTGGAGAAAGCGATCCTAAACTCTTAAGTATTGCGTTGAATTCCGACTTTCTTCCCAAAAACTTCAATTCAACTTCACGAAGCAAAGATTCTGAATGCGCTGCCTCAATATCCTTCAGCGCCTGCTTCTGTACTGTTTCTATAACTTTGAGAGATGGCTCCATACAATTCAAAAAAATCCTATTGAAATATAATACGTGCGAAATGTCGCTTTCCTGATTTGAGCATACTTTCATTGTGTTTATCCGAGCAAAGCATAAACGTATGTTCAGAAACTTTATCTTCGTCAATGGATATTCCCCCCTGTTCAATCTTTCGCCTCGCATCCGCCTTGCTGGAAGCAAACTTCGCTTGAACTAACACATCCAAAATTGAGCACCTATCAACCGAGAGCACAATTTTTTTCACTTCGGATTCAGGAACACGTCTTTTGGAAAATGTTTCTACAAATACCGATTCGGCACTTTTTGATTCATCTTCACCATGAAATATATTCACAATTTCTCGACCAAGTCGAAGCTTGACATCGCGCGGATTCACAGACTCAGACTTCATAGCAGATTCCATTTCGGAAATTTCTCCCATTGGAACGCGTGTGCAATGAACAAAATATGTGACGATGAGCTCGTCCGGAATACTCATAATTTTCCCGAACATATCATTCGGTTCATCGAGAATGCTGATGGTGTTTCCCCAGCTTGAACTCATTTTTCTCCCATCCGTCCCTGGAATAAGATTCAACATCATAACATCTTGTGGTTTCTGTCCGTAATGCTCCTGCAAACGCCTTCCCGCAAGCATATTAAATCGCTGATCCGTCCCACCGATTTCCACATCTGACCGGAGCGTCACACTGTCAAATCCTTGCATAAGCGGATACAATACCTCGCGAAGCGATATACGTTTTCCAGCATTGAAACGTTTCTTTATATTTTCTCGGGCTATAAACTCGGCGAGAGAAAACTGATCCGCCTGTTCCCCTATTTCACGGTATCCGAGCGACTCAAGACCGGAAGAGTTATAATACAGTTCAACTTTAGATACATCCAGAATTTTTACCGCCTGATCCATATATGTTTGCATGTTTGTTTGTATTGTCTCCAAAGAAAGCATGGGGCGTTCGCTTTCTTTATCCGATGTGTCACCGATAACGCCGGTAAAGTCTCCGACCAAAAAAATAATATGATGCCCCAGATTCTGAAAATCCCTAAGTTTCAGCAAAGCAGATGCCCGACCAAGATGAAGAAACGGGCTTGTCGGATCAACACCAAACTTTATCCGGAGCGGTTTTCCGGAGAAAAGAAGCTGCTCTAAATGACTGCGGTCAATTACCTCCGCAACACCACGCGTCAAAACATCATGAATGTCATTGTTCATCATTTTTACCCGTCTCAAATATATATAGCTATAGTATCAAATACTCGGCTAAATGCCAAGAAAACTGGTGTAGCATGTACGAATTTTCCCTGTTTGTCAATAACAGAAAAATAATTATCCGCACAAAATTTGCATGCGAAATAAACGGTATTTTCCCATCTCACCATCCTTTGGTATAAAGGTCATAGAACTATATATTCCCCAGGTTGACACATGGGGAGTTCCCACTGAATTAAACGAGGAAAGATTTTCGAGGAACGTGCTGAAAAATTAGGATCTTACTCTCCACAACCGTTCAAAAATCCATGTAATGTTAAAATAAAAAAACGCCTGTCCTATTTTATGTATTACATTAAATAAATCAGGCGTTATTTTTTCTTATTATCCAGAGAAATCCTGTTTTTTATGTTTGCGCTACAACAACATAGTCGCCATAGCTTTCATTATCACCATCTGACGGCCATGTCTTTTCAACTTCGACGCGATCCTGCAAGAAACACCTTTGGAGAAGTTGTCGGTACAGGCGTGCCGACAACTTCCATTCTCCTCTTGCAAGCACATCATTTTCGATAAGCCATATTGCAGCTTGTATAACTTCATTTGTTGCACCGTTTCGAATTGTTGCTACAAGATATTCATATCCGAGTCTTGCAGCAGCAAGTTTTCCTTCCAGATCACTATCATAGCCACCGACACAAGGATCTGCCGAAACAAATAACCCACCTGGCGCTACCCAGCCTTCCATTCGACGTATGAATTCTTCTTGTATCGACCAGTGAGTATGATGAATACCGGCAGTACACACGACAGCATCAAATTTTTTTTCTGGATTCCATTCCAAGGCATTGCCGTGGATAAATTTGATTTTTTTATCATGCGTTCTTCGCGCATATCTGATATAATCCAAATCCTTATCCACACCAACGTACTCCACATCCGGTCGTTCCCTGTAAAGTGTGCCAAGAAGCATTCCTGCTCCGCATGCAACATCCAACAGTTTCCCGTATCTTGGAATTTTTTGGGTAAGAATTTCCGTCACCCGCCCAATCGTCTTCCCCCAAGGCATATAGAGAACTTCTTGTGCATACACCTCGGCAAGAGGCATCTTTGGATTCATGATACCCTCCTCATTCTGAAAAAAGTAGAGCAATCGAAACCGTTTGTTAAGGTTCTCTGCGTACAATCCTAGTTTCCCATTTGAATCCGAACACTCTAAGATAAATAGGAATGACGCATCAAAAAACAATAAACTAAGATAGGAATTTTGTCAAAACAAAAATTACTTATGCGCAATCTCTAACGAAATATACGTACCTATACAGAGATGGGAATCTCAAGATTTTGTTATTTTTTTAAGAGTGGTTTGAGAAATTTTCCTGTCCAGCTTTTCGGACATCGTACAACATCTTCCGGCGTTCCGGAAACCAATACTATTCCTCCGTTCGATCCCCCCTCAGGACCAAGATCAATAATCCAATCAGCCGTTTTGATCACGTCCATGTTGTGCTCAATAACAACAACGGTATTCCCCTGATCTACGAGACGGTTCAGCACATGCAATAATTTTTTTACATCTTCGAAGTGCAGTCCCGTCGTCGGTTCATCGAGAATATACATCGTTTTTTTTCTGGATTTCTGACCAAGTTCGGCAGCAAGTTTGATGCGTTGCGCCTCTCCACCGGAAAGCGTCGTGGCACTCTGCCCCAATTCCAAATATCCAAGACCCACTTCCTCAAGAAGCGCGAGCGTGTTTTCAATCGCCGGGAAACTTGAGAAAAAAACACGCCCTTCCGAAACAGTCATACGTAACACATCCGCGATATTTTTTCCCTTATAGTTTACTTCGAGCGTTTCCCGATTATACCGTTTTCCTCGGCAGACATCGCATGGCAAATACACATCCGGCAAAAATTGCATTTCTATCCGAAGAAACCCCTCGCCTCCGCATGCATCGCAACGTCCTCCGGAAACATTGAATGAAAAACGAGACGGCGAATAGCCTCGTTCCTTTGCATCACGGGAAGCGGAAAATAATTCGCGAATAGGAGTAAAAATCCCCGTGTATGTCGCCGGATTTGATCGTGGCGTTCGTCCGATCGGTGCCTGATCAATCATGAGTACACGATCAATCCATTCAACCCCTGATATTTCCCGAAATGCGCCGGGAATCTCAAGTCTTCGGTGCAAACGATATGCCAGAGCCCGATACAACGTTTCTTCTATGAGTGTAGACTTTCCGGATCCGGAAACACCCGTTATGCATATAAGCGTTCCGAGAGGAAACTCCGCCGAAACATTTTTGAGATTATGTGCGGAAGCGCCACGAAGTATGATACTTTTTTTCTTTGTAATAGAACGGCGATGCGCCGGGATTTCGATACAAGCTTTTCCTGAAAGATATTTTCCGGTAAGCGAATCCGCGTGATGCATTATCTCTTTTGGCGTTCCTTGTGCCACTATTTTTCCTCCATGTTTTCCGGCGCCCGGACCGATATCCACGAGATAATCAGCCTCCATCATAGTTTCCTCATCATGTTCGATAACAATCACCGTATTATCAAGATCGCGCAAACTTTTCAACGTACCAAGCAACTTCGCATTATCACGCGCATGCAATCCAATAGACGGCTCATCAAGAATATACAAAACACCAGAAAGACGCGACCCCATTTGGGACGCCAAACGTATACGCTGCGCCTCGCCTCCCGACAGCGTATAACCAGACCGGTCAAGCGTCAGATACCCCAAACCAACATCCTGCAAAAATTTCAGTCTTCCCGAAATTTCAGTAAGAATCCGTTTCGCAATTATCTGTTCGCGCGCATTCAATTCGAGATCATCGAAAAACTTCAGAGAATCAGCGATATTCATTGCTGAGATTTCCGCTATATTTTTTCCGCGAACAGTAACTAATAATGACTCAGCCCGATACCTTGTCCCATTACATAACGGGCAGGAGCGGTTGGACATATATTTTTCAATATCCTCGCGAATCATATCTGATGTTGTTTTTCGATATCGGTCTTCCATCCATGCCACAGCGCCTTTCCACTGCATCGCATATGTTATCCGTCCGGTTTTCGTACGATGCTCCACCGTAATAGTATTTGACGTACCGTTTCCAAAAAACAAAATATTCCTATGTTCCTCAAGAAGATCCTTCATCCGACGATTATCGGAAATAGTATATTCTCTGCATACAGCTGAAATAACCGACCCAACATAATTGTTCGGTTTATAGCTCCATGGAAGAATACCCCCTTGCGCAATGGTTTTATTGATATCCGGCATAATCAATAACGGATCTATTGTTTTTTTTGATCCCAATCCTTCACACTCCGAACATGCTCCCTGTGGAGAATTAAACGAGAATAACCTTGGCTCTACTTCCGGAAGTTCTGCGGTATGTTCCGGACATGAAAATTTCTGATTGAACAGAAGTGATTCATTTTTTTTGGTTTTTCCCTTTTTATAGAGTACCTCGACAAATCCATCCGACAGAGAAAGAGCGCGTTCAACTGATTCAAATAGCCGGGATACTGTTTCGTCATTAACTGTAAAAGCATCTATGACGATGCGTATAGAATGTTTTTTATATCGTTCAAGCGATATGTCTTTTCGATCATTCAGGTCGCACAACTCGCCGTCTACGTATGCCTTCCAAAATCCTCGCTTATACATCTCATTCAGAAGTGCTAAATATTCTCCTTTCCGTTCTCGAACTACAGGTGATACTATTTCCACCTCTCCAAATGGAGAGAGTTCTAAAATTTTTTCAGCAATTTCATCAGCACTCATCTGAGCAATCGGCCGATTGCACTGCGGGCAATGCATGAGTCCTATCTTCGCATACAACAAGCGAATATAGTCATGAATTTCAGTAATCGTTCCGACTGTGGAGCGCGGATTGTGTGATATGGATTTTTGTTCAATAGCAATTGCCGGGGAAAGCCCTTCAATCGTATCTACATCGGGTTTCTCCATTTTTCCCAAAAACTGCCGAGCATAACTCGAAAGAGATTCAAGATATCGTCGCTGCCCTTCCGCAAATATCGTATCCATGGCAAGCGTTGACTTTCCGGATCCGGAAAGTCCCGTAAAAACAATGAACTTATTTCTGGGAAGCTCTATGTCAATATTTTTTAAATTGTGTTCACGCGCCCCTTTTACAACAAGCGAACGAGATAATGAATGATTTTCCATAACGGTATCGTACCCTTTCCAACACGCCAAGTAAAGAATCGCTTGAAATTTTCCGCAAAAATAAAGAAACTGAAAAAGAATACTTGCTTATTATGACCGCATTTAGAAATAACTGTCACGCACCTCGACACAAAGAAATTACCCTGCAAAAAGCCCGCGATAATCGCGGGCTTACAAGTACGGATATCTTTTTTATTTCATCCTGTATGTGACTGATATTGTAACCGTTCTTTGTTGTGTTCCTGGTTCTATAGATGGAGCAGGCACTCTTGCCTTTTCCATAGCATATCCACCCATTCCCATAGCATCAGTAGCATACGGCATCCCCTGATCAGGAGACTCGTAGACGGAAATCACCTCTCCGAGACGAAAACGTCCCGCCTTTGCTAAAGCTTCTGCTTTCTTTCGAGCGTTCGCCATAGCCTCTTTCCGAGCATCGTTTAAAGCAGAATCGTCATCATCCACACTAAACTGCAGTCCAGACACATCGTTTGCTCCTTGAGAAGCCACTACGGAAAGAGCTTCTCCGACAAGGTTCATATCGCGCACCTTTACTTTGTATCCTTGAGTAGCGGAGTATCCGGAAATCTTTGCCGGCGGACACACAGAAAGATCCGTGGAACAAACACGCTGTTCATATCGCGGCGTTATAGTATATTGAGAACTCGAAATATCCTTTTTCTCTACACCCTTCTCCTTGAGTGCAGCAATAATTCCGTTCGCCGTATTTGTCACAGATGTTTGTAACTTTTTAATATCCACACCTTCTTCCGCTACAACATTAAAAGTAAACTGCGCTATATTCGGAATGGTATCCACCTTTGCTTTTCCTTCAACAGTGAAGCTTGACTGGATCATGTTTTCCGTCTGTTTCCGATAGGAAATTACATATCCCACAAAAGCAAGCGCGGCAATCATCAGTGATGCTACCTTCGCCCGAGAAATCCATATGTCGCCCATATATATACACTTAATAATTAGAATGAAACTGCTTAATTAAATGTTATAAAACAGTTCATACTGTCTGTACTATACACCGTTTTATGGGAGACTGCTATTGAACGTTTTTCTCTTGTTCATACAAGGTGCGATAGAATATAAAACTTATGTGAATAAAAATGACATTCCAATTGATATTTATTGGTATGAGTTCGGAAGGTTTTTTATTTGGCATGTTTTTAGACACTTACGATCTATACAGATGCTCCCACAAAGCGATCTCCGTTTTCCCGAAACACGAAAGGTACAGTTTGGGAGAAAAAATCGAAACGAATATATTGGAAGCGATGGAATCGGCTCTCTTCGGAAACGCCCAGCCGAAAAATTTCAAGGATGCATATCTCTTGAAAGCCAACGCCAAGATAGAGGTCTTGAAAATACTTTTCCATCTCGCTTTGGACAATGATTTCATAAATGAAACCCAGTATCTCCAAAATGAGGGATATCTCCAGGAAGCAGGACGGATGCTCGGCGGCTGGATAAAATATGTACGATCCGATTTTGTGAAATACGCAGACAAAAAAGATACGAATACAACCGAAAAGAAATAGTTTGATTTCTGTAAAACTACGGGAGAGTCGGAGACCAAGATGGGCAAGCTGATACGAAGTATTATTGGCACCGACGAACAGCTGCCGATCATCCGGATTCCAGTTCGAGTTCACGACACGGGAACCGGAACCCCGCCTCTTATAGCTTTCCCTGTCCGAAATTCATTCGCACCGAAGCGATTTATCAAGGCAACCCGTTTGCCTTAGGGAGAAACTGTAGTTTCTCGTGATATCAATTTCAAACCCTGCCGTCCCGCCTTGGCGGGATGTCTTTTGTATTTGAAATCGTTTTTGGCAAACCGCCTTCTCTTTTTTTGCGAAAATAACGATTGTACTATTCCAAATTTTCAACAAGATAAATAAAAGAAGAAAATTAAAAAGATACGAAGTTAAAATTATTTCGAGAAACTACGGGAGAGGCGGAGACCAAGATGGGCAGGCTGATACGAAGTATTATTGGCACCGACGAACAGCTGCCGATCATCCGGACGCCAGCCCGAACTCACGACACAGGAACCGGAAAAAGATTTGAGAAGCCAAGCATAGCTATCGCTTTTGCTGTCCAAGTGTTGGTCAGTTTTTTCGAAGCACATTGCCTGTTGAACCAGATACTCCTCCAATGATTGGCCTTCTGTTTGAATTCTTATTTTTTGTCCGTCAATTTCGATTTCGCAATCGACCGTCAATTTTTCGCCATTGGTGATTCTGCGCCCGACCTCTTGTTCAGAGAGACCAGTGACATCCATAATGTTTTTATTGCGGGTCCTTTTGAGAATAGGATGGTCCTCTAATTCCTTGATGGAATGCGTAAGTACGATCCTGCATTCCGGTGAATAGGAATTTCTGACACCGGCAAATGATCCTCCGTTTCGAAAATTTCCTCCCTGCCAAGTAGCGGCGACTCTTCTTTTTGCGCCGCCAACATTTTCCTCCATTGTCTCGATAATTCTTTGAATGAGAACTTCCTCCTCCGGCAAATTATTTGGAATAATGAGTATCAAATCATAGCCGTATTTTTCCATCTCCATTTTGATTTCCGAAAAATTTTTGTTCCAAATATCTCTTGCTTCCACTTCGCTTATTTCCAAGCCCAAATTGTTTTTGTAAAAAGTTTTTTGCTCGGACAGACTCTTCTCGAAGTCTATTTCTAATTCTTGCTCGACTTGCGTTTCCGGATTTTTCCAGGAGGTACTCAAAATCGGAGAGGCGGATTCTCTTGATTCTTTCTTCTTTTTGCTTTTTTCTTCCAGCCCCAACTCGGCTTTTTCTTCTTCCGTCAGTTCCCGAGGCCACCTTTTTGAAAGTTCGCCTTTGGGAACCGTAAACGGTTGATAATTTCCCGGCTTTTCGAACATAAAATTATTTTTATCTTATCCTCCTGGGATTAAGTTTTTTGAATTTTTCAATCAAATCTCTCGATAAAATTTGCGGCAGTTGCGAAAACGATTCGATTGGTTCGGTTGCATCCTTGCTTTGGGATTTTCCTCCGATTGTGTAACTTCGAACGACCGCTCCTTTCTTTCTGAGGTCTTTATGCATACTTTCCGTTTGGGAAAAATCGTCGGGAGCTCCATCGGATATTTCCGCCACGTAATGCAACGGCAATTTTTCTTTGGGAACCCTCTTCTTTTTCAGATCGGCCAATTCTTTGTCGAAATCGACTTCGACAAGTTCCAATGTTTTGTGCGTAGGAGTGCCTCCAGAAGCCAATTGGTTAAGTGCGGAATACATCGCCCATTGTTCTTTTGGCCCCCATTTGTCGGTCAAGTGGAGTTTGGTTTCCCCTATATCTGAAGCTAATGTTACCATAATTTTAATCGGCAGTAAATCAGGACTTTCTCCAAATTGTCTTGAGACGTAAGCGCACTGCATCAAACTGTCCACAAATAAGAGTGCCCCATCTCTTTGCACATCCGCTTTTCTTCTCCCGCTCGCTCCATCTGTTTGGGCCATAGAACCAGAAAGGTCGAAGGAAAAATAGATATTTATTCCGCCGAAATCCATCTCGGTCTTTTCCGTTATCTTGTGTTTTTCGAAACCGCTCGGATTAAATTCTCCTGAACGGATATCAATGCGCGCACTTACCGGATCTTCCAATCGGTCGCCTTCGTCCATTCTGACCGGACCGCGATAGTCAATCGATTTTATTTTTCTTTCGATTATAATTTTCTTCCATTCGTCTTTAAGAAGATCGCTTATCGGATTGCCCTGGTTATCTTTTATTTGCCGCACCCTCTCCAAAGCGTTGAGGAATTCTCGCGCTTGTGCCGACGTACATTCGGCCAGTTCCGAGAAACGGATTTGTTCAAGATCGGCATGGGTTATTTTCCGCTTTTCTTGCTTTCCCTGACTCTTTTGCATTTCTTCGATTTTTTTCTTGATTTCTTCTTCACTCGCCAACTCATCTTCCAATTCCCCGAAATCGCCTTCGCCGGTTTCCCCTTCCAAATCTTTCTCTTGTTGCTCCGAATCAAGATTCGGATCGCCTTTGGGTGTCATATCCAGCGGCAGTGCTCGCCCGCTCATTTCATCCCAAACTTCAAGCCAGGCATGACCGTTTCCCGAATGCATGATTGCATTTCCATGTTCATCTTTTTCTTTTACCGAAAACCCGCTTATAAAACTCCATTCATCATCTACTTCAGCCAATGCCCGAGCGCCTAAAACATGAGTCCAGTAACAATTAGCTTCTTTTCTTTGCCAAATTCTTTCAAATATTTTAAGAGGATCTTGTTTGTAATAAGAATTTAGTTTATCGCTCGTCGCATATTTCAAGCTGTCATGAATGAGTTTTGCTATTTCTCTTTTTAATTTGAGCTTCGGCAAATTTTTTTTCTTTAATTCACCAATTTTTTCTTTCAAATCCGATGGCAGATCGCCGCTAATTTCCGCTTTTTCCAGCTTAATTTCTTCGCTAACCCTTTGTTTTTTATGGGCTTTGATTGTGTATTCAAAAATTCCATCAGCATTAATATTCAGATACCAAAGACCATCTTGATTTCTTAAAATTTCACCGCCTCCCTCCGGCGCGTCCGTTTGCAAGCTGTCGGAATCAAGTGTCCAGTCATATCGAAGAGGTATGGATAAGGGAGACTTGCCTCGAACTTTACCTGAAATTATTCTGGCGTCTAAAATATTATGATCTTCAAAAGTTGGTTGACTAAATTTATTTTTCGGCTTTTGCCATTCAAGAGTATCGGGATCAAGACGATTGAAACGCCATTGTTTATAATGACCGCTCAAAAATGGATTAACTGTGAATAAAGCAGCGACTGGTTCGCCCTCTTTCCTTTCGGCAGTATTTCCGCCCGGGCTTACTCTTTCATCTACCGGCGGCACGTCAGAACTTTTGTCTTCAGTTTTCTGTTCCTCCTCCTTTTTTTCTTTTCCTTCCTCCTGGGATTGTTCCGCAACCTTTTCATCCAAATTTTTCAAATCCTGATCGACCAGCCATTCCAAAGCGATTTTTATCTGGGTTTCGTAAAGCTTCTTTTTCAGGTTCCATGATGCCACCGGGTTAGTCATCGTTTCAAAAACATTCAAGTATCCTCCCTTAGTTTCAACTCGTTCCAGCGGTTTCAAAAGATTGTTTATTTTCGGGTCCGTTTCGAATCGTGCGGTAAATTTTTTTTGCCGAAATGATTCGCCGAGAGCATTCAAAAATTGGTCACTCAGGGGCAATCCGGTTTGTCCAGGTTTAATTTCCTTTTCCAGGATAGCGCTTTCCACCAATCGCCTGACTTTCTGCGGTACGCTTTTTTTCCAATCCAAATATTGTTCGGCTTCCGCCAAGTTGTCGAATTCAAGTTTTGGTTTTTCCGATTTTGTTTCTGCTGATTTTATTTGGTCTCTTTTTTCCATATTTATAACAATTCCTTACATATCATCAACTGAATGCAATATATAACGTTTTTTTATAATGAGCTATAGCAACTATTTTCTGCATACTTTCCACATACCTACTTGTTCATCTTGTGCTTGTTGTTGACTTGAAAAAAATTTCACATGGAAAGCGGTATCCGGCTTGTACCTTTTCGCCTCAGCAAATCCATCAAGAACCATCACATTGTTCACCAAAGCATCCTCAACAAACACATACCGCAACAATCGTCCATATTTATCGGTATCTGAAACATCTTTCTCGAGACGAACATCACGTCCCTCAACTAATTCCTTATTCCGCACCATCGCTTCTTCTCCAAAACATTCTGATTTACCATTTCCATGAGCTATTTCGGGAGCATCTATTCCGATATATCGAACTTTTCTTCCGTCAGCAAGAACTATTGTATCTCCGTCTATAACACGGTTTACATGAACTACTTCTGTTTTACCCGGGGTACGAAATGAAACGTCAAAAAATTCAATATAACCAAAAATATACGATATAACCGAAGCGAATACCGACAAGATGATCCCGATAACTATTTTTTTTGTTTTTCTGGAGAAATACATCTACTTTTTGAATAAAAATACGCATATATCATGAGCACGAGATATGCTACACTAATACCCAAACCGTCCACAGCAACATCTGAAAGTTTTCCCTCTCGGAAAGGAACAAAAAGCTGGTGTATCTCATCGCTAAAGGCATACGCAGTTGCAACGGCAATGCTCAGTCGAACACTTTCCATATTAGACAATACGATATGCCGAAACACTCGATAAAGAATAATCGTCAAAACAAAAAATTCCGTAAAGTGAGCACCTTTTCTTTCAATTAAGATGAGCATGTCTGAAAAACCCTGCTGCGCAACGCCGCTCTGCGAAGAAAAGAAAAATATGAGCGCCATCCAAAAAATAGAGCCAGCAATATCTATCCACATCAAAGAACTCTTCAGCTTTTTACGTTTTCGAAACGACGAAAAATTCGCTCGAGACAAATGTTTTCTTACACCTGAGCGAATCAATTTTTTCTGAACAAAAACTGAATCTATAGCCATACAAAAACTGTTCTTACATTTCCAAAACGGTCTGAACAACAGATGGTGCAACGCTCTGGTTTACCTTCTCTCCCTGTTTTTCAGAATCACTTCCTTGAACTCCACTTTCCCATCGAAACATCATGTCTTCATCATAGCGCGGAAAGGTCCATGTATCTTCGCTTTGCATCAGATAATACAGGAGGTCGTGCGCATCAATTGGTTTTTCTTTCGTTCTAATACGGTTAGAGCTTTTTTTCTTAGCAGAAGATTCTGAGATTTTTTTCCCACTTTTTACATCATAATATACCGTCTTCGTATTCATTAAACCAGAAATCATAGGGATCGGAATATCGACTTTCTCGTAATCGAGAAATTTTTCTTCAGGAAAATGATTTGGAAAAGCGGAGAAAATATTCCTCATGTACGCATTCCATATCGGCGCAGCAACATTCACTCCATCACTTCCGGGACGCATTGGTTTATTGTTATTGTTTCCAACCCATATACCTACAGCCACTGAAGGCGTAAAACCAATTGTCCATCCATCGTGAAAATCCTGTGTCGTTCCTGATTTCGCAGCGACTGTTCTTCCTGCAATTGTAAGAGCGCTTCCGGAACCAAACACCATTGACCGCGCACTATCATCTGAAAGAATAGAGTTTATCTTTCTTGCGGTATTAGAATCCAAAACGCGTTCCGCATTCGATTCCGAGATAAAAAGCGGACTCCCGTCGTTTCCTGTTATTTTTACAATTCCACGCGGAGCATAACGCATCCCATCAGCAGCAAAAACAGAAAAAGCACTTGTTCCATCTAACAATGTTATCTCTGCACCACCCAATACTAAGGACAAACCATAACGATTCCTATCATTGAGAGTTGTGATGCCAAGTCTTTTTGCCAAATCAATCGTTCCGTCTATGCCGGCAAGGTATAACGTTTTTACTGCTGGAATATTGAGAGAACTTGCAAGAGCCTGACGCAAAGATACTATTCCATGCGAACGACCGTCATAATTATTCGGTACATAATCGCGTCCACTTCCATCGGGTCCAAAGTTTGTTTTCACATCATATACCAACGTTTCCGGTTGAAAACCCAACTCAAACGCCCTTGCATATGCAAATGGTTTAAACACAGATCCTGGCTGACGCAAACGCGTCGCTACATTCACTTGACCATCGATAGATCGGTCGAAATAATCTTTACTTCCAACCATTGCCAATATATCTCCATTTTTCACATCCAGAGCCACAAGAGCTCCATTTGAAGCAAGATTCGAAGAATTTTTCACAACGCCTTCACGCACTTTTTCTTCAGCTATTCGCTGCATATCTTTATCCAGTGTAGTGTAAATTTTAAGACCACCCTTATCTAAAAATTCTTTTCCATACTGTTTTTCAAGTTCCTGAATAACATAAAAAACGAAATGCGGAGCAGTTATTTTTCGTGAAATTGGGCGTATTTTTTCGAGCGTATCAGCAGAAAGAGCATTTTGCAACATCGTTTCAGACACCATACCAAGCACAAACATGCGACTCAATATATATTTTTGCCGAAGTTCAAGATTTTTTACATTTCCCCCATATGGAGAATAATCAGTCGTGGCTTTTGGAAGCGCGGCAAGAAGCGCAGCCTCATCCAACGACAAGTCATGCGCCGATTTTTCGAAAAACGTCTGTGTAGCAGCTTCAATTCCGTATGCATTCGATCCATACGGAACAATATTAAGATACCAGTCCAAAATTTCATCCTTTGAAAAGCGGTTTTCTATTTTCACAGCAAGCACGGCTTCGGCAATCTTTCTCTCAATTGTTCTTTCCCGAGTCAAAAAAACATTCCGAGCCAACTGCATAGTTATTGTTGACCCCCCTTGAGCCCGTTCATCGTTTTTAACATTAATCCATAGAGCGCGCAGTACGGCGAGAATATCAATGCCATGATGCCGATAAAAACCGTCGTCCTCAGCAGCAATGGTTGCCAAACGCACAGAATCAGGAATATCATCGTGTTTAATGATTTTACGATTTGCTTCACCAAACAGTTCATACAAAATATGTTGCCCTGTCTTGTCATAGAGAACCGTCGTTTGTGGTATCCGAGACCCGTCAAGAAAATTTACATCAGGAGCCACATACTTGTAGAGATACACGAACCCACCAGCAAGAAAAAGAAAGATCGCCAGACCAAAAAAAATCAGCCCTTTTATCATCTTTACAAAATATGTTCGCGAAAAAAAACCGGCGTGTGCAGTAATTTCTGCAAAACGACCATTATCCAGTTGTTTCTGGTCTGTCTTTTTTAACATGTGCCTCGTTTATACCTATTATAGATCGCCTAAATCTTTTCTATCTTCCAAACATGAAACAACATCGTATACTATCAAATATCCAAAAAAAAACAATAGAAATCATGTAGCTCAGGAAAAATACGCGAAAACCTTTTTTGAAAGTCGGTAGATTGGCACCGTAAACAGTACTGATTACCTCTCGTTATTTTTTAGTACTGCTTTTCTAAATTGCTCCCCCCTATCAAATTCGTTTTCAAATAAACCAAAGCTTGCAGCTCCCGGTGAAAGTAGTACGATATCTCCGTATTGCGCCTTCTGAGACGCCACATATACAGCCTCTTCCATATTTTTAACCATCTCAAAGGAACGCTGTATTCCCCGTTCATGCAAAATATCCTGTATTTTTTCTATCAATATCTCGCTTGCTGCCCCCGTAAAAAATACAGAATCTTTAGTTCGTTCTACTATTTTTTTTGCAAGTGCGCCATATTCAAGTTTTTTATCAAAGCCTCCGGCAATAAGCACCACGGGTTGCGTAAAAGAATCTAAAGCTGAGATAGTCGCTTCAGGAATAGTGGCAGCAGTATCATTATAGTACTTCACTCCCTTCTTTTCTGTAACAAGTTCAAGGCGATGTGCCACACCTCTAAAATGAAATACTGCTTCTCGTATCGTGCGTATATCAACCCCAAGAGAGAGAGCAACAGAAGACGCCGCCATAACATTTGCAAGATTGTGCTTTCCCTTAAGAGGAATCGTCCGTGTTGCAAAAATCTGCTCTTTTGTTCCAGTAGAAAAAAAACGCATGGATCCATTTTCTGTCAAAACATATTCGCTACCAAATGGTCTTCGAAAAGAATACGCTATTTTACGTGCTACTGATTCTTTGAAAATTCTCAGCACCGTCGGATCGTCACTGTTCCCTATTGCAATGTCTCCTGCTTTTTGAAAGCGGAAAATATTTTTTTTGTCATCCAAGTAACTTTCGATTGATCCGTAATAATTCAGATGATCCGGAAGAAAATTTGTAAATACAGCTACATGAGGACTAGCACCCATTCTTCCAAGCGAAGACAATCTCCAGCTCGAAAGTTCAAAAACACAGACAGAATCTGGACGAACATCCTTAAGTTTATCAAGAACAGATATTTGTCCTATTCCGGCTCTCACCACATGTTTTCCAGCACGTTCAAGCATCTCACAAATCAACATAGATGTGGTGGTCTTTCCTTTTGTTCCGGTAACACCAATAATGGGACATGGGCAAAAACGAAAAAAAATTGAAGCATCCATTTCTACCGGAATATGCCTTTGTAGTGCCCGCTGAACATAGGGATTTGTCCACTGAACTGCTGGAGAAATAACTACCATATCCGCCTGTTCAAAATCTTGCGGTCTATTCTCACCAAGAACATACGAAACGTTGTGAAACGACTTCAGCATATTAATGGATAACTCGAGCTGTGATTCCGTTTTTATATCTGTAACAGTTACTTTCGCTCCTGCTTCTGAAAAAGCAGAAACAACGCCGACACCGCCACCGTGAACACCCAGTCCCAGCACTGTTATACGCTTTCCTGCAAAATGCTCAGCGATATTGTGCATATTTTTATATATTTACGCAAGATCATTTTCTCAATATTTTTCCAGCAAGTACGCCGGAAGCTTTTCCAGATTGAACGGCAATTTCCCCATTTATCAATACGTACTCAATTCCGGAAGGTGCTCTTGAGGGATATTCAGCTGAGGCGTTATCCGCAATTTTATTTGGATCAAACACAACAATATCAGCATAATTTCCCTCTTGTAACACTCCGCGTTTCATTACTCCGAAACGCTGTGCCGGAAACCCAGTCATTTTATGTATCATTTCTTCCCAAGATACTGTTTTTCTCTCCCGCACATATTTAGCAAGCGCCCGTGGAAACGCACCAACATTCCTCGGGTGTTCCAATCGCCATCTCGAATGGATTTTTTTTTCCCCTTCAAATCCGTCAGAAGCGATAAGAGCAATCTCTCCGGATACAAGTTGCTCTACATTGTATTCATTTAAAACATCCATAACCGCTATGGCATTTCCCTCACTCGCAACAATACTTTTCAATACAATATCTTCTGCATCTACATGTTGATCAGCTGCCATATCATTGATATTCTTTCTTTCAGAATTTTTGCCAAATCCCCCACTGGAAATATATATCCTGTTGTAATCATATTTTTGTTTTTTCATATCAGCGATAACCTCCATTCGGGTTGAATAATGGTTTATCTTTTTGAGCATGGCATGTATTCCACCATCCATTATCCATGACGAAAGCAAAGAATGTAAGGGCAATCCTGTTATGGTATAAGGACATACATCGTATGTTACGTTAAAACCGGAATGTACCGCACCATGCAGAATTCTCAGTGCCTCTTCCTGCAAAAACCAATGGCGCTCTCCAGATATTTTTAAATGAGAAATATGCACCTGTGCCGGAAATCCGGACATAACATCCATCAACTCACGGACGCTTTCAACAACTTCCGAAGACTCATCACGCAGATGGACAGAACATATTCCGTTAAATTCCACAAGAATTCTAAAAATTTTTTCCATTTCCATTGACGAAATAGTGTTTCCGTGAGTAACCGTCATATCCATGGAAACACCAAAGGCTCCCTCGATCAGCGCATCTCGTATGAATTTTTCTGTCGCATATATACCGTGAACTCCTAAAGCACGCTTACTGCCTCGCATGCTATTTTGTTGTATTGTTTTATATCCCACAAGAGTTCCAAAATTAATGCCAAGCGGTTTTCGCTCAAGAATATCAAGAAATTCGCGCATGGATGTCCAGTCAATATTTCTCACAGACATTCCATTCCACTGGCTCAACAATTCAAAAAAAGGTTGGCGAAATAAAACGGGAGCAAGTGACACGCCACAGTTTCCGCCAAGTATTGTTGTTACTCCTTGGCAAAGCATTCCAGAAAAATGCGGAGAAAGAAATAGCTGCCCATACACATCACTATGATTATTCACATCAATATATCCTGGCGATATATATTTTCCGGTTGCATCCAATTCAATTCTTGCTTCTTCATCGCGAAAATCCCCTATCTCGTATATCATATCCTGCTTTATAGCCACGTCAGCTTTGTATTTTTCCAACCCTGTTCCGTCAATAACAGTTCCATTTTTTATAAGTACATCGTACATTCCTATAGAAAGGTTCTGCGCGCAGTTTTTTCGATAAGAAAGCTACTTCTAACTGAAACACATATACCTATTTTATTTTTATTGTTTCTGTGTAATTTCGCTATCTTTTTGATTATCCATTTTTTCAGCAAGCTCCACTAAACGATTTGAGTACCCCCATTCATTATCATACCATGCCACTATTTTTACCATTGTTCCACCAACCACATTAGTCAGCGACAAATCCACGATAGACGAATACGGATCACCAATCAAATCAGAGGAAACCAAAGGATCTTCGGTAACACGCAGAATAGAACGATATTCCGGACGATTGGATGCTTCAGACAGTACCGCATTTATTTCATCTTTCGTTGTTGGCTTGGAAACAATAAAGGTTAAATCTGACAAGGAAACAACGATCGTCGGGACGCGTATAGATAATCCGTCAAAACGATTTTCAAGTTCAGGAATAACCTCCGTAACTGCCACAGCAGCTCCTGTTGTGGTAGGGACAATATTCTGCCCGGCAGCGCGTGCCCGCCGGAGATCCCGATGCGGACCATCTTGTAAGTTTTGATCTGCTGTATAGGAATGCACTGTCGTCATCATTGCCTTTTCTATTCCAAACGCATCATGAATAATTTTTGTCACACACCCTATGCAATTGGTTGTACACGAAGCATTTGAAATAATATTCGATATGCTGACAGCGTGATCATTCACACCCAAAACTACGGTCGGAATATTCTCAGAACTTTTTACCGGAGCGGAAAGAACTACGAACGCGGCGCCGGATCTGATATGCGCGCGTGCCGAATCTCCGTCTACAAAACGACCTGTGCATTCAAGTACCCCTTGCACATTCATATCCCTCCACGGTAACTGTTCCGGATCGGACTGCGATAATACCGGGTATTCCTTCCCATCCACGATTATCGCCTTTTCGGAAAAAGAAACGCTCTTTCCATATCTCCCATACGCCGTGTCGTATTTGAGAAGATGTGCCAATGTTTTTGCATCCGTTAAATCATTAATAGCAACCACTTCTATAGCATCTTTTTCCAGAGCAACTTTAAATGCTGAGCGCCCTATTCGACCAAAACCGTTTATTGCAACACGTATCATATATACCGAGTACTAAAAAATTATACGATTATTTCTGAGTGGATCTTCCAACACTTCCAAACAACTCCATTTTTCTTGCTACTTCCTTCTGAACCGCGTCACGGGCTTTCGATAAAACCTCGCGTATATCATACGAAATTGAATGTTCTGACTGGCACATTTGAGCTATTGCATGCATAAAGGCTATTCGAATATTAGTGTCCACATTCAAACAGCTTACACCTCTCTGTATCGCTTCAAGCACCTTACCATCCTCCCAATCAGATGCTCCATGAAGTACGAGTGGCACCGAAATGGATTGGGAGATATTTTCCAGACGCTCATAGTCAGCCTCAGAACGTTCTCGCGTAAATCCATGAGCGTTTCCAATGGCCACCGCAAGCGTATCCGCCTGTGTGGTTTCAATAAATACTTTTGCATGTTGTGGATCCGTCATATACCGATCCCAATCACTGTCATTCAGTATGTCCACTTCTCCCATATATGGAACATTCCCAAGTTCAGCTTGCACCGAGACGCCACGTTCATGACAATATTCAACAACCTTTTTAGTTGCTTCAAGATTGTCTTCAAATTTTTTACGCGATCCATCATACATAACTGACGTAAAACCAATATCCACAGCGTGCTGAACAATCTCAAAGCTTTTACCGTGATCAAGGTGAATAGCAACAGGAACGTCGGGATAGTAACAATCCGCCAAGTTTTCTACCAAGCGCAAAATTCCACGCCCGCCACCATATTCCATAGTTTTTTCAGTAATTTGTACAATTACTGGAGAATGCGCCTCACGTGCTGCAAGCAATATACCATGGGTAGTTTCCATGTTGACCGTATTAAATGCTCCGACAGCATACCCGCCGCGCCTTGCTTCAATGAGCAAATCTTTTGCGTTTACTCTCATAGATCAAAAAATAGTTTTTATCAGCTTTTACCTCTTATGCATTTACATATTCAGTATAATACAAAGTTTCCTGATAAAAAAATATTCGCGAAATCATCATGCGTTTATTACAATGGTTCGAGATATACTTTTATAAAAAATCCTCCGGACACAGCTTTGCATAGTATTTCCAATGCAAATAGAACAAAAACAGGCGGAATATTCCGCCTGTTTTCAGATCAAGATAATAATATTTTTATTTCTTTTCTTCTACAACTGCCAAAACATCATCAGTCTCAACAATAACATATTCTTCTCCGGAGATCTTAATATCAGAACCAGAATATCGCTTATAGATAACGGTCTGACCTTTTTTTACTTTTATCTTATCACTTTCTCCCACAGCAACAACCTTTCCTTTTTGAGGTTTTTCCTGTGAAGCGTTTTGCGGAAGATAAATGCCCGAGTCAGTTTTCTTCTCGATTTTTTCCGGTTTAATAAGTACATTCTCGCCCAAAGGCAACACTGATACTTTTTCCATAAAAGTTTTCATTACGGATTATCACCACACACACATTATAGAAAAACTATCACTCTCACGTCAAGAGTGCTAACATCCACTTACCCGCATCATTGAATACACCCGGGAACATATCCTCGCTTCTCCGCTTCTTCCTTGTTTGAAAAGCACACCCGGTTTTCCAGCTTGATACGTTTAGCCCACTGACATGACGGCAAATGATATTTATTTGAATTTTTACTTCCGACAAATACGCATTCAGTTCCCATTGTGTTAACCTCCTTTTTTGATGTTTCAGCTATATTTTTGGAAATTGCCACCTCAGCCACTTCAGTATTTGAAGAGCTTGTTGGATCTATCATTTCAGTAACTGGTTTTTTTATGATGAGAACCCCTTTATCTTTGGAAATAGCACGTGCATATCCAAGTTCAAAAGAAAAAACTGCCGTCAGTATGAAACTGAGACTCATCACCGTAATACGACCGTATTGTTTCCAAAAAGTGCGTATTTTTTTAGTCTGAAGTAAAAAAAATGTTGACATAGACAGCATTTGTCCTATACTGGGAGAAGTTACGATTCCCTCTCAGGGAGTATATATAATTGTGTAAATTTAGCAAATATGGCACATAGAAAAGCCGGTGGATCAACTGACTTAGGACGAGACTCAAAGCCAAAATACCTGGGTGTAAAAATTTTTGGTGGACAATCAGCACAATTGGGAAATATCCTCATTCGCCAACGCGGAACTAAGTTTCATCCCGGAAGAAACGTGAAACGTGTGGGAGATGATACTCTTATATCTCTTATTTCAGGTGTTGTTCGGTTTTCAAAAAAGAAAGTTCGAAACTTTACTGGAAAGCTTGGCATCCGGAAATTTGTTCACGTCGATCCAAAAAAGTAATTCTTGTATAACTTTGAAAAAACACACTTCATGCAGGTGTGTTTTTTGTACGGTTTTTTGTCATATTTCCCTTGGCATACTTTTTCATAAGTATCTCTGGAAGATACGTTTGATCACAACTTTCTTCAAGTGGCGTATACATATATTCTTGTCCGTACCCAAGGTTCTTCATCATTGGTGTTGAAGCATTTCGAAGATGGAGAGGAACCGGAAGGCTACCAAATTGTTTTACATCCTTTTCAGCCTGATTATAGAAAGTGTATGCTGATATATCTTTTTCAGATCGAGAAAGATATACAACGCAATGCGCCAAATGCACACCGCATTCCGGCATGCCAAGCTTATGGCAAGCATCAAAAACAGTATTGGCAAGCAATAGTGCTGTATTATTGGCCAATCCCACATCTTCACTTGCAAATCTGATAAGTCGGCGCGCTATATAAAGCGGATCTTCCCCTCCTTCCAGCATACGAAGTAGCCAATACACTGCAGCTTGAGCATCTCCCCCTCGCATAGATTTGTGAAGCGCGCTTATCAGATTATAGTGTTCTTCTCCTTTCTTATCATACAAGATATACGCTTTTTGAAAAAACTGCTCAAGGAACTGTACAGATAGGGATCCAGATTCTGCGCATATTTCCAGCGCATTCAACGCCGTTCGAGCATCGCCATGTGCGCATACAGCCAAAAATTTAACAGCTCCTTTTTCTATACACAGTTTTCTTTCCCCCAATCCGTTGCGCTTATCGTGAATAGCTCGAAAAAGTACACGCTCAATATCTTCATCAGACAGGGATTCAAATACAACCACCCGGCATCTCGACAAAAGCGCCGATATGATTTCAAAACTTGGATTTTCTGTCGTTGCTCCTATAAGAGTAATGAGTCCGTTTTCAACATGCGGAAGCAAAGCATCCTGCTGAGCCTTGTTCCAACGATGAATTTCATCCACGAACAGTATTGTTTTTATCTGGGCACCCTTATTCTCTTCTGCCTTAACGAGTATCTTCTGCAAATCCTTTTTTCCACTTACCACCCCAGACAACGCTATGAAATGAGCCTGGAGCATCTGTGCTAAAAGAAAAGCCAGAGTCGTTTTTCCTGTTCCGGGAGGTCCCCAAAAAATAACTGATGGGATATTTCCTGTTTTTAGAGAATTTCGCAAAAATGTTCCTTCCCCAAATGATTTCTGTTGTCCAAAAAACTCCTCTGCTGTTTTCGGACGCATACGGTCAGCAAGGGGTACGAGGCGCGTTTTCATTTCCATACTACAAACATCATTCTGTCAATTTTATTTCGATCTATTGATAAGAAAGAGAAATACCAAAGGCGCGACAATCCAGAACACATGCGCCCAGCCATCAGAAAAATAATAGAAGAGCGTTTCCGGAACGTATATTTTCACAGTGCGCTGCGGAAGTAGGCGCGTGCAGACAGATAGAAGCATTCCCGTTTCCAAAATACTGAGTATAATCCACTGCCACGCGGCATTGCTTGAAAATAACGTCCCGAAAAAATAGACGTCCATAAGAGTAAATACGACAAGCAAAACGAGGAAAACAATAGCTTTTGCATACGCATATCCGAACAGTTCGTTTGCAGGAATCGCCTCCAAAATTGCTATTGCCACATATGACCCAAGAAGCAGTCCGGTCAACCGGTGTCTGCCGACAGCAAATCCAATTACAATTCCGCAGATAGCCATTGCCAAAAAAAACATCCATCCCTCATTTACAATTCCGAAGGATGCATGGAAATCGCTCAATAAAAAATTTGACATACAGACATGAATTTGAACATCTTATTTTTCGCGCACACAAGTTAAACACCAAGTCGCGCATCTATGAAAAGCATTACATCCAGTGTACCACACAATACCATAAAAAGACTGCGTCGGAAAGAAGAACTGTCTAATGGACAAAAAACCAGTTGAATATTTTCATCTTTGAAGAGAAAAACACTGTTAGAAAAACTCCAAAAATTAGAACATTTATTCATGGTTGTTTAACAAATCCGTTATCAACAATACTTACGTTACACTTGAGCTTCCATTCTTTCATTCCAATAAGCACACCATTCACATTGAGAACAAACAGCTGGCGCTACTTCCAATTCTAAACACTTTTTTATCTTATATAAAACAGATTCTACCCAGGAATCATTGCCCGTATATGCAATAAGATGTACATCAAAATCAATATGTTTATCAAAAGCACTCTTATCCATTTTTCCTGTGCAGTACACAAAATATCCAACAGAGGCAACGCGAAGTCCATTTTTCCGCAAAAGCCATTGATAAACTTCCATTTGACGTTTATAACCAATATGCCACCCTTTATCCAATGTTTTTACAGCTTCAAATTTTGCTGTTGCCTTATAATCAACAACAATATACTCCCCATTTCCATTTATCCATAAGTCGTCAATGGCCCCACTCACCATAAGACCGGTTGGATTGTGTAAATACTTCACACCGCCAAAATTTCGGCGCCATTCGTTTAGATTAAGGTGCTCTATAGGTCTTGCATCTATACCATACGCTTGCTGAAGAGGATGTTGCTGACCCCTTACTCGATAGGTGTCAAATTCTTGTTTAAGCAAATAATCCACAGCAACATTTATTGAAAATGGCGGTCCAGAAACACGCTTAATACCAAGCTTATTATCTATATAAAAACATCTCGGACATTCCAAAAACAAATCTATTTTTGACCGACTCAGCTTCCAATTCTTTCCCCCATAATTCCATAATGCATTTCTTCTCATACATTGTGTATTATACTGCGTATAGTTTATTTCGAACAATCTATAACATACATAAAAGTTCATTGTACACAATATGCAACTGCACAGCAACTTGCAATAAGAGAACTTTTAAAGTTTCATAGTATAAAACACATTGGACAAAATACAAGAAACTCTTACAATAAAATAAAATACTCAAGAAAACACCCATGCGTATCATCATCGGACTTGGAAACATTGGTAAAGAACATACTCACACACGACATAATACTGGGTTTTTAGCGCTTGATGCGCTCAGAATGGCATGGAAATTTGAGCCTTTCATGTCTAAGTCAAAATTTTTTTCCAGCATATCACAAGGCGTGAGAATGAACTCTACATACCTCTTAGTAAAACCGGAAACATTTATGAATGCTTCCGGAGCGTCAATACATGCTCTTCTTCATTTTTATAAAAAAACACCCGATACTATTCTTGTTGTACATGACGACAAAGATCTTCGACTTGGAACATGGCGCTATACCGAAAATGCTTCTTCAGCGGGACAAAAAGGTGTACAAAATATTATAGATACAATAGGAACACAAATATTCAAGCGGATTCGTATTGGCATTGGTCCAAAACCGGAAAATTCAAAAACATCAAATTTTGTACTATCTCCTTTCCAGCCAGAAGAACTATATAAACTTGAAAAATTGGTTTTTCCTGACATTATTTCAAAGATGGATACTGAATCATTTTTTAAGCCTTTTTAAGAAACTTTACCATGTGCCCTCTTCGTTGCAACCAATTAAAATAGAAGTATAAAAAAATTCATCGTACCTATTGATAACATTCGTTCGTAAATATTATAGCCATTCTTTTTTTTCGAGAGCGTTTCTCGCCGCTTCTCTTTGTGCCTCTTGTTTAGAGTTACCCCCGCCTTCAGCTATTAATTCGTTTCCCAAATACACCCCAACAACAAAATGTTTGTCATGATCCGGTCCAACAGCCTTATGCTCGCGATAACTTGGTGTTATTCCCGTTCTTTCTTGAGCAAGCTCTTGAAAATAACTTTTCGGATCAAGATATAATTTTTTGTCCAAAACTTCCTGAAGATGAATAATAACATTTTTATGAACAAATGCTTTTGCAGCTTCATATCCTTGATCGACATACAAGGCGCCTATTATAGCCTCAAAAGCATTCGCTAAAAGATACTGACGAGCTCGCCCTGTATCTTTTGATTCTCCTCGACTCATTCGTAAATATCTTTCCACACCCAATCCACCTGATATTTTGGCAAGCATTTCACCACAAACCAAAGCAGCACGCCAACTCGTCAACTCTCCTTCCGGATTTTTATAATTTTGAAAAAGATATTCGGTTACAACCAATTCCAAAACGGCATCACCTAAAAATTCGAGACGTTCATTATGATCAATTAAATACTCACGATGTTCATTTAGGAACGAGCGATGAGTAACAGCCTCCTCAAGCAATGCATTATTTTGGAATGAAACACCTATTTGTTTCGAAAGAGAAGACATTTCTTGCATACAACAACGCGCCTAATACAAAAAAATAAAATCCTGCAGCTATCCGCAATCTACATATTAGTTATTGATCCAGATACAAAATCTCGTCATTCTGAAGAAACTGCTGATTTTTCTGTTTTATCCAATCGTTTTTGAAGACGTTCCTGATTTTTTTCTGAAGAATCATCTTTCATTGGCTCTCCCATCTCGCGATAAATTGCCCCAAGCACTCCATTAACAAATTTGGAAGAACTGTCGCCTCCAAATGTTTTTGCTAATTCTATTGCCTCGTTTATAGCAACTTTTGGGGGAACTTCGCTGTAATCCCCAAACAATAATTCATATATCCCCAAACGTAACACGTTGCGATCCACTACAGCTATTTTTTGAACTGGCCATTCTGGAGCACACTTTGCAATAAGCTCATCAAGCTCACGAAGTTTTTTTTCAACGCCTTCGCTTAAATTATATGCAAACTGCGGATCTTGGATTCCCGGCGCAAATTCCTGGATATTTTTAGCCACCATTTGCAACGGTGATCCTTCCAAATGCAAATGAAAATCCCATTCAAAAAGAGACTGAAGAGCAATTGAACGTTGTAAGTGCCTATTTGCCATCACTCCGTTTTAAGTATTATTTTCTTTTTTTTGCTGTTTTTCAGACCGATCTTTAGAATCAACAACCAATCGCCCCTTGTATTCACCACAATTAGGACACACTACATGCGCACCTTTAGGAGTGGAGCATTTTTTGCACGGCTGAAGCTGAACGGGTGTCTCAAGATATTGATGCCGTGCACGATCTCGACGACCTTTGGTGTGTCTCTGTTTCGGATTCGCCATACTCAGATACTCTTAGAAATTATCACACTGTAATACAAATAAGACGATACCATATATCATCAAAAAATGCAAAAAATATAGAAACAATTATGTAGAATCCTGTAGGAAGTCCTCTATAAACTGTTGGCCTATAGTATTGTATTATACACTTTCAAAGAAAATTTCACTTTTTATCCATTAAACAGCCAAACTAAAAAAGAAATTCAACATGCTTGTAATAAATATGGAGATTGGCGCGCTTAGAAAGATAATAATAAATAGTAACAATACAAAGCCAAACTGTTCAAGAAAAGCCTGAAAGCGAATACTGATAGGAAGTAAAACGTACAGCAGTTTTGACCCGTCTAATGGTGGTATAGGCAATAAGTTAAAAAAAGCTAAAAGCACATTCCACAGAATAACCATGCACAGCAAAGCAAATGCAATAGTTCCAAATGACCCAGCAACAACCGAAGCAAGGTTAGCCCATTCATGATTAAAAATACTTTGAATAATATCTGTTTTTAGAGCAAAAGAAAGAGGAATAATTTTTGCCAAAAAAGCGGCTATGACAGCCATTAAAATATTACTTCCAGGTCCAGCAAGTGCCACAAGAAGCGGTCCAAACTTCTGATTACGAAGATTATATGGATTGTAAGGAACTGGGCGGGCCCATCCAAAAGAAAATCCAACAGCAATCATCATAAAAAGAGGTACAGCTATCGACCCAACAGGATCTATATGACTTCTTGGATTTAAGTTTAAACGACCAGCATACTTGGCAGTTAAATCTCCAAGCCACAAAGCCATAACACCATGGGACACTTCATGCACTATTACAGAATATAACATGATCAGAAGGTAAAAGCCTATGAGAACAAATTCATTGAGCATACGTATACATAAAATGGTTAATGCTTCGAACTATCACTTTTACTGTACCGTCAGAAAGCCTTTCTTGTCAAAAAAACAATCACGTGATACAGTATTGAAATGTGCATTTAAACTATGTATTTTTGAAAAACTATGAGTAATACAATGTGTTTTCAGTGCGGAAAAACAAGCCAACCTGGAAATCTGCGAAGTCATTCTAATATCGCTACAAAACGCAGGTTTAAGCCGAATTTGCAAACAAAAACAGTGGATGGAAAACGTGTAAAGCTCTGTTCTTCATGTATCCGATCCGCAAAAACTGTCTGAACTAAGTTTTATACATAAAACATCTCACGAATTGTTCTGTTGGAAAATACAGAGAGTTGAATCCTAAGGTGGATTAGATTTATTAAGTTAAATAAAAAACAGGCTTTCCCCTGTTTTTTATTTAATATTTGAGCATATAGATTAAAACTCTCCGCTCAATAGACACAAAAAATCTATTCTTTGCCATTCGGATCCAACGTCGAATTCGTTAGTAAAGATTCATTATTTATGCGATGTGAAAGGGCTGGGAGACCACCTTGAATATTCTCTATAATTTTTTGAATTTCTTGACGAACTGTATCCGAATCACTTTCTGGTAAGTTTCTTAAGATACGGTCAAATTCTTTCAGAGCAGCATTAATCTCTCCACGCCCATCATACAAAAGACCGAGTGCAAAACGAGCCTGAATATTATTTTGATTTATATCAAGCAGGTTCTTATATATTTTCTCAGCAATGTCTTCATCATCATTTTCCTTTCTCCTCTGATACAACTGACCCAACTGAAATAAAGCGTCAGGGCTTCCAGAATTAAATTTCACCGCCTTAGACATATTTGCTATAGCTTCATTTTTTTGATTCAGAGCATCCTGCACAAGAGCAAGATGAAAAAATCCTGGAGCATAATCCTGTTTCAGTTGTATTGACTTTTCAAAAATCTTCTTCGACTCTTCAAGTAAAACATTTTTTTGTTCTTCTTTTTCTTCCAGCCTTGCCCGAGAAAGAATAAGTTGTCCCAACTTTAAAACTATAGAAGGATTTGCTGGTTCAAGCTCAGAGGCTTTTTTATATCCTTCCTCAGCATTCGAAAGAGCTTCAGGAATATAAAAAGCAGCGTTGTCATATACTTGTGCTAAAGATTCCAAGGCCACAACATTCATAGGAAGCATATCCCTCCCCCTCAAAGCAAGTTGTACAGCACTCTCAATATACGACCGGGCAGCTTCCGTGTTTCTGTCTTGAGATTGCTTCCCGGCTTCATTATTTGTAAGTAGCATATACATTTGGGAAGCCTGGACAAGATAGTATCCTTCCTGGGAATTAAGCTCTACAGCTCTCCCGACCAAACGAATTGAATCCTCCGTGGAAAATTTTGCAACTTTTACGGCCCGACCCATCAAGACATCCGCCATAAACACCTTTCCTGCAAATACAAATAAGAACACTATGCCGCTTGCGAACATAAGAAAAAAGAATGCCATAGGAAGCGCATACTTCGGTGACGTTCTCAGTGAAAGAAATATCGTATTTTTTTCGTTACCGCTTCCCTGAAATAAAACAGTTATGGCCAATATGAAGATCAAGGAACCTGCCAAAAGTACCGAACCACTTGTAGGAACAAAAAACCACGAAAAAATATATACCATGGAAGAGGACCACGCCCCCAAAGAAAACGTCAAATTATCTTTATTTTTTGACAAAAGATAAAATCCAACGCTCACACATGCAAGTATCAGAAATACAAACGTTACAGCGCCAAATATGCCCATGGTAGATATTATCTCGAATAGCAAACTTGATCCTTCAGTAAAGCGTAGCGAATAAAGAGGGCTTGTATTAAAAGAATCTGGATGAAAACGAGAAAAAACATACTGATATGTTCCTAAACCAGAACCAAAAAACGTGTGTTCCTTTAGAGATTCTTTGGCAATAGTCCATGACAGATTTGCATCCGGAAACACCTCAACTGGAAGCTGTACCCTGGATAACTGGTTGTGTCCGATCATAAACGCTCCCAAAATTCCGAAAAACATAAAAGTTGGAAACCAAATCCAATTTTTTGGAAAACGTATAACGCGAGCCAAAATAAAAACTAGGAAAATACTTACACCTATAAACGTTGCCACCCATGGAACAAATCCATTCAGTACAAACAATAAAAATAAAGCGCCTCCGGAGAAAAAAATCAGAACTGTTTGTCTACAAGCTGTTAAAAACAGGGTGAATTTTCCAACTTTTGGTGATGAAAACGCAACTGCAGTAGCAAAAAGCGGAAGCATTGCAGAGGTAAAGAGAGCAAGTGATGAGATAGAACCAGTAAGGCTCAAGGGAATATGTGTTACCAAAAATTCTGGTATGAAACGCGCACCCATTACACTCAATAAGCCCCAAGTAATCACTGCCGATCCGGAAAAAATAAAAGACCAAAAAAAATATTTAAGACGCTTTTCAGTGGCATGTTGCACTATCAGATAATATGAAAATACAATTGAAGTTATACTTAAAAATCCGCGCGAAGGATCTCCAAACATCCCAAAAAAACTGTGCCAATGGTCAATAGAAAACACCGTAGAAACTAAAGAAGTTAACCAAAATAAAACTAAAGGAATATCAAGTGGCGTTCTTTGAAAGACGACTCCGCCTTTCAAAAAACCCTTCACAATCCAAAACACTATACCAAACAATAAAAAGAAAAAGAAGTAGAGCTGTTTTTCAAAAGCAATTCCCTGCAAAGTAAATCCGGTAAAAAAAACAGGGATACCAAGAAACAGCATGGATATACATATTGTTATACATGAATCAAAAAATTTTTCTGAGAAAGAAACGGGTGTCCGGTCCAAAGATTCAGCGACGGTTACTTTTTTATCTGAAGTCATTCCGCTATTACGAACTACAGGCTTAATTCGTGAAACAGATACTATATGTTCAGACATAAATCAACACACAAAAATAACAATTTAACTTTATATAAAGTATACAGATACCTTTACAAAGAAGCAAAAAAAATACTGTGATAAAGCCCTCTTGCTTGTGTCTGAATGTTTTTATCAATAATCCGTCGCGGTTGTTTTTCTACAACATAACTATCTGGTGTTATTTGTCCCGAAACGATAGCTTCACCTTCCAACAAATTTTCATAGTAGTATTGAGATAGCTTTCAAGTTGTCCCGCCCACGCCGCGCTTGCTGA
>Ga0268298_10000858_pt1 | contig 38064 bp, 40 predicted proteins | sample WWTPWeurt_MetaG_FD_194462 | JGI IMG/M metagenome (GOLD analysis project Ga0268298, IMG submission 194462) | Activated sludge microbial communities from WWTP in Nijmegen, Gelderland, Netherland - WWTP Weurt | ecosystem: Engineered > WWTP > Aerobic digester > Activated sludge | place...
CATCCAAACATGCCCACGGGCTTGTATTTGAGGAAGGCCAACTTGTTCTGGAACAATTGGAACGGTTTGTTTCGTCCTTCGGGAGCGTCCGCACTCCGCAGGACCGCCGATCGGGTACGTCAAAAGTGGAATTTCCGATCCTTCGGCGCGGTCTGGATTATGCTGGGGTGGAAGGACTAACCCCCCATCACTCTTTTCTACAATCGCTGAAAAAGGTCGCCACTTCGACCGATTTGTCCACGATAATCGTTGCCCCAGGGATGGAATTTCTCACAAAGCGGATCCGCGCGGTTTTCCCCGAACCAAGAATAATACCGTTGGCGAAAGCGCGATGCATCCATTTGGACCGATGCCTCGTGGTGTTGAGTATAGACACCCGGCGCCGACACGAACCCACATGTGCGCTCGATTTTGAAGAATACCGCGCTCGGCTCATTTCTCGGGGAGGGACGACAAAGACTCTCGCGGCCATCAGTCGTATAACGGCCGCGGGCACCGCGGTCCACTTCCTAAATTACAGCCCCATTAACGATAGGGCGTTAGCTGAGAAATATTTGTGGGTAAGTAAGTTCGAACAGACTCAATTTCATGACTCCCACTGGTGTACCGCCACGAAACGTCCTCTTTTGCGTCAGGAAATTAGCGGGGGAGACTACAGCCTTCGTGAAGTTGAGGAACGAGAGGACATTGATCGTATTCAGACGTTTGCTGGGGTCATTTTTAGGGGAGAACGGAACTTCGATAAGAGCATTGATGGGCTTTTCACGGACCATTCCGATTTCTATGGCATCTTTTCAAATGCCACCGGTGAACTGGTAAATTTTGCGCGTATATCTCTCCATTTGCCCGGACATGCCCTCCCTGCCATGTTGGCTACGCAACAAGGATCTGAACGTCATTTGATTCTCCAATCCCCCGATAATGTCTCGTATGGAGAGGTTTTTTCACCGTATATTAAGTCTTTGAGCGCTGCACGCGTATATTCGCATCTGGTTAAGGTCATTGTTTCGTATGGGGAGAAGGAAAAGGTGAACGTCATGTTTACCACTTACGACGCGAAAGATCCGCGTTCATTGCGTTTTTTCACCAAGTATTTAGGGTTTCAAGATACCGGGGCGGTTTTGAACTACGGTACTTTCGGTGGTGATTGGGGTTTGATTTATTGTTCGAAGGATTCCTTCGCTAAGAACGTTAAGGTTCAATTCAGTGATGGGCCGTCGCGATTGGTCCGAGAAGCGGTCAATTAACGATGGACGTTCTTTACACAGGTTCCATGCTGATGACGAGCCTGTGTTCGGGTGCATTGGCTTTTTGGGCGAAGGCTAAAGACAACCCACGGTTAACGTTAATATGGCGAGGTCTCCTCTTTTCGATAGCTCTGTGGAGTTTTGGCCGCTTTGGCCTCGGGTTGGCAACACACCGGGAGTTCGGTTTGGTCGCGGTGCGGTTTTCGTACGCCGCATCGAGTTGGATGGGTCTTTTGTACGTTATCCTTTGCGGGATGCTTGTGCGGAAAGAACTCCCACGGTGGGTGGTGAGGGTATGGGGGAGCTTGTGTGGTGTTTTATCGGTCGTCGCGTGGACACCTTTATTGGTGGCCAACGTCACGCCAAAACTTTCATTCCGTTTCTATGATGTTCCTGGGGGAGCGGTTTTTCAGTTGTTCTCGGCTCAGTATACCCTGGGGATCGTTGCGGGCCTTGCGTTGTTGGTATACGGGGTTTGGCGAGAGCGTGGAATAACTCGCAACCGGATCCGGTATGTGTTGTTGGCGAGCGTCGTTGGATTTGTGGCGTCCTGGACCACGTTCCCACTCGTTAACGACGTCCAGATGTATCCCTTTGGGGTCCCATTAATCGCCTTATACCCCGTTTTGTTGACGTATGGCGTCGTTAAGCATCACGTCATGGACGTAAATCTCGCTTTTCGTTACGCGACGATCTGGTTGGCGTATATTTTCTTGGGGCTGACAGTAGCGGTTGTCCCCTTCACTTTGTTGGGCGTTCCGGTGCATAAGGAATGGGTGCTTTCGGCCATCTTGGCGATCGCTTGCGGCCCATTCTTATACCGGTTAGCGATGCCGTCCATCACGGATTTGGTGGATAGGTTGCCGTGGTTCCGCGGACGGTATTTGTCCCGGCCGGCGGTGGTCAAAGCTTTAGAAGGGCTTTACGCGGTTGAAACCCTAGACCAGCTCCCGTGGGCGATTGTGGATCGAGTAAAGGCACTGGTCCATGCCCGGTCATGCAGTGTTCTTATCAAAGACGCAGGGAAACCCCGGTTCTTGGTGAAGGCCCATTATGGCCTGGACCCCGCCCAGGCCGTGTTCCTTTCATTGCCCTATGAGGGTCTGCTGGCTAAACTTCTCCGAGAAGATATGACTGCAATTGTCGCCGAGTACCTCCCCACAGGGCCGCAGGCGATCAAATCCACAGAGACCATTCGTCAGGAACTCAGTTTCATGCACGCAGCTGTAGTGCTTCCCATCATGTTCCGCGGGGATCTTCATGCTGTCATCAACATCGGGGATCGTGACGATGACCGCCCATACAATGACGTCGATATCGGTCATTTGAATGAATTGGCCCGGCGGAGCGAACACCGCCTCGAAACCCTTATCGCCGGCATGACACACCAACAGATGACATCCATGTGGGCCCATGACTTGGTTAGGCCTTTTAGCCAAAAGGGAAGCGTGCACCTCATTGAGATGGCGGCGGACGGTGCTTTCGGACAAGTGCCGCCGGCTGTTAAAGCGGCACTGGAACTGGTGTCGGGCGACTTGGGTTTTGTGAAATTTAACCTCCATCAGGTCCTCCGACCCAGCGACGTAGTTGTTTTTCGGATACTACCGACGACGTTGGATGTGCCCTATGCACGTATACGGGAGAAATTTAAATTAGAAGCTGTTCGTCATCACATTAATTGGACCACAGATGTTCCGGACGTATCGGTTCGAGTGTTGTGTGATTCGACCATCATTGAACACCGTGTTTTGGCAAACCTCGTTGAAAACGCATTCCGCCACACTCCCGAAGGCGGGGCGGTTACCCTTGGGTACAGTGTTGAAAACAACGTATTCCTTGGGTTCGTTCGAGACACTGGCCCTGGCATTCGGAAAGAGGACCAAGACAAACTCTTTCAACCCGGGATTCAACTCAATAAAGCCGAAGGCGGAACAGCCGGCCTAGGGTTGGCGAGTGTTAAAACCGTCATCGAATCGCACCGCGGCCGGGTCTGGATCGAGAGCGAGTGGGGGAAAGGAGCTTCTTTCTTTTTCAGCCTTCCACTCGACAAGAAGATGCACGCGGCATAGGGCCGATTAGGCCGCTCGTATTTTAGGGGGCAGTAATGGGAATGGGAATGGGATATGTAGTCGGATGGGGAACATTGGCGCTTATCAATGCGGGGCTCGCTCAAGGTAAAGGCCGCAGTGGTCTCGTGTGGTTCCTCGTATCGCTACTTTTTGGCCCTGTGGCTACATTCATAATTGTCATTCTTAGTAATGTGTATGAGGTCAAAGAGGATGAATAGAGAATAATGAACCACTTCTTCCGAGTCATCTAGGATATTCTCTTGCGCGAAGAACCCGATTCCAAGTCCTCATTTTGGGTGTGGGTCGTCGGCATCCTGCTTTTCCTCGGGTTCGGAGCGGCGATGCAATACGCCAAGGACACTCAAGGCTTTAAGCCGAGCGTGGCGGCCCGAGCAGGGTTCTGGCCTGACCCCAAAACACATATCGGGTGGGCAGCCAAAGCGATCGACGAGCGCGCGGTCGCCAAATCGGCTCATAGGCGCTACTCAACCAAAGTCTTGGCGATGCGCCATAGGTTCACCAACTTCATTATTTCTAGGACCAACGCCTTTCGTCGTTTTTGGCTGATATTTCCGCCCGTCATCGTCTTATCGGCCGGATTCCTTTGGAAACTTTATTATCGCACGCGAAGGAAAGACACCCATTACGTCTGGTACCGCCGGATCTTCTTGGTCGGGACTTTTGGCACCCTGGGCCATTTGGCTTTGGCGCCCGTGACCGGGAACCTCTTCGTCAATGTGTTCTCCTTCGCAATTTACCCACTCGGCCTTTTCACGATCGGGCTATCCTTACTCAATACAGGGAACCCCCATGCGGATGACCCAAAACGGGAAGTCCAATACGGACCCGCATTCCGGGAACCTGGGGTTAATGGGTCCGGGACCATCCACATCGCGGCCTACGATCGCGCGGTCCTCCCTGAGGCTTCCCGGTGGGCGGCCAAGGGGGGGGATTGGCCCATTGAGATCCCGGTCAAGAAGCTTTCTTCGGGGATAACGATCCTGGGGGAAAAGGGGACGGGGAAATCGCGGCTCATGTTTACCATCCACGACGAGATCCGAGCGAAATACCCAAATATCCCTTTCTTGATTCACGACCCAAAAGGGGAGTGGTACCGCACCTATTTTGATCCAAAAACAGATGTTCTGTTCGGTCCCAACGTGGCTGGGTCCTCCCGGTGGGACATTTGGGGGGACCTAAAACAATATCCTGAAATGGTCCATGGTGTTCTGAACACGGCTGTTTACGCCCATCAAACGGCCGGTGACACCTTCTGGTCCGACAACGCTGTTCGCCTCTTAGAAAACGCCTTCAGCAATCCCACCCTTGAATCTGCCCGGGACTACCTCATCGCCAAGAAGGAAGCCAATATGGACGATAAGATGTTCCTATCGGTCTATGGGACATCAAAATTGGCTCTCCGTGATATCGTGAACGTCGCCTTGATGCCATCTCCTAAAGATGGGACGCCGACCCCATCCAGCATAAACGATTACCTCACCTGGCCTGGCAGAATCATCCTGTTGAACAATCCAGCCTTTGCGGCCGAGCAAAGAGGGGCTTTCAGCTTGTTCCTTTCCGCCTTCCTCCTTCGGGCGCTTTCGCTCCCGGACGTTCCGGCCGGCGAGCTGCGGCTCGTCGCCTTCGTTGATGAGGCTCTCACCTTCCGGCTGCCGCCGGAGGTGGAGAAGTTGATTTACACCCAATGTCGATCAAAAGGGATCGTCATCATCGCCGGCGCCCAAAGGCTCCCCGACACGACGCTCCATGAACACGGGGAATGGGCGACGGCGGAATACATGTTCGCGCTCAAAGTACTCCATCTCCAATCCCAGGACCAGCTTTCCAAACGCGCGGGGGCCATCGCATACGACGAAAAAACCACATCCAAACAAAGGGACCGGACAAGCGCGACCAAAGGAATTTCAGAGGGGACCCACGCCAAAACCCATGCGGCTATCCCCCCGGAAACATTTGGGCGATTTAAAACAAGGGAAGGCGTCCTGTTCCATGACGAAGGCGTTGCTCCCTTCCGAACTAATCTAATTGACCGAGAGCAGCGCGATATTAATCCGCCAGGCTATTTCGCCAGGGCGGATGTCATCGAATTCATGAAAAAACTAGATTGAGGAGAGACCTATGAAAACAGAAATTGCAGGACTTAAGATTTCCTACGCGACGGTGAATGAGTTGCACGAGAAGATGAAAAAGGCCCTGGAAAAGGTGGAGAAGTCACTCACGCACATCCAGGTCCGACATAAGAATCTTGTGAAGCAGAAGCGCGAGATCTCCAAGTTCCTGGGGGTAACGAAACGACGGAAGAACGCCGAACCTCAGCCCGCCGGCACAGGGGCCCAGTCGTGATCCCCGTGACGCCAAAGTCCTTCACAAAATAGGAGTCTCCTGTTTAAACCCGTTTTTCCCAGCCCTTGGCGAGCGGTCGATCAATGGCGGCGGTGAGTGGGGGAACCTCCTTCACCTCCCTGAGGAAATCAACAAAGCTCGCCGGGGTTCCCTGCTCCGGAATCAACCACCGATCAAAAGCAGGCTCTTTTAAGAACACGGGGCTCCGGTCATGCCCCAGTTCTTTCACGAAGGGGAGAGGATCGTCCGTCAGGATTGCGAAAGACGGTATGACCTCGCCCGTGGTCGTGTTCGTCCATTCCTCCCAAATCCCGGCCGCTACTAGGCATTCCTGGTCCGTGCGTTGGAAAGCCACCATGTTCCCGGCGTATTGGCCTGTGTAGAGTGGTTCAATGAAGGTGGTCATTGGGACAAGGCAGTGATGGGTTCTGAAGGCTGACCGCCAGGTCGGCTTGTCATAGATCGGGACCGGTTTCCCTGTTTTCTTATCCTCAGACATCAACCTGGCGTTGTAGGTCGCAAACTTCACTTTCGGTTCCTTGCTCCAGGCTGGGACAAGCCCAAACCGCATCGCTCGGAGGGTCCGGTGGTTCCCTTGTCGGGTAATCACCGGGGCCTTGTAGGTGGGCACGAATCGAGGACGGAGAAGCATTTCGTCCTCGATTGTTAATTCGTAGCGTTTTGCGAGATTTCCAGGCTTCCTAAAAAGGGTGAACTGAGCGCACATTAAAAGACTCCGGGTTCACGGATTCTCAGTTCGCCACCGCGATTGGAAAAACGCAAAAAAGAAAGCCCCTGCAACAAAAATCGCTCCTGTCCACCGAAATAGAATCCTCACCAAAGGCTGAAGGTCAGGTGCCTTCACCGAGATCATAAAGAACATGACCGCTGCCGTAACCATCATGAGGATAATGCACAATCTCGCGATTAGATCGTGGCGTTTAATGGTTTTAACGGAGTCGTTAGCCATAGTTGAATTATACCTTGGTTTTTCCTTTGGTGTGGGGACCGCGAAAGCGAAACGCCCGCTGCTCTATAGATCCTTCACGAGGACCTAAGAAGACACCTTAGAGAGTGCTTCGCTGATGTCGGTGCGAGTGGTAGGGGTGTAAATCTCCGTGGTCGACGGGTTCGCGTGACCGAGGATGTCTTGAATCGTTCTCGGGTGAACACCGGCATTCGCCAACCTTTTCCCCAGGGTGTGTCTCAGATTGTGGACCCGGACGTCCGGTAAACCAATCGACTTCAAAACCTCTTTCACGTGCCGCTGCGCCGTCCTTGAATTCATCCGGGTGCCCCATTCGGTCACAAAGAGTGCTCGGGGATCCACCTTGGTCCGCCCTGTGCGCTTGCGGTTCTTGGCGACCCGCTTGTCGCGTTCCGGCACCCAGGTCAGGAACGCCTCCCGGAGTGGGAGGGGGATCGCCAGTTTTCGGACTTTTTTCCCTTTTCCGATCACGCGGACCACGTCCGTGTCCGCGAAATCGGCGACGTTTAGGTTCATGGCCTCCGAAAGCCGAAGCCCCAGGTCGAGATAAATACGAAAAAGGAATCGTTGAAACGGCGTGAGCGCCGCTGCGAGGACCGCGCGGCGCTCGCCCGTATCGAGGACCCGCGGGGCCCGCCTCACGATCTTGTCATACGACATTTTCTTAAACGGCCTTTTCTCCAGGTGGCCCGCCTCAACCAAGTAATCAAAAAGACCGGACAGGGCCGCCTTGGCGACGTTCATGGTTGATTCGGATGAGCGTCTTTTTTGGAGATGTTTTAGGAAAGAAACAACGTCGTCGTGGGTGATTCCTTCGACGGACCGTGTGGGCCCAAAGAATTTTGTCAAAAGCTCAAAATGCCATCGATACGTTCGGATGGTTCCTTTCGAACGTCCGCTGATTTCGAGTGCCGACGTGTGTCGTTCGATGGCGTCTTTAAAGTTCAGGGGGGCCTCCGGCCGCTAAGTTGTCGTAAAAATAACATTTTACGACATTGGTGGGGGAAAATGAAAAGCCGGCTGGGGTGGTTTTACCTCATCAATCTTGTTGCCACTTCAGTGGCAATTACGATGAGGTTTGTTAGAACCTTTGGATCGTCCAATAGGACGGTGGCCCAAAAGCTCCTCCGTTTACGTCGCACCTTACCCACCTCACTCTCCGGATTTTATGCGCCTTGGTCGGCGCTATCCATTGTGGGAGAGGAGGCAAATTTAGCCCCAGCCGGCCTTCACTAAACTTAACCCCAAAGTCAAAACCCATCAAGCCCTTTTCAACTTCCTCTCGCTCGCTTGTCCTCATCATAACGGCTGGTGGGTGCCCCCAAGACCCTTCGGACCATAAACCGCCCGGAGAGCCAGAGTGAACCCTGGCGAGCCAGACGGCCAGGGGGTGCCGGCCGTCGGCGCGGCGCAGGAAGGCCGCAGGCCTTCGCGAAGGGATCCTCGGCTTTCCCGGCTTTTTATCCGTCCGAAAGGTCTCCCGGGACCGTCGCGGAGCACGATGGTCCCGGTCCGTGGGGCCTGGTCCGGGCGGCGCCCGAGCCGGCCAGCTCACGGTTAACGGGCAGCCACACCGGGCCCGCTCTCCGGACCCCGCCGCGCCCGCGTGTAGGGCGCCGGCGCCTTCGACCCCCAAAAGGGGCCGCGGGCCACGCCGTTTTCTTCGGGACGCTTTCGCGAAAGCGAATGACATTCCTGAAGGAGACGTTATGAAAGAAAGCATCGTTGCAACGTTGTTTGTTGTGTTGGCGCTGTGCATGGGAGCTATTATTTTCATCCCGGTGGACGGGCGTGAAATATCACTTCCGGCCTCCGCAGTAGCTTGGGTGCTCGTCGGACTTGGGATCGTACTGATGGCTAAAAAGAGATGAGTGACGGCCCTGCGGGGGTGCTCGAGGCACCCCCGCGCTGGACCGCGCCGCGCTCTCGTTGTGGTCAGCTTATCTCTTTGCTGGAGTCGCTCCCCGTGGGTCCCCGCCACCGCGGGGTCCACTCGGAGGTGGGTCTACAGGTATTTGAAGTTTTCCGTCTAAGGACCGAAGGAGGTTGTGATTCTAGAGGGGTAAAAACCGGCGAGAGGGTTAGGAGACCTTGCCATTCGTTAGATTCTTCGACAGAAGAAAGAAGGGAGCATGACAAACGGTTTTGATCGGGAGCGCGCGGCTGGTTGACCCTGTCCGCCTCATCCTCTGGGGTTGAGGCGGCAGAGCCAAACCGAGTGCGGGCATTTTCCCCTCCTGGGAGATAGTTACCCTCCCGAGAGGAAAACCGCATCATCCGCCCGATTCAACGGCGGATCATGCGGCCAGAACGAGGGAACAGCCTTCCTTCCGCGCTCCAATTGCATTAAAAAACGCCACTTACCAAATCGAAGAACTTCCACAGCATACCCCTGCCTCGCTCGCTTGTTCTCAGTTTAACGGCTGGCGGGAGCCCCCAAGATTGCCCCGACCATAAACCGGCCGCCGGCCAGGTCCGGGCGGCGCCCGGGCCGGCCAGCTCACGGTTTTCGGGCATCCACGCCCAGTCGGCTCTCCAGAGAACGCCTTCCCCCTCCCCTCCGGTCGTGGGCGCGGCTCTTTCGACCCCCAGAGGGGGCCGCCGCCTTCGCCGTTTGCTTCTCCTTGCTTTCGCGAACAGCGAAAGACAAAACCTTAAGGAGAAACACAATGAACAATCGAAAAGACGTTTACACCATTATCAGAACCGGCAAAGGGACCATCTGGCTCCGTATCGGACGAGCCTTCATCAATAAAGACGGTTCTTTGAACGTCGTGATGCACGCCCTTCCGGTCGACGGAAGGATTCAGATACGGGAACCAAAACCGGTGGAAGTCGAGGCCGCTTGAAAGCAACGGGCGGGGCCCTCCAAAACTCCGGAGGGTCCCGCCTTTTTTATGCTCGCCAACGTCCTGCAAACGCCGCGCGCCATTGGATGGACCTGGGACGTCCTTTCTCGCGTGGCGTCACAAAAAAGGGGCGGAGCCCCGGAAGGCCCCGCCCCTGTTGGTCAATGAACCTCCCCCTCTTTGAACCCGAGAATGTAATCGACGGCCTTTTGAGCCTGGGCGGCTGCGTGAACCACGAGTTTCGTGTCGTCGTCCAGCCGCTTCAGCCAGTTCGCGATATAGCTGGTCGAGTTGTCGATGGTCTGGTTCTGAATCCCGGTTACCCCGCAGAGAAAGGCAGCACCCATCTCGGCCACCAGCTCCTCTTTACTGTAGTTCGTTTCCCCGAACCGGCAAATGTCGGTTATCCCGGGACGGTTAAGCCTCGTTTTGTGTCCCGTTGAATGAGTCATCTCGTGGAAGATGGTCGAGTAGTATCCCTCCGCGTCCTTGAACACTTCCTTTGGGGGCATGTTGATGAGGTCCTCCTGGGGTGAGTAGTAGGCCTGGGTCCCTTGATGTTGGATCGCTGGTCCGGCGGGCATCCCGGCAACAACCTCTTCACATCGGGTAAGGGGAATGAATGGCTCCTTCGACGGGTTTGGGGAAGGAATCCCGTTGATTTGGTCCAGGTTGAACACGCTGTAGTAACGGATGAGCGGAATAGCGTCTTCGTTCCGTTCGCCGTTCGCCGCCGAATCCGCGGCGTCGTCTTGCCGAGTCCTCTGAAGGAGCTTCCAGAAAACCACGGGGGTCGCCTTGGACCCTGCTTTGACACTCCCTCCCAGCTCCTGCGCCTGGCGGAACGTCAGCCAATACGGGGAGCTAAAGCGGGTTCCCATGAGCAGGAAGACGTTGATCCCTCGATACGGTTTCTTTGAAACGAGGTTCCGGGGCGCTCCCTGGGCCGGATCCCAGGGTTTGTGCCACGCGACGGTGCCTTCCTGAAGCAGGGCAATGATCCGATCGGTAATAATCTGGTAGACGTTCATGGCGGGCCTCCCTTAGGCGTCCAGCCGGCTCTCAAAACCGGCAAAAATAGCGATGTCGCAGGCCCCTACGAGAAGCAGCCAATCCAGATTCACGTATTGGATGTAACCTGAGAGGAGCAATGCCGCGAAGTAAGGTACGGCCAGGATGGCGAGGAACATGTTCGTCACGAGGTAAATGCCGAACAGGGTGTTGATGGTTGATTGTTGTTTCATTTGGATTCTCCTTTTGTGAGTCGCTTTCCGCGACTTTCAAGAAGAAAAGGAACGCCGAAGGGGGCGGCCCGGGCGGCAAGGCGGTTCGCCCGGGCAACCGAAGGTCACACGGGGCGGGGTTGGGGATCCCCGCCCAGGGGGAGCTGGGTCGGTTAGACCCCTGTCCCCGAGCTCCCCAGGTAACCCCTGGGTGCGTCGAAGGTACGGGGGGCGGGGCTTATCTGAGCCCCTGGACCATCAGACGCCCGGGGCCACCTTCCATCGTGCTGCGCGAAGGAAGGTGGAGGGAAGGTGGGACGGATAAATAGCCGAGCGAGCCCAGGGACCCCGCGCCGAGGCCGACGGGAACCGTCTGGCGCTCCGGCTCGATGGGGCCACTGTGGCCCTCGGGCGGTTTATGGTCACGCCGACCTTGGGGTGGGCTACGGGGCGAGCGTTAAACTAAAAACACCACGGACGGAAAGCCAACAGCCGGGGTCCCCGCGGCGCCGGGAAGGAGCCGGCCTCACGGACGGAGGACGCCGCCGTGGGGTCCTCTGCGCTTTCTCAGTCTTAACGTTCCTTTAACAGTTTTGCAAAGCCAATTTCTACCTGCATAAGAACAAAGGAAGAATGACGTGTTATCTTATCGTCGATCATCTTTAACATACTCGTGTTGCGTTTTTCCAACATGGTATCCATGTTAATCATGGTAATTAATGACTCAACGTCATTAATTATGTCCGGCACATACGGGTACTTCTGAAATAAATCCAATGCCACTCGACTTTCACGAATGATTGTCTTTAGATCAACATTGTCAATAGAAGGCGTTTTGGAAAGGACATCCAATTCTAAGCGCATTTGTCCGATAATGGCGTCAATTTCTTCCTTCGATAACATCCCTTCGACAAGGCCTTGCTCGACGATATATCGATTGATCATCTCATGAACAATCTTCATATTTGCGTCAGTGGATTTTTCAGAATCTCTCGCATATAGAGGAACAATCATTATTGTCAAAAACAATACCGCTAATAACTTAAAAAGCGCACGGATACACATTGAGCCTCCTCGTTTTTAATGACGCTTCCGCCACTTCCACGGCGGAACAGGATTCATCTCTTGCCACAAGCCCCGCCGGACGCGGGGATTGCTGGGAGATGTTGCGCGGCTCGGGATTTATCGGGGTTTGCATTTGAAAAGATCGTCAGCCTTCGAGCTTTTTTTAGCTCCTTTAAAATCGTAATACAAACCTGTGCCATCAGGCTTGATAATAAATGAAAAATCGTCCCCCCAGTCCCACCTATGATTTATTCCCTGCCTCTGATAAATAGCAAAGGTACCAGAATCACCACCGTCAAAAAGGACAAAACCAGCACTTATGGATTCCGGGACGTTGAAAAAACCAGGCTCGATTAATATCCGGCCACCATCACTATAATCACGACATGCCCACGAACTAAAACTCTCTACGCTATTTTCAGCTATTTTAACGCCATTAGTTTTTTCCCATTTCCCTTTTTCATTTTTAACAGGCACGTTGTCTAATACAATAACCCGCCCCTCCGTCCGCTCTTGCGCATCGCCGACATTTTCGTTAGGCGCGTGGAAGGTTGCACATCCGATGACTGTTAATGAACAAAACAATAAAACGCGTAAACGGATTTTAAACACCTGGTTTTCTCCTTTGACTCCGCCACTTCCACGGCGGGACGGGGTCCTTCTCCTGCCACAAGCCGCGCCGAGCGGCGCGAGCTTCCTGCTGCAAGCGTTCGAGAACGGCGTCTTGCGACGCATAGCGATTATACCACCACGCCATCCCGGCGCCGACGAGCTCTCGGTTTAAGACCTTCCCATCCGGCAGATTGACAACTCCTACGGTCCGGCCATATCGATCCCGGTCGACAATATCAACGGTGACCGTGGTTTCGAAAACGAGGTCCGACGTGAACTTCTTGGCTGCCTGACCAAAAGCCTGGCTTTTTTCGGGACAATCTATCCCGTGGAGCCGGATCTTCTCCCCCTTACCATCGTGGAGCACGGTAATGGTGTCGCCATCCGAAACGCCGACAACGCGGCCGCTGAAGTCGGCTGCGCTCAGTAGGCTGGAAACAAAAAGCGCGGCGAAAGATCCAAATTTAGCCGCGTTTCGCACGTTTCTTCTCAAGGAACATTTTCCGTTCAGCCAGAAGAAATCTTTTCAGGTCTCGACCTAATACCTGGGACCCACGCGAGTCCTTTTTGGACACAAGACGACCTTGGTGAATCCAGCGGAGAACGGTGGACATTGCAACGCCCAAGACCACGGCGGCCCCCGCCGTTGAATATACTCCCTGCCGGTTAATTCGTTGGACCACCGGCTTAACGAACTCTGCGAAATACCGCCTTCCATAACGTGTTTTTGTGGGTTGTCGACGTCCTTTCACCATAATCCACGATCACCTGTGCCCTTCATTTCGTCGAACCGATTTCCCTTTTTAAAATAATCATTTGATAACCCGCAGCAGCAACTTCCCACCCTTCCTCAGCTAAGCTGTTGAGTTTTTTCTCGACAGAACCCGATGATATTGCCATCGTCATATTCAACAATTTGTATTCAAACTTCGCTTTCTCCTCAGCAAGAGCCCTCCCCCCCGTCAAAATGCCTGCCAAGACAAAACAACTAAACATAAGTTTTCTCATTGTTTTTCCTTCCTAACAGTTTTTTGGATTATTGGCCTCAACCACAGACGGCCCAGCCACAGGAGTAACAGGTCACACATCCACCTTGGTGCGCTACGGGCGCACCGCATTCGAGGCAAGCTTCTAAGGTCTTGAAGTTGACGGGCCCCTTGATCACGACCGGGGCGGGTTCCCGATGGGAGGCGGCGGCCGGCGCCGGGACGGCGCCCAGGGCCACGCCAGGTTTCCGGTCACGAATATGGAGCTGACCCGACACCGGGAAAGCGTTCAGTTTGACGTTTAGAGAACCGTCGCGGTTCACAAACGCCACGCCAATCCGGATCCAGAACGTCTTGGTTTTCCCCTTTTGAATAAAGAACACTTCTTTGTGCGCCGCGCCCGCCGTCGGCGGCGACGCGACCTTCCCGAGGTCCTGGCCCCGCGAAGCCTCGCGGATGTGGAGTTGGCCCGACACCGGCACGGCGTCGAGTTTAACGTTCAGAGACTTGTCCTTGTTCACGAAAGCAACCCCGATTCTCGTCCAGAAGGACCGGGTTTTACCTTTAGAAATCATAAAAACAGTGAGAAATTGGATCATGGCCGTCTAGCCCTTAAGGTGGTTTACCATCTCTGACTTTAAATTGTCAATGAATGCTTCCCATACCGGCAGCACATTGTCTAGGCGTTCCTCATATGCATTCACGCTATTCGCTTTTGTTAAGCCACAGATAACAGCGGCATCACGTTTGAAGGAACTCACCTCATTCTCCGCAAATTTATCGTTCGGTTTCTTCCCTTTAACTCGGCGGTGTGCAAACCCATTGCGCCGATTGCAGAGTGAGTGAAGCTTTTTTTTGAATTGCTCATCCAATAAACCAATCTTCCTTGCAAAATCTGCCTTGTCTCTTAACGGGACGAGTGAAATAAGTTCCTCTAACGAATCCCCTTCAGGATCATCGGGTGCAAGTAAAAAATATTTTACTAGTGTCTGGTCCAACACCTCTTCGGTTTCATGAAGAGTTTGAAGAAGATCTCCAATGATGCGTCTGTCCTTGGCAGATGGTGTTTCCACCAATAAACGCGAAAGCAAAGTGCTTCCATGACCTCCTTTAAACGGTCTCGTTTTTGCAAGAAGAGCTGCTGTCAGTCCAGAATGTCCGCTCATTTAATCCTCCAACAACACCCGGAGATAATGCTCCGCCGAGTGAATGTATTTCAACATTGGGAATAAGCGTTCGTTATCGTCATCGGATCCCTCCTTCAAACTCGGCTCGGCCTTGCCCGCGGGCCTGGGCCCGCGCAAGGGCGCGGACGACGCCGTGCTGAATCTCTGGGAGGTCCTTCGTGGCCTCCTCGAAGCTCGCCTGGCCGCCCAGCACCCGCGCGGCGGCGATCCGGCCGTCCGCATCCAGGGTTTGGGACTTCCAAATCTTTTCCGACTCCCCCCGAATCAGGAATTCTCTGACCTCGGCTTTCACCTCCGGGCCGAGGTCTTCCCGTACCAGGAGGCGGGTCTCAGTCTCTCGCCGCACTCCCACCATTGACTCTTTCCCATCCCCGGACAATTGAAGCCCGGCTGATTGGGTCTGCGTTTTTTCTTTAACGGGGCTTAACCCTTCCAAAAAGATCTTTGCCAGGTCAGACGAGTCTCTCGTCAGAACCGCTTTGTCTCGGGCTGCATAAAGCCGATTCCTCGCATTCCCCACGGACGCCGTGTGGGCCCAGTCCAGGCGATATCCGGCTTCACGAGCGATGTCAGACGTGAATTGCCGAAGCGTCCGGCTGTTCCCCTCACGAAAGGGGTGGACGGCGTCCAACTCCCCATAGAAATACGCCATTCGCTTTGCGAACGTTGCCTTGTCCAACCCCTTCAACGTATTCTCCTTCTGTAATTCCCCCATTACCCGCGCGAGTTCCGAAGGGATGTACTGCGCGTTGCAGTAGACGACGGTCCGCCCCAAACGCCTCTTTGTAATGAGTCCCATGCGTGAACGGAATTCCCCGGCCCATTCGAAAACGCCTTCGAAGACCCGATGGTGTGTTTCTTTCAACCTTTTAACAATGTCTTTTTCATCAATCGGGAGTTCGTTGAGACGAAAAATATTTCTCCCCGCCATCTGGTTTTCGAACTGTACGAGATCTTCCGCATTCCGGTATCCTGGAATATTCCTCAAGACATTTGTCCCGGGGTAACAGTACGGATCTTGGTACTCTTCGCTCATCTGTTTTGAGCTGCCGCTCGTTTCTTGTGATGCTCAAGGATGATTGTCCCCGCTTCTTCAGAAGTAATTTCTCCGGATAAAATCCGCGCCTTCACCCTTAGGAAAAAAACATCTTTCAAAAGATCATACCCCTCAAGAAACACACTCGCTTCAGCCTGGCGGAATGCGTCTAGCATCTCCTCCTTAGACAATTTTCGCTTTTGTGGTTTGGTCATTGCTTTACCCCCTCTTAGGATCAAAAGACAGGTATGTCTCCACTTGCGATATCTTCGAAATCGTCTTCCCGTCCCAATGATAAATTAGCCTACGTTCCTCATGGGCATTCGCAATGCATGCCCGATCAAAAACAGCGACACATTGCCCACCCGGGTCCCGTACACTAATGAAACCAATCCCCTTAGAACCCCCCATAATCAATTCCTTCCCAAAGGCCTGCGAGGCCTTGTAATCCCCCTCCCGGGGGCTATACACATTTTTTAACTGTCGCTTCATCCCTCGGATGTCGTGAAATTCTCCATTGATGTTCGCCACATAAGCCCGCATGGGCAGTTCCATCGGTTCTTCGTTCGTTTTTGAAAGGAACAATACTCTGTGAAATCGGGTTTCCTTGATGGCGGTGTCGATTGTTTTGGCGGTGTAGTAAACACCGTATTCCCCGTTCGAAAAACGGCTTTCCGACCGGTATCGAAAACAATCATCGACAAAGTCCGCTCTCTTCCCCCGTGGCCGCCGAGTTGCGGCGTCCAAAGCGTAAAGGGCAGTGGCATCCTTGTCACCAAGGGAGCTAAAGATCTTTTTTTCCGTTCTGGCGACCGCGATGATGCGGTAGGACCGAACCCAACGGATCCGGCCCAGGGGGATATTTACCATCCGCGCTGGGTATCGAGGTAATCGCGCACCCGCAGAAGGTCCGCCACGCGGCCGCGCAACATGAATTCGATTGCTGGCCGGCCTCCGAATTGCGGGTCGCGGTTCGGCCGCTGAATCCAGCGGTCCGCGGCTTCGTCCGGCAACAGAATATGGAGGGCTTTGTAGATCCCCAGGATATAGGAGATCCGCTCTAGCGTGTCGGGGTTCAATTCAATGCTCTTAGCCCCCATCCAATTGTAATAGGTCGAGCGGCCGGGTTTCCCCAATAGCACGAGCCGCTGATCTTCCGTCAATCCCCATTTATCGCAAATGGCTTTGAAGGCCCTCAGACCCGGACCGGATTGTGTAAGGGAATCAAAACGCGGTGCTTCCGTTAAAGTTGTCATAGATCCTCCAATGTCTTTAATTAGATTATACATCCATAATTGGACATTGTCAATGGCGGGATTTGACCATCCATCTCAAGACCAACTGACACCGATGCAGCTTTTGCTCGCGGAGGCCGCATCGACTAAGGCTGCGAAAGCTTTGTCATAGTCGACAGGGTCCGTACTCAAAGCGAGTGCCCCCCCCCGCGGCTCTGCCCCCGGGCCTGGGCCCGGGCAAGAGCGCGGACTACGTCCCGCTGTAAGTCAGGGATGTCTTTGGCCGCTTCTTCGATCGCTGTTCGGCCGCTGAGGACTCGTGCGGCGGCGATCCGGCCGTCCGCGTCCAGTGTGTGCGATTCCCAAACTTTTCGGGCGGCGGGGTCGATCAGATACCGCACCGCCAACTCCTTTTCTTCCCTCCCGAGATCCCCCCGCTCATTCAGACGCCCCTCGGTCAACGCCACGCGCCGCACCATCTCTTCCCGCTCGGCGCCGGGGACTGCGCGGCGCAGGACCGCAGCGTCCTGGAGGCTGAACCGAACAGCCGGCCGCTCCAGGGTCGCCGTGCGGCGCCCGTTCACCGCTTCCTGGACCAACGCTTCCCGCGCCCTGGCTTCTTCCCAGGACACCTGGTTCGCCAGCGTGTCACGCTTCAAGCTCCCAACCCCGGCCAGGTTCATCAACTCCTCTTTGTCGTCCGTGTAAATTTGGATATCGTCCCGCGCGCGGGTAATGTTCACGTATTGGTTCCGCATATCATTCAAAGAGGGCACCGTGGTGTCCGCTTCGACCACGACCCGGTCATAGGTCTGCCCCTGGGCTTTGTAGGTCGTCATAGCGTATCCGTAATCAATCGCGTTGTAGGACCCAGTGTCCACCCGGATGTCCCGCCCATCCTCCAGTTTAACTTTCAAGCCGGATGCATCGACCGCGGTCACGGTCCCACGCTCCCCGTTCCGGACGTCCAGGTCCTTGTACTCGTTTTTGAGGAACGTTATTTTCTCACCCGGCGCTATTTCTCGCTCAAAGGGATGCCAAACCCCATCTTCGTCCGGCCGGCCAAGTTCCAACCGCCGACCACCACTCTCTTTCAAAACCCCTTCTTTGATCAAGCGCTCCCGGATCAATTCATTGAGCCGGTCCCGGGCGGCGCCGGTCCCGGTGAGGATCAAGGTTTCAGGGGCATAAAGGTCGGCAACGGCCCGGCGCCTCTCTTCAGAATCCGATAGCTGACAGAACCTGGCCTCGCTTTCCAAAAGCTCAAGGCTCCCCCGCATGTCGCCCTGTTTCGCGAGCTCCACCGCCCCGCGAAGCGTCGCGTTCCTTTGGCGGAAATTTTCGGAAAGTGAAAGGAGGACGCCCCGGCGCTCCGCGTCCTCCACCAAGCGTTCAAACGGCCGTCCGGCGCCCACCGATTCCAGCTGGTTCCGGTCCCCGACAAGGAGGATCTTGTCTTGCCGGCGCTCCGCCTCCCGCATCAGCATCGCTATGGACCGGCTGTCCAACATGGACGCCTCGTCCACCACAACAAGCCTTGAGGAACTCTCTTCCCCACGCCTCTGGGCGAGGTAGGAGCTCAGGGTCGTTGATTTAATCCCCGACTCTTCCTCCAACTTCCTCGCCGCGACCCCCTGGACCGCCACCCCACGAACATCCCAACCTTTGCTGGCGGCCAAGTCATGGACAGCCCGAAGGAGCGTTGTTTTCCCAGATCCGGCGTCCCCCTGAAGAACCACAATCGCATCTTTCGACCTCAGTATCCCCCCCGCCGCTTCCCGCTGAACCGGAGAAAGGTTCCGTTTTCCCGCCGCCCACTGATCCGCTTCGTAAAGTGCCAACTTGGCACCGACCTCCGCTTCGGCCATGGCAAGCGGGGCCGATTGCGCGATCTGCCGCATGTACTCACGTTCCACCCGCATCATTTCCCAGGTCGTGAACCGGTCTGGTTCGACCTCGATGATACGGCCTTCCAGGACCTGGACCTTTAACCGCCGTTCGGCCTCCGCGTAGCTGACCGCCCCCCAGGTTTCTCCCCGCGCCACTTCGGTCAGGTATTCAATCACCAACCCATGCTTGGAAGGGCAAGACGTGCGCTCGGTGGCCCGCCGCGCGGCCAGCTGCCACATCCCCGCCTCCCCGGCCTCGCGTTCCCCCCCCAACTCCTGTTTCGCTTCAACCGACCACTTAGCCTCCTCGAACCATTTCTGCCGTTGGGTCAGGGCCTCCCTCCTGTTTAACCCGGAGTCCTTGGTTTTGAATCGGTCAACCGTCTCCTGCCACGCTTTAGAAATATCCCCTTTTAAAATTGACGGATTTTTCCCCTTTCTGGAATCATTCCAGGCTTGGAGGTCCGTCTTCCCGGCCTGCTTTTGGTCCAGGATTTGTCGGCGCCTTTGGGAAAATGCCTTTTCAAGTTCGTGGGATACGCTGTCAAGGCGCCATTCGCCTTTCTTGGTGTATGTGATGGTCTGTCCAACTTCCCTGAGGTTCGCCGCGAGTCGGCTCCGGTAAACAGCGCCCCACATCTTATTGAAGTCCGCCGCCATGATCGCTCGTCCATCTAGCGCCATTACCTTGTCGCCGTACTTCGTCATGTTCATGATTACTACGTGGGTATGGATGTGGGGGTCGTGTTCCCGGGAATATCCGTCTCGGACTGACGCCCAGACCATATTTCCCGTCTTCGCATGCTGACCGGCCGCCGGTTGTGTTCCCGCGGTGAACTCCTCAATCTCCCGCATCGTGTCCAGAACAGCCCGATCATGGGCTTCTGTGATCCGCGGGTCCTTCTCTGTTACGAGCCCGGCGACACTTACGGTTTTAGGAGCCGAGAATGTAATGTCGATCCCGTGGACTTTGTGCTTCTTTACCGCCTTATTCCCGGAGGCATCTTGACCGGACAAGAGACGAGTGAATTGATCCTCGGAGATAGCCTGACCGTCTTCAAGGCCGAGACTTGAGCAAAGTTTACCGTAGACGTGGACATGTGGTGCCGGGACGGATGGATCGACCTTGTCACCAACTCCTTCATCACCTTGTGAGAAGTAATAGTTCTCCTCCCTTGTGTGATAGGCCGCAAGGTCTGTAGGATTGCCGACTAACTTCTTTGAAGTCAACATTTGTGAGTCATGTGTAAAACTGGCGCGAAGCGCGTTTAATAGTTATACAATGGTGCATACCAAATATCATTTAATTAAAATACATCCATTAACCGATTAAGTCAACCTATATTTAGTGGTTTTAGAAGCTGTCGATCTAGGCTTGCAAGTAAAAGGAAATCATCATTACCAGACCCGAGTTCAATCGCAACTCTGAACCTACGGCCATCCGCTGTCATCATCGTATTCATCTCTTTGATTGCCTTCATAAACTGCTGACGTCTAAGGCTCTTGTACCTATGCCATGATGCTTTCGGTAAATTCAATATTTCTACGAGACGCCCCAACTCAATTTTAAATGCTGACTGCTCATCCTTTTTATAAATGATCGATTCAATGTACAACCTGAGAAGGAACGCCATCTCACTTTTTATTTTTGTAATTTCCTTTGGCCGAGTAACAACTCGCCTCGAAAGCAATTGAAAACTGTATTGGTGTGAAAATGTAATTTCCACAGTTGATCTGTCAACTCCCCGTTCAACAATGTCCCTCAAGTTAACCCGCTCAAGGAAAGTAAATGTGTACCCCTTTTTGTTGACCTTCGTATTTTCAAATTCAAGGTAGTAAGGGATCGCCTTCAAATCAAAAATCTTATCTTTGAGGTCCGTTGTCTGACGCCCCCCAAAACTTTTCCAGCCAATAAGCTTTCCAAGTTCCTTTAAATGCACAACACACCAACAATTGAGAGATCCTGTATCGCTCGAAATATAGCGCGACCCCTGTTGAACCCAAATGAGTTCCAAAGCACCAAGGATTCGCCCATGCTCGGGCGTGAGGATCCCGTGCTCCTTAGCCTTCGGGTCCGCGACCACGCGGCCACGAATCATCGGAACTTCCAAGATGTTTCCATCCAGGGTCCGAACTTTCAAACTCACCCTGTCGCTCTTCGCCTTGTTTGAACTGAGCGTGAAGAATTCAGGGCCGATCATCGTTGCCCATGGGATAAAATTCCTCGCATAGGGCATCGGCATCATCTGGGTTTCGAGGACTTGAACAGGGGAAGGGGCTTTCGGTCGGAGTTCCTCAAAGAGCTCCGCAGCTGATGGGCTTAGGTAAGATTTTGCCGCGAGAGGCCAGGTTTCCGTAGGGCGCTCCCCGTCGCCGGCGGGGTTCACGGCGGTCGGAGAAGGAACATTCCCCTCCGGCATTTCGCTCTTTAGAAGCGAGGTGAAGTATTTGGCGGGGTTGGAAATTTCTTGGATGTTCATTTGGTAGCGTAGCTCGCCGAGCAGTTCCTCGGTTAACCCCACCCCAATTCGTCCAATGGCCTTTCGATAAAACGAACGACTTTCGGGAGATTTCGTGACTTCAAGAATTCGCTCGATCGTTTCATCGATTCGATCAATTTCTGGTGAGGTCATTGGTTCCCTTCCCGAATTGGTGAAAAATCATTGCCCCTCTCTAATGATCTCTTAATCATTCTCTAAATACTCTAGAGGCCACTTTTACCGTCGAAGCGACTTAACCCAAAGGACATGCTTTTTAACCTAAAGCACACACCTATTTAACCGAAAGGACACGGTTTTTAACCTAAAACACGCACCAACCAGCATGTAGTCCTTAACCTGAAACACATACCCACTAAAACACCGTTTAACCAATTTAAAATCAGAGATAACGCAACTGAGTGCATCAAAGCTGGTTTTTCTTTACCTGAAACACATACCCGAAATTCATGGGGTGCCAACTTGGCACTGAACCGCACTTACTCTCTGCCTCGGTTACACCAAGTACTTTCCCCAAACCACATACCCCCAGTGCCAACTTGGCACTGCCGCTTTTGCCTATTTCCCCCCCCGCCCCATTTTACGAAGGGTCGGATCTACTTCATCAGGATGGTCAGCTTGCCACATTTCCAGAATCAGCCGCCACTGGCTGGTCATGGGGCGGCGGTTCCGCGTTGCAATCTCTTGGACAGCATCCACCAGCTCGGCGGCCATTCTGACGGTGCGATACCCTGTTTTGGGACGTTGTTTTTCCACGCCCGCATTTTATCATAAGCCCTTGCAATTATTCGCCATGTGTGTTATCTTGTGTACATGATAACACACGAAACCGCGAGAGTCAACCATGCATGCTGATTATTCCTGTCCGGTTTGGTGGATTTATTTGGGCATCTTTGGTGTATAATACGCGCATCATTTTGCATCAGGAGGATCGGCACCATGCCCATACAAGTTGAAGACAACCCATCCGTGTTTTTTACGACGGTGGAAGCCGCGAAGGTGCTCCATGTTTCTCGCATCACCGTCATGCGGTGGATCGGGAAAGGCGATTTGAAAGCGAAGAAGATCGGGAAAGGGTACAGGATTTCGTCCCAATCCCTCCACTCACTCCTGACGGGACGGAGTAATTAACCATGGCCATCGTCATCGCTCTCGCGAACCAAAAAGGTGGAGTCGCTAAAACAACCACGTGCTTGAATCTTGGCGCCGGCCTTGCCGCGCGCGGCATTCGGACCTTATTGATAGATGGAGATCCCCAGGGGTCTTTGACGAAATATCTCGCGTATCAAGGCACAGATTCCGAGTTCTCCCCCCTCGGCGACTGGCTCCTCGGGCGCAAAAAATTCTCCGAAGTAGAGGTTAAAACGCCCTACGAGGGTCTTTCCTTCGTGCCGGCCGGACAACGGCTCATTGCGGCGGAATCCCAGATTTCAAAGGACACATTCAAAGCCCTCCACTACTTTCGCCTCAAAATTGACGAGATTCGGAGCGCGTTTGATGTGATTTTGGTCGACACAAGTCCCAGCTTTTCGGTCATCTTTGCCAACGCCCTTGTCGCTGTGGATCGTGTGATGATCCCGATAAAACTGGAATGGCTTTCGGTCCAAGGCCTTGGCGACATCCTCAGTAAGATCCGCGAAGTCCAGGAGTCCGGGAAATCGCTTGAGATCCTCGGCATCGTCGGTACTTTCCGTCGGAAAGGGGTCAACGAAGTGGCGAAATGTCTTAAAGAGTTGAACGATGCTCTTCCAGGTAAGGTGTTCAACGCGACAATCCACCTCAATAGCCGGTTGGCCGAAGCCGCCGGCGCCGGCCTCCCTATTCAGCAATACGACCGGACCAGTCAAGGCGCCATGGATTACGAGGCGTTGGCTGAAGAAGTAATTACTCGGTGTGGGTTAAAACCCGTTGTGGAGGCTGCATGATCAGGATATCGGATAAAATTTGGGAAAAAATACTCTTTTGGACATCAATCTCAACAATGATCATGTTAATTTTGTTTCCAAAGCATAGGACTGTCTTATTTGTCCTATTCTCGATTGTCGTGGCATATGAACTCTTGAGGACATATGTTTTGCTTCCGAAAGAAGCGCACGATAAATTTCGCGCGCAAATAATGTGCAATCAATCGGGCGAAACCAGACCCGATTTGGAGAAAACAAATGCCGACTGAAACGCCGCGACGAAGCTCGATCGAATCTCTCATTGGGCTCCCGCTTTCCGCCGTCCAGGGTAGCGTTGCCACGGGGGAGAAAATCCAGGAGATCCCGCTTACACAGATTGCACCGAACCCCGCGCAGCCGCGGACGGAGTTCCCGGAAGACACCCTTCAAGAATTGGCTGACTCTATTAAGGTCAACGGCCTCCTGGAACCGATTGTTGTCCGTCCCGCAAACCCCAGTGCCAAGTTGGCACCGGGGGGGGAATCTATTAATTTTGAGATCGTGGCCGGAGAGCGGCGCTTTAGGGCCCACAAACTTCTGGGCCAACCCTCCATCAAAGCGGTCGTCAAGGAAGTGAGCGACAAGGACATGCGCCTTCTGGCGCTCTTGGAGAACCTCCAGCGCGAGGATCTCTCTGTTTTGGATCGCGGCCGGGGGGTCGTTCAATTGGCCGAAGAGTTGGGCGGGGTGGAAGAAGCCGCGGCCAAGCTTGGCATGAGCCGGCGGAGCGCCTTTCGCTACGCCAAGATCGGGAGAGCAGCTGAAGAAGTTTTGAACATTATCCGAACCAATAAGTTGGACCTCTGGAGCTGCGAGCTCCTGGTCACATTGGAGGAGGAATCTCAGAAGGGGGGGAAACGGGACCTTTTTCTTAAGGCCGCGTTGGCCACTGGGAAGGATCGCTCCTCCTTGGAAACGATCGGGCGAAACATACTGGGAGAGAAGGCCGCGCCCGCGCCCGCCGGCGAAAAGGAAATAGATGAGAAGCCGAGTGCCAACTTGGCACAACCCACGACCCCCTATTGGACGAAGGGGGACAGATCGGGGCTAAGCCTTGAGCTTACAAAGGGTAAACCGTTGTCTATCAAAGACAAAAAGACGTTTTCCTTTGCGGCGCAGAAATTCTTCCGGGAAGCCGGAGCGAAAAAAGTGGATATAAGGTTCTAAGGCCACATCGTTAATCGGTTCGGTCAGAGTCCGACGATATTTTCTTAAGTGAGGGAGTGAACGTGAAAAAAGTTGTTGCATTAACGACGCTCATGGGGTGGTTCGGATTCGCGTCGGCCCATGGGGCCGAAGGCCGTCGGACGCATTTTCTGACCGACGGGCCCGCGAGCGTCGGCGGGACTTTGGGCGGCGCCATGACGGGATTCCCGGAAGATGCCGCCGCGGTTTATTGGAACCCGGCCGGATTGGCTGGTCAACAGTCCAGTGTCCTGATCGATCACGCGAAAACCAATGAGGAAACGTCAACCAGTTGGTTGGGATTGGCAGCCGGGAGCCCGCTCCTTAAATTTGGCATGAACTGGAAACATGAGGAGCTCCCACTCGATTCCGGGAAAGACGCGATCCTGTTGGGCTTAGGGTTCGACCAATCCGTCATCCCATGGATCCCACGGGTGCCGGGACTTTCGTTCGGAACCACGTTGGGGCGAGTGAGTGAAGATATTGCCGGAGCGTCAGCAAGCTCTTACCTCGTCGATGTGGGAGCGCTTTGGAAATCAGCGCCCGGTCCATGGCAATTGGGTCTGGGGGGTGCCATCAAGAACCTATATTTCTCTGGATTGAAGTTTGAGGGGGGGAGCGAAAAGGAAGTTTGGCCCCGAGAACTCCGAGGCGGCATAGCCGTGTCACGGTGGGGATTAACCGGATTAATCAATGGTACGGCCGTTGATTCTGATTTTCAAACATCATTCGGCGCCGACTACACTCTCGGAAAATACATCCATCTTCGTGCAGGTTATGACGATGACATCCGGTTTGGAGTCGGCGTCACACTTAAAAACCTTTCACTCGCGTTTGGATACCAAAACGGTGAAGTACAGAATGTCCCGAGCGCCAGTTTGTCCTATGTCTGGGGGGCGAAAGAAGAAGTTGACTATACGAACCCTCTGGCCGAACTCGAAGCACGCCACCGGAATTTAGAAGCTTATTTACTGGCGGAAGTCCGCTCCGACATTCAATCATCTAAGAAACTTGACCTTCAAAAGATATTGAGGCTCCTCGCCGTGGCGCCACAGAACGACGACGCGTGGGTGCTCCTCCAGAGTTTGACCGGAGAACCTCGATTCTCGGCGAAGATCCCACGTTCTAACCGCTCGCGGCGGGATTACCTTGCCTTTGCAGTGGCGTTCGCCAACGGCGATGAGGCCGCGCCAAGCAACGCGCAGTTGTTTCTGAAAAAATATCCTCGATCGAGAGCTTCTAAGATTATCCAACTCATCGGAAAACACGATCCCACTTTGCAGCTAACTCCTAAGGAGGAAAAGAAATGAAACGACATGAAAAGCTTTGGATTTTGTTGGCGGTGGTTTTTGTGGCAGCAGCGGTCCCCGCTTTTGCCGCGGCCCCTCCTGATTTATTGACGGAACCCGACATCAAGGAGAAAATTGGGAAAATCATCAAGCTCATTTCCGGGATATTGGGAATTGTCGTCGTCGCCATTGGGTTTCTGATCGGTGGTGTAAAGTCTCTGAACGGCGCCGAAGACGCCATGAAATGGATTAAAGGCGGAACGATCGGTGGATTCCTTTGCTTTTCGGCGTGGGGCCTTGCGAAATTATTCATGTCCACAGCGGGATTCAATTAGTGCAACTTAAGACCTATCCGAGGCTGAATTTGCCGACTAAGCGGCTGGGTATCGCCGCCGATGATTGGCTTTGGATCCTCGGATCGTTCCTGCCTGGGTTTCTTGTCATCAACATCAGCGACATGTTGGGGTCGTTATTACTTGTTTTCTGCCCGTTGACGATCATCGTGTGGGCTGCCTTCATCAAGCCATACAAACCCAGGGGTTGGCTATCAGCAGCTCTGGATTATTTATCGAAGAACGGCCTTGGGATGAGACAAATTATCTACAAAGCGGAATTGGAGCCACATGACGGTCCCAGCCTACCGCGACGTTAACCTTCTCGGCGCCGAAGAGAACCTAGCCTTTGGCTTGGCCGGCGAGGCTTGCGCCTCTTTCCGCCTGGAAGCGGAAAGAGACCAGCGCATGTGTGCGTCCACCGAGCATGAGCCGTTTGTTGTTGCTTTTTCGCGCCTCCTGTCGGGATTGCCAAGCGGTTACGGAATGTTGCTTGAATCCGAAATTGTTGAAGGGAAAAACGTCGGCGCAACCACGTGCACAGACGAAGTTCACCCGATTCTTAAGGAAATCCAAACGGACCGCGTTCGGCTTTTTGAGGGGCGGTCTCGTAGAGTGGAGTCTTATGCGCACGTCTGGTCAAGTCGTATCAACGCGCTAAGTCTTCCGCTTCTCCCGGGACTGGTTCCCGCTCAGAAAAAGCGCAAAAACATGGATGAGGCTCTGCGGGAATCCACTTCAGGGATTGAAGATGTAGCGAGAACAATTCAATCTTCGTTTCAGTCGTTTCAAGTCAATACTACACGCCTTTCAACGGAAGAGATCGTCGAACGGTATTGGAAGATCCTCTCTCCACAAAAGGCCGCCGCGGGACGCCCCATAACGAACCAACGGTCTTCACTGAGGAGTGAGTTGTCCGCATCGAATTCGTACGAAACTCCCGATTTCTTTTTCCAAGATGGTTTCTATCACGCGGCGATCACTCTCTATGATTATCCCGAAGAGCTCTTCTTAGGTGCGGTTGACCGGGTCCTTGAAATCTTGCCCCAAGGAGCCCGCTACGTTCAAGTGGTGCTTGTCCCCGAGCAGGAACAATATCTGAGCGGCCTAAAACGTCAACACACTCGCGCTGACGGACTGATGCGTGAATCAGTCTCAAAGGATTTTGAGTCGGAGGCTCGGTACCGGGACCTGGATGAAATCATCACGCGGTGCCGCCAGGAAGGCGAACGAGTCTATGTGGTTTGGGCTGGAATTATTTTACGCACCGAGAACCTTGAAGAGTTGAAGGAATGGAAGAAAAGTTTGGTGTTTTCACTTCGGGAAATATTCGGCGCAACTGCCCTCAGCGAGGACCTCCTCCATCGCAGGACATTTCTGGCGTCATTGCCCATGAGCGGTCATTTGAGCCCCCGCCGGAACGTCATGTTGGGCTCTACGGTGAGCGCCCTGGCCCCTGTGTCCCACCCCTGGCGGGGTACGAAAGAAGGGATGGGCCTTATCAGCCGATCTTACGAGACCCTACGCTTCGATTTGTTTGACGGCGGCAGCCCGCGGCACGGGATCATCGTTGCGACGACCGGGGGGGGGAAATCATTCACCGCAAACATCCTGCTCCTTTCCCTCCTCTCGGACCCAAAAGCCCGAGCTCTTGTGATCGATATCGGCGGGAGTTACCGGCGGTTGGCCGAGATCGTTGGGGGAGCCTATTTCGACGTGCGGGTTGAGGAAAAATACGCCATCAACCCCCTTCTTCCAAAATCGTCCCTTTTGCGGGACGACGGGACCTTCGACCCGGAAATGCTTGCCGCTCAGACAAGCCTCCTGGCTCGGTTCCTCCCCGGCGGGGGGTCTGGGACCGCACGGCTTGTTATCGAGAAAGCTTTGGAGCGTGTTTATCGGGAGAAGGATGAACCGCTTTTGTCGGATGTCTATCAAGAGTTGGCCAAAGGGTCCTGGGAAGGCACGTTAAAGGCGTCCTCAGACGCCGTAGCGGCCGAATTACGCCAATACGTCGAAACCGTATATGCGAACCTTCTCTCTCGCCCCTCTAAAGTCCGCCCCTTTGAGAGCCCCTTAACGGTGTTTGACCTGGCGGGATTAAAGGAGCACAAAAATCTCCAGAGCATTCTGGTTGCGGTCATCGCCTTTTCGCTCAACCGTCAATTGGATGACAGATCAGTTCGGAAAGTCATCGTGATCGACGAAGGATGGGAACTTTTCAATGACGCCGCGGCGGCGGACCTGATTTCGAAACTTTACCGGCAGGCCCGGAAACAGAACGGGGCCATCCTCTCCATTTCCCAGTCGCCCGCCGAGTTCCTGGATTCGCCCGTCTCTCCCGCTATCATGGCCAATATCCATTGGGTCATGGCTCTCAAGATGGCATCTGGTCATGACAAGCTTTCGTCCTTCGGGTTCACCGACCAAGCCATCGAGGAAGCAAAGACTCTTCAGGTTGTTCCCCGGGCATTCTCCGAAGTCTTGATTCGGTTCGGAAGCGCCCCGGCACGTGTCGCCCGGATCGCCCCGACTTCCGTCGAATATTGGATTGCTACTACAAACGCCGAAGAAGCTGTTGCAGAAGAAAAGCTCCGACATGAAAAGTCGCTGACACCCATCGAGTCCGTTAAAGAAATGGCCCGAAAGGAACCGGTTAAATCATGGTAACAATCCTTCTGCTCCTCCCGCTGCTCCTCTTGCCCAGCCAGGGCCACGCGTTCACATTCACTGATGTCCCGGCACAAGTTCAAAGGCAACTGTCGAACGCTGAGCAAAAAATACAAACACTTCGCTTGGTCCAACTGGTCCGAGAAATGCAGAACAACTATCAAGCCGCCAAGATGACCTATGAAATGGCAAAGGCTGGGTATGAAAACGCGACCGATCCAGAACAATGGAAGGCCCTCGCCGAATACGAAAAGATGCGATTGAAGGATCTAGTTGAAGGGCAGGAAGATCCAAAACAAGCCACCCTTTTTCGCGCCGTAGAAGCCCTCGATCAAGCGGTAGATTCCTATATTCTCAGCAGTGAACTTTATATGGGTGCCGAAAACCTGGCTTCCAAAACCGGAGACCGGATAAGCGACTTTGACCGTCAAGTCGCTCCCACGCTCGAACTCGCCACTGGGATGACGGCGCTCACATCGATCGCGAATAATGCGAACGCCAAGAAGCTCGAACTTGATATGGCACGGCAACAAGTACTGCTTTCCAGAACTCTGGCAGATGAATTGAGAGCAGACACACAGAACTTCAAAGAAAAGGCAGTGAAACTCGCCGATCAATATTCATCCCTGGAAAAAATAAAAATATTCGCAGCTAAAGATAAGCAATGGGCCCAGGATGAAATGAAAAGAGCCGACACCGACAAAAAAAGAAAGTCTGCTCAGGTAGCAATAGACCGAGCAACCGCCTATGAGGAATCCGCACAAAAAAGCCAGGAACGTCTAGCTGTTTTGATGGGTGATTACTCCAAAGAGGCGATTGAATTAGCCGATAGAGCGAAAGGTCGTAAACAGGATCTAGAGACGGCTTCAGCTTCTTTGGGTCTCGAAGGCATCGCTTCCCGCATTATCCTGTCCGCTGGTCTCTCCAGTATGGGTGAAAAAGACCTCTTTGTTAAGAATGTCGCGTCCGGCGCCCAAATCATTCTTCTCACAGCGCTGGCATTAGCGCTTCTCATGCATGGATACGGCATGGTGATGCGGAACGAGAGCCATGCGGTACCGCACGATGTTGTTGTGGGGTTGGTCTTGGCGTTTGTCTTTATGTCTCCTTCCAAAAACCCGCTCATCGTGCAGGCAGCAAGACAGATTGCACTCGTTACGGATTCCGTCGAAAAAACGATCTTTGAAGATGAGTTGAACACCGCCGCCCACCAGCTTTTTGCACCATACAGAGAAGTCGTCGAAATGGTCACAGGGTTTGGCAAGAGTGAAAAGAAACAGGGAGTTGTACTCGAAAGTAAGAACGAAGAGAAAGAACAAACATCCGTGGTTGGTGCGATCTTAAAGTTTGGTGGGATGTCGTTTATGGGGAACCTTCTCATTAATGCCGGGGCGCAGGCGTCGGCTTACTTGGGTGTCATCGCTGTGATCATTAGCATGAATTTACGCACACTCTCATACTGGGTGTTGATGGTCATTTCCCCGTTGATCATCGCGTTGGCGCCCCTAAAGTGGGCGCGAAAGACAGTCCTTCCAGGTTGGGGGACAGCGATCTACGCCGTCCTTTTATGGGGGTTCATTGCGAAGACCCTCCTCCTCATGAACAACACCCTTGCTGTCGACAACATGTCGATGGTCGACCATATTACACGCGAAGGACCAAGCATGAAACTTTTCTATGGCGGTATGCAGGGAGTTCTCCTCGCCATGTTCATGGTCTTTTCCCCGCTTATTTCCTACTCATTGGCACGAGGATCTTTTGATGGAATGGCCACGGCCGTTGGTTCCGCTGGAGGAGCAGCGAGCGGTTGGGCTATATCCAAACTAGCCGCGGGGGGAATCAGCGGGACCAACCTCGGCGGAGGACTTCTCACGAAGTTAGGAAACCAATTGGCCGGCAAAGCAGGTGGGAAAAGCGGCGCTGCTTGGAAAACTGTTGGTGGCCTTGGTCGTGGATTGTCAACAGCTGGCACAATGCTTTCCGGAATTAGTCAATCGCTCTCAAATTCCCCTCGAGTAGCCAAATCCCCAGCGACCAAATCCTTGAAAGGGTCTGACAAACAACATGGGTGAAATAACAGAAACCATCCTGACCGTCGCACGTGAGAATCGCGCCCTCCGGTGGGGGGTCATCATATTGTCCGCAGCGACCGCGGTCATGGCGGGCGCACTGGCGTGGCGCCCGCCGCCGCCGGTCTGGGTCGTATCTGAAAATGGAGAAATCCATCAAGGCGATAAACAGGTGGTTCGATGGGAACCCGAGGAAACCACCCGCCGTGCTCTCGAAATCCTTTTTATCCCAACGGAAAATCGGGAGAACCTGGTCAAAGCCTTCTATGACGAGAACCTCCAACCGAGCGTTTTGACCTCCAAACCACGGGACCGGTTCATATCGTTCCAGCTTAAAGAAGTCAAAGAGGAAAAGCCTGGCTTTGTTACCGTCGAAGGTGTGCTGCTGCGGGTCGACAGACCAACGGTTGAACTGACGGTCATATTAGAGAAACGCCCGCGGTCAGAAATCAACCCATTCGGACTTGTTGTCCGAAAAACAACTTTAGGCGCCGGCGCCGAATGAAGACCCGGAATGCGGTCAAGTCATGGACAGTATTGCCTCCGTCACTCCCGCCACGTGGGCCGGTGCCTGCGCTAGCCCGATTCCTGGCCATCGTGTTCGGCACCTCCGTTTTGGGGTTTGGGGTTGGTTCCATAGCCTCAAGTTCTCCGACGAACGCTGGGGGGGAATTAAAAATGTTTGGAAGGAACTACCCTTCCCCGACCCATCGAGAAGTCTGGCCCAAAGTTAAATTGGAAGAGACCATTGATGAGAAGATGGAACGTCTTGGGTTAACCATGCTTGAACCCAAACCCACCACAACTTCACCAGAAATACCATTAACCGCAACGGGGGTGGTTGAACCTACTAAAGTGGACCCTGTTCTGCTGGTGAAAACTCAGAAGGTTAAACAGACTTCAAAGCGCAATGAGAAGCCACAAGATCATCCCACGAGTACAGCCACCAAAAGCATTATCGTCGACATTCCCCAACAAACCGAGTCAGAAGTTGAGGTGCCCCAGCCTGTAACGGAGAGCCTCTTGTCTAAGATTCGGAAATCCCCTTCCCGTATTTATCTTGACCAATCATTTACGTTAGGGGAATTGACCTGGACGTTCCGAAACGCGACCGATGAGGGGGTAGAATTCTTGGTAACGAACCGTTCCGAAGCGACAAGAACCTACTACATGCCGAGAATTGTGGCCGACGGCCAGGAGAGCATCATGGAAGGAAGCGTTGTCGCGCCCGGCCAAACAGTGTTTGGTGTCTTCCCGGCAGAAAAGCTCAAGCAGCGGAAAGAATTGAGGCTGACACTTCAAGCGGCCGGTACCGCTGAAAAGAAAGTAAAGGTGAACCTCCCATGGTAAAGAAATGTTTATTGCTTGGATTGTTGATTGGATCTGTAGGCGGTATTCACGCGGGTGAAGACGTTGTCCCCGTCTTGAAAACATTCCCATCTAAAGAAACTTGGTTCTTGCCCACAGGAACGATCCTTAAAGCCTCGACCAAGAATGCGATCTTTAGTTTTAATCTGGAAGCGCCGGTCGTGGCCGAGTTGGATGAACCGGCGATTTGCCCAAAAACGAATGCCGTTGTTTTGCCCCAGGGGACCAAGCTGATCGGGACGGCCTCGGTACTTAAATCAGATGATCGCGTGAACGTCGAATTTCGGTTGGCAGTCCTCCCAGCACCTTCGGGGAAGGAATACCAGATTCAAGGTTTGATCCTTCATCCCGACGGGAGCGCTGGGCTTAAAGGGACGGTGAGGGAGTATAAGGAGGTCCGGCTCATGAGTTCCGCGGCCGCGGGGGCGGTGTCGGGAATCGGGCAGGCCGTCGCTACGACCGCCGGTCAGCCTATTGTTGGCCAGGCAGTGGGTGGCGCTCTCACGGCTGGGGCCACTGAAATCCAGACGGGGATGGCCCCCAAGGTGGATGTAAGCATCAGTGTCCCACCTTACCAGAAGTGCGGAGTGTTTTTGATGAATCGGTTAGTGTTGGATGATGAGCGAATTGTGAAACAAAGTACGAAGGGGGAATAGATGAAAACAATTTTGACAGTAATTTTAATTTCAACGTTTAGTTTTGTGGGGTGCAAAGGGAAAGACGGCGAAGATGGGGTAGGGGGGAGTGGGCAAAGTTATTCCGGAACTATCCAAAATACACCAACTTGGTCTGTCCAGGTGGATGACGTTGACTTAAACGACACTATTACCGTGTATTACAACACAATTGCATTGCCGAATGTTTGGAACGAGTTGGGGGGGCAGATTCCTTCGAGCCCTTCCGACCCATATTACACAATTGGTGAAAGTGGTACTGGCTATTTGGTGCGAATGCATAACCTTGAATTAAACGCCAGCTACCGCATTGTTGTTTGGCGCGCTCTTGGAGCGGCATCACCCGCTCTGGCAGCGAAGCTTCTAGGAAATTAAGAATAGACAGGATCGAGGGGGAATTATGCGGAAGTTTAATGTATTAGGGTTCATTTTATGTTTCCTACTCATCACGCCGACATTGACGCACACCGCGAATGTGACTCACGGGTCAAAAGCGGATTTTGACGCTGGAAATTCGATCAACCTTGAAATGTATGGAAATCGAGTATCCCTTGCTCCCCACTTATACTCCTTAAAAGGTCCTACCTCGGAGGTGAGTCCGTTCCCGTTGGCCATCGAGAGGGCAGCAGGTTTTGTGTCTGGGAATCGTATTTTTCTTGGCGGAGGTGTAAATGTCACAGGGACACCGGGTGATGAGATAGTTTCCATTTCGAATGACCCAAATGCACCAATCTGGCGTCACGAAGGAAATCTCGCGATTCCAGGTGGAAAGGTTTCACTTCTGAGATCTGGAAAATGGGTGTTCTCTTTGATGAGTGGGCTTCAAGTTAAGATTTGGTCAAGATCCTTTAATTCAGTTACTGGGTTTGAGTCTTCCTGGAGAGCAGAGCGCGACGGGCCCGCTGGATTAACAGAAAGTCTTCCAATTGTGTTTGACGGGAGTTTGTATTTATTTCCAAACGACGGGTCGTCGATCATTTATCGATCAGCAATATCCACTCTTGGGAGTTTGATGCAATGGAAACCGGTCGGATCTCTCCCCATTGCTCTAAAAGGTTATGGCATAACCGTGACGCCCAATGGAGTCTTAATTGCAGGGGGTACTGACAACTCTTCGACAATCCGCCAGGAGGTTTATGGCTCAATAATTACAAATGACCAGATTGGTTGGAGCCCCAAAGGAAGTCTTCCTCGGGGGTTAACGGGAATTGGGATCGACGCGTCCGCCGGCGTCTTGAGTGTTGTGGGTGGTTTTGACGGCGCAACGATGAGAAGGGAAATTTACATGACGTCCTTAGGCACTGACGACGGTCTCGGACCCTGGAGGAATCCCTTCGGTCTGAATCAAGGGGTGATGAATGCGGCTGTATTTCTACTAGGGAACGAATTATTTGTTGTGGGGGGGAGGACATTAGCTGGCCCTATTAAAAATGTTTACATGGAGCGATTAAGTTATAGGAGCGATACCCCTGCCGTAGAATTCAATTCCACGAGTGATATATTGAGTTCTTTTGACTCAACAATTGGGAGTTGGCCGAGTTTTGCCGTTGATAAGCATAAACTGTACATTGCTGGATCGGGAGGAATTATCGTTGCCGACATAAATGAAGACGGGACGATCATTCAAGCAAGTTCCAGCAGTACGAAACCCGGCCACCCACATATGTCGTATCTATTTGTTTGCGGTAAATATTTAGTCGGTGTCGAATTTGTTGATGGGGGCGCGAACGGAGAAACTCCACGTATCTGGACTTCCCCTTTAGACGGTGAAGGAAATCCGGGGACATTCACAAATGTTTATACAGACGTTGCTTACCAATTCTCGCCAACATTCTTTGCCGTGGGACGGCGTATTTTTAAGGCAGGTGGTTCGGCATATCCCGAGACGCCGCCTAATTTAAATCGTTTTTTTGCGGTAAACACAATAAAGTCCGCGCAACTAATCGATGATGGGACACTTAGTAACTTCGAGTCTGAACAATCAATGCCTGTTCCTCTTGCAATGTTCGACGTTGCATTTTCACAGGGGCGTATATACATTGTGGGCGGTTGGAGTTGGTCGCGCGCGCGGACGCTCGATCCGAGATTTTATTCAGGAACCAATAACATCTATTCAAGCGCTTTTGATCTGGATGGGAGGCTTACCGGCTGGCGATTGGAAGGCACGATTCCCGACGCCTTTCACTCTCCTTATGGAAATTACTGTCAGCTATTCTCTGACAGTGAAAAAATAATAATTATCGGAGGGTTTAAAAACACGTCGGAAATAAACACGGCGAATCGTCAGCAAGCACCAACTCTCTACTCTGCCGATGTCTCAGACAATGGGACTTTAAGCGGATGGTCTTCTATAGGGGTCTTTAATGCGGTCTTTACAAATCGCCCATCAATATCTGTCAATGGACGTGGATATTCATACTTTTACTCACCATCGACGGGACAACGGATGCTGGTTGGATTAACAAAACCGATGTTTGTCCCTAAAGGGGTTTATGAGGGACCAACCCTTGATTTAGAAAGTCCAAATTCGATTAAGTCAATTTCATGGGAGAAACAAAGCCAAGCGGCCGGTGCGGGTCTTTTGTTGATGGGTCGATCGGGGGCTCCTGGTTTCTCCTTTTCCGATTGGAAGCCTTTGGTACATGGCACGGCCCTTAGTCCATCAGAAAGGTTCTTTTCATACAAAGCTACGTTCTCTCGTGGGGGGGTTTCAAATCCTGCTGTTCTCGAACTGCTTTCCGTTGTTTATGAAAAATCAAATCAGAATGACCCAGCTCCCGTCACTGTCACATTACGTAATCGACGATCAATTGCTCGTGATGGTGTAACGTTTGACGTAGCAAGCATTATTGATGGTCCTGTGCGATGCACAATTATGGATAGTGGACAAAATATCATACGTGAATTTGATACGAATATCCCAGCGGGCCAATCAACATTCGTTTGGGACTGCAAAGACCAATCCGGCGCAGATGTATTTAGCGGCATTTATTGGTTACAAATGAATACAAGTGTTGGGAAAATTAAACTTGCTCTTGCTGTTACAAGGTGAGAAAACCAATGAGTGGGATCCCACGTATTCTTGCTGTTGAAGACAACCCCATCACTGGGACCGCATTGGGTTGTGAGTTGCGTGAATGCGGGCTTGAGATCGTAGTTTCCCCGTCCGCCGAAGATGCCTTAAGCCAACTGAGTGCGGGGTTAAAGGTCGACCTCATCATCCTAGATTTCCATCTTCCGGGGGAACAAGGTCCGGATTTCTACCGACGCCTTGGAATGGATCCCAAATACGGAAAGATCCCAGTTATCCCTTTCACTTCGCAGATTGAAGCGACCACAGCCAATTCGACTTCTCTTACATCTGGTTATGCAACCCAGATTCAAACGGAATCCGGGGATCGCGCTCGATCTCCGATCGTCTCAAAAGGTTTGGGCGATAACATTGAAAAGTTGCCCGCGAGTCTTTATGTCGCCATCTCGGAACAAATGCGGCGACATGGTTTTGAAAAACCCCCCGCGTTCGCAAAGCGGATGCGGGAGGCGTTGGCAGAGGAAAATGGTGATCGACTCGCTTAACCTACAACGTGGAGGCACAATGAAACGAATAGCGGTTTTGACTGTTATTCTTGGGTGCGCATACATGGCTCAGGCGGTCGGGTCAGGCGGCTACACGAACCAGGTGGTCGATTCTAAAGCTCTCTCACTTGGAAACGCATTCACCGCTTTGGCCGACAACCCGTCGGCCCTTTTTTTTAACCCGGCCGGACTGGCGGGTATCGGCTCCCAAGCCACCGTTGGCATCGCCCCAACGTTTTCAAAAACCGACTATCAGCCAGCGGGAGGCGGGTCGGGGGAGAGTACAGACAATGACCCCGCTTTGGTGCCGAACCTTTTTGCGACGCATCAGCTAAACGACAAGATTGGGCTGGGGGTGGGCGTTTTCTCACCGTTTGGCCTCGAGACGCATTGGTCCAATACGGGATCATTGCGCTACGTGGCAACCGACAGCCGTCTGACGGTGGTGCAAATGAGCGCGGGGATCGGGTATCGACCGATGCCATCTTTGTCGATCGGCGCGGGGGCGGTTTACGCCCAGGTTGATGCAAATCTTCAATCTCAAATGAATTTGACGGCATTAAACAGTTTTCTGGCCGGTTCGCTGGTACCGTCTGCGGATGGCGTGAAGACGCTGGAAGGGGACGGCGGCGCCCTAGGCTACACCGCGGGGGTCCTATTCAACCCCGCTGAAAAGGTCCGCTTGGGCCTTTCTTACCGTAGCGCCTTCCATGTGACGGTTAAGGGCGACACTAAATTGGAGGGTTTATCCGCAAACTCGGCGGGGCTTTTTGGCGGAACCAACTATCAAACGCAAACAGAAACTCGGGTGGTCCTTCCCGAGAGCGTGACCTTGGGGGCAGCGGCGAACGTGACCGAGAAGCTTTTGGTCAGCGCCGACGCGGAATGGGTGAACTACGCGCGGGTGAAAAGCACGGCGTTCTCATTTAGTGAAACGGACGCCAATCGCGCGGGGATTTTGAACCAGGGGAACCCCGTTCCCCGCGATTGGGATGCAACGTGGAATGTGGGCCTGGGGGCCCAGTATACGCTCAACGAGCGGTGGGCGCCGCGGGCTGGGTATTTCTATTACCCGGAAGCGATCCCCGAAGCGACGTGGGACCCCAGCACTCCCGAAAGTGAACGCCACGGCATCACGTTGGGACTAGGTTTTAACCAAGGTCCCGTGACGGTGGATTTCGCTTACAATTACATATTGTTCATTGACCGTTCGATTTCAAACCAAGTCGGTGCGACGAGCCTCGCCACCGTCAACGGAGAATATTCCTCAACGGGGCATATTCTTTCCATGAATCTCGCGTACCGTTGGCGTTAGCAACGGGCGCTTTTCCACAATTGCCCCATGGTTGACCGACGATCCCAGATCCACACACAGGTGGATCTTTCTGCCCGCGTCATTGTACGCGGTTCCAAGGAAACGTTCCGAGGTCGTATTACGGATATTAGCCACCACGGGGCGCAATTGTGGTTGGACCATGCGCTTGGCCGCGGGGCGGCCGTTTCTCTCCAGCTGACACATCCAGAGAATGAATTTTGTCTTTCAACCCCCGCCCAAGTCGTGTGGATGAGTTTTGATGAGAAAACATCCAAACATGCCCACGGGCTTGTATTTGAGGAAGGCCAACTTGTTCTGGAACAATTGGAACGGTTTGTTTCGTCCTTCGGGAGCGTCCGCACTCCGCAGGACCGCCGATCGGGTACGTCAAAAGT
>Ga0268298_10000859_pt1 | contig 38056 bp, 40 predicted proteins | sample WWTPWeurt_MetaG_FD_194462 | JGI IMG/M metagenome (GOLD analysis project Ga0268298, IMG submission 194462) | Activated sludge microbial communities from WWTP in Nijmegen, Gelderland, Netherland - WWTP Weurt | ecosystem: Engineered > WWTP > Aerobic digester > Activated sludge | place...
GCTCGACGACCTGGTCAACGCCCGCACGGTCTCGGCGGTCATCCAGGCGTTCTTCGGCAGCTCGCAGCTGTCGCAGTTCATGGACCAGACCAACCCGCTGGCCGAGCTGACCAACAAGCGCCGGCTCTCGGCCCTGGGCCCGGGCGGCCTCACCCGCGAGCGGGCGGGCTTCGAGGTCCGCGACGTGCACTACTCGCAGTACGGCCGCATGTGCCCGATCGAGACGCCGGAAGGCCCGAACATCGGCCTGATCACCAGCCTCTCGACCTACGGCCGCATCAACGACCTGGGCTTCATCGAGACCCCCTACCGGGTGGTGAAGAACGGGAAGGTGACCGACGACATCCGCTGGCTGTCGGCCTCGGAGGAGGAGGGCTACGCGGTGGCGCAGGCCAACGCGCTGCTCGACGAGGCCAGCAAGTTCAGCGAGGACCTGGTGCTGTGCCGCAAGGGCGACGACTACCCCCTGCTGCCGCCGGACCGGATCGACTTCATGGACGTGGCGCCGGAGCAGCTGGTCTCCATCGCCGCGGCGCTGATCCCGTTCCTGGAGCACGACGACGCCAACCGCGCGCTGATGGGCAGCAACATGCAGCGCCAGGCGGTGCCGCTCCTCTTCCCGCAGTCGCCGACGGTGGGCACCGGGCTCGAGGGCAAGGTGGCCGCCGACTCGGGCGCCGTGATCGTGGCGCGCCGGGGCGGGACCGTCACCCGGGTCACCGCGGACGAGATCATCGTGGACTCGGGCGAGCAGGGGAAGGTGGACCTCACCATCCCCCTGGCCCGGCTCACCCAGCACGACCGCTACCGGGTGCGGAAGTTCTGGCGCACCAACCAGGACACCGCGATCAACCAGCGGCCGCTGGTCCGCGTGGGCGACAAGGTGGCCCAGGGCCAGGTGATCGCCGACGGGGCCGCGACCGAGGCGGGCGAGCTCGCCCTCGGCAGCAATGTGCTGGTGGCGTTCATGCCGTGGTACGGGCACAACTTCGAGGACGCGATCGTCCTCTCCGAGCGGCTGGTCAAGGACGACGTCTACTCCTCGATCCACATCCAGGAGCTGGAGCTGCACGTCCGCGACACCAAGCGGGGCCAGGAGGAGATCACCCGGGAAATCCCCAACGTCTCCGACGAGGCGCTGGTGGACCTCGACGAGCGCGGCATCGTCCGGATCGGCGCCCACGTGAAGCCGGGCGACATCCTGGTGGGCAAGATCACGCCCAAGGGCGAGACCGAGCTGTCGCCGGAAGAGAAGCTGCTCACCGCGATCTTCGGCGAGAAGGCCAAGGACGTGAAGGACAGCTCGCTCAAGGTGCCGCCGGGCATGAAGGGCGTGGTCATCGACGTCAAGATCTTCAGCCGGGTCGAGGACCAGGTGGTGGAGAAGGACCGCGGCGAGCGGATCGGCGAGGTGCGCCGGGTCGAGACCGACGAGAAGGCCCGCATCAGCGCGGTCATGCTCGAGGAGCTCGCCCAGCTGCTGGAGGGCCAGGAGGTGGCCCTGATGCTCAAGGCAGGGACGGTCGAGGAGGCGGTCCCGGCGGGCACCAAGCTCACCCGGGGCGCGCTGGCCGAGCTCGACCTGGGCGACGTGGACCTCAAGACGCTCCGGGTGGCGCACAAGGGCGCCAACGAGCGGATCCGCGCCGCCATCGACACGGCCGCGCGGGAGCGGGCCAAGGTCGAGGAGAAGGCCGAGGACCAGATCGACAAGATCCTCCAGCCGGATGAGCTGCCCCCGGGCGTGATCCAGCTGGTGAAGGTGTACATCGCCGAGAAGCGCAAGGTCTCGGTGGGCGACAAGATGGCCGGCCGCCACGGCAACAAGGGCATCGTGGCGCGCATCGTCCCCGAGGAGGACATGCCGTTCCTCCCGGACGGGTCGCCGGTGGACATCGTGCTCAACCCGCTGGGCGTGCCGAGCCGGATGAACGTGGGCCAGATCCTGGAGACGCACCTGGGCTGGTGCGCCACGATCCTCGGCTTCAAGGCGAAGACCCCGGTGTTCCGCGGGGCCGACGAGCACGAGATCGGCGTGCTGCTGCGGATCGCGGGGATCCAGTGGGCCTCGCGGGCGCTCGCGCTCAAGCACCCGGCCCCCGCGCCGGAGTCGACGGGCATCGCGACCGTCGTGGCCGACCTCAAGGCGGTGCACCACAACCTGATCGAGGCCGGCATCGCCGACCTCTCGTTCAAGGGCGCCGGCCCCGTCACGAAGGAACTCTACGGCGCCATCAAGGCCTTCCTGGCCGCGGCCGCGAAGGAACTGGCGGCCCGCGAGCTGGCCCAGCGGAAGCAGGAGCTGGCGTACCACCAGCACCGGCTGGCCACCGCCACCGGGGCGGAGCAGAAGGCGATGCAGAAGCTGGTGAAGGACCAGGAGAAGGCGGTGGAGCTGTCGGCCGCCGAGCTGCTCGAGTCGGTGGGCCGGCCGGCGCTGGCCGCGATCGCGGCGGGGCACACCGAGCCGGAGGACGTCTCGAAGGCGGCGGAAGAGCTGATCCGGGCCGCGGGGCTCACCCCCGGCGGCAAGGCGCGGCTGCGCGACGGCCGCTCGGGGCAGGAGTTCGAGGGCGACGTCACCGTGGGCACGATCTACATGCTCAAGCTGTCGCACCTGGTCGATGACAAGATCCACGCCCGCAGCATCGGGCCGTACTCGCTGGTGACGCAGCAGCCGCTGGCGGGCAAGGCGCAGTTCGGCGGCCAGCGCTTCGGCGAGATGGAAGTGTGGGCGCTGGAGGCCTACGGCGCCGCGCACGTGCTGCAGGAGATGCTGACGGTGAAGTCGGACGACGTGAACGGCCGCAGCAAGGTGTACGAGGCGATCGTCAAGGGGCAGAACCTCCCCGAGCCCGGCATCCCCGAGTCGTTCAACGTGCTGGTGAAGGAACTCCAGGCCCTGGGCCTCAAGGTCACGCTCGGCACCAGTGCCGACGGCGACGAATAAGGACGGACCAATGATCGATTTTCGCAGCGGACGCGAGCCCAAGAGCTCGAGTTTCGACTACATCAGCATCCGCATCGCCTCCCCCGAGGAGATCCGCGGCCCCCGCGACACCAAGGAGCGGGAGCGGCTGGAACTCCAGGGGCAGCGGTACTGGTGGTCCTGGGGCGAGGTGACCAAGCCCGAGACCATCAACTACCGCTCGTTCAAGCCCGAGAAGGACGGCCTGTTCTGCGAGCGGATCTTCGGCCCGGTCAAGGACTGGGAGTGCCACTGCGGCAAGTACAAGCGGATCCGCTACCGGGGCGTGATCTGCGACCGCTGCGGCGTGGAGGTGACGCTCAGCAAGGTGCGGCGCGAGCGCATGGGCCACATCGAGCTCAGCGTGCCGGTGGCGCACATCTGGTTCTTCAAGACCCTGCCCTCGCCGATGGGCAACCTGCTCAACGTCACGCTGCGTGACCTGGAGCGGGTGATCTACTACTCGAGCTACATCGTCATCGAGCCGGGCGACCAGGACGTCGAGGCCAACCAGCTGCTCGACGAGGACGAGTTCCTCCAGCTGCGGCACAAGGCCCGGGAGGAGGGCGACCACGCCTTCAAGGCCGACATCGGCGCCCCGGCGGTGCGGGAGCTGCTCAACCGCATCGACGTCAAGAAGCTGGCGGAGGAACTGCGGGGCTCGGTGGCCACCGAGACCAGCCAGCACCGCAAGAAGCAGATGCTCAAGCGGCTCAAGATCGTGGACGCGTTCCTCACCTCCGGCGAGAACGGCGACGTCCCGAACCACCCGGCGTGGATGATCCTGGACGTGATCCCGGTGATCCCGCCCGACCTGCGGCCGCTGGTGCCGCTCGACGGCGGGCGCTTCGCCACGTCGGACCTCAACGACCTCTACCGCCGGGTGATCAACCGCAACAACCGGCTGCAGAAGCTGATCCAGCACAAGGCGCCGGAGGTCATCCTCCGCAACGAGAAGCGGATGCTGCAGGAGGCCGTCGATGCGCTGTTCGACAACGGCCGCCGCTCCAAGGCCATCCGCGGGCGCGGCAAGCGCCCGCTCAAGTCGCTGTCCGACATGCTCAAGGGCAAGCAGGGCCGGTTCCGCCAGAACCTGCTCGGCAAGCGCGTGGACTACTCCGGCCGGTCGGTCATCGTGGTGGGCCCGGAGCTGCGGCTGCACCAGTGCGGCCTGCCCAAGGCCATGGCGGTGGAGCTGTTCAAGCCCTTCATCATCCACAAGCTGGTGGAGAAGGGCATCGCCGAGACGGTGAAGCGCGCCAAGAAGATCGTGGAGAAGGAGAGCCCGGAGGTCTACGAGATCCTGGAAGAGATCATCCAGGACCACCCGGTGCTGCTCAACCGCGCGCCGACGCTGCACCGGCTGGGCATCCAGGCCTTCGAGCCGGTGCTGGTCGAGGGCAAGGCCATCCGCATCCACCCGCTGGTCTGCGCCGCGTTCAACGCCGACTTCGACGGCGACCAGATGGCCGTGCACGTGCCGCTCTCGTTCGAGGCGCAGCTCGAGGCGCGGATGCTGATGATCTCGTCGAACAACATCCTCAAGCCCTCCGACGGCCGCCCGGTGGCGGAGCCGTCGCAGGACATGGTGCTGGGCAGCTACTTCCTCACCAAGCTGCCGCGCGGCGCCGAGGAACCGAAGGACGGCAAGCCGGCCCCGGCGTGGGACAAGGCCAAGCACTACGGCTCGCTCGCCGAGATCGAGCTGGCCCTGCTGCACCGCCGGATCAGCTTCCACACGGCCATCCACTTCTGGTACCAGCCGCCGCGCGACGCGGCGGAGCCGAAGCCGCGCTGGGTGCGGAGCACCGCAGGCCGGGTACTGTTCAACAGCATCCTGCCCCGGCAGGTCGTGGCCAACCACGGCTTCCGCAACGACCTGATGCGGAAGAAGGCGCTGTCGGAGCTGGTGCTGCAGAGCTACCGCGAGGCGGGGCTCGCCGACACGGTGGTGTTCCTGGACCGGCTCAAGGAGTTCGGCTTCCGCTACGCCACCCAGGGCGGCATCTCGATCGGGGTCGAGGACCTCGAGATCCCGGGCGAGAAGGTGAAGCTGCTGGAGGAGGCCGACAAGCGCGTGCAGCGGTTCCAGCGCGCGTACAACACCGGCCAGATCACCTTCGGCGAGCGGTACAACAAGGTGATCGACGCCTGGACCCACGCGAACAACGACGTGGCCGAGGCGATGGTCAACAACATGCGCCAGAGCCGGGGCGGGTTCAACCCGGTGTTCATGATGTTCGACTCCGGCTCGCGCGGCTCGCGCGACCAGATCCGGCAGCTGGCCGGCATGCGCGGCCTGATGGCCAAGCCGCAGAAGAAGCTGACCGGCGGCATCGGCGAGATCATCGAGAGCCCGATCAAGTCGAACTTCCGCGAGGGCCTGACCGGCCTCGAGTACTTCATCTCCACCCACGGCGCCCGGAAGGGCCTGGCCGACACGGCGCTCAAGACCGCCGACGCCGGCTACCTGACCCGCCGCCTGGTGGACGTGGCCCAGGACGTGACCATCACCGAGGAGGACTGCGGCACCATCCAGGGCCTCGAGATCTCGGCGCTCAAGGAGGGCGAGGACGTCATCGAGCCGCTCAAGGAGCGGATCCTCGGCAGCGTCGCGTCCGAGGACGTGTTCGATCCGCATGAGCTCGACGAGGACGGCGACCCGCGCCTGCTGGTGCAGTCGGGCAAGCTGATCGACGAGGAGCTGTCGATCCGCATCGACGAGGCCGGGATCGAAAAGGTCAAGATCCGCTCGGTGCTCACCTGCGAGGCGCGGCGCGGCTGCTGCCGCATGTGCTACGGCCGCAACCTGGCCACCATGGACATGGTCGACATGGGCGAGGCCATCGGCATCCTTGCCGCCCAGTCCATCGGCGAGCCGGGCACCCAGCTGACGCTGCGCACGTTCCACATCGGCGGCGCCTCGTCGCGCATCGCCGAGGAGGCGGAACGCCGCGCCCGCGCCAGCGGCCTGGTGAAGTACACCAGCGGCCTGGAGTTCGCCGACGTGTCCGTCGAGTACGAGGACGGCACCACGGCCATGGTGCGCATCGCCCTGACCCGCGACGACGAGTCGGCGGACGAGGAGTCGAAGGAAGGCATCCTCGTGGTGGACCCGAACGATCCCAAGCGGGTGCTCAACCGCTACCCGGTGCCCGAGGGCGCGCTCATCCAGGTCAAGGAGGGCGACACGGTGCAGGGGAAGAACTCGATCCTCTACACCTGGGACCCGTACAACGACCCCAGCATCATCAAGCTCGACGGCGAGCTCCGCTGGAAGGACCTGGTCCCCGGCTCCACGCTGCGCGAGGAGCTGGACGAGTCCACCGGCCTCCGCTCGATCGTCGTCATGGCCGACCCCGACCGCGAGCTGCACCCGTCGGTCCTGGTCTACGCCCCGAACCGGAAGGACCCGCAGGAGTACATCCTCGCGGAAGGCTCCCGGATCATCCTGGGCAGCGACGCCGACCAGATCACCCGGGCCATGGACCTGCCGGACGAGGGGAACCCCTGGTCCACCAAGTTCAAGGTCGACGAGTACCCGATCAACGTCGCCTGGCCGAGCAAGAGCAAGAAGGAAGCGAAGGACAAGACCGTCTACCTCTCGCCCGCGGTGAAGATCTCGCGCGGCGTGACCGTGACCAAGATGCCGCGGCAGGCCTACAAGACCCGCGACATCACCGGCGGCCTCCCCCGCGTGGCCGAGCTGTTCGAGGCCCGGCGGCCCAAGGACCCGGCCACGATCTCCGAGATCGACGGCATCGTGAAGTTCGGCGAGATCAAGCGCGGCAAGCGCGAGATCTACGTCTACCCGGTGGTCGAGCCGGGCCGGAAGGGCGAGCCCGAGCCGCCGCAGCTCTACGAGGTCGGCGCCGGCAAGCACCTCCGGGTGCACGAGGGCGACCGCGTCCGCGCCGGCGACCGCCTGACCGAAGGCCCCGTGAACCCGCACGACATCCTGCGGATCAAGGGCCCCCGCGCGGTGCAGGAGTACCTGCTCAATGAGGTGCAGGAGGTCTACCGCCTGCAGGGCGTGCGGATCAGCGACAAGCACATCGGCACCATCGTGCGCCAGATGCTGCAGAAGGTGCGGGTCACCGACCCGGGCGACACCGACTTCCTCGAGGGCGAGACCGTCGACAAGCTCACCTTCCGGGACGAGAACGAGCGGGTCATCAAGAAGAAGGGCGCCCCGGCCCAGTCCGAGCCGGTGCTGCTCGGCATCACCAAGGCCTCGCTGACCACGCAGTCGTTCATCTCGGCCGCGTCGTTCCAGGAGACCACCCGCGTGCTCACCGATGCCGCGATCCGCGGGGCCAAGGACGACCTCCTCGGCCTCAAGGAGAACATCATCATCGGCCACCTCATCCCGGCGGGGTCGGGTATCTACCGCTACGCCGAGATCGAGATCGAGCCGCCCGCGGGGTACGAGCCCCCGCCGCCGAGCGAGGCGCCCGTCGAGGCCCCGGCCCCGGTGCCGGTGGCCCTGCTGGCGGACGACGAGGAGTAGGCGCGGCAGGCAGCATGCAACGCGGGGCGGACCATCCGGTCCGCCCCGCGTTTGTCATGCGCCCTCCGGCCGGACGGCTCAGGGCGCGCCGGCGCCGAAGGTGTCGCACCGGGACAGGTCCCCGGAGCGGAACCCCTCGTTGAACCAGCGCATCCGCTGCTCGCTGGTCCCGTGGGTGAACCCCTCCGGGCTCACGTGACCGGTGGCCATCTGCTGCAGCCGGTCGTCCCCGACCGCGGCCGCCGCGCCCAGGCCTTCCTCGATGTCGCCCGGCTCGAGCATCCCCTTGGCCGCCGCGTCCCGGCCCCAGATCCCCGCGAAACAGTCCGCCTGCAGCTCCATCCGCACCGACAGCTCGTTCTGCTGCTCCGGGCGGCGCTGCTGGGCCTGGCGCACCTGGCGCTCGATGCCCAGCACGTTCTGCACGTGGTGCCCGATCTCGTGGGCCAGCACGTAGGCCTGCGCAAAGTCCCCCGGCGCGCCGAATCGGCGCTGCAGTTCGTCGTAGAAGCCGAGGTCGATGTAGACCTTCTCGTCGCCCGGGCAGTAGAAGGGCCCGGTGGCCGATTCCGCGAAGCCGCAGGCCGACTGAATCGCGTCCCGGAAGAGCAGCAGCCTGGCCTCGCGGTACGCGGTCCCGTGGCGGGGCAGCTCGGCCTGCCAGAACCCCTGGGTGCTGTCGAGCACGGCCGAGACGAATTCCACCATCGTCTCCTCCTCAGCCGAGGCCTGCACCGGGCCGGCGTCCACCTGCCCGGGGGCCCCGGCGGCCATCCCCCCGGTCCCGCCGACCAGCTGGAAGAAGTCGCGCTTGAAGACCATGCTCAGCACCAGGAGCAGCAGCATGCCCCCCAGGCCGAGCTTCATGCCGCCGCCCCCGCCCGAAAAGCGGCCACCGCCGGCCCCGCGCATGTCCTCGAGGTTCTCGCTCCTCCCGCCACGGTTCCAGCGCATCCTGCCTCCTCTTGGGAATTTCGGCGCCCGGCCCACCCTGCCCGCGGGAAATATCCCCGTTTTCCGACCGGCCGCCAGCGACCAGCGGCTGGCGACGAGCCGGGGTGCCACTGGAGCGGTGCTGGCCAACCGGGGGGCCCCGGCCCCCTGCGAAGCGTCCTGCGGGGGGGCCGGTGACCGGGTGATGACGGTTGTCTGACACCGGGAGCCTACCCTTGGGGCCATGGCGACGACCGAACCCAGGTCCCATCTCGACCGGCTGACCGAGGCCGCCTCGCTCCTCCTGGAGGGGCGGGGGGTCACGGAGATCGCCGGGATGACCGGCCTCGCCGAGTCGGAATTGGAGGAGCTCCGCCGGAAGATCCTCCGGATGGGGGTCGGAACGCCGGAGGCGGCTGGCGGGGGACTGCGGCGTTCGGGGGGGCTGCTGGAACGCCTGGGCGCCGCGCTGGGATGGCGCAACAGCGGACCGGCCCAGAACAGCGTCCCGCTCGGTGCGGGGCCCGAGACGGCCCCCGGCGTCACTGCCTGGAGCCCGTGGCAGCCGGTACCCGCCGTGCTCGGGCTTGAGCTCCGGCTCGCTCGCCGGTCCCCGCCCCCCGGGATCGCCGGCGAGCTCTGGCTCTACGAATTCCGCTCCACCCTGACGGTGCCGGTCACCTTCCGCTTCCGGATCGCCACCGACCCCGGCGGCGAGTACCCGCGCAGCGTGCGGGCGCTCCGGCCCGGGGAGGTCAGCGCCGGGAGCCTGGTGCTTCTCACCCAGGGCCCGGTCTGGGCCGGGACCGCCATGGAGGAGCGGCTGCTCCCCTAGCGGGTGAGCCGGAGCAGGGCGTAGCCCAGCAGCACCAGGGCCAGCGCGGAGCCCGCCACCAGCCAGAGCCTGGCGGGGGCGGCCGGCGGAGCGGGGCGGGGCAATGGGGGGAGAGCCGGCGCCGGTGCCGGGGTCGTGGTCGGCGCGACGGCGGGGGCAGGGGAGGCGGCCGGCGTGGCGCTGGCGTGGGGCGCATCTGGCTGGCCGACGGGGCGCGCCCGGGCCTGCTCCACCAGGCGCCGGATCTCGGGATCCGGCGTGATGTCCAGCTCCTTCCGGATCAGCGCCATGTGCCGCTCGGCGTAGCGCAGGGCGCGGGGGCGGTCTCCCGCCTGGAGCAGGGCGTGCAGGAGGCCGGTGACCGCCCGGGTATCGAAGGGGTCGTGCTCCGTGAGGCGGAGCCACCAGTCGGCGGCTTCGCGGGGGAGATTCCGGCCGCTGGCCTCCAGCGCCAGGCGCTCCAGCAGCGCGCTCATCCGGCGGGCCAGCCGGTCCCGCTGTTCATCCACCCAGCGCTCGAACTCCGGCGCGTCGGAGAGGTGGAACCCATCCAGGAAGTGGCCGGTGTAGCAGGTGGCGGCGCCCGCGCCGTCGCCGGCCGTGGCCAGCCGCTCGAACTCCCACAGGTCCATGGTGATGGCGTCGGGATTGAGCCGGAGGTCGGTGGTGCCGAGGAAGAGCTCCGGCCCGCCCTCGAACTCCTTGCGGAGCACGTAGAGGGTCTGCTTGAGGACGCCGCGGGCCCGCTCCGGGTCGCTCTCGGCCCAGAGGTAGCCGGCCAGCTTGTCACGGCTCACCCCGCGCTCGCCGGCCGCGCCGACCAGGGCGAGCAGGGCCAGCGGCTTGCGCCGGCTGTCCGTGAGGCCGGTCGGGGAGCCTTCGCGGGTGAGCGCGAGGCCGCCGAATGAACGGAGGTGCAGGGGCACGAGAGGGAATGCCTGTTTGACCGTGAAGTGACTGGGGGCTTACCCGGCTGCCGTACACTATCTCCCGCTCGCCCGTCCCCGCAACCCGGCCCAGCCCCCCCCAAAGTGATACCCGGATGCGCTTGCCGGAATTCCCGACGACCTGCACCTTAACTCCGGTCGACCGCCCGTCAGGGGCGGACCACCCCGGGGGAGTTCTGGCGCCGAGCGACCTGCTCAGCACCGTTCGCGAGGCACTGCAGGACCGTTACGCCGTCGCGGGCGAGATCGGCCGCGGCGGCATGGCCGTGGTCTGTCGCGCCACCGACCTGCGCCACGGGCGCGAGGTGGCGATCAAGGTCCTGCTCCCCGAGCTGGCCCGGGCCGTCACCGGCGACCGGTTCCTGCGCGAGATCAGCATTCTCGCCCGCCTGTCCCATCCCAGCATCCTGCCCCTGCTCGACTCGGGTACGGTGGAGGTCGTCCCCGGCCTCGACGTGCCGTGGTACGTCATGCCCTACGTGGCGGAGGACACGCTGCGCGCGCGCCTCGAGCGTGAGGGCCCGCTCCCGGTGGACCAGGCGCTGCACCTCACGCGGGAGCTGTGCGGGGCCCTGACCCACGCCCATCGCCAAGGGATCATCCACCGCGACATCAAGCCGGAGAACATCCTGCTCTCCGGGGGGCGGGCGGTGCTGGCCGACTTCGGGATCGCGCGGGCGGTGACGCTGTCGGGTACCTCAAGCCTGAGCAGCACGGGGCTGGTCATCGGGACGCCGGCCTACATGAGCCCGGAGCAGTCAGCGGGGAGCGAGAAGCTCGACGCCCGGAGCGATCTCTACAGCCTGGGGGTGGTGCTGTACGAGATGCTGGCAGGGCAGCCGCCGTTCACCGGGGCCACGCCGCAGGCCATCAGTGCCCGGCACCAGTTCGAGACCCCGCCCCCGATCCGGGTGGTCCGGCCCACGATCCCGGTGGGGGTGGAGGCGGTGCTGTCGCGGGTGCTGGAAAAGGTGCCGGCGGACCGGTATGAGAGCGCGGAGGCGCTAGGGCGGGCGCTGGAGGGGGCGCCCACGGGGGCAGGCCGGACGGTGACCCCGACGGCCGAGGTCCTCCCTTCACGGCGGCAGGGCCTCAGGGCCAGGTGGCTCGTGGCCGGGGGCGTGGCGGTCGGGCTTGGGATTGCGGCGGTCGTGGCGGCGCGGCCCGGGGGGCTCCTGGGTCCAGCCTACGACCCCGAACAGGTCGTCGTCCTGCCCTTCAAGGGGCAGGACCCGGGGCTCGACTCGGTCCTGAGCGGCGAGGACATCGGCCGCCTCGTGTACGACGGGCTCGACGGGTTCCGGGACCTCCACCGGGTTGAGCCGCTGGTCGTGTCGGATGCCATCGCCCGCGCGGGGAGGCCGGCGACGGTCGAGGCCAGCCGGGCGATGGCCCGGCGGCTCGGCGCGGGCCGGTTCATCTGGGGGGAAGTCACGCGCGCCGGCGATTCCATCCGGGTGCGTGGCCTGTTGTTTGACAGCCGCGGGGGTTCCACCGAGCCGGTGAAGCGTCGGAATGCCACCCTCCCGCTTGCCATCGCCTCGGTGGGGAGCAGTGGACTGATGGACGAACTGAGCCGGATGGCCCTCGGGCTCGTCGTCCCGGAGGGGGACTCGCTTCCGCTCCCGGCGCGTCCAGGCACCAGCTCACTCGAGGCCCTGCAGCACGCCCTGCGCGGCGAGGCCGCCTTTCAGTCCTGGGACCTCGACGCGGCACGCGCGAGCTTCGGTGCGGCGCTGCGGCTCGATCCGGCATTTCCGCGCGCCAACCTGCGCCTGGCCCAGATCGGTCAGTGGGTCCGGGATTCGGCGACTGCCTGGCGGCCCTTTCTCACGATAGCCGAGCAGGCCGAAGATGGGTTGACCACCGGCGAGCGGCTCGCGGCCCGGGGGCTCAGGTTCCTGGCCGACAGCGCCTATCCGCAGGCCTGCGAGGCCTACCGACGGCTCCTCGCCTCCGATTCCCTCGACTTCGTCGGCTGGTTCGGGCTCGGGGAGTGCCATCTGTGGGACGAGGAGGTGCTCCCGGGTCATGGTGGGGCGGGGCTCGTGTTTCGGGGCAGCTACGCGGAAGCCCAGCGGGCCTACCTCCGTGCCCTGGCCGCGGTACCGCTCGCGCACCGCGCGGCACGCGAGGTCGTCATCCCGCGCCTGTTCCTCGTGTTGCCGACAAGTACATGGCTGCGGCCCGGGCGCCGAGGGTCCACCTACTACTCCGCCTGGGTCGACTGGCAGGCGGACACGATCGCCTTCCGCCCGCTGCCGACCGTCGACCTCACCTCGGGCAAGGCGGAGGGCCCGCCCCAGAGCGGGGCCAAGGCCTTCGCGCACAGCCGGCAGGTGCTCCGCACGGTGGTGGACGAGTGGGTTCGGCTCTACCCCGGCAGCGGCCCCGCCTGGACCGCGCGGGCGGCGGTGCTCGAGCGCCTGCTGGTGCTCCAGGGCGACTCGTCAGCCGTTGCGGCCGTCGCCCGCGCCCTCGACCTGACCACTGACTCTGCTGCCCGCGCGCGGCTGATGATCGATCAGGCACGCCTCGCCCTCAAGACTGGCGACTTCGCGCTGGCCGGCTCCGCGGCCCGTGCAGTGCTGGATACCTGGCGGCCCTCCACTCCGGCGGATGCCCTCCGCCTGGCACCCCTGGCGGCGCTGGTGGGGCGCACGGCCCAGCTCGTGGCACTGCTGCGGCAGGGTGCCAGCGCATGGGAGTTCGCGACGCCCGATGGGACGCCGGTCCACCCGCCGCAGTCCCTCGCAGCGGAGGCACTCACGCTGTATGCGTACGCCGTCATGGGGTCCTCCGCGGACAGCGTGCAGTCCCAGGAGGCGAGGGTCCTGCGGCTGATCGATGGATGGGCACCCCGCCAGGAACAGAACGCGATGATCCTCGCGCTGACCGAGGACGCCGCCTTCTACGCGTTCGCGACGACCGGGCCGCTCACAGCACATCAGACCCCTGGGCACAATAGTTCGCTGGAGCCACAGAGCGCGCACTCACGAGGGCGCTCGGCTGTTGTGCGCGATGCCGTGGCGCGATGGTCCCGGGCGGCCGAGACGAGCGATGCGGGGGAGGTTGCTCCGGAATCAGCATTGGCGCAGTCTAACTTGTGCCTCTTGATCGCGGACACCGCTACGGCACTCCAAGTGGCGGCGAGGGCAATCTCGGGAATCGAACTGCAGGATCACCTGCTCCTGCTGCCGCAGGCGGCTGGTTCACTCAGGCGGTTGCTCAGCCTGATCCACGCCGCTGGACAACAACAGGACCCAGCGGCTGCCATGCGAGCCGATGCGATCCTTTCTCAGCTTCGGCCGGCTGAGTAGCGCACGATGTGCATCTGGTTAGAGAAACCACTTATCGCCAGGAGCGCCAGTCATGGATTCTCGATTTCTTGGCCATCGCCAACACGCCCTTCCACTGATTGCCCTATTCCTTTGTCTCTCCGGAATCGCCGGACGAGCGAGTGGGCAAACGTACGACGTCCAATGTGAGAAGCGGGACTATGGGAGGCGGCTTGAAACTCCGCCGTTCACCGGGGATCTCACCGTCAGCGCGGATATCGAGTCTTACGTGAGGCAACGGTGCTTTCTCAAGAGATTCGGCCTCGAGGGCCACGGGATCATCATCGGTGGGAAGCCGCCGAAGGCCGTGGCTTCAATCTGGCCTGAGTACGGCGCCATGAACCTTACCGAGGCCGACCTGTTGGGCGGGGGCAGGGTAGTGGCGGAGGTCCGTGTAAGAAGCAATAACCAGAGTGGTGTCAATGAGCGGAAGTACGCCGAAGGCCGGAACTTTCTCTTCGTCGGGCGAATCGGGGCTCTCGGACAGAAGCCGCCACTTTACATCTTGCACGCGACGAGCCCCACGGATGCGACATGGGTGGCGGAGCTTGTCCCGCCTGAACAATATGACGTAGAGTATCACGGGCATGACCCTCGCACCGGCGAGATCTACCCGCGATTCTCGTCCTCGGTCCAAGACTGCAGTGACTGGGGGCGGCGGGCCTGCTTTATTGATTCAGACAAAGTGCAGGATGTGACGAACTTCTTGGCCCTTGGTCAGGCCGGTGAAGACCCCGTGCAAAGCCTCTCTCCGGCCCAATGGACCCGAGGAATCGGCTACTTGGGAAAGTTGGGGGTTGCTGTGACTTCCACCGGTACTTGGGTCATGGTCGGGGGAATGTGTATCTGCCAAGGCACCGGCTGCCACTGATTCCTCCTTGACCCAACCCCTTCCCCCGGCTACCTTTGCCGTTCTCTCCCGGACTAGGCCGGGGGAAGGTCTCGTGCCCCGAACCGCAGGCGTATGCCGACTATCAATCAGCTCGTCCGGAAGAACCGCAAGGCGCCTGTCTACAAGGACAAGTCGCCGGCGCTCAAGCAGAACCCGTTCCGCCGCGGGGTCTGCACCCGCGTCTACACCACCACCCCGAAGAAGCCGAACTCGGCCCTCCGGAAGGTGGCCAAGGTGCGCCTGACCAACGGGTTCGAGATCATCGCCTACATCCCGGGCGAAGGGCACAACCTGCAGGAGCACTCGATCGTCCTGGTCCGGGGCGGCCGCGTGAAGGACCTGCCGGGCGTCCGCTACCACCTCGTCCGCGGCGCGCTCGACGCCGCCGGGGTGAACGACCGCCGCCGCAGCCGCTCCAAGTACGGCGCCAAGCGCCCGAAGGCCGGCGGCGCCGCCGCGGCCGGCAAGGGAGGTAAGAAGTGAGCCGCCGCACCAAGGCCGTGAAGCGGGTCGTGCCGCCGGATCCCCGCTACGACAGCCAGACGGTCTCCAAGTTCATCAGCTCGCTCATGTACCAGGGCAAGAAGAGCACCGCCGAGCGGATCTTCTACTCCGCCATGGACATGATCGAGGAGCGCACCGGCCAGCCGGGCGTCACCGTCTTCAAGCAGGCCATCAGCAACGTGAAGCCCGCCCTCGAGGTGAAGAGCCGCCGGGTGGGCGGCGCCTCCCTCCAGGTGCCGGTGGAGGTCCGCCCCGAGCGGCGCACCGCCCTGGCCATGCGCTGGGTGATCGACTTCGCCCGGGGCCGCTCCGAGAAGACCATGCAGGAGCGCCTGGCCGCCGAGCTGATCCTCGCCTCCAAGGGCGAGGGCAACGCCATCAAGAAGAAGGAAGACACCCACAAGATGGCCGAGGCCAACCGGGCCTTCGCGCACTACCGCTGGTAGACGCGGATGGACGGCGGGGCAGGGACGACGGGGCGACCAGCGCGGTCGCCCCGTTCGTCGTTCCGGGTCTCCGGGTGGGTCCGCGGCGCGGCGGGGTGCGGAATCAGCCCCCCGCTGGCTGGGCTGGTCCGGGGACCCGTTGACATTGCCGGACATCGGGTTACCTTTGCCGGGCTTCTCAGGACCCGCGCGTTCGAATGGGTTCCCAGGAACGAGACATCCGGATCGTGTGACGGCCGGCCCCAGCGCACCGGGACTCCGCTAGCCACCTCCGATCCTTCAGAAGTGGGTCCGTATGTGTGAGCCCCGTGGGGGCCGCAGATATGCGGCCCCCACGAATGCAATGGACCTGTAATGGTCCCCGTCCCGGCGCCAGGCGCGGGATGAGTGCGGAGCGAAACCACCGGGCGCGCCCGGGTCGGTCGCCCCGCTTTTTCGCTGGAATGGGTCGGACTGGGCACGACGCGCGCACGACGGGTGCGCACGAACCGAAGAGATCAGGGTCACGGCATGGCGCGCGAAACACCGCTCGATCGGTACCGGAACATCGGCATCATGGCTCACATCGATGCCGGGAAGACCACGACCACCGAGCGCATCCTCTACTACACCGGCAAGAACTACAAGATCGGTGAGGTGCACGAGGGCGCGGCCACGATGGACTGGATGGAGCAGGAGCAGGAGCGGGGCATCACCATCACCTCGGCTGCGACGACCTGCTTCTGGGTGCGCGACGACATCCAGTACCGGATCAACATCATCGACACCCCGGGCCACGTGGACTTCACGGCCGAGGTGGAGCGGTCCCTGCGGGTGCTGGACGGCGCGGTGACCCTGCTCGACTCGGTGGCCGGCGTGGAGCCGCAGACCGAGACGGTGTGGCGCCAGGCGGACCGGTACGGGGTGCCGCGGCTGGTGTTCGCCAACAAGATGGACCGCATCGGGGCCAACTTCTACCGCTGCCTGGACATGGTCCGGGACCGGCTGACCAAGAAGGCGCACCCGCTGCAGCTGCCGGTGGGCAGCTCGGACACCTTCACCGGCCACGTGGACCTGATCCGCAACGTCGAGATCGTCTTCCACGAGGAGACGCTGGGCAAGACGTTCTCGGAGATGCCGATCCCCGACGCCATGAAGGAGCAGGCGGCCAAGTTCCGCCATGACCTCATCGAGTCGGCCATCGAGCACGAGGACGCGCTGCTGGAGAAGTACCTGGGCGGCGAGGAGCTGACCGAGGCGGAGATCCGCGGCGCCATCCGCAACGCCACCATCAAGCACGGGTTCGTGCCGGTGCTGTGCGGCGCGTCGTTCAAGAACAAGGGCGTGCAGGCGCTGCTCGACAGCGTGATCGACTTCCTGCCGTGCCCCACCGACGTGAAGGAGATCGAGGGGCACGTGCCGCTCCACGATACCGAGCACATCACGCGGACCCCGAAGGACGATGCGCCGTTCGCGGCGCTGGCGTTCAAGATCATGACCGACCCGTTCGTGGGGCGGCTGACCTACTTCCGGGTGTACTCGGGCAAGCTGGACGCCGGCAGCTACGTCTACAACGCCACGAAGGACAAGAAGGAGCGGGTGGCGCGGCTGCTGCAGATGCACGCCAACAAGCGCGAGGAGATCCAGGAGGTGCTCGCGGGCGACATCGGCGCCGCGATCGGCCTCAAGGACACCCGGACCGGGGACACCCTCTGTGACGAGGATAGTCCGATCATCCTCGAGGCGATGAAGTTCCCGAACCCGGTCATCGACGTCGCCATCGAGCCGAAGACCAAGGCGGACCAGGACAAGCTGGCGATCGCCCTGCAGAAGCTGCAGGAGGAGGATCCCACCTTCCGGGTGCGGACCGACGCCGAGACCAGCCAGACGATCATCGCCGGCATGGGCGAGCTGCACCTCGAGATCCTGGTCGACCGCATGAAGCGGGAGTTCAAGGTCGAGGCGAACGTGGGCCAGCCGCAGGTGGCCTTCCGCGAGACGATCACCCGCAAGGTGAGTGACGTCGAGGGCAAGTTCATCCGGCAGTCGGGCGGCAAGGGCCAGTACGGCCACGTGGTGATCCACCTCGAGCCGTCGAAGCCCGGCGAGGGCTTCATCTTCGAGGACAAGATCGTCGGCGGCGTGATCCCCCGGGAGTTCATCAAGCCGGTGGAGGCGGGCATCCGCGAGGCGCTGGAGAACGGCATCCAGGCCGGGTACCCGGTGGTCGACGTGAAGGCGACGCTGGTCTACGGCAGCTACCACGACGTCGACTCGAGCGAGATGGCGTTCAAGATCGCCGGCTCGATGGCGTTCAAGACGGCGGCGTCGCAGGCCAAGCCGATCATCCTGGAGCCGGTGATGGAGGTCGAGGTGGTGACCCCGTCGGACTTCCTCGGCAACGTCGTGGGCGACCTCTCGGGGCGCCGCGGCAAGGTCGGCGGGATGACCCAGCGGGGCGAGGCCCAGGTGGTGGCCGCGCACGTGCCGCTCAAGGAGATGTTCGGGTACTCCACCCAGCTGCGCAGCATGACGCAGGGGCGGGCGGTGTACTCGATGGAATTCGCGCACTACGAGGAAGTTCCGAAGTCGATTGCCGAAGCGATCATCGCGAAAAAGAAGGGATAACCACGAGGACCCCATGGCCAAAGCCAAATTCGACCGGACCAAGCCCCACGTGAACGTCGGCACCATCGGGCACGTGGACCACGGCAAGACCACCACGACGGCCGCGCTCACCAAGGTGACGGCCGACAAGGGCCTCTCGGCCTACGTCCCCTATGACTCCGTCGCCAAGGCGTCCGAGTCGCAGGGCCGCCGCGACCCGACCAAGATCCTGACGATCGCGACGAGCCACGTGGAGTACAGCACCGAGAAGCGGCACTACGCCCACGTGGACTGCCCGGGCCACGCCGACTACGTGAAGAACATGATCACGGGCGCGGCGCAGATGGACGGCGCCATCCTCGTGGTGAGCGCGGTCGACGGCCCGATGCCGCAGACCCGCGAGCACATCCTCCTGGCCCGCCAGGTGAACGTGCCGTACGTGGTGGTGTTCCTCAACAAGTGCGACCTGGTCGACGACCCCGAGCTGCTGGACCTGGTGGAGCTCGAGGTGCGCGAGCTGCTGAGCAAGTACGAGTTCCCGGGCGACGAGCTCCCGGTGATCCGCGGCTCGGCGATCGGCGCGATCAAGGGCGAGGAGCAGTGGGTCAAGAAGATGTGGGAGCTCCTCGACGCGCTGGACGTGTCGATCCCGCAGCCGAAGCGCGAGGTGGACAAGCCGTTCCTGATGCCGGTCGAGGACGTCTTCTCGATCACCGGCCGCGGCACGGTGGCCACCGGGCGGATCGAGCGCGGCAAGATCAAGGTGGGCGAGGAAGTCTCCCTGATCGGCTTCAACTCCGACAAGAAGACCACGGTCACCGGCGTCGAGATGTTCCGCAAGCTGCTCGATGACGGCCAGGCGGGCGACAACGTCGGCCTGCTGCTGCGCGGCGTGGAAAAGACCGAGATCGAGCGCGGCATGGTGCTGGCGAAGACCGGCAGCATCACCCCGCACACCGAGTTCATGGCCGAGGTCTACGTCCTGACCAAGGAAGAGGGCGGGCGCCACACCCCGTTCTTCAAGGGGTACCGGCCGCAGTTCTACTTCCGCACCACGGACGTGACGGGCTCCTGCGAGCTGCCCGAGGGCGTGGAGATGGTGATGCCGGGGGACAACATCCAGATGCGCATCACCCTGATCATCCCGATCGCCATGGACGAGGGGCTGCGCTTCGCGATCCGCGAGGGTGGCCGGACCGTTGGCGCGGGCGTGGTGACGAAGATCCTGAAGTAGTCGGCTCGGCGACTCGGCGGCTCGGCGGCTCGATTGAGCCTGGCCGAGCCACCGGGCCCGCCAGCCGCCGAGACGACGAGGAACGAATGGCACAGCGTATTCGCATCCGGCTCAAGGCGTTCGACCACGGCGTGCTGGACCAGGCCGCGGCGGACATCGTGCGCACGGCGGAGAAGACGGGGGCCCAGGTGTCGGGGCCGATCCCGCTGCCGGTCAAGATCGAGCGGTGGACCGTGCTCCGCAGCCCGCACGTCGACAAGAAGAGCCGGGAGCAGTTCGAGCTCCGCACCCACAAGCGGCTGCTCGACATCAACGACTCCCGCCCGCAGACCATGGACGCGCTGACGAAGCTCGACCTGCCGGCCGGCGTGGACGTCGAGATCAAGGTCGAATAGCCATGGCGAATGGACTGATCGGGCGGAAGCTCGGCATGACCCGCGTCTTCCTGGACGACGGCGCGTCGATCCCGGTGACGGTGATCGAGGCGGGCCCGTGCCGCGTCCTGCAGGTGAAGGCGGACGCGGTGCAGCTGGGCTTCGGGGCGAAGCTGCCCACGCGCGCCACCGGCGGGGAGCTCGGGCACGCGAAGGCGGCGACGCTCGAGGCCGCCCCCAAGATCCTGAAGGAATTCGGGGCCAACCAGCAGGCCTACAAGCCGGGTGACACCGTGACCGTGGGCATCTTCGCCCCCGGGGAGCTCGTGAAGGTCACCGGCACCAGCAAGGGCCGGGGCTTCCAGGGCATGGTGCACCGCTACGGCGCCGGCGGCGGTCCTGCCAGCCACGGCAACACGCGGCACCGCAAGCCGGGCTCCATCTCCCCGGGCACCGACCCCTCGCGCGTCATCAAGGGCAAGCGGATGCCGGGCCACATGGGCGCCGAGCGGCACACGGAGCTCGGGCTGCGGGTGGTGAAGATCGATGCCGAGCGCAACCTGCTGTTCGTGCGGGGCGCGGTCCCCGGCGCGAAGCACGGCATCCTGCTCGTCAACAAGCAGCACGGCCGGAGCCGCCATGATTGAGGCCCCGCATTTCTCGCCCGCCGGCGCGCCCAAGGGCGCCCTGGCGCTGCCGGAGCCGCTGTTCGACGGCACCGTGAACCAGCCGGTGCTGCATGAGGCGGTGAAGGTCTACCTGGCCAACCAGCGCCAGGGCACGCACAGCACCAAGACCCGGAGCTTCGTCTCCGGCGGCAACCAGAAGCCCTGGAAGCAGAAGGGCACCGGCCGGGCCCGGCAGGGCTCGACCCGCGCGCCCAACTGGCCGGGCGGCGGCAAGGTGTTCGGCCCGCTGCCGCGCGACTACCGCATCGGCATCCCGCGCAAGGTGAAGCAGCTCGCCCGCAAGAGCGCGCTCAACGCCCGCGCCGCCGAGGGCCAGCTCTACGTGGTGGAGCGGTTCGAGCAGCAGAGCCCGAAGACCCGGGTGCTGCAAGAGCTGCTGGCCACCCTGGGCGTGGCGGAGCGGAAGGTGCTCATCCTCACCCACGGCGTGAGCGAGGCGCTGTACCTGAGCGCCCGGAACCTGCCGCGGGTGGACGTCCTGCCGTTCAGCGACGCCGGGGCCTACGACATCCTGTGGGCCGAGGTGGTGGTGGTCGAGGAGCCGGCGCTGGCCGGCGAGCCCGCCCAGCCGTTCGTGCGGGCGATGGTGCCCTCGGTGAAGGCGGCGCCGGGGCCGCGGGCGGCCCGGCCCAAGGCCGAGCCCAAGCCGAAGGCGGCCAAGCCGGCCAAGCCGGCCAAGGCGCCGAAGGCGGCCAAGCCCAAGGCGGAGCCGAAGGCGGCCAAGCCGGCCAGGAAGGCGGCGCCCAAGGCCAAGGCCGCGCCCAAGAAGCCGGCCGCCAAGAAGGCCGCGCCCAAGAAGAAGGGGGGCAAGTAAGTGCCCAGCCTGCATGAGACGATCGTGCGGCCGGTGGTGACCGAGAAGTCGTCGGCCGCGTACCAGCTGCGGAAGGAATACGCCTTCGAGGTGCATCCCGAGGCGAACAAGTACCAGATCCGCGACGCGCTGAAGGAGCTGTTCGGCGTCACCGCCACCAGCGTGCGCACCATGCGGATGCGGCGTGACCAGGTGGTGCGGGGCCGGACCAAGGGCCTCACGGCGCGCTGGAAGAAGGCCATCGTGACCCTGAAGGACGGGGAAACGCTTCCCGTGTTCGAGGGCTGATATGGGCATCCGTCAATTCAAGCCGGTCACGCCCGGCACCCGGTTCCGGTCGGTCTCGGATTTCGCCGAGATCACCAAGACCACGCCGGAGAAGAGCCTGCTCGAGCCGCTGCGCAAGAGCGGCGGCCGGAACAACCAGGGCCACGTCACGATGCGGTACATCGGCGGCGGCCACAAGCGGATGTACCGGCGCATCGACTGGAAGCGGAACAAGTTCGGGATCCCGGGCAAGGTGGCGGGGATCGAGTACGACCCGAACCGCAGCGCGCGCATCGCGCTGATCGTGTACGCCGACGGCGAGAAGCGCTACATCCTGCACCCCAAGGGGCTGAACGTGGGCGACACGGTGCTGTCGGGGCCGGGCGTGGACCCGCGGCTCGGCAACGCCATCCCGCTCGGCGAGGTGCCGCTGGGTGAGACGGTGCACAACGTGGAGCTCAAGATCGGCAAGGGCGGGCAGATGATCCGCACCGCCGGCGGCGGGGCCCAGGTGGTGGCCAAGGAGGGCGACTACGTGACCCTCCGGCTGCGCTCGACCGAGATGCGGCGGGTGCACGCCAAGTGCCTCGCGACGATCGGCGAGGTGGGCAACGCGGAGCACGAGCTGCTGTCGATGGGCAAGGCGGGCAAGACCCGCTGGCTGGGCAAGCGCTCGCGGGTCCGCGGCGTGGCGAAGAACCCGGTGGATCACCCGCTGGGCGGCGGCGAGGGCAAGACCTCGGGCGGCCGGCCGCCGGTGAGCCCGTGGGGCAAGCCGGAAGGCCGGAAGACGCGGCAGCCGAAGAAGGCCTCGACGCAGTACATCGTCCGCGGCCGTCGGCGCGGGAAGGCGACCGGAGGGGGTTCGTAAATGTCGCGCAGCATCAAGAAGGGTCCGTTCGTCCAGGCGGCGCTGCTGGGCAAGGTCCAGGCGATGAACACCCGCAACGAGAAGCGGGTGGTGAAGACCTGGAGCCGGGCCAGCACCATCCTGCCCGAGTTCGTGGGGCACACCTTCGCGGTCCACAACGGGAACAAGTTCGTCCCGGTGTACGTGACCGAGAACATGGTGGGGCACAAGCTCGGCGAGTTCGCGCCCACGCGGCTGTTCCGGGGCCACAGCGGCAAGCTGGTGGCCGACAAGAAGGCCAAGGCGGAGTAAATCATGGAAGCCCGAGCGATCCAGCGCTATGCGCGCCAGTCGTCGCGGAAGATGCGGCTGGTGGTGGACCTCATCCGCGGCAAGGACGTGAATGAGGCCTTCGCGATCCTGAAGTTCAACAAGAAGTACGCGGCCAAGCAGATCGAGAAGACGCTGCGGTCCGCGGTGGCCAACGCCGAGCAGGCGGCCCTGAAGGCCAACGAGAGCCTGGACGTGGATGACCTGCGGGTGACCAAGGCGGTCATCAACATGGGCACCCCGCTCAAGCGGTTCTCGGCGGCGGCGCAGGGGCGCGGGGTGCCGATCAAGAAGCGGACGTCGCACGTCGAGATCCACGTGGGCACGAAGGAGAGCAAGTAATGGGGCAGAAGACCCATCCGACCGGCCTCCGCCTCGGCATCGTCAAGCCGTGGACGTCCCGCTGGTTCGCGACGAAGGAGATGCCGGCCCTCCTCAAGGAGGACGAGCTGATCCGGAAGTACCTCAAGGCGCGCCTGGGCCACGCGGCGATCGCGCAGATCGACATCGAGCGCAAGCCGGGCAAGGTGACCGTGACGGTGCACACCGGGCGGCCGGGCGTGGTGATCGGCAAGCGGGGCGCCGAGGTGGACAAGCTGCGGGACGAGCTGGCGCAGCTGACCGGCAAGGAAGCGGCGATCAACGTCGAGGAGATCAAGCGGCCGGAGCTGTCGGCGCAGCTGGTGGCCGACAACATCGCGCACCAGCTGATGCAGCGGATCTCGTTCCGCCGGGCCATGAAGCGGGCGGTGCAGAGCGCCATGCGGATGGGGGCGCAGGGGATCAAGGTGCGCGCGGGGGGCCGCCTGGGCGGCGCCGAGATCGCGCGGGTCGAGGGCTACCGGGAGGGGCGGGTGCCGCTCCACACGCTGCGGGCGGACATCGAGTACGCCACCAGCACCGCCATGACGACCTACGGCACCATCGGGATCAAGGTCTGGGTCTTCAAGGGCGAGGTGGTCGAAGACCTGTCGGGCCGTACGTACAGCACGGGGAACTGAGCGATGCTGGCACCGAAGCGGGTCAAGTTCCGCAAGACGTTCAAGGGGCGGACCAAGGGGATCGCCACCCGCGGCAATACCGTGGCGTTCGGGGAATACGCCCTGATGTCGCTGGAGCCGGGGTGGGTGAGCAACCGGCAGATCGAGGCGGCCCGCGTGGCGCTTACGCGCGAGATGAAGCGCGGCGGCAAGGTGTGGATCCGGATCTTCCCGGACAAGCCGATCACCAAGAAGCCGGCCGAGACCCGCATGGGCAAGGGCAAGGGCAACCCGGAGGGCTGGGTGGCCGTGGTGAAGCCGGGCCGGATGCTGTTCGAGGTGGAAGGGGTGGCCGTGGAGCTGGCCAAGGCGGCCCTGGCGCTGGCGGCGGCGAAGCTGCCGGTGCGCACGCGGTTCGTGAAGCGGACGGAGGACTGAGCCATGAAGACCAGTGCACTGCACGAACTGTCGGTGGATGACCTCAAGGCGCGGCTGTCCGAGCTGACCGAGGAGCGGTTCCGCCTGCGGTTCCGCTCCGCCACGGAGTCGATCGAGAACCCGATGCGGTTCCGCAGCCTCCGGCGCGACATCGCCCGGATCCAGACCATCCTGCGGGCCCGGGAGCTGGGCCGCTAGCGCGGCCCCGACGAGCGAGACTAACGATGACCGAGCAGAAGACCGAGGCCCGCGCGCGGCGCAAGACCCGCCAGGGCGTGGTGAGCAGCGACAAGATGACCAAGACGGTCGTGGTGACCCTCACCCGGCGGTTCGCCCACCCGGCGTACGGGAAGCAGATGACCCGCACGGCCCGCGTGAAGGCGCGCGACGACAAGTTCGGCGCGAAGGTGGGCGACACGGTGCGGATCATGGAGACCCGGCCGCTGGCCAAGACGGTGTCGTGGCGGGTGGTCGAGATCATCGAGCGGGCGAAGTAGGGCGCGCACAGCCGTGCGGGCGGACCAGGAGCCGAGGATCCCATGATCCAGCAGGAATCGATCGTCAAGGTGGCCGACAACTCGGGGGCGCGGAAGGCGCTCGTCATCCGGGTGCTCGGGGGCAGCAAGCGCCGTTACGCCGGCGTGGGCGACAAGGTGGTCGTCGCCATCAAGGACGCCATCCCGACCGGCCAGGTGAAGAAGGGTGACGTGGCCAAGGCGGTGATCGTGCGGACCGTGAAGGAGACCCGCCGCAAGGACGGGTCGTACATCCGGTTCGACGAGAACGCCGTGGTGCTGATCAACGACCAGGGCGAGCCCCGGGCGACCCGAATCTTCGGGCCGGTGGCGCGCGAGCTGCGCGAGAAGCGGTACATGAAGATCGTCTCGCTCGCGCCGGAGGTGCTGTAGCATGAAGCCGCTCGTCTACAAGAAGGCCAAGCGCATCCGCCACCTGCCCCCGGTCCGCCAGCGGCTGGCGGTGACCAAGGGCGACACGGTGCAGGTGCTCTCGGGCGATGACAAGGGCAAGCGGGGCAAGGTGCTGCGGGTCTATCCCAAGACCGGCCGGGTGGCGGTCGAGGGGATCAACCTGGTCACCAAGCACCAGAAGCCGACCCAGACGGCGCCGGGAGGCAAGATCCAGCGCGAGGCGCCGCTGCACCACTCGAAGGTGATGCTGATCGATCCCAAGTCGGGCGAGCCGACCCGCATCCGCCGGCAGAAGGACGCCGACGGCACGCTGGAGCGGATCGCGGTGAAGTCCGGGCAGTCCATTGTGAGGAACCGCTGACGATGGCCGAGACGAAGGAGAAGGCCGCGAAGACGCCGAAGGCGGGCGCGCCGGCCAAGGGCGGCAAGGACAAGGGCGGCGCGGCGTACGCGACCGACCCGGCGCCGAAGTCGGTCGATGGGGTGCCGCGCCTCAAGACCTACTACGAGAAGGTCGTCCGGCCGAACCTGGCCAAGCAGTTCGGGCTGACCAACCCGCACCAGGTGCCGCGCGTGGTGAAGGTGGTGCTCAACGTCGGGATGGGCGAGGGGGCCAAGACCCCGAAGCTCATCGAGACGGTGGCGGAGGAGCTCGCGCTGATCTCGGGCCAGAAGCCGGTGATCCGGCGGGCCAAGAAGGCGATCGCGAACTTCGGGCTGCGCGAGGGCCAGCCGGTGGGCGTGTCGGTGACGCTCCGGAACGCGCGGATGTACGAGTTCCTGGACCGCCTCATCAACGTCTCGGTGCCGCGGGTGCGCGACTTCCGCGGGCTGCCGGACAAGAGCTTCGATGGCCGCGGCAACTACACCGTGGGCATCAAGGAGCAGATGATCTTCCCGGAGATCGACTTCGACAAGGTCGAGAAGATCCACGGGATGGACATCACGATCGTGACGTCGGCGGGGCGGGACGACCTGGCGCAGGCGCTGCTCCGGGAGTTCGGCTGGCCGTTCCGCGGCGGGACCCCGCTGCAGGTTGCTTCCTGACCCGGGCCATGGCATGCCTTGGCCGGGCCAAGGCGGATTGAGGAGAGGACTCGATGGCGAAGACGTGCTGGATCGAGCGGGCCAAGCGGACGCCCAAGTTCAAGGTGCGGACGGTGCGGCGCTGCCAGCGCTGCGGCCGCAGCCGGGCGGTGCTCCGGAAGTTCGGGCTCTGCCGGATCTGCTTCCGCGACATGGCGCTCCGGGGCGAGATCCCCGGCGTGCGCAAGGCCAGCTGGTAGGAGAGCATACACGATGAGCATGACAGATCCCGTCGCGGACATGCTGACGCGCGTCCGGAACGCCTGCGCCGCCGGCCACAAGCGGGTGGACATCCCGGTGTCCAAGCTCAAGAGCGAGCTGGCGCGGCTGCTGCGCGACAACCATTACATCGCGGATTACAAGATCCTCGACGACGGCGCGCGCGGCGTGCTCCGGCTGTACCTCAAGTACCACAATGACCAGCCGGTCATCCGCGAGCTCAAGCGCGTGTCGTCCCCGGGCCTGCGCCAGTACGTGAAGTCGCGCGAGATCCCGCGGATCAAGAACGGCCTCGGCATGGCGATCGTGTCCACGCCGAAGGGCCTCATGAGCGACCGCGACGCGCGGTCGGCGAACCTGGGCGGCGAGCTGCTCGCCGTCATCTGGTAAGAGGCGCGCATGTCCCGAATCGGCAAGCATCCGGTGGTGGTGCCCAAGGGCGTCACCCTGACCCTCCACGGGCACACCCTGTCCGTGAAGGGCCCCAAGGGCGAGCTCACCCGCACCTTCCATCCGGAGATCCAGATCGCGGTCCAGGGCGAGCAGGTGCTCGTCACCCGGCCCAGCGACGAGGCCCGGCACAAGGCGCTGCACGGCCTGACCCGCACCCTGGTCCAGAACATGGTGGACGGGGTGGCCAAGGGCTTCCTCAAGACGCTCGAGATCCAGGGCGTGGGCTACAAGGCCGAAGCCAAGCCGACCGGCCTGCAGCTGGCGCTCGGCTTCTCCCACCCGGTGCACTATCCGACGCCGGCGGGGATCAAGTTCACGGTGGACAACAACACCATCGTGAAGATCGAGGGCCCGGACAAGGAACTGGTCGGCCAGGTGGCGGCGGAGATCCGCAGCCTCCGGAAGCCCGAGCCCTACAAGGGCAAGGGCGTGCGCTACCAGGGTGAGACGGTCCGCCGGAAGGCCGGCAAGACAGGAGCCAAGTAACGATGCGTGCAGTCAAGTCGCCGTCCACGCGGCAGGAACTCCGGGCCCGGCGGCACCTCCGGGTGCGCAAGAAGGTCGCCGGCACGGCCGAGCGGCCGCGGCTCGCGGTGTTCCGCTCGCTCAAGCACATCTACGCCCAGCTGGTCGACGACGACCGCGGCGTGTGCCTCCTCGGCGTCTCGGATGTCTCCGAGGGCGTGACCCCCGAGGGCGCCGGGAAGGTCGGCAAGGCCAGGGGGATGGGGAAGGTCCTCGCGGCGAAGGCCAAGGCCGCCGGCATCACCCGTGTCGTCTTCGACCGCGCGGGCTATCGCTACCACGGTCGCGTGAAGGCCGTCGCCGACGGCGCGCGCGAAGCCGGACTGGAGTTCTAGACATGGCGGACGAACAGGGCACCACCGGCGGCGAGACCGCCACTCCGCAGGGCAGCGGCGAGCAGCGCGGCCGGGGCGGGCGCGGCGGCCAGGGTGGCGGCGGGCGCGGCGGCCAGGGCGGGCGCGGCGGCCAGGGCGGCGGGCGCGGCCGGGGTGGCGACCGCGGCAAGCGCGGCGACCGCGACCAGGAGCACAGCGAGTTCATCGAGAACGTCGTGGCGATCAACCGCGTGGCCAAGGTGGTCAAGGGCGGCCGGCGTTTCTCGTTCAACGCCCTCGTGGCCGTCGGCGACGGCAAGGGCAAGGTCGGCATCGCGACCGGCAAGGCCAACGAGGTCTCCGAGGCCGTCCGCAAGGCGGTCGACGCGGCCAAGCGCACGATGGTCGAGCTGCCGCGCGTCGGCGCCACCATCCCGCACGAGGTCCTCGGCCGGCACGGCGCGGGCCGGGTGCTGCTCAAGCCCGCGGCCAGCGGCACCGGCGTGATCGCCGGCGGCCCGATCCGCTCGGTGCTGGCCTGCGCGGGCATCACCGACATCCTCACCAAGAGCCTGGGCTCGAACAACCCGCACAACATGGTGCGGGCGACGCTCAACGGGCTCCAGCAGCTGGTCACCGCGCGCCAGGTGGCGCGGGAGCGTGGCGTGGAGGCGGACCAGATCGCCTATCGCGCCCCGCAGGAGGCGTAACCGATGGGGCGCAATCCAGTCGTCGGGCGGCAGGGCCCGGCCTATCACGCGGCGAAGGTGCCCACCGAGGCCCAGGCCAAGCGGCTGTGGGTGAAGCAGATCCGCTCGGGGATCGGGCACCCCGTGACCATGCGGCGGACCCTCAAGGCGCTCGGCCTCAAGCGGCACCAGTCGGTGTCCGAGGTCCCGAACACCGCCTCGGTGCGCGGAATGCTGTTCAAGGTGCGCCACCTCATCGAGGTGGCGCCGGCCCAGGAGAAGTAAATGGCGGACAAGAACTCCACGATCACGCTCTCGAACCTCCGGCCGGCCCGCGGGTCGACCAAGGGCAAGATGCGCGTGGGGCGCGGCCCCGGCTCCGGCAAGGGCAAGACCTCCGGCCGCGGCCACAAGGGCCACAAGGCCCGGCAGGGCGGTGAGACGAATCCGGGCTTCGAGGGCGGCCAGATGCCGATGTACCGGCGGCTGCCCAAGCGCGGGTTCACCAACCCGTTCAAGGTCATCGCGCAGCCGGTCAACCTGAAGGATCTCGGCGGCCTCACCGCCACCGAGGTCAATCCGGACACCCTCCACGCCGCCGGGCTCATCGCCAAGCGCGACGTGCCGGTGAAGCTCCTCGGGACCGGCGCGGTGGATCGCGCCTACACCGTCTCCGGGGTCAAGCTCTCCGGCGCGGCGAAGAGCAAGATCGAGCAGGCCGGCGGGAAGATCAGCGCCGAATGACCGCCGCCACCCGGCCCAGCCTCGGGATGGACCCGGAGCTGCAGAAGAAGATCGGGTTCACCCTCCTCGCCCTGGTGATCTACCGCGTCGGCGCGCACATCTTCGCGCCCGGCGTCAACGTCCAGGCCGTGACCGACTTCATCCGGAACTCGGCCGCCGCCGGGTTCTTCGGGCTGTACGACACCCTGGGCGGCGGGCTCTCCCGCGCCACGGTGTTCGCCCTCGGCATCATGCCCTACATCTCCGCCTCGATCATCTTCCAGCTGGCCGGGGGCATCGTGCCCTCGATCGGCAAGATGCAGAAGGACGAGGAGGGCAAGAAGAAGCTGACCCAGTGGACCCGCTACATCACGGTCGGCATCGCCCTGGCGCAGGCCTACACCTTCGCGGTCTTCACCGAGAGCATCCCCGGCGCGGTCCCGGTCCCGACCTTCTGGACCCGGCTCGCCATGGTCGTGGTGCTCACCACCGGCGCCATCTTCGTCATGTGGCTCGGCGAGCAGATCACCGAGCGCGGCATCGGGAACGGGATGAGCCTGCTCATCACCTTCTCGATCCTCGACCGCCTCTGGCCGGGCCTGGTGCAGATGGTCGGGTTCTGGCGCGAGGGCGCGCTGTCGATCGGCAAGATGCTGCTCTTCGGCGCCATCCTGGTGGCCGTGGTGGCCGCGGTGACCGCGATGCACCTGGCGGCCCGGCGCATCCCGGTGCAGATCCCCCGGAAGGTCATGGGGCGCGGCCGCATGACGCAGGGCCAGAAGACCTTCATCCCGATCCGGCTGATCACCGCCGGCGTGATGCCGATCGTCTTCGCCCAGACCATCATCATCGTCCCCGGGACCCTGGCCAGCTTCACCCAGAACACCTGGATGCGGAACATGGCCGACTTCTTCACCCCCGGCGAGCTTCCGTACGACCTGACCTTCGCGATCCTGATCCTGCTGTTCAGCTACTTCTACACGTCCATCATCTTCAACTCGGTGGACCTGGCGGAGAACCTGAAGAAGCAGGGCGGCTTCATCCCGGGCGTCAAGCCGGGCGCCAGCACCGCGGACTACATCGACAATGTCCTGGCCCGCGTGACCCTGCCGGGGGCGCTGTTCCTCGCGATCATCGCGATCATCCCGGTCACCATGACCAAGCAGCTCGGGTTCCAGCAGCAGTTCGGCGGCACCTCCGTGCTGATCGTGGTGGGCGTGCTGCTCGACACCATCGCGCAGATCCAGCAGCACCTCCAGCTCCGCAAGTACGACAGCTTCATGAAGACGGGGCGGATCAAGTTCCGCGGGCGGCAGCAGCGCTTCATGTGACGGCCGGCCCCGGGCCGACCGCCGTCCGGAGCGCCGCGAGGGATCCCTGAGTGCCACACCAGGGATCCTTCGTTGCTTCGAGCCTCCCCGATGACAGAGCGAGCCGGTCCCTCTTACCTTTCTGCACGGACACCGGTATGAACATCCTTCTCCTCGGTCCCCCGGGCGCCGGCAAGGGCACGCAGGGCGCCATCCTCTCCGAGCGGCTCGGCCTCCCCAAGTTCGCCACCGGCGACCTGCTCCGGGACGCCGTCAAGCGCGGCACGCCCGTCGGGCTCAAGGCCAAGGCCATCATGGAGGCCGGTCAGCTCGTCAGCGACGAGATCATCATGGGGGTGGTCCGCGAGGAGCTCGGCAAGCCGGAGGCCCGCAACGGGGTCATCTTCGACGGGGTGGTGCGCACCGTCCCCCAGGCCGAGGGCGTGACCCGCCTGCTCACCGAGCTGGGCCGGGCCATGGACCACGTGCTCTTCTTCGACGTGACCAACGAGGAGATCCTCGGCCGGATCGAGAAGCGCCGGACCATCGAGGGTCGCGCCGACGACGACCCGAAGGCCGTCGCCACCCGGCTCACGGCCTACCGGGAGCAGACCGCGCCGGTGCTGGCCTGGTACCAGGCCCGGGGCGGGGTGCACATGATCCACGCCATTGGCACCGTGGACGCCATCGCCGGCCGGGTGAAGGACCTGCTCGGCCGCTAGGGCCACCGGGCGGCCCGCCGCCCGGCCCCGCACCCGCCATGATCACCATCAAGTCCCCCCGCGAGATCGAGACGATGGCCCGCGCCGGGCACATCGTCGGCGAGACCCTGGCCCTGCTGGCCCGCGCGGTGCGGCCCGGCATGTCCACCGAGGACCTCGATCGCGTCGCGGAGGAGTTCATCCGCAGCCACCTGGGCGCCACCCCGTCGTTCAAGGGCCTGTACGGCTTCCCCAAGACGCTCTGCACCTCGATCAACGAGGAGATCGTCCACGGCATCCCGAGCACCCGCCGGGTGCTCCGGGAGGGCAACATCGTGAGCATCGACGTGGGCGTACACCTCGACGGCCTGCACGCCGACTCGGCCACCACGGTGGCGGTAGGGGAGATCGCCCCGGAGGCCACCCGCCTGCTGCGGGTGACCCAGGAGTGCCTCGCCGCCGGGATCGCGCAGGCCACCATCGGGAACCACGTGGGCGACATCGGCCACGCCGTGCAGGCGATGGCGGAGGCGGCGGGATTCGGGGTGGTGCGGGAGCTGGTGGGGCACGGGATCGGCACCCAGTTCCACGAGGAGCCGCAGGTGCCCAACCACGGCCACCCCAAGCGGGGGCCGCGGCTGCTGGAAGGGATGACCATCGCCATCGAGCCGATGATCACCGCGGGGCACTACGCCACGAAGACCCTGCCGGACAAGTGGACGGTGGTGACCGCCGACGGCAGCCTGTCGGCCCACTTCGAGCACACGGTGGCCATCACCAAGGCCGGGCCCCGCATCCTCACGCAGTAGCCCCCCCGCGGCCCACGCCCAGCCGCTCCTCCACCGCCAGCCGGGCATCCGCCGCCGCGCGCTGGGTCTCCCGCAGCAGGATCTCCGATTCATCGGCCAGGACCCGCAGGTCCTCGGGCCGCCCCGCGGCGTTGAGGTTGAGCCGCAGGTTGACCTGCGAGCCGGCCGCCGCCGCCGCCGCGAGGAGCGCGGCCATGAGCGCATCGCCCTGGGCGCCCGGCAGCCCGTCGCGCGCCATCCGCCGGGCCAGCAGCGCCACCTCGCGGCAGGCGCGGATCACACCCGCCGGCACCCGCACCGCCTCCCGCCAGGCCGCGACCCTCCGCAGCCGCCGGTCTCCCTCGGTCCCGTCGGTGGCCCGCTGGGCCTCGAGCACCTGGCGATAGGCCTCCGCGTCACGCTCCGCCAGGGCGGCGAGCTGCGCGCGGAGGGCGTCGGCCCGCTCGATCAGCGACTCCACCCCCGGGTGCGCCTCCGGGGCGGCGCGGGGCAGGGCCAGCCGCCCGCACATCCCGGCGAGGGCCGCGGCGAGCGCCCCCGCGACGGCGGCGGCGGCTCCCCCGCCTGGGGCCGGGGTGCCATCGGCGATGGCGCCGAGCACGTCTGCGAGGCGCTGGTCCGGGTTCACGCCGGGTCCTCCCTCATGATGTCGAGCAGCCAGTGGTGGATTGCGGGGTTGCCGGCGATCACCTCGCCGTGCTCCACGCCGAGGTCACGGCCGGTGCGGTCGGTGACCAGCCCGCCGGCCTCACGCACCAGCAGGATGCCGGCGGCGATGTCCCAGGCCGAGAGCCGCTGCTCCCAGAACCCGTCGAACCGCCCGGCGGCGACGTCGGCCAGGTCGATGGCGGCCGACCCGGGGCGCCGGATTCCGGTGGACCCGAGGACGACCCGACGGAACTGCCCGAGGTACTCGTCGAGCCGGTCGAAGTCGCGAAAGGGAAATCCGGTGCCGATCAGGGAGTGGGCCGGGTCATCGATGGTGGACACCGCCAGCCGGCGGCCTCCCTCCCAGGCCCCGCCCCCGCGGGTGGCGGTGCTCAGGCGATTGAGCGGCACATGCAGCACCACGGCCGCTTCCAGCCGGCCCTCCACCGCCGCCGCGATGGAGACGGCAAAGGCGGGGAAGCCGTGGAGGAAGTTGGTGGTGCCGTCGAGAGGGTCGACAATCCACACCAGGCCCCCGGTCTGCACCTCGGGGGTCAGCTCCTCGCCCACGATGCGTGCCCCGGGAGTCTCCCTGGCCAGGATCGCGCCGATGATCCGCTCCGACTCGCGATCGACCTCGGTGGCCCAGTCGGCGCGCCCCTTGGCGATCCAGGCGGCGGGCCCCGCGGGCCGGTCCACGGTGCGCAGGTAGTGGCCGGCCGCCTCGGCGGCGGCGCGGGCGGTGCGTAGTAAGTCGTTGGCCGATGCCATCTTGCGTGGCTCTCCCCGTCCCAATAGCTTGCGCCGATGCCTCGTATCTTTTCCGGAATCCAGCCCAGCGGCGAGCTGCACATCGGCAACTGGCTCGGCGCCGTCCAGAACTGGGTCCAGCTGCAGCAATCGTATGAGTGTCTCTACTGCGTGGTGGACCTGCACGCGATCACCGGTCGGTACGACGCCGGGACCCTCGCGCGGCGGACCTGGGAGATGGCCGTCGGCGTGCTCGCGGCCGGCGTGGACCCGGAGCGGGTGACGCTGTTCGTCCAGTCGCACGTCCCCGAGCACGCCGAGCTGATGTGGCTCTTCAACACGGTGACGCCCATCGGCGAGCTGGAGCGGATGACGCAGTTCAAAGATAAGTCTACCCGGGTCGAGAGCATCCCCGCCGGGTTGCTCAACTATCCGGTGCTCATGGCGGCCGACATCCTGCTCTACAAGGCGGACCTGGTGCCGGTGGGCGAGGACCAGGTGCAGCACCTGGAACTTACCCGCGAGATCTGCCGCAAGTGGAACCAGGAGTTCGCCGGTGGCGAGCCGTTCTTCCCCGAGCCCAAGCCGATGCTCACCGAGGCCAAGCGGATCGTGGGCCTCGACGGCCAGGCCAAGATGTCGAAGAGCCTGGGGAACACCATCGGCATCCTCGAACCTCCCGAGCAGGTCTGGGAGAAGCTGCGGCCAGCCAAGACCGACCCGGCGCGGCTTCGGCGGCAGGACCCGGGGAACCCCGACAACTGCAACATCTACGCGCTGCACAAGCACTTCTCCGCGGCGGCCATGGTCGAGACGGTGGCCGGGAACTGCCGCACGGCGGGGTGGGGGTGCATCGACTGCAAGAAGGTGCTGGCGGAGGGGATGAACGCGGCCCTGGACCCGATCCGCGCCCGGGCCGCCGAGCTGACGGCGCACCCGGAGCGGGTGCACCAGATCCTCGGGGATGGGGCGGCGCGCGCCCGCCGCATCGCGGGCGAGACCATGCGCGCGGTGCGCGAGCGCATGGGCTTCCTGGCCCGGACCAACGCATGAGGGCGGGCCGACGGCCCGCCGTCACGGGGTAACCGCATGGAGAAGATCATCAAGGCGGCCGTGGAGCGCGGCGCGTCCGACCTGCACATCAAGGCGGGGGACGTCTTCCGGGCCCGCATCAACGGCAAGCTGGTCCCGCTCACCAAGCAGCGCCTCACGCCGGACCAGACGCGGGCGATCGCCCTCAAGCTGCTCTCGAGCGAGGAGGACCGCGCCCGCCTGGATCACCTGAAGGACTTCGACTGCTCCTGGGGGATGCCGGGGGTGGGCCGCTTCCGGGTCAACGTGCTGCGGCAGCGGTCCTCGTTCATGATCGTGATGCGGGTGATTCCCTTCGCCGTGCCCACCATCGAGGAGCTGCACCTCCCCGAGGTCGTGGCCCGGCTGGCGGAGCTGGACCAGGGGCTGGTGCTGGTCACCGGAGTGTCGGGGAGCGGCAAGAGCAGCACCGTGGCCGCCATGCTCAACCACGTGAACCAGAACCTGCATCGCCACATCGTGACGGTGGAGAACCCGATCGAGTTCCTGCACCGCGACGTCAAGTGCAGCGTCACCCAGCGCGAGGTGGGGGTCGACACCGAGAGCTTCGCCATCGGGCTGCAGGCGGCGCTGCGCCAGGACCCGGACGTCATCGTCATCGGGGAGATCAGTGACAGCGACACCCTCGACACGGCGATCAAGGCAGCGGAGCGGGGGCACCTGGTCATCTCCACGCTGCCGACGCCCGAGGTGGCCAGCACCATCGCGCGGCTGCACGCCATGTTCCCGAGCGTGGAGCGCGAGATCGGGCGGATCCGCCTCTCCGAGGTGCTCCGGGGCGTGATCGCGCAGCGGCTGCTGCCCCGGAAGGACGAGGGGGGCCGGGTCCCGGTGGTGGAGGTGATGGTGGCCACCCACGAGATCCGCGGCATCCTGCGCGAGCCCGAGCGCCTGGCCGGCCTCCGCCACCTGATGGCCGCGGGCGGTGGCGAGGGAATGCAGACACTCGACCAGCACGTGTCCCGCCTGCTCGAGTCCGGGGTCATCGCGTCGGAGACCGCCGCGGCGCTCGGCGCGTGACCCCGCGCGAGGTGCATGACGCGGTCATCGCCGCCCCCCGCGAGGCCGGCACCGAGGGCGCGGCGCGGGCCGTGGCCCTCCTGTCCACCCACCTCCGCGAACGCGGCTGGACCGTCCGGGAGCAACGCTTCCGATTCCAGCCCGCCTCCCTCCTGGCCTTTCCCCTCCTCGGCGCGGGTCTCGGCTGGCTCACCCTGCTGGAGCTCCCCCTGCTGCTCGGCCGCTTTCCCGCGGTGCTCGCCCCCCTGGTGTGGTTCGGGGGCGCGGCGGCGCTCGGGCTGCTCGCCTGGGGGATCGGGACCGGGGTGGAGGTTCCCGGCGCGGAACGGCGTGAGGACGTGAACCTGGTCGCCACGCGGGACGCCGAGCCGGTGCGACGGTGGCTGGTGGCCCATGTGGACACCAAGGCCCAGGGCCATTCGATGGCGGGCCGGCTGGTCGCGGTCTGGGTGATGGGGGCGGCGGGGCTGGTCCTGTCGGGGCTGGTGCTCTGGCGCCCCTTCCAGGCCGATCCACTCCCGGGGTGGGCCGTCGGGGTGGGGGCCGGGCTTTCGCTCGCTGGCGGGGCGCTGGCGGCCCGTGGGAGGCTCCGAGGCGGGACGGTCGGTGCCCGGGACAACGGTACCGGGCTGCTGGCCCTGCTCACCGCCGCGGATGGCCTCTCCGGCGCCGGTACCGGTTTGGTCCTGACCGGGGCGGAGGAGTTCGGGCTGGTCGGGGCCCGGGTCCTGGCCAGGACCCTCGAGCCGGCCGGGGTGGAGGTGGTGAATCTGGACACCCTCACCGACCAGGGGACGCTCTATCTGGTGGCCCACGATGCTCGGGGTGAAGACCTGGCGGGCCGGCTGGCGCCAGCGCTCGGGGGTATCACCCAGGGGCTCAGGGTGCGGCGGCTGCCGGCCGGGATCCTCACCGACAGCCTGCCCTTCGCGCGGGCCGGGTGCGCGGCGGTGACCATCGGCCGGCTCTCCTGGGCCGACCTGCGGCGGCTGCACACGCCACGGGATACCCCGGAAGCCCTGTCGCTGAATACCGCGGAGGCGGTGGGGCGGGCGCTCGGCGCCGCGCGTTGACTTTCGCCCGGCGCCGCCTAGCTTTCCCCAGAGGATGCACCGGAGCCCCCCGCGGGGCTCTTTTCTTTTTCCGGACCAGTGGACGAGCGGGCGGCGGCTCCGGCCGGGCCGGCCGCCCCGAGCCGTCGAGAGACCATGTTCAATCCGAAGACGCACTGCGTCGTTGTCGTCGGCGCCCAGTGGGGTGACGAGGGCAAGGGCAAGCTGGTGGATGTGCTCGCCGAGCGGGCGGACTATGTCGTCCGCTACCAGGGGGGCGCGAACGCCGGGCACACCGTCTGGATCGGCGATGCCCAGTTCATCCTGCACCAGATTCCCTCGGGGATCCTGCACGACCGGTGCACCTGCGTGGTGGGGAACGGGGTCGTGCTCGATCCCGAGACCTTCTTCACCGAGCTCGACGGGCTCACCGCCAAGGGCGTGAACACCAGGGGCCGGATCGTCATCTCCGACCGGGCTCACCTGGTGCTGCCCTACCACAAGCTGCTCGACAAGGCGCACGAGCGGAGCCAGAATATCGGCACCACGGGGCGCGGGATCGGGCCGGCGTACGAGGACAAGATCGGCCGCCGCGGGGTGCGGGTCGGCGACCTCCGGCACCTGGAGTCGGCCAAGGCGCTCCTCTCCGAGCGGGTGGCGCGCGCCAACCAGCTGCTGGCCATGATGGGCAGCAGCGAGCTCGCCTCCGAGCGGGAGCACCACGAGCTGCTGGAACGGCTGGCCCCGCGCCTCCTGCCCATGGCGGTGGACGCGGGCTGCATGGTGCACACGGCCCTCAAGGAGGGCCGCCGGGTGCTGCTCGAAGGGGCGCAGGGGGCGCTGCTCGACGTGGACCACGGCACCTACCCGTTCGTGACCTCGTCCAACACCACCGCCGGGGGCGCCGCGATCGGCGCGGGCGTGGGGCCCACCGCCATCGACGAGGTGCTGGGGGTGGTCAAGGCCTACACCACCCGGGTGGGTAACGGGCCGCTGCCCACCCAGGCGGAGCCGGGGGTGGAAGAGCACCTGCGCAAGCTGGGCGGGGAGTTCGGGGCCACCACCGGCCGGCCGCGCCGCTGCGGCTGGTTCGACGCCACGGTGGTGCGGTACTCGGTGCGGGTGAACGGCCTGACCGGGCTGGCGGTGACCAAGCTCGACGTGCTCGACACCTTCGCCGAGATCCCGGTGTGCACGGACTACACCCTCGAGGGCGAGGACTGCCACGAGATGCCATCGGACATCCGGACCCTAGAGCGGGTGACGCCCCGGTACGAGATGCTGCCCGGGTGGCGGAAGCCCACCACCGGCGCCCGCAAGCTCGCCGACCTCCCGCCCGAGGCCCGGGCCTACCTCGACCGGCTGCAGGACCTCTCCGGGGCGCCCATCCGCTTCGTCAGCGTGGGGACCCGGCGCGACCAGATCATCGGCGTGTCGTGAACGCCGAAGCCACCACGCTGCTGGTGATCGGCGCCGGGCCCTGCGGTCTGGCCGTGGGCGTCGCGGCCCGGCGCGCCGGGGTTCCGTGCCTCCTGCTCGACCGCCGCACGGTGGTCTCCACCATCGAGCGCTATCCGCTCAACATGACGTTCTTCTCCACCCCGGAGAAGATCGAGATCGGCGGCGTGCCGTTCATCGCCAGCCACGAGAAGCCCACCCGGCGGGACGGGCTGCTGTACTATCGCCGGGTGGCCGAGCACTTCGGGCTCGACGCGCGCCCCGGCGAGGAGGTCAGCGCCGTGGCCCGGCGCCCGGGCGGGGGCTTCGAGGTGCGGGTGCGCCGCCGCCACGACGATACCGT
>Ga0268298_10000860_pt1 | contig 38009 bp, 36 predicted proteins | sample WWTPWeurt_MetaG_FD_194462 | JGI IMG/M metagenome (GOLD analysis project Ga0268298, IMG submission 194462) | Activated sludge microbial communities from WWTP in Nijmegen, Gelderland, Netherland - WWTP Weurt | ecosystem: Engineered > WWTP > Aerobic digester > Activated sludge | place...
CGCGGCGGACCATCGCCAACTGCGCCGTGTTGGTGGAAATTTTGGACGTTTTAAGCACCTGTTGATAAGATTGAAGCCCGAGGGCGACTTCTTCGGCTTCCGGGACGATGTTGAAGGACATCCGGTTGGTGACCGGTACCTTGGGACAGGCGGTCAAGAGCGGCGCGACCGTCAGCATAAACAGCCACTGGCGTTGTGTCATGACGACACCATTATATAAAAGAGGGAGTCCGGCATGATCGGGGAAATCACCGCTTGGATTTTGGACGCGCTGCGGGCCCACGGGGCCTGGAGCGTCTTCGTCGGTGTTTTGATCGAACAGGTGATCGTGCCCATCCCGTCGCCGGCCATCATCATGGGAGCCGGGTTCATCCTGATTCCCGAAACGGCGACCTGGGCCGCCGCCTTGGCCCGGGCCACCGTGCAGATCGTTCTGCCCGGGGTCGTCGCTTCCGCGGCCTGGGCCTGGGCCACGTACCTCGTCGCCCGTTGGGGCGGCCGGGCGCTGGTGGACCGCTTTCAGAATTATCTCGGCTTCACCTGGGCGGACGTGGAGAGCGTCGGCGCCCACTTCACCAAACGGGGGGAGGAAATCTCCCTTTTTGCCCTGCGGGCGATCCCCATCGTGCCGTTGTCCTTGATCTCGGTGGCCGCCGGCGTTTTGGAGATCCCTTTCCGGATCTTCATGGTTTGGAGCGTTTTGGGAACCATCCCCCGGTGTTACCTGTTGGCGGTGTTGGGGTGGCAAATGGGCAGTCGGGCGCTGAATTTCTCGAAGGGCGTGGATCGGTTTGAGTCGTTGATTTCGTTGGTGATGGTGGGCGGGGTGGTGTTGGCGATCCTTTACTTGCGTCGCCGCGTGCGGAAAAAGCTTACTTCGAAAGGCGGCTGAAAAACTCTTCCATTTCCCGGGCGGTGCGTTCCACGCTGACCTGGGGCGTGACGGCGAGGGACGCGCGGATCATGCGGGCCCGCTGCGCCGGGTTGCGATAAGCCGCCGCGAACCGCTCGAGCGCCGACAGGAAGGAATCGACGTCCGGCTGGCCGTGGGTGTAGGTGACGGTGAACCCGTTGGCCCGGGCCGGCTCTTGGGACACGTCAAAGACCGATTCCGGCACCGCCCCGTCCGGATTGGCGATCACGGCGGCCCCGTTCATCTGGGCCTTCATGAACCCCGTGGCCGAGGCTTCCCGACCGTCGTCCGAAAGCATGATCGAGCCGTCGGATCCGTGGAAGAGCCGCGGGGCTTCCCACACGTTGTAATTGTTCAAAAAGACCACCCGCTCGCCCAGGGCCTCGTCGTGGTTCAAGTCCTCCACCAGTTCGTAAACCATTTTTTCGGAGGCGTTGTCGCGTTGGTACACGCGGCCGCCCACGATCAGCACCACGCCGGCGTCCAAAAAGCGCTTGCGCCGGGCCGCGTCGTCAAAAATTTTGTCGAGCATGTCGAGGCGCTTGTAGCTCGTGATGCGGCGCGTCCACAGGATCATCGGGAGCGGGCGCACTTTTTTGGCCCAGTGGGGCCAGAGGAGCGCCCGCCGCCAGAACCAATCGAGGAACTCGCCCTTCAGGTCCTCTTTGGCTTTGATTAGATCCTCATCCGAAATTTGGTCGGCCAAATGGAACACGCGTTCTTGCCAGTAGGGCGTGTGCACGCCGTTGGTGATGTGTTTGATCTTGTCGGCGTAGGGCTTGAGGGAGGGCATGGCGCGCATGACCCGCGCGTGTTTTTCGGCCACGCCGAACACGCCTTCCGCTTCGGCCACCAACACCTGGGTGACGTCGATTTTTCCGTCGCGCACGTAGGGCCCGTAAAACGCCGGGTTCATTTTGGTTTGGTCCAGCACCGATTGGGGCCAAACGGGGTGGGCGTATTCCAAGGGGGTGTGATCGTTGAAGACGCACCGGGCCGAGGCGAAAAACGGATCCTTGGTGTGCGCGTCGACGGCGATGCGCGGGTGGGCGAACAACGTGGGCGTTTCGCTCAAGACAATGACGTCGGGCCGGAACCCGAAATGCTTGGCCACGGCGAGCGCGCCGCGTCCCACGAGCCAGCTGTGTTTTAAACGCTGGCGTTCCGCCCAATCGTTGGGGTTGGGGGTCTTGGGCGGGGCGTCTTCGGCGCAGGGGTACACCACGTCGGTGATCTCGGGGCAGTCCAAAAAATAAACCGGGGCCTTGCCGTAGTCGGCTTTCCACACCTTGACATCGACGACGGAATCGTCGAACAGGGGTATTTTGAGGACGACCCCGGTGTCTTCCAGAACGCCGCGCAGATACGGACCCGCCGCCACCCGCTCCAAGAACAGATGGTTCCAATCGTGCCACCCCTGGCTCCAGACCGTGTTGTAGAGCAGCGACACGCCCGCGACCGGCACGCCCCGGTCGGCCAGGGCCACGATCCGCTCGCGCAAGAGAGGCCCGATACCGCCCACGGAGGTGGACATGGCGGCGATTTGCGCCGCCGCGACGCCGTACTTTTCATTAATGTCGTCGAGTATCTCGGGCGTGAGGGCCATTTCCATGGCCACTTCGAGGACCCGTTGTTTCGTCGGAGACGGGGACGCGTTCATAAGAACCGTAATATACCAATTTCGCGAAGTGCTAAAATACGGCCATCCCCATTTTGCGAGGCTCCCATGAAAACGCGGATCGAAAAAGATTCTCTTGGCACCAAAGAGGTTCCCGCCGACGCGCTCTTCGGCATTCAGACCCTGCGCGCCGTCGAGAATTTCCCCGTGAGCGGTTGGCGATTCTCCCGATCGTTCATCCGCGCCCTGGCCCTCATCAAGAAAGCCGCCGCCCAGGTCAACCTTGAGCGGGGCGGGCTCGACGCCAACGCCGGCGCCGCGATCGTGCGCGCCGCCCAGGAGGTGGCCGAGGGGGCATGGGACGACCAGTTTCCCGTCGATATTTTCCAAACCGGATCCGGCACCTCGACCAACATGAACGCCAACGAGGTCATCGCCAGCCGCGCCAACGAAATCTTGGGCGGGGCCCGGGGGGCCAAATCGCCCGTCCATCCCAACGACCACGTCAACAAGGGCCAATCCTCGAACGACGTGATCCCCTCGGCCATCCACGTGGCGGCCCTGGAGTCGTTGGTGAAGGACGTGATCCCCGCGTTGGAGTTGTTGGGCGCGGCCTTGAAGGAAAAGGCCGAGGCGTTCGACCCCATTCTTAAGATCGGCCGCACGCATCTGCAGGACGCCGTGCCCATGCGCCTGGGGCAGGAGTTCGGCGGGTACGCCAGCCAGGTGGCCCACGGCGTCCAGCGCCTCAAGAACGTTCAACCCCACTTGGCCGAGCTCGCCCTGGGCGGCACCGCCGTGGGCACGGGCCTGAACGCCAACCCGGCCTTCATCGACGGGGTCATCGCCCGGCTGGGGAGCGAGACGGGATTGCCCTTCGTGGGCGCGCCGTCGCGCTTCGAGGCCCTCGCTTCCCGGGACGCTTGCGTGGAAGCGAGCGGTGCTCTGAAAACCGTGGCCGTCTCGCTCATGAAAATCGCCAACGACATCCGCTGGCTCTCCTCCGGGCCGCGCTGTGGCATCGGCGAGATCGAAATCCCATCCCTTCAGCCCGGCAGTTCCATCATGCCGGGCAAAGTGAACCCCGTCATCCCCGAAGCGGTGTGCATGGCCGCCGCCCAGGTGATCGGCGCCGACACGGCCATCACGGTGGGCGGCCAAGCGGGCAACTTCGAGCTCAACGTGATGAAGCCCATGATCGCCCACAATTTGCTCACGTCCATGTCGATATTGGCCAACGTGGCCCGGCTGTTCGCGGACAAATGCGTCAAAGGCATCAAGGCCAACAAAGACATCACCGAAGGATTCATCGAAAAAAGCTTGGCCATGTGCACGGCCCTGGCGCCCAAGCTGGGCTACGACAAAGCCGCGGAAATCGCCAAGGAGGCCTACGCCACGGGCAAGACCGTCCGGCAGGTCGCCTTGGAAAAAAAATTATTGACCGAGAAAGAATTGGCGGCGGTCCTGGACGCCCGCGCCATGACCGAGCCGGGCATGACGCTCGAGGGCGCGGGGGGGTAATCCCCCGCCGGCGTGGTATAATAGAGTCTCATTTTCATTCGGGAGGATGTCATGGGCGCGAGTTTTTTAACGCGGCAGGGGTATGAGAAATTGCGGGACGAACTGGGGCGGCTCAAAGAGCGCCGCGGCCAGTTGGCCGTTGAAATCGGCGAGGCCCGCGAAAAGGGCGATCTGAAGGAAAACGCCGAATACCACGCCGCCAAAGAAGAGCAGGCCAAAGTTCAGCAGCGGATGAACGATCTGGAACAAAAGCTCCGGTCCGCCCAAATCATCGACGAAAAAAACGTCCAGGCCGGGGAAATCCGCATCGGCGCCACCGCGCACCTGAAGAACATGAAAACCGGCGAAGACGTGGTCTACACCCTCGTCGACGCGGCCGAGGCGGATTTTTCCAAGGGGTGGATTTCGGTGCAGTCCCCCGTGGCCCAAGCCTTGCTCGGCCACAAAGAAGGGGAAACCGTGACGGTCCGCCTGGCGGCCGGGCCCGTTCAGTACGAAGTGTCCCGGGTCACGCGCCTCAACTAAATTCCTGTTGAGCCCGCGCTTGCCTCGTTGTATAATCCACGCGCCATGACCGAAACCAAGGAAGTCCACGCCGCCAAAGGCCTCGAAGACGTCGTCGTCGGCCCTTCGACGATCACGTTTTTGGACGGTTTGCAGGGTCGCATGATCTATCGCGGCTACAGCGCGGTGGACCTCGCCACCCAGGTGACTTTCGAGGAAGTGGCGTACCTCCTGTGGGAAGGGGATTTGCCCAACCGGGAGCGTCTGGCGCCCTTCGCGAAGGCCTTCGCCGACGCCCGCGCGTTGCCCCCCGCCGTTCTGGACCTGATGGCGAAGTTCCCAAAAACCGCGCACCCCATGGACGTGTTGCGCACGGGCGTGAGCTTGATGGCGTTGACCGACCCCGATGTGGCGGTCCACACGCCCGAGGCCGTCCGCCGCAAGGCGATCCGCCTCGTGGCGCGCATCGCGACCCTGGCCGCCGCCTGGGACCGCATCCGCAAAGGCCAGGCCCCCATCGCGCCCGACCCGGCGCTCGGCCATTCCGCCAATTTCCTCTACATGGTGACGGGCCAAAAGCCCGACGCCGTGAGCGTCGAAGCCATGGACATGTACCTGACGCTCCTGGCCGACCACGACTTGAACGCGTCCACCTTCACCGCCCGGGTGGTGACCTCCACCCTCTCCGACATCTATTCCGCCGTGACGGCCGCCATCGGCGCCTTGAAAGGCCCGCTCCACGGGGGGGCCAACGAGAAAGCCATGGAAATGTTCCTCGAGATCGGCGATCCCGCGAAAGCTGACGCGTGGATCGAGAAGGCCATCGCCGAGAAGCGAAAAATCATGGGTTTCGGCCACCGCGTCTACAAAGTGGACGACCCGCGCTCGACCCCCTTGCGGGCGATGTCGCACCGCTTGTCCCAGGTCAAGGGCGACATGCGCTGGTACAACATTTCCATCAAAGTCGCCGAAGCGGTCCATCGCGCCAAGAACATCTACACCAACGTCGATTTTTACTCCGCGTCGGTGTTGTACCTTCTGGGCGTTCCCATCGACCTCTTCACGACGGTGTTCGCGGCTTCCCGCGTGGCCGGCTGGTGCGCCCACGTTTTCGAGCAGTTGGCCGACAACCGCCTCATCCGCCCCCGCACCGAATACGCGGGGCCGGCGTTGCGTTCCATTGTTCCCTTGGCCCAACGGCCTTAATTCCAACCTCCACGGCGGATCGATTCCGCCACGAACGCCCCCATGCCTCTGAGCCGCGCCGTCGCGCGCGCGGGATCCGCCCTGTTGTGGATCGCCGTGGGCGCGGCCCTGGGCCTGAAAGGCCGCGCGTTGTTCCGCGCCGCGCCCGACGCCGGCCCCGCGGCGCGCGATGTCCGCACGACGGGCGACGGGCCCTGGTCGGCGGCGGCGCCGGCGGCTCTTCCCCGCGCGCCCGTCACGGGTGTCGTGGACGGCGACACGCTGGAAATCCTTTGGGAAGGGCGCCCCGAATTCCTGCGCTATTACGGCGTCAACACGCCCGAACGCGAGCGCCCCTGTTATGAAGAGGCGCGGGAGAGAAACCGGGCGCTCACGATGGACGGCGTGCGGCTGGCTTTTGACGAGCGGCGCCGTGACAAACACGGCCGGTTGCTGGCCTACGTGTTCACCCCCGACGGGCGGAGCGTCGACGCCGTCCTGGTCCACGAGGGGCTGGGGAAAGCCTGGCGCCGGGACGGCGCCTGGCGCGACCGGTTGGCCGCGCTGGAAGACCGCGCCCGTCTGGAAAAGCGGGGGTGTTTGTGGGCGCGCCCCCGTTGAAGTTGTACGTTGACGATGCGCGGACGCCGCCCCCCGGTTGGCGGCTCGCCCGCACGGTCGACGAGGCCCGTCGGTGTTTGGACGCCGGCGGGGTGGAGGAAGTGAGCCTGGACTACTTTATCGGCGAAGGGGAGGGCGGCACCTTTTTGCCCGTCGCCCATTTTATCGCGGGTTTGCCGCCGGAACGGCGCCCGAAGCGGGTGCGACTGCATACCGCCTCCGACGCCGGGGCGGCGCGCCTGGCGGCGGCGCTGGCGGGCCGCGTGGAAATCGAAAGGGGTTAACATGGATTGGCTTTTGCTCTTGATCGCGGGACTGTTCGAAATTCAGTGGGCGGTCTGCCTCAAATACGCCCAGGGATTCACCCGGCTCTGGCCGTCGGTGTTCAGCGTCGGGGGGATGGTCTTAAGCGTGGTTTTCCTCTCGCGGGCGCTCAAGGGCATCCCCCTGGGCACGGGCTACGCCGTCTGGACGGGCATCGGGGCTTTCGGGACCGCGGTGGCCGGGCTGCTCCTCTTTCACGAGCCGCGCACGGCGGCGCGGCTCCTGTCGATGGGATTGATCGTGGCGGGCATCGTGGGCCTGAAACTGGTGTCCAAATAATGCTGGCCCGCGTCCAAAGCGCCGCGGTCGCGGGCATCGACGGTTTCCTCGTCCAGGTCGAGGTGGACCTGTCGCCGGGGTTGCCGGTGTTTTCCACGGTGGGCCTGCCCGACGCGGCGGTGCGCGAATCCAAAGACCGCGTGGTCGCCGCGGTGCGTAACTCCGGTTTCGATTTTCCCGTTCGCCGCGTGACGGTGAACCTTTCCCCCGCGGACGTGCGCAAAGAGGGCACGGCCTTCGATTTGCCCATCGCTTTGGGCGTCTTGGCGGCGGAGGAACGCGTGCCCGCCCCCGCGCTGGCGACCGCCGTTGTCGTGGGCGAATTGGCTTTGGACGGACGCCTTCGGCCCGTGCGGGGGGTGTTGCCTCTCGCCTTGGCGGTTAAAAAGGCGGGGATGGGCGTTTTGATCTTGCCGGCGGGGAACGCCGCCGAGGCCGCCCTGGTGGACGGCCTGACGGTGGTGCCCGCCGCCAGCCTGGGCGAAGCGGTGGCTTATTTGCGCGGGGAATGGTCTCCCGAGCCCGTCGCGCCTCCCGCGCCCGCGACCCTCGATGACACGAACACGGATTTTGCCGATGTGCGCGGGCAGATGTTCGCCAAACGGGCCTTGGAGGTGGCCGCCGCGGGCGGCCACAACGTGCTCATGATGGGCCCGCCGGGCGCTGGCAAAACCATGCTGGCGCGGCGTTTCGCCGATCTTCTGCCGCCTCTGTCTTTCGAGGAAGCCCTTGAAACGCGGAAAATCCACTCCGTGGCGGGACTCGGGCCTCCCGCGGTCCTGGGCCGGCGGCCGTTCCGCGCGCCCCACCACACGATTTCCAACATCGCCTTGATCGGCGGGGGGTCCTATCCCCGTCCGGGGGAAGTGTCCTTGGCGCACAACGGTGTTTTGTTTTTGGACGAGCTTCCGGAGTTCGACCGCGCGGCCTTGGAGGTGTTGCGTCAGCCGTTGGAAGAGGGATTCGTCAATGTGTCGCGGGCGGCCGGATCGCTCACCTTCCCGGCCCGATTCGTTCTGGTCGCCGCCATGAACCCTTGCCCCTGCGGCTACGCGGGACATCCGGAGCGCGCGTGCGCGTGCTCGCCCCTGGCCGTCCAAAAATACCGGGCCAAAATTTCCGGCCCGCTCTTGGACCGCATCGACCTGCACGTCGACGTCCCCGCGCTGCGGGTGACCGAACTGGCCGACGAGTCGCCTCCCGCCGAACCGTCCGCGTTGTTGCGCGCGCGGGTGGCGGCGGCGCGCGCGCTCCAGGCCGAGCGTTTTGGCCCCGGCGGCCCCCGTAACAACGCCGTCATGGGGCCTCGGGAATTGAAGGCCTTCGTTCGTCTCGGGGAAGGGGGCCGCGCTCTTCTAAAAAACGCCGTGGTCCGCCTCGGGTTGTCGGCGCGTTCCTACGACAGGATCCTGAAAGTGGCCCGCACCATCGCCGACTTGGCCGGCGCGCGCGATGTGACCGAGACCCACGTGGCCGAGGCGGTCGGTTACCGGACCCTGGACCGCCCGCCCGTCAACGACCGTTCGATTTCCATTTGATGTTGCACCCGGCGCTGGGCCGCTGAACATCGGGCGCTTTTTGCCCGGCGAGTGCGGCGTCCAGCGCGGCGCGCAGGTCGCGCCCGGTCACGGGTTTGCCGTTGCCGGGACGGCTATCGTCCAATTGCCCGCGGTAGACCAGCCGCCGGTCCCCGTCGAACAAAAAGAAATCCGGCGTGCAGGCGGCCCCAAAGGCGCGGGCCACGGTTTGTGACTCATCGTAAAGATACGGAAACGAGAACCCCGCCTCGCGCGATTGTCGGCGAAGCCCGTCCGGCGCGTCGTCCGGGTGCGTGGCGGCGTCGTTGGCGCTGATCGCCACGATCGCGACGCCCCGGGGGCCGTAATCGCGGCCGATCCGGGCCAGTTCGTCCTGCACGTGGACCACGTAGGGGCAATGACGGCAGATGAACATAACGAGCAGGGGCTTCTTATCGGTGAAATCCGCCCGGGAGACGGTTTTGCCGCTGACGACATCGGGCAGGCGGAAGTCCGGCGCCGCGGTGCCGAGCGGGATCATGGTGGAGGGGGTGAGGGCCATGGCAACTCCTTTTAGACGACAAGAAAAGCCGAAACGTGTCGATCCAAGGAGCATTCTATCACGTGCCGAAATCTTTTACCGACGACGCACGGATTGTAAATTTGTTGTAAACAATGATATAGATCATAATTAGTTATGTCAGGATCAAGTAGAAATTGGCAAGTCTTTATGATTAAAACGACTTTAAGCGCGCGTCGCGACGCGGCAGGATCAAACCAGGGGAGATCTATGAGAACATTCAAAGCCAAACTTCTCAGCACCGCGCTGTGCGGGGCGCTCGGCGTTTTTGTGTCCGCCGCCGCGTTCGCCGAGGAATCGCCCAAGGCGGAATTCGTCGGCGCCGGCGTTTGCGCCAATTGCCACGGCGATCAAGTGGAAGGGATGAAAACCGCCAAACACGGCATCGCCCTTCCGAAGATCAAGGGCGTCGAATTTGAGAAATCCTGCGAAACCTGCCACGGCGCGGGTTCCCTCCACGTGGAAAGCGGCGGGGACAAAACCCTTCCCGGATTCGCCACCGTGTCCAACCCGAAAAAGTTGGCCGGCCGCGACGCCTCCGCTTCCTGCTTGCAGTGCCACGCCGACGCCGGCCGCTCCCACTGGGACGGCGGGGCCCACGATCGGGCCAATGTGTCCTGCGCGGCGTGCCACAGCGTCCACAACGCCCAATCCAAACACGGCCAGATGGTGAAAAAGACCGAAGCCGAGACGTGCTACCAATGCCACCGTGATATCAAATCTCAAATGAAACGGTCGGCCCACATGCCGGTGGAGGAAGGCAAGATGGCCTGCTCCTCCTGCCACGACCCGCACGGCGGCCCGACGCCCAAACAATTGAAGGCGCCGAGCGTCAATCAGCTTTGCTACTCCTGCCACCAGGACAAACGCGGTCCCTTCGTCTGGGAGCACGCGCCGGTGCGCGAGAACTGCTTGACCTGCCACGCCCCGCACGGCTCGCACCACGACAAAATGCTGGTGGGCAAACAGCCCTTCCTGTGCCAGCGCTGCCACGCTTACACCCGGCACCCGGGCACGCTCTACGACGCCAGCAACGTGGCCGCCCAGCGCAGCCAAATCTTCGCCCAATCCTGCTACGAGTGCCATTCGAACATTCACGGTTCGAACCACCCGGCCGGCAAGGCGTTGACGCGATAATCCCGGAGGAGATGCCCCTATGAAAAGAAACCACACACAGATCGCGGCGGCCCTCCTGTGGGGCGCCGTTTGCGTCGCGCCGGTGGCGGCGGAAACGAACCAATCCATTGAATTCGGCCTGCAGGACGTCAATCAAAACCAGGCCGAGGCGAAGTTCGAAGAGTATAAAGAAACGCCCCAGGGGCTGTTGCTCGAGGAATACTCCCTCGACGTCAACGCCGAGAAATACGACATGGCCCTGGACGTCGAAAATCTTTTCCAGGACGACCAGTCCGCGGCCTTGGAATACAACCGCGCGGGCAAGCTCTGGTTCAACGCCGGTTGGGATCAAGCGCCCCACCGTTGGGGGGAGTCGGCGTACAGCTTCTTCGATCAGACGGCCCCCGGCGTCTTTGAAATCGATGACGCCATGCAGAGCTTCTTTCAGGCCAACACCGGGACAACCACGTGGTGGAACAACATCAGCACGTTCACGGACCAAGCGCGGCATGTGCCTTTGGCGGCCCGGGCCGACACCCTGGCCTTGAACCTCGGCGGCGCCCTCTCGGACGGCTGGTCGGTGGACTTCAACTTCGCCCAGGAGCAAAAGCACGGCAACCAATTGTTGCCCGTGGCCCTGGGCCGCAGCTTCGCCCTCGAATTGGCCCGAGAGGTCGACCAAACCGTTTACGATTCGGGCGTGTCCCTCAACTACGCCTCCAAAAAGGCGACGCTCGGCCTTTCCTACGGTCTGAACGTGTACGAAAACGACATTAACACCTTGATTTGGGACAACCCCAAACGCTTGACCGACGCGGTCGGCGACGCCAGCCGCGGCGACGGCGCCGCCCAGGCGCGTTATTCCATGGCGCCCGACAACTTGGCCCACAACACCCGCCTGTCCGCTTCCCTGGAGTTGCCGGCCCGTTCCCGTTTCGTGGCGGACATCAGCGCCACGCGCATGAATCAGGATGAGGACCTTCTTCCTTATTCCATGAACTCGGCCTTGAGCGCCGGGGCGGGGTTTGATGTGACGAATTCCTCCAACCTGCCGGCCAATTCGGCCGGTGCGGAAATGACCCTCTGGACACAAAATTACCAGCTCTCGAACCGCCTTGTGAAAAACGTGGCCCTGGGCGTGCGGGCGCGGTCGGAGCAGTTGGGCAACAATTCCGATGAAATTCTTTTCGACGGACACACGGTTCTTGACCAAACCTGGTCGGGCACCGACGAAGAAACGATCCGGTTCGGCTATCGGAAGCTCAATTTGAGCGCCTACGCCGACTGGAACGTGACGCCGTACATGGGCTTGGGTCTCGAATACGCACAAGAAACCACGGACCGCCTTCATCGCGAGTACGAGGAGACCCGGGAACCGTCTTGGACGGGCCGCTTGACCTACAATTCCCCGTCCTGGTTGAGGATCCGCGGTCGGGTTGTCCACGCCGAGCGTTTCGCCGATGGATTTGATATGGAACACTATATGAGCAGCACGTTCACCTGGATCGAAAACCCCGGCATTCGCCGCTACGACATCGCGGCGCGCAACCGCAACGCGGGCGATCTGACGGTTTCGGCCTGGGGCGGACCGGTCACCCTGACCTTGAACGGCTCCTTCACCCAAGACCGCTTCAAACAGGGCGACGGCGCCTTGCACGTCACGTCACTGCCCATTTCAACCGCCACCAACCAGAACATCCAATTCGGCCTTCTGTCCTCCCGAATTGTGAACGCGGGGGCGGATTTCGGCTGGGACATCTCGAGCGACGCCGATCTGTCAACGTATTACCAAATGTCCTTGGTGCGCAACGTCCAACGCCAAAACCAAAACACCGGCGCCTCGGTGGCGCAAAACGCGGCGGACAACTTCACCATTTGGAACATCGACCGATACGACGCCGTGGGGGTGGGCCTCAACACGACGCTCACGGACCGGACGAAATTGCGGTTGGGATATGATTTGGCTTATTCCCGGGGCGCCTTCGAGTACAAAGAGTTGGGATCGGCCGTGGCGACCAAGCAATCGCTGCCCGACACGCGCACGTCCAAACAGGACTACTCGATCAAGGCCGATTACAAGGCCTCCAAAGACGTGTCCCTCACGCTGGGGTACCTGTTCGAAATCTACAACATCACGGATTTCGCGACGGACAACATGCCCCTGGCCACCGGACAATTGTCGGCGCAAACGAACCTGACCCTGGGCGACAGCAGCGAGGACTACAAAGCCCATGTGGTGAGCCTGCTCGTCAAGTACAAGTGGTAGCGTAAGCCGAACGGATTCCGCGCGCCCCCCTCCCCCAAAGGGGAGGGGGGCGTTTTTTTGCGATTTGATTTATCGTCACAAACAGGCTAAAATCCTTTTTGCGTCTCCGCAGGACCCCCTTTCGCACAGGTGGCAGAGCGGTCAAATGCACCAGACTGTAAATCTGGCGGGCCTCGCCCTTCGTAGGTTCGAATCCTACCCTGTGCAGATTTTTTCGGGGGCGCGATGCCCCCGAAAAAATCTGGGGTGTTTGGATTTGAAACTCGGGGAGGGTTCGAGCGGGGGCGCGCGACGTGGTCGCGCGCAAAAGAAGTGAGGGGATTCCGCTCCGCCTCGAGGGGACGGGCATCCGACCCTGTGCCGGTTTTTTCGGGGGCGCGATGCCCCCGAAGTTCCGATGACGGTTCAATTTGAAAATTAACTTTACTTAAGGAGAGCTCTCATGATGAGCGATGTTCAAGACGAAATGACGATGGCGGAGTTGCTGAACGAATCCGCCCCCCAATCCCGGTCCGGGTCCCTGGTGACCGCCCACGTCGTGGAAGTGTCCCCGACGGGCGTGCTGGTCGATGTGGGGTTGAAGGTCGAAGGATTCATTCCCATCGCGGAATTTCGCGGCGCGGCGAAGCCGCCCGTCGTGGGCGACAGTTTCCCGGCGCTCATCAAACGGGTGTCCGGGCCCGAGGGGCATCCGCTGGTGTCCTTCAAAGAGGCGCGCGACCGTTCCCACATGACCCACGTCATCCAGGCGCGGGACACCGGCAACCCCTTGGACGGCACCGTGATCCGTCCCGTGAAGGGCGGCCTGATCGTCGACATCGGCATGGAGGCTTTTCTGCCGGCCTCGCAAGTGGACCGCCGCCCCGTCAAAGACCTGGCGTCTTGGGTGGGCCAAAAAATCCAGGTGCAGGTGATCGAGATGGACGCCGCCAAGGGCAACGTGGTGGTTTCCCGTCGGAAAATTTTGGACAAGGCCGCCGCCCAGAAACGCGACGAGACCCTCAAGAACCTCCAGGTGGGCAGCGTCCACAAGGGCACCGTCACCAGCCTGACGGGGTTCGGCGCCTTCGTGGACATCGGGGGGGTGGAAGGCTTGTTGCGCATCACCGACGTGTCCTGGGGCTGGGTGGGGAAGCTGTCGGACGCCCTCAAGGTCGGTCAAGAGATCGACGTTAAAGTCCTTAAATTCGATCCGGCCACCGGCAAAATCGGCTTGGGCCGCAAGCAATTGATGGCCAAGCCCTGGGACTCCATCGACACCAAATGCCCCGTCGGATCGATTCAAAAGGGCAAGGTCACCAGCATCGCGGACTTCGGCGCTTTCGTCGAAATCGAACCCGGCATCGAGGGGCTCATCCACCAGTCCGAGTTCTCCTGGAAAGAGCGGGGCGTCAAACCGAAAGACGTGTTGAAGGTGGGCGACGAAACGTACGTGTACATTTTGTCCATCAACAAGGCCGACGAGAAAATGGCCCTGAGCCTCAAGCGCGCGGGGGAAAACCCCTGGGTCGAGGCCGCCCAGCAGTACCGGCCCGGCACCCGGGTCAAGGGCGTGGTCACGAACACCCTGCCCGTGGGCGCGTTCGTCCGCTTGCCCAGCGGCATCGAAGGCATGATCCGCGTCACGGACCTGTCGTGGACGAAAACGCCGTTGCACCCCAAGGAAATGCTTTCGGTCGGACAGGAAGTGGAGGCCGTCGTTTTGGAGGTCAACCCCACGACGGAGAAGATGAACCTGGGCCTGAAACAATTGGCCGAAGACCCCTACGCCGCCTTCGCCGCCAACGCGGTGGTCGAAGCCAAGGTCGTCCGCCTGGCCGACCACGGGGCTTACCTGGAGTTGGCGCCCGACATCGAAGGGTACGTGCACGTGAGCGAGATCCCCTCCGAGGAGCGCTTGAAGCATCCGTCGGAAGCGTTGACGGTGGGCCAAACGGTGACGGCGTTGGTGGTCAAGAACGACCGCAAAAAACGCCGGATCGACCTCTCCATCAGCAAACACGAAAAGCGGGAAGAGCGTCGGTTGCTCAAACAGTACCGGGCGACCCCCGGCGGCGTCTCCCTCGGCGACGTCACCGATTGGGGCCAAAGCGAGGCCCCCGCGGAATCCACCGAGACGGCGGCGACCAACGAACCTGCCTCCTAAAAAGCCCGCCCCGGCCGCCCCCGTTCGGCGCCCTTTTTCCGTCGCGGACGGAATGGCGGTTTTTCTGGTTTTCGCCGGAGCGCTCGCGATCGCGGCGGTCTGGCGCCGGCCCGCGCCCCCGGCCGCCGTTTTTTTTCCCCGATCGCCCGACCAATTCAAGACCGGCGCGGCGTTGGACGCGGACGAACTGGCCGCCCGCACCGCCTTGCGATCCAACCCCGACAACCTGGGCGCCATGGTGGATTTGGCCGTCGCGCTTTATCAGCGCGGTCCGGATCGTTATTTGAACAAAGACGCCGGCCTCGACGCCCCCTGGGACATGGGCGCGCTGCAACTGATGGAGCGCGCCCGTCACCTCGGCGCCTTGGACGAGCGGTCGTTTTTCTTCCTCGGCGCGATGTACGAGGCCAAAGGCCTGCCCACCGACGCCGCCGACAACTACGAGCGCCACCTACGCCGTTTTTCCGATGACGTGGAAACCCGTCTGCGCCTGGGCAACCTTTATTACCGTCTGGAGGATCTGGACAAAAGCGCGGCCGCCTACCGGGCGGTGCTGATGTCGCGTCCCGGCGATCCCCTCGTTTCCTACAACTTGGCGTTGGTGTTGAAGGAAAAAAAATCGTGGACCGACGGCCTGGAGGCGTTGCGGCCCTTCACCCAAAGCGGCCAGCCGATGCCGGCCGGGGGGTACCGGTTGTTGGGGGATTTGTGGCGCGGCGCGGGCAACCCCGCCGCGGCGTTGGAGAGTTACGGCAAGGAGACGGCCGCGTCCGGGGAATCCGTGGACCTCTTGGCCGCCACCGCCCAGGCGCACGAAGATTTGAAGGACACCACGGCCGCCGTGGCCGCTTGGGAACGGGTGCTGGCCCTCGACAAGGATCACCGGGAAGCCCGCGCCCGCTTGCGGCGCCTGGCGCGCGGCGTTTCCGCCCGCCGCTAAAAACTACCCCGCCGGGACCGGCAGGGTAAACCAGAATTGGGCGCCTTTGCCCACGCCTTCCGACGTCACGCCGATCTCGCCGTTGTGCGCCGTGATGATTTCCCGCGCGATCGTTAAACCCAATCCCAACCCTTCTCTCTTGCTGGCGTGGGACTCCACCTGGAAAAATTGATCGAACACCCGGTCGAGGGCCTCCGGCGGAATGCCTTCCCCGGTGTCGCTCACCACGACGCGGACCACCCTCCCCTCGCGCGCCGCGCGCACGCTCACCCGCCCTCCTTCGGGGGTGTGTTTGAAGGCGTTTCCGATGAGGTTCGTGAGCACCTGGTCGATGCGGCGCTTGTCCAAGAGAAGCGGGGGGGCCGGGGTCTCCGCGTTGACCTCGAACCGCACGTTCCGCTGCGTCGCCAGAGGCACCATGCGTGATTGCACCGCCGCGATCACCTCGGCCAAATCCGACAGGGCGCGCTCCACCCGCAACTTGCCCGATTGGATGCTGACCACGTCCATGAGATCGTTGATGAGGCTGCCCAGCTGGTCCGACTGCGAAATGATGATTTTGAGGAACTGGGCGATCTGTTCGACGGCCATGTCGGGTTTCTGAAGCATGAGTTGCGCGTACCCCCGGATGGACGTGAGGGGGGAGCGCAGGTCGTGGGTGACGATGGAGAAAAATTTCGATTTAAACTCGTTCAGTTGGGCGAGTTCGCGGTTCGTTTTTTGCAGGGTGTCCACGAGTTGTTTGTTTTCCGTCAACAGCCGGTTTTGTTCGAGGGCGTTGGCCACCGACCGTTTGAGATGGTTGGAGTCGATCGGTTTGATCATGTAATCGTACACGTCGGCCTGGATGGCCTTGACCGCCATGTCGAGGGAGGCGTGCGCCGTCATCAGGATCACCTTCAGATCGGGCGCCGCGCGGCGAAGCTCCTTGGAAAGGGCCAAGCCCGTCATGTCGCCCAGCTGGTAGTCCAGGAGCGCCACGTGGTATTCCTCGTGGCGGGCGATGTGGAGCGCGGCCGTCCCCGTGGCGACCCCGTCGACGTGGTAGCCTTCCTCGGAGATGACGTCCACCAAGAGGTCCAACAGGTGGGGCTCGTCGTCCACCACCAGGATGCGTCCCGTTTTTTCACCGGCCATAACTTAAAGGGTAATGGGAAACGCCCCGTTCGGCAAGGGGAAAGTGGCCACAATGTCGCAGGAGGTCGGAAGTCCTTGACGCGGGGGGGTTGGGGGTCTATAATTCATTGAACTCTTTCGTCGGGAAAACACCGGCGCACATCTAAAACGCAACGCGCGAGGTTTCTCATGGCCGCCAAAATCCTGATTGCCGAAGACGACGCGAACATTTTGGGGTTGCTGTCCGTATTCTTGAGCGGGCTGGGGTACGAGGTCAGCCTCGCCCGGGACGGCCAGGAGGCCCTCGATATGGCGGGACAGGTGAAGCCGGATCTGCTGATCGCGGACATCATGATGCCCCGCATGAACGGGTTCAAGCTCGTCAACACCCTGGCCATGGACCGGCACGACATCCCCATGCCGAAGGTGATCATGCTGACCTCCTTGGCGGACCAGGAAAACATCAACCGGGGTCTGAGCGTCGGCGCCGACGTGTACATTCCCAAGCCCTTCAACCTCGAGGACGTGGCGGCGCGCATCAAAGAACTGCTGGGCGATAAGGCCTGACGGCCCGTCCCGAAGGAGCCCGTTTCCCCCTATGATGACCCGTTTCAAGCTGTGGCTGGCCGAGCGTTGGTTTTCGTGGATGATTTTCGCGCTCATCGCCTTCGCGGTGGGGTTGTTCCTCATCAGCATCGGCGCGTTCTTCGCCATCGACTCCTACACGCGCCTCGTGATGCTGGCGCAAAACATGCTCATGATTCCGTTGACGTTCCTGAGCGCCCTCGTCTTCGTGTTTTTCTACACCAAGGGGTTCGGCCGGATGTTCGGCGGCAACAAGGGGACGGTGAAAGGGGATAAGGTCAATATCCGCTTTAAAGACGTCGTCGGTCTTGAAAACGCCAAAAAAGAAGCGTTGGAAGTTGTTAGCCTGCTGAGAGACCGGGCCAAGTTGAAAGCCATCGGCGGTCAAGTGGTTAAAGGGATTCTCTTCTTCGGCCCCCCGGGCACCGGTAAAACCTTGTTGGCCAAAGCCATCGCCACCGAAGCGGGGATCCCTTTCATCAGCATGTCGGGCAGCGAGTTCGTGGAGGTGTTCGTGGGCGTCGGCGCGAGCCGCGTCCGTCAGCTTTTCAAACAGGCGCGCCTGCAGGCCCAGGCTTACGGCGGCTGCCTCATTTTTATTGATGAAATTGACGCCATCGGGCGCTCCCGGAAGCTCAGCTGGTTCGGCAGTCAGGAAACCGACACCACCCTCAACCAGCTGTTGACCGACATGGATGGCTTGAACGAAACCGCCGGCAACGTCGTCATTATCGGCGCGACCAACGCCCCGGAGGACTCCCTCGATCCCGCGCTGCTCCGCCCCGGCCGCTTCGACCGGCACGTGCACATCGACCGCCCCAACTTGCCCGAGCGCGTCGAGGTGTTCCGCTACTACCTCCGCAAGGTCAAACACGACCCCAATCTGGACTTGGCCCGCCTGGCCCGCCGGGCCGTGGGCCGCTCACCGGCCGACATCATGAACGTGTGCAAAGAGGCCGCGCTCATCGCCATGCGGGAAAAATCCGCGGTGGTCGAGTACAACCATCTTTCCAAAGCGATTGAACGGATTGATTTGGGCGTCGTCCGCCACCTCACCATGACGCTTCCCGAAAAGGAAGCCACGGCCATCCATGAGGCCGGGCACTTGGTGACCCTCTATCAGCTCCATCCGACGGACGACGTGTTCAAGGCCACCATCATTCCCCGGGGCGGCGCCCTGGGCGTGGTGTGGCACAACCCCCGGGAAGAGCGCCATTCCTACGACCGCAACAAATTGATCGCCGACATCAAAGTCTCTTTGGCCGGCTATGTGGCGGAAAAGATCCGATACGGCGTGACCACGACCGGGGTGGCCCAGGATTTCCAGCACGCCACGTTCCTCGCGAGCCGGATGGTCTGGTCCCTCGGCATGGGCACCCAAGGCCACATCGGCGATTTCACCGTCATGCAACGCGCGGGGTCGACCCATTCGGACCTCTCCGAAACCCTCAAGACGGAATTGAACAAAGAGGTCAGCCAAATCCTCAACCAGTGCGCCAAAGAGGTGGAGGATTTCCTGCGCGCCGAATGGACGCTCGTCGAGCGGTTCGCCAAAGAATTGTGCGACAAGCACGAGCTGGAGTTTGATGAAATCCACGCCATTTTTTCCGAGTACGGCAAGGGGCGCCAGGTCGTGCCCCTCGAAACGATGACCGTCGGCGAAGACCCGACCCCCAACCATGCGCTGCCCCCCGCGACCCCGCCGGCGATTGCTCCCGGCGATCCCGCTCCTCGTCCTTAGCGGCTGTTTCCGTCCCAGCTATTCGAAAGACCGGCTGGCGGAACACGTCCAGGACATCTGTCGACGCGAATACAAAATGGACGTGACGGCCCGCTTCGTGGACGGCACCCTCTACGTCCGCCATGTGTTGGACGATCTGGTCGGGGAGAACCTGGAGCTGAAACCCAAAAAGCTCGACGCCCTCGACAATCTCCTGCGCGTCACCAACCGTGTCGGCCAGTCGACCGACGCGACTGTCGAACACCTTGTCCTCCAATTGCAGGACCGCAAGCTGGGCACCCGCCTGGATCTGCTCCAACGCTTTGAGGACTACGAAAGCCTGCGCAACGTGCGCATCTCCCAGGAAGAGTTCCAAGCGCGGCTCGCCATCGAATGGGTGAAGGGCGGCGTCGGCGAACCCCCCGAACAGGGGATCTCGCTGCCCGAATTCATGGCCCGTTTGACGGCCGCGCGGCTGCATCGCAACATGACGGGGAATCCTTTCGTCAACGTTCTGCTGGGGGTGCAGTCGGTGACGGGCGCCGTTCGGAACGGCGTGCTGATCCTCACCGTCCACCGGGGCGAGGAGGACGCGGAAAGCGTGTCCGCCGACGTCTTGACGAACGCCGCCGCGGACGCCGCGCGGGAGGTCTGCCGGAAGTACGACCCGGACCACGCTTTGCTCACGGCCGTCCGCTTGCAGGGCGCCCGGGGGAAAAAACTTTGGGGAGCTTCCTTAAAAGAGTTGGACAGCGTCGCCTCCGGCGCGCCTTCCAGCCGTTCCTCCGACGAATTGGGAGAATCCCCCCTGCCCGTGAAATCGGCCGCGCCCCGCGGGCGCCCCGGTCTTTAACCCGAACTGCTAGAATTCCGTTTCCGGACCCCGCTCCGGTTCCCATGAAAACCCTCGCGTTCGCGCTCCCCCTGTTGTTGGCCCTCCCCGTCCGAGCGGCGGACACCCTGACGTTGACCCAATCCATCGAAGCCGCCTTGGCCCACAGCGAATCCGTGGGCCTCGCGGCGGAGGCTGTCCGTCGCGCCGAAGCTGGCTACACGGAACTGCGCGCGGCCGTCCTGCCCCGTCTCGGCGTGAAGGCCACGGAACGCATTCAAGACACGCGCGGTGTCCCCACCGGCTCCAACAGCACCTTCACCCGCCGCGAAAGGCCCGAAGCGAGCCTGTACGCCCGGCAAACGGTTTTCGCCGGGTTCCGCGAACTCGCCGCGCTCAAAGCGCAGGACGCCTTCGCCGAGGCCCGCGCCGAGGATTTGGCCGTGGCGCGTTGGCGTTTGCGGGAGGATGTGGCGCGGGTGTTCTACACCGTGGTTGAACGGGATTTGGAAATCCAAAGCCTCGACGCCCTGATCGCCCTGTCCCGCGACCGGGCGGTGGAATTGCGCAAGCGCTTGGCCATCGGCCGGTCCCGGGAGAGCGAGTTGATTTTCACCGAGGCTCAAATCGCGGCCCTCGACGCCCGCCTCGTCGCGGCCCGGGGGCAACGGGCGATGGGGTTGGAAATCCTCCGCTCGCTCACCGGCCGCGACGTCGTGGCCGTCGTGGACGACACCCCGGCGGCGGAAGCGCCCGGCGCCGTGGACCCCTGGCTTTCGGCGTTGCCCGATCGGCCCGATCTGCGGGCCGCGCGGCACGAAGCGGCGGCCCAACGGCACTGGGCGGCGTCCGTCCGGCGAGTCCGGTGGCCCTCCGTGACGGCCGAAGGAAATTATTATTTGAAACGCACCGGGTTCAACGAGCCCATCAATTGGGATGTCCTTTTGACTCTGGACGCCCCGCTCTTCACCGGCGGCGCGCTGACGGGCGCCGCCCGCGCGGCCGAGTCCGATGGGCGCGCCGCCGAACTTCGGTTGTCCCGCGTTCGCCGGGAGGCGGAGCGCGAAGTCCGGGAACGCCATCGGAATTTGCTGACCCTCTTGGACCAAGCCGCGGTCTTGTCCCGCGCGGCCGAATTGGCCGATGAAAATCACCGGGTTCAAGCCCGGGACTATCGGTTGGGGCTCGTCACCAATTTGGACGTGTTGAGCGCCATGAACAGCGCGCAGGAATCCCGGCACGCCTTGGCGGTGGCGCGCACGGAAGCCAAAATCGCGTCGTTGTTGCTGACCCTGGCGGCGGGGAAAAACCCATGATCCTGTCCGACGTTTCCATCAAGAAACCCGTTTTCGCCTGGATGCTGATGATCGGCCTGATCGCCTTCGGCGCGGTGGGGTTCGACCGCATGGGGGTCAGCCAGCTGCCGGACGTGGATTTCCCCGTGCTCACGGTCTCCATCGACTGGGAAGGCGCGGCCCCGGAGGTCATCGAGACCGAGATCACCGACGTGATCGAAGACGCCGTCATGAGCGTCCAGGGCATTCAGGAGGTGTCCTCCACCTCGCGCCAAGGCAGCGCGCGGGTCACCCTCGAATTCGATTTATCCAAAGACATCGACGTCGCCCTGCAGGAGGTCCAGTCCAAATTGGCCCAAGCCCAGCGGCTCCTGCCGCGGGACGCCGACCCCGCCGTGGTGTCCAAGTCCAATCCCGAGGACCAGCCGATCATGTGGTTGGCGGTGTCGGGCGACAAACCCCGCCGCGACCTCATGGAATACGTCCGCGACAACGTGCGCGACCGGTTCACCACCGTGCCCGGCGTGGCGGAGGTGTTCCTGGGCGGCTACGTGGAGCCCAATCTGCGCGTGTGGCTGGACGCCGACAAACTGCGCGCGCGGGAGTTGGCCGCCGACGACATCCTGCGCGCCATCGAATCCCAGCACGCCGAAGTGCCGGCCGGGCGAATCGAAACCGGGCGCCAAGAACTGAACGTGCGGGTGCTGGGCGAGGCCGCGACGGTCGACGAGTTCCGGCGCATCATCCTGCCCGCGCGCAGCGGGTCGCCCATTTACAGGACGATCCGCCTGGGCGACGTGGCGGTTGTGGAGGACGGGTTGGCCGACGTGCGGCGCATCTCGCGCGTCAACGGCGTGTCCGCCGTGGGGCTCGGCATCCGCAAACAGCGGGGCGCCAACGCCGTGGCCGTGGCGAAAGCCGTGAAAGAACGGATGGCCGCCGTGCAAAAAGATCTTCCCGCCGGGCTCTCTCTGGGCGTCAATTTCGACACCACCGTCTTCATCGAGGAATCCGTCCACGAGCTCGTCACCACCCTGATCCTCGCGGCGGTGCTCACTTCCCTCGTGTGCTGGTTGTTCCTCGGGTCCTTCAGTTCCGCCTTGAACGTGATCCTGGCGATCCCCACCTCGATCATCGGGGCGTTTATTCTTCTGTACTTCTTTGGGTTCACCCTGAACACCTTCACCCTCTTGGGGCTCTCTCTCTGCGTCGGCATCGTTGTTGACGACGCCATTATGGTGCTGGAGAACATCGTCCGCCATCGCGAGGAGGGGCAATCGCGCGTCAAGGCGGCTTTGGTGGGCGCGCGGGAAATCACCTTCGCCGCGTTGGCCGCCACCGTGGCGATTCTCGCGATTTTTGTCCCCGTGATCTTCATGAAGGGGATCATGGGCAAGTTCCTCTACCAGTTCGGCGTGACCCTGTCGGTGGCCGTCTCCTTGTCGTTGTTGGAGGCGCTGACGTTGGCGCCCATGCGGTGTTCTCAGTTCCTCGAGGTGGGCCACTCGACGGCCCTGGGGCGCTGGGTGGACGGGGGCATGGCGCGTCTCGCGCGGCTCTACGAGCGGGCGCTCCACGGGGTCCTCGCGTGGCGGTGGACGGTGGTGGCGGTGTCGACGGCGGTGTTCGTCCTGTCCCTGGGGTTGGCCAAATCGCTCAAAAAAGAGTTCGTCCCTTCCCAGGACCAAAGCCGCTTTTTGATTCGAGTTCAAACGGCCCTCGGCACGTCCCTGGAGGTCACCGACCAGGCCATGCGACGTGTCGAAGACGCCCTCGCCGCCCGGCCCGAAATTGAAAAATACTTCGGCGCTGTGGGCGGGTTCGGCGGCGGCGACGTCAACAGCGGGATGATGTTCGTGACCATGAGGCCCAAGGGGCAACGGCCCCTGGCCGAGCCGTTCCGTCGTCCCGCCAGTCAAGCCGACCTCATCGGCCATCTGCGCGGCCAATTGAAGAAAATCGAAGGTGTCCAGCGCGTGAGCGTGCAGGACCTGTCCCAATCGGGCTTCACCTCCCAGCGGGGATTCCCGGTGGAGTTCACTTTGCGCGGCCGGGATTTTGAAAAAATGGGCGAAGTGGCCGAAGGGTTTATGGAGAGAATGACGGCCTCGGGCCTCATGGTGGACGTCGACACGGACTACCGCCTCGGCATGCCCGAGGTGCGGGTGGCCCCGGATCGCGAAAAGGCCAACGAACGCGGCGTCACCGTGGTGTCCATCGCCAACACCATCAACGCCATGATCGGCGGCGTGCGCGCCGGCAAATACACCCGCGGGGGCAAGCGCTACGACATCCGCGTCCGTCTGACCGACGCCGACCGCCGGCGTCCGGCGGACATCGGTAAAATTTTTGTCCGCAACAACCGGGGCGAATTGGTCCGGCTGTCGGACGTGTCGGCCTTGCTGGAGAAACCGACGCTCTTGACCATCACGCGCCGCAACCGCGAACGGGCCGTCGGCGTCTTCGCCAACGTCGCCCCCGGAAAATCCCAGGGGGAAGCCCTGGCGGCCGTCGAATCGATGGGACGCTCCCTTCCCGAGGACATGCGGATCGTTTTCTCCGGCAGCGCCCAAACATTCAAAGAGTCCTTTCAAAGTCTTCTGTTCGCCCTGGTTTTGGGGATTTTCGTGGCTTACATGGTGTTGGGCGCCCAGTTCAATAGTTTTGTCCATCCCTTCACGGTCCTTCTGGCGTTGCCGTTCAGCGTGACGGGGGCGTTCCTGGCCCTGAAACTCACGGGCATCACGCTGAACATCTACAGTATGATCGGTCTCCTGCTGTTGATGGGCATCGTGAAGAAGAATTCGATCCTTCTGGTGGAGTTCACCAATGAACGGCGCAAATTGGGGCGGGACGTGCGCACGGCCCTTTTAGAGGCCTGCCCCGTTCGGTTGCGGCCCATTCTGATGACGTCGGTGTCGACCATCGCCGGGGCGGTGCCGGCGGCCCTGGCCTTGGGGGCCGGCGCCGAAACCGTGCGCCCCATGGCGGTGGTCGTGATCGGGGGGATGATCGCCTCCACGGTCCTCACCTTGTTCGTGGTGCCCGCGGCCTACAGCCTCTTGGCCCGGCTCCAGAGCCATCGGCACGACAAAGACCTGCGGGAGGCCCTGGTGGAACTCGGCGAGATCGCTCGCGAGCCGCGATGACGCCTGTGGTCGGGACGGTTCTTGCCGGTTTGCTCTTGGTCCAGGCCGTTCTTTGGGTCGCTGACCTATTGAATTTGCGGTCGCTCCGCCGCACGCCGCCCCCGGGCCTTGAAGACCTTTACGACGCCGACCGTTACGCCCGATCCCAGGACTACGTCCGCGCCAAAACACGGTTCGGGTTCGTGGCCTCGGGCGTGGGACTGGCGGCGCTCCTCGCTTTCTGGTTTTGGGGCGGGTTCGGGGCGGTGGACCGCTGGGCCCGCGCCGCGGGCCGCGGACCCATCGTCACGGGCTTGGTGTTCCTGGGCGCGATGTCGTTGCTGAAAGCGGTCCTCGGTCTGCCCTTCGCCGCCCACGCCACCTTTCGTTTGGAAGCGCGTTTCGGGTTCAACCGCACCACCGTTAAAACCTTCCTTCTGGATCGGGTGAAGGGGATGCTTCTGGCGGCGGCGTTGGGGGGGCCTCTTCTGGCGGCCCTTTTGTGGTTCTTTGATCGGTGGGGGGGAACCGCCTGGTTGTGGGCCTGGGCCACGGTCACGCTGTTTTCCCTCCTGCTTCAGTTTTTGGCACCGACGTTTATCCTGCCCCTGTTCAATAAATTCACGCCGTTGCCCGAGGGGGAACTGCGCTCCGCCATTTTCGCCCTCGCTCAAAAATTGAATTATCCGTTGACCCGGCTGTTTGTGATCGACGGGTCCCGCCGTTCGTCCAAAGGAAACGCCTATTTCACCGGTTTCGGTAAAAACAAACGGATCGCGCTCTTCGACACCCTGATCCAAAAACAAACCGTTCCCGAACTGACGGCGGTCCTGGCCCACGAGATCGGCCATCACAAAAAACACCACATGTGGAAGGGGTTCGCGCTGGGGGTCCTCCAAACCGGCGGGCTCTTTTTCCTCCTGGGCGTGGCCCTGCGGTGGCCGGCGCTCTTCGCCGCTTTCCATGTGGAGGTCCCCTCGGTGCACGCCGGTTTGGCCCTGTTCGGCGTCGTTTTTGCGCCGGTGAATTTAATCCTGTCGTTGCCTCTTCTGGCGTATTCCCGGAAAAACGAACACGAAGCCGACCGGTACGCTGTCGAAGCGTTGGGGACGGGCGCGGACCTCGCGGCCGGCTTGAAGAAGCTTTCCGCCGACAGCCTGGCGAACCTGTCCCCTCATCCGTTGACCGTGTGGCTCCACCACACGCACCCGCCGTTGGTGGAACGCCTCGCCGCCCTTCATAAGATATAATCTGTCCCACTTTCCTATGAAGGAGATCGTTTCATGAGCCACTCCCTGGCCGTTGAGTTGAACGGCGTCATCCAACGCGAAGCCCCCGAAACCTTCGCCGCCCTGTCGTCCCTTGGGCGGGAATTCTATTTTCCCAAAGGCATTTTGACCCAAACGGCCGAGGCCCGGCAGAAGGCCAAAAAGTTCAACGCCACCATCGGCATCGCCAAGGAAAAAGGCGAACCCATGTTTTTGCCCTCCATCATGAAGCAATTGCCGGGGGTTTCGCCCCAGGACGCGCTCAACTACGCGCCCTCCTACGGCGCCTTGGAACTGCGGCAGGCCTGGAAGAAAGCCCTGCTCGAGAAAAACCCGTCCCTCAAGGCCGAGGCCCTCGGCACCCCCGTCGTCACGGGGGGCATCACCCACGGTCTGAGCGTCGCGGCGGACATGTTCATCGACGCGGGCGACCCGGTTTTCGTTCCCGACCAGCTCTGGGGGAATTACAACATGATTTTCGCCCTGCGGCGCGGCGGCGTCGTGGCCCGATACCCGCTGTTCGTCAACAACGCCGGTTTTGACACCGCGGGCTTTTCCAAGGCCCTGGCGACGGTTCAGCCGGGCCAAAAGGCCGTCGTGATTCTTAATTTTCCGAACAACCCGACGGGCTACACCCCCACGGAATCGGAAGCCGAGGCCATCGCCCGGGCGCTCGGCGAAGCGGCCCAGAGCGGGCGGCGGTTGGTGGTCCTCTGCGACGACGCCTATTTCGGCCTGGCCTACGAGGCCAGCGTCGCCCAGGAATCGATCTTCGCCAAATTGGCGGGCCGCCATCCGAATCTGGTGCCCGTCAAACTCGACGGCGCCACCAAGGAAGACTACGTCTGGGGGTTCCGCGTGGGGTTCATCACCTTCACGGGCCCCGCCAAAGCCACGGAGGCCTTGGAGAAGAAGGCCGCGGGGTGCGTTCGGGGCGCCGTGTCCAATGTCTCTCAACTTTCGCAAAGCGTCGTCCTGAAGGCCATGAATTCGCCGGAGTACAAAGTCGACAAAAAGCGGAAGTTCGATCTCATGAAAGCCCGTTACGATCGGGCGAAACAGGTCCTGGCGAAACCAGCCTACGCGGAAGTCTGGACGCCCTACCCCTTCAACTCCGGGTATTTCTTTTGCGTGAAACTGAAGGGCCTCAACGCCGAAACATACCGCCTGCGCCTTTTGGACCAATACGGCGTGGGCCTCATCGCCACGGCACCGACGGACATCCGCGTCGCGTTCTCCTGCCTCGAAGTGGAGGAGATCGAACCGATGTTCGACTTGATGCGCCAATGCGCTTTGGACATGCGCGGCGATCCGGCCGCGGCCGACTTGTCCCGCCACGCCGAAGCTTTCGAAGAATAGGAGATCATCCCATGACACGCGTCAAATTCAATTTCAGCGCGGGGCCGGCGGTCTTGCCGGAGGAAGTCTTGAAAGAAGCGTCCCAGGCCGTCGTGGAATGCGGCGGCACGGGCATGTCGGTGCTCTGCATGAGCCACCGCGGGGGCGCCTACGAAGCCCTGCACATGGAAGCCCTGGCGGGCCTGCGGGAGTTGCTGCGGGTGCCCGAGTCCTTCGCGATTCTCTTGCTCCAAGGCGGGGCGACGCAACAGTTTTCCCAGGTGGCCATGAACCTCGCCCAGGGCAAACCCGCCGACTACACCCTCACGGGCCAATGGGCCGAAGGGGCATACAAAGAAGCGGGCAAGGTCGCCACGGTGCGCGTGGCCGCCGACAGTCGCAAAGAGAAACCCGCGCGCATGCCCCTTCTCAGCGAGATCAAAACAGGTCCCGACGCGGCGTATCTGCACATCACATCGAACGAAACCGTCGACGGCACCCAGTGGAAAGAATTTCCCACGGCGCCCGCGCCCCTGGTGGGGGACATGAGCTCCGACATCATGGGCCGCGACATCCCCTGGGACCGCTTCGGCCTGGTCTACGCCGGGGCCCAAAAGAACTTGGGGCCCGCCGGCGTGACCGTGGTGATCGTGCGCAAGGACTTGGCCGAGAAGGCGCCGACCACGATTCCCGTCATGTTGCGTTACCAAACCCACGTGGAAAAAGATTCCCTGCACAACACCCCGCCGTGTTTTTCCATCTACGTGCTGGCGCTCGTGACCCGCTGGGTGAAAGCCCAGGGCGGCGTGGCCGCTATGGCGACGCGCAACAAAGCCAAGGCCGACAAACTCTACGCGGCCATCGACCGCACCGGTTTCTATCGCGGCACGGCCGACAAAGCCCACCGCTCCGTCATGAACGTCACGTTCCGGCTTCCCAGCGAGGATTTGGAAAAAGCGTTCTTGAAAGAAGCCGAAGCGGCCGGCTTGAGCGGCCTCAAGGGCCACCGCGCCGTGGGGGGTCTTCGGGCGTCGATCTACAACGCCATGCCCGCGGCCGGGGTGGACGCCCTCGTGTCCTTGATGGAGACCTTCGAGAAGAAGAACGGTTAATACACATTGTTTCCGGCCCGGCTTCCCCGATGGGGAAGCCGGGCTTTTTTATTTTCAGCGCCATTGACCCGCCGGTGCTCTGGCGGTAAACTGCAAGAAACCTCATGACCCCCTTGCCCGCTATCGCCATGGTCACCGATGACTACGCCCCCGCCGTCACAGGGGTCGGCGTGCACGTCCAAAAGATTTCGCAGGAGCTGGTCCGCCGGGGGCATCGCGTGGTGGTGATCACGAGCCGTCGGCGGGGGCAACCCGCCGTTGAAGAGGTGGACGGGGTGCGGGTCCACCGGGTGCGCTGCGTGAGCGTCCAGGGGTTCGCCCAGGCCTTGCCTTGGCCGCGCGAATTGAGAGCGCTTTTCCGGGAAGAGAAAATCGGGATCGTCCATTTTCATTATTTGAGCCTGATGATGCTCGTGGGGCTGCGCGTCTCCCGGTCCCTGGGACTGACCACCGTCTACACCGCCCACATGACCGTGGATCTGCTGCTCCAGCCCCTGTTCATGCGGCCTTTCCGGGCGCTGTTCACCCACCTCTATTTCGCCCTTCTCGAGCGCCTGGACCAGGTTCTCTGCCCATCGACGGTGCAGGCGCGCCAGGTCAGCCAATTCACCGTCCGCCCCCGGGTTCACCGGGTGCCCAATCCCATCGAGTTCGAGAGCGGCACCGCCGCCGCGCCGGAGGCCGGCGGTCGATTCACGGTGCTCTACGTGGGCCGTTTGGGCCCGGAGAAAAACATCGGCTATCTTCTGAAAGCGTTTCATTTGTTCGCGCGGGACCGCCCCCACGCGGAGGTCAAAATCGCCGGGCAAGGCGTCATGGAAGGGGAGTGGCGTCGGTTGGCCAAAGAGTTGGGCGTGGCCGACCGGGTGCATTTTTTAGGGCCGGTGCCCCACGAGGATCTCCCGCGCCTGTACGCGGCGTGCCAGGTGTTTTTTCTTCCTTCCGTCAAAGAGGTGTTGGCCTTGGTCGCCCTGGAAGCCATGCGCTGCGCCCGGCCCGTGATCGTGACCGACCGAATCGCCTGCGGGCCGGAATTGGTGGAGGACGGTGAAAGCGGATGGATCGTGAGCGCCGACCGGCCCGAAGAAGCGGCGGAGCGGTTGTCTCGGCTGGCCGCCGATCCCGCCTTGGGGGCCCGCCTGGGTCTGCGGGGGCTTGAGCGAAGCCGGGGGTACACCCTGCCGGCGGTGGGGGACCAACTCGAAAAAATTTACGCCGTCGTGCCCGGACCCGCGCCTTCCGCCGTCATCAATTTGGAATCCGAGGTGCGCCCCGATCGTCGGGAGGTTTGCGTGTTTTGCGGGCGGGGTCGGCTGGCCGACGCGATTGACAGCGGGGTTCTCTCCGCCGACATCCGCAACGCGCCGGACGAATTTTTTCGCATGTGGCGCTGCCCCGCCTGCTTGTCCTTGCACGCGTTGGCCCGGGTGCCCACGGCGGAATTTGAAAAGCGTTCCCCCTTTCAGCGCCGTCGGTTGAACGCCTTCAACCGGCGCATGTTCGTGGGTTTTTATAAATTTCTGGGGCGCCTCGGCGTCCGCCGGGAGCAATCGGTGCTTTTGTACGGCCTGAGCGCGGAGCTGTTTAAGCGGGTGTTCGAAGAGCGCGGCCAATCCCCCGTCGATATCGTCGACCAACCGCTGTCCCCCGAATCCTTGGTCACCCCGCCCGCCCGGCTGTACGACGTGGTGGTGGTGATGGAATACCTGGAATGCGCCGAAGACCCGCGGCACGTGCTCACGTTCGCCGCCCGGCAGCTCAAGCCGGAGGGGCTTCTGGTGATCCACACGCCGGACGCCGAACGCATCAAATTGAGCCCCCGGGAAAGCCAGCGTTTGTACCAACCCCACCGCATTCACATCGCGGCGGCCGGGATGCTGACGCGCCTGGTCGAACGTCACGGATTTCGATCCCGGGGCCTCTATCATCGGAATTACATGGACACCCTCTGGCCCTTCGTCAATTATCGGGCGTTTCATGAATTGCCCCATTGGGGGGACGGCACCCTGAACGCCGCGATCGAGTTTCGCCCGGCCCATCTGCGCCGGGCCTGGTGGCGGCTCCCCTGGTTATTGTTTCTTGGTCTGTTCGGCGGGTTTTGGGGAGATCGGTCCAATTTGATCGTCGTTTTTGAAAAATCCCGTGATTCCGCCGCTTAAATCCCCGGGCCCGAACCTCGTTTACCGGGCGGTGATCCTCTCGCCCCACCTGGACGACGCCGTGCTTTCCTGCGGGGGCCGCTTGGCCCGCTGGGCGCGGGAAGGGCCCGTGCTGGTCGTCAACGTGTTCACGGATTTCTCCGGCGCGCCCCGGGGCGCCCCCGCGGCTTTGGGGGACGTGCGCCATCGGGAAGAGGCCGCCGCCGCGGCTTTCTTGGGGTATACCTCGATTTCGTTGGGCGAAAAGGACTGCGTGTGCCGGTCCCGACGCTATTTGTCGCCGGGCCGCCTTTTCGGCGGCGTGCGTTTGCGGGAGGACCCGCTGGACGTCGAGCGGTTGGCCGGGAAATTGCGGCGGGTCCTGGCGGGGTTGGATTGGCGGGAATTGATCCTTCCTTTGGGCGTCGGGTGGCACGTCGACCACGTGGCCGTCCACGAAGCGTCGCGTTCATTTCACGCCGACGAGAGGACGTCGTTTTATGAGGATCTGCCCTACGCCCACATCCCGTCGTTGACGGATCGGCGTCTGGCCGAACTCGGGCACGGGGTGTCGGACGGTTCGTGGCGGGCGGCCGCGCGGGAGGGCCGGCGCGCCGCCGCCGTGGTGGCGACGTGGGCCCCCATCGCGGGGTTGCGGCCGGGATGGGTCCGTCCCGCCGCGCGCGTCGCGACCGCGCTGTTTTTTTCCCGGTTGTTCCATCGGCGTCGAGGGGTCGGGCTTTCGCGGCGTTGGGAATGCCGGCCCGTGGATATCTCGGACGCGTTCGAGACGAAAAAGCAGGCCTGTTTTTTGTATCGGTCCCAGATCCGGGCTTTTTTCACCGGCGAGGACGCCTGGGAGCATGAGGCCCGTCGGGTCCCCGGCAACGGGCCGGGGCCCTGGGAGCGGGTGTGGAAGCTCAGCGGCCCGCCGGAGGGGTCGGGTTAATATTCTTTGAGGGCGGCGTCGAACTGGGAAGGGCTGTACCCCCGAATGGTTCGACCGTTAATGATGGTAACCGGGATGCCGCCGCTGGGATTGATGGATTTGAGGCGGCCCTTGGCCGCGGCGTCGCGATCGATGTCGTACTCCCGGTAGGAAACGCCCCGCGATTGAAAATAGGCTTTTGTTTTCGTGCACCACCCGCACCAGGCCGCGCTATAAATTTCAACGGAAAGCGCTCCCTTCGGTTGCAGGTTGTCCAACGGGCGGCCTGTTTTTTCTCCGCCCAGGTCCACGGGCAAGGGGTTGGTGGATCCCGGTCCGGTTAAAACCCCCGCCTGTCCCAGGACCGTTCCGGGGGACCTCGGCATCGGCCGTTGGTTTGGCGCGTGTTGGCTCCCGGTTTTCTTTACTTTTTTCGCGGTGCTCGGCGGAGGCTCCGTGGTGACGTGCGGGTTCCCTTCGGCATCGGTCCAACGGTAAAAATCCGCGCGCGCTCCGATCGCCAGCGCCGCCAGGGCGATCAGCCCGATGCGCGGTTGCAATTTCATCGGGCCCTTAAACCCCGCCGCCCAGCAGGGCGGGGTTCAGCCGCCAAACGGCCCGGCTCAACGCCAAGGCAAAACTCACCCAGCCCAGATACGGAAGCAACAGAGCGCCCGCCAGGGGACGCCGCCGCCAAAAAAGCGCCGCGGTGACCGCGATCAAAACCCAGAGAACGAGAATGTCCAGAAACGCCAAGGCGCCCCAGTGGCGAACGAAAAACAACCAGCTCCAAGCGGCGTTGAAAGCCAACTGCAGGACGAACAGGCCGAGCGACACGGGCGCCCCCCAAAAACCGCCGGGCCGCCAAACGAGCCACGCCGCGAGGGCCATCATAATATAGAGGATTGTCCACACCGGACCGAACCACGTGGCCGGGGGCGCCCAGGCGGGTCGAACGAGGCCTAAATAGAAATTGCCGGCGTCGATCGACGCCCAGGCGCCGATCCCCGCAGCGGCGAAAACGAGGGCGCCCCAGCCCAACAACCCAAGCAGATTTCGTTTCATGCGCGGGCTCCTTTTTCCACAATGTCCATGAGAAGCGCCTCGGCGTGCTTCACGTCCTTGATGCCGAGAAACCCGATTTTGACGCTGCGGTTGTTCCGCCCGCTTCGCTGTTCGGTGAAAATCAATGAGCCCGATCCATCGGGAGCCTGGATCCGCTCAATGTTTTGCAATTGCTGGGGACCGAAGGATTGCATTTTCACCGTCGCGCCGTCCTGGAATATCAACGCCCGCCGGTCGGTGATGATGTAAAAAGTGCTTTTGGCTTTTTTATAAAGGAAGAGCGGCGAGGCCAGCATGGCCAAGCCGATCAGCACGAACGGCAGCCCGAAGAGGGGGAACAGGGACATCGGGCTTTTGAAGTTCGGTATTTTGAACCCCGCCGCGCCGGCCATCCAAAACAGGGCGAAGGCCGTCCAGGGAATCGCAAACAGCCAAAGGGCCAGCCCCCCCAGGAGAGCCAATTTGGGGTTGGCGGGAGAGATCCAGCGGATCCCTTCCCCGCCTTGCAGTTGCGGTTGAACGCGTTGGATCAAATCAAAGGGCACGTCATTGGTGTTCATGGATCCCCCTAATTGACATGCACGAGATAAGGCACGAGCGTGACAAGCCCCCAGAGGGCCAACAAACCGGTTCCGACCCAGGCGGCGGGCCGGGCCGACGGCGATTTCCTATAAAATCCAAAAGCCAGTGCCGTTCCCAGAGTCAACAGCGGCGGCGGCCAGAACGCCCCCGCGCGGACGCCGTATGTCCCCAAATAATCCAACCCGCGAATCAAGGCGTTCCCCGACGATTGGGGGTCGCCCACGGGGTGCCACACCAACAGCGCCGCGAACCCGATTACCGGCGACAATACCATTCCCCAGATTGCCCAGGTGCGGCCCTTCACGAAGGAGACCATCCATGAAAGTTTATCACAACGGTTCTTTGCGGGGACGGCGAAAACGGGCGCGCGCCGCCGCCGTCCTTGATGTTGGGAAACATCCACATTTTTATGTGCGTGTCGCCCCATTTTTCCAGACGGGTTTCAAAGACAGTTTCATAAAACGCCTTGGCGCGTTGGGTGTCTTGCACGTAGATCTCGAATCAGCCGACGGAATTTCGTTTCATGGGACCTTCAGGGAGCATCGCCGTTATTGGGGTTTGGGTTTCGGCTTAAACAGCTTTTTTAAAACGGTTTTGGGGTCGTCGCCGGGGGCGATCTCCGCCTCGTCCCGCAGGCCGTCGCCGAAATGTTTCTTGTTGATCTCGGCCACGGCGGCGGGGGCGGGCAACCGGGGGCCCAGGTCGTTCAGAACCGCCGCCCGGATCTTGCCCGCCAGTTTTTTCACCATGGAGGTGGTTTGGAGCAGGTTGCCCAGTTCTTTGGCGTCCCGGCTGTCCGGGGTGAACGTCGAGAAAACGCGCGCTTTGTAGGCGATGGCGTTGCCCACGGCGAGCTTGCCGTTGCCTTTGCGGCCGAGGGCGGCTTCCGTGCCCAATTGCGTCGCCACAAAGACGTCGCCCGCCTTGCCCCGTAGCGAAGCCTCTTCCACCAAGGCGGCGTCGTCGGCCCTGTCCCGCCCGGAGCGGCGGGGGATGTTCACCATCGTCACGCGCAACACCGGGTCGTCTTTGAATTCATTCATCAGCATTTGGTTCGCCCGCTCGTGGTTGTCGTTGCGGTCGCGGCCGTCCCACACGGGGGTGAGCAGCGTCACGCGGATGGGGTCGCCGGCGGCGCGCCGCGGCGCGGCGGCGATGTCCTTCTCGTAGGCCGCCCGCGCCTGTTGATGTTTCTCAATCCGGGCCATGGTCTTGGCGTCGCCGGTGACGATGGTTTTGCCGCCTTTGGTGACGGTCTTCTTCCATTCCGCGTGAAGGGGGACCAGCAGGGCCACCGCCAGCGTCGCAACGAGCCATCTCTTCATGGGGCCTCCCAAAGGCCGTGTTGGAAATATTTACTGTTGGAGAAACAACGCCGCGGGGGCCCCGTATTGCCGGGACCACTCGGTGTAAAAAGCGTCGCTGCCGCCCGCGTCGAAGTCCACCAGCGTCCAGCCGTCGCGCGTGCGCAGCCACAGGGCGACGGCGTCGTCGTTGCCCAAATCCGAAAGCGCGACTTTGCGTCCATCGGCGCCGATGGTTCGGCCCAAAAAGAACGCCCAATTCCGGCAGGTTTTGAGGCGGCCTTCAAAAAGGATTTTCGTCCCCGCTTGTTCTTCCACCCGGGGTCGCAGGGTGTCGAAAAGTGTTTTGCGCAGGTCCGACCCCCGAGGCACCTCGGTGGGGGCGTCCGAAGCCGGGTCGAAGGCTCCACCCGCCGCGTCGGCGGGCAGGACCGCTTCCCGCTGGGCCCGCGCGGCGCTCCCGCCGATGAGCATGATCCCAAGCGCCACGAGGATAATGCGCACGACGGTGTCGCGGAGGAGCGGGGCAAAAACGGTTTTGGGGGCGGGTGCCATGGATGTCCTCAATTCTAATGGGAAAAGAGGCGTCCCACCAGGTCCTTCCGCTAGGTTTTTACAACCAACAGTTCTTCGGAACTGGAGGGCCGCAGGCCGTCCGCCCGTCCCGCGAAATATTTCCGCGCCAGCTCGGAGCTGGAAACGTGAAGGCATGTTTTGAATCCCGCTTCTTTAGCCAAGGCCAGCGTGTCCGCGGGGGTGAAGAAACTGACCATCGGCGTGCCGGCGGCCCGGGCGCCCCGCTCCGAAACCAGGCGGAGCGGCCGCTCCTCTTCGTCCACAAGCTTGACGGGGACCATGAAAGAAAAAACCGCCGTTGACCCGGGCGCGAGCCGCGCCACCGCCGTCAAGAGCGCGCGGTTGGCTTCCATTGATAAGTACATCGTGAGCCCCGTGGCGGCGGCCACGGCGGGGCGGGCCGGGTCGAACCCGGCGGTCACCAGCTTGTCCCACCATCGTTCCCCCGATTCAAAATCCACCGGCACGAAGACCGGGTTGCGGGAAACGTCGAACCCCAAATCGCGAAGGCGCTTTTGTTTCCAGGCCTGGGGGCCGGGGCGGTCGATCTCGAACACGCGCAGGCCCGGCGCCTCGAAAGCGCGCCGCTGGGCGAAGGTGTCCAGCCCGGCGCCCAAAAGAACGTATTGGTCAACGCCCTGGGCCGCTTGGGAGAGGATCGTCTCTTCGATAAACCGCGCGCGGCCCAGGATGGACGCCCGCGCCCGGCGGGTGGCCATGGGGTCCATGTCCGGGCGGCGGCGCCAGCCGTCGGGCGGGGCCGCCAGGCGCAAACCCAGGTCGTCGAGGAGCACAGGCGGCGGGGCGTCCACTTCCAGGTGCAGGGCGCGCCACAGCGCCACGCGAACGGCGGTAATTTCCGGCCCTTCGGCGGCGGGATTGGATTTCTGCACGGAATGATTAGCGGAGGAAAAAGAACGCCGCCCCGATCCCCACGGCGAGGAACAGCGCCCACCGCATGAAGGAGCCCACGGCTTGGGCCTGGAGCTCGGCGAATTTTTGTTCCAGGTCCGGGCGGGTTTTGAGGTATTGGTCCACGGCGTCTTTGGACTCTTTGAGACCAAGACCGCGCGCTTCGCGGACGATTTTAATGGCTTCGATTTTTTGTCCGCGCGAGAGCGCTTCGAGCGCGGCGGCGGGAAGAGCTTGGGTTTTTTCGGGGATCATGGGCGGCTCCGGGTTGGGCTAGTTTTTTATTTCCGGCTCGACCAGCAGGGTGAGCAAGGCCAGCGACTCCTGCCAACCCAGGTAACACATCTCCACCGGGATCATGTCGGGAATCCCCTCTTGAACGATGTGGAGCTCCGTTCCACAGGACACCGTTTTGAAAGACACTGTGACATGCATGACCCCGGGCAGGTTGGGGTCGTCAAACCGATCGGTGTAGCGCAGGTGTTCGAGGGGCGTCATTTCCAAATATTCCCCGCCGAAGGAATGGGTCTGCCCGTTGGTGAGGTTGGTGAAAGACATTTTGAATGTCCCGCCCACTTTGGGCTCCATGTGATGGACGGTGCCGATGAAGCCGTGGGGCGGTAGCCATTTGGCCATGGCCGCCGGGGTGGTGAAGGCGCGGTAGACCCGTTCCGGCGGGGCTTTCAAAATTCGGTGAAAACGAACCGTTCCCGGCATGGTGAGTCTCCTTGGGACGAAGGATTAACGGCGGGATCAAATGTTCCGGTCGTCCGTAAATTATTGGGCGGGCGGGGGGAAACCCTCTTCGTCCATCGGCTTGCCGCGCAAGACAAGAAAAATCAGTCCGCCATAGAGAGCGATCCAAAAACCGAAGGCGCTCAACCATCCTAAGATATTTGGGGAGGGCAGTCCGCCGCCGCTGAGGCCGCTCCGCGCCAAGACCGAAAAGCCGAAATGGTGGAGGATATAGGGAACGGCCAACAGAGTCATGCCGATGCCTTCAACGGGCGTGCCCGCCAGGAGCCCGGCCCAGGTCAAGCCAAGGAGGACGGCGTGCGTCAGAGCCAAATCCGCGATCACGAGGAGGAGAATCTTGCGCGTGGTTTTCCGGAAAGGGAGGATCAACGGGGCGGCCCCGCCGATGGATCCATGGAGTCGGCGGCTCGGGCGGGTTTGTCTTTCCCCCAGCGCCACCGGGAGGGCGCTCCGGTGGCCCAGCAAATTGCGATGAAAACAGCGGTGAGGGACACGGTCGCCGCTAAAAACAAAGCCATGTTCCTGCTCGGGGGGATCCGGGCGATCGAAAGGAAGATCATCCCCAGGTAAAGGGAAAGGACCACCCACCCTGGCCATCGAACGGGGAAACCCCATCCCCATCCATATCTTTTTGGGGGGAACCAATAATCTTTTTCGCGCGGCATATCCGCTCCGGTCGTCGTTTTAAGAATTATGGCTCTGAAGGCAACCAAAGTCCAACGCGACGCAGGGCTCGTCACCGTACACCCACGCGTCGTGGCCCGGGGGCAGTTCAAAGGCATCTCCCGGGCCGAGCCTTCTCTCCGAGCCGTCGGCCCCTTTCACCACCAAACGGCCGGACAACACATACCCGATGTGGTTTCCCGAAGGGCGGCCGGTTTGTTTCCCGGCGTGTTCCGACCACCGCCAGCCCGGTTTGTAGGTGCCCCACCCGACAAAAGCTGACCTGAGCTTTTCTACCGACCGGGAACTCCCGTCCAGGAATCGGCGGGAGTTGGACGATGTGGGGAGGTTTTTAACGACCGTTTCGATTTTCAATCGTTTTTCGCTGGAGGGAAGGAGGACCCTTGGCCCACCAGGGATCCTTCAAAGACGGCGCGGGGGTCCTTTACATTGACCAGCTCGTCCAATTCGTAGACGTTGGTGTAGCCGTACCCGTAAAGGTTGATGTAGGTCGGGACATTGAGCGCCATCATGCGCGGCTTTTCTTGCGCCTTGAACTGGGAGGCCGCCGAGACGCCCGATGCCGTGAACGGCACGGCGATTTTGGACGCGAAATCGACTTCGTCCCCCTCAAAGTTGTTGTTGCAGTAGATCAATATCCGCGTGTCGAAGGAGGGGATGATCGTTTGAAGGTTGCCTTGGGTGAAGTCGGTAAAGCTTAAATGCTTTGCCCCCTTCAGATGGATGCGTTCGTAGCGGAACGTTGAGCGCGTGTCCAGGATGATCGTGTTTGGTTCCTTGCTCATTTTGAGGAAGGCATCAAAGCCGATGAGCCGTTTGGCCCGATGGGGCTCCACCTCGGCAACAATGTCTTTGAAATCGTCGAGGCTGACTTTGGCCTTGGGGTAGGCTTTATCTTTGGACATGGCTGTGCCCACGGCAAATAGAAGGACGGACGCGACGGCCCATTTTTTCGAATTCATACTCACCCCTTTGTGTTAGCTTCAAGACTGCTCCCGTTTTCGAAATTAAAGACCAAAGATCATTAAGCGCGAAAAGGATTCAGTGCACGCTTTATTTAAAATCTAAGACCGCACACCGCTTCGGTTTAACAAATGGCCATCATCCGCGCGTATTAAGCGTCGGCTGCATGGCTGGGTT